>Ga0228711_1000034_pt1 | contig 90297 bp, 56 predicted proteins | sample MedpolnodulmetaG_2_FD_177996 | JGI IMG/M metagenome (GOLD analysis project Ga0228711, IMG submission 177996) | Root nodule microbial communities from Medicago polymorpha collected in Santa Monica, California, United States - brown nodules | ecosystem: Host-associated > Plants > Roots > Nodule...
GAATCGAAGGAGGTTACATAAATTCATAAGCTCCTTGTTAAGCCAGAGGGTAAGCTGAAAATTTAGGCTTATTAAAATATGGCATAAGCAGCTTATGAAACTATGATAAGCTATTTTTATTTATTTAGCCAAACACCTTTAAAAAAGCTTATGGAGTAGATAAACCCACATAATCTCAAAATAAGTAACGGGACCTTTGACTGATTTTGCACTTCAATCAATATAAAGCAGCAGGACCCATTAATTTGTTGACCCTTATCCCTGGTTAACAGCACCATATTAACAATTCCTTAAGATTCTCTAATACCTTCAAACAAGTCAAAAGTGTTGACTAGTTTTTATGGGCCTCTCCTTCATACCTGGATGGTTTAGTTTTCTCTTGCTACATATTGAAACCTTGTCATTCAACTCCATTTAAAGTTATTTATCAAGACAATATTTACCATTATCCCCTCATAATTATTTGAGTTAACAGTGTTTTTCACCCCTGTAATATATGTCATTTCTGGTTTTCGCCCCTATAAAATTTTCACTTATCCTCTGGAAAAAAAAATTACGAGGATACAAATCAAACCGAAAATTTTATAGAGGCGAAAACTGAAAATGACATATATTATATGGGTGAAAAACACTATTAACTCTAATTATTTTGCTTTGTTACATTGTTACACCTTAATTCAATTTTAATTCTCTTAATTCCATTGCAACCTATCAATCAATCATTATTTTTTCTTACCAAAGTCGTGTAAGTTATTCCTTTTTTCGGTTTCAAACCAATGCTGATTGATTTTTTTTTAGAAATTTTCCCTATACCCCAAGTACTTTCAACCTACAAATCTTCAAAAATTTCAATTTTATCCTTTTTGCTATTTAACGGTTTTCACATTGATTTCCCACCCTTACTTTTAACATTAATCAATTAAGTATAAGTTTACCCTCCCGCATGATATTCTTTCATGCATGTATTTTTGATTTTTTTTTTCCACTATAAAACTTTTTTGAAAAAATTTCGGAATACAACGTTTCCGAAAATTATACGGAAGACTCACGTTTAACTTTTCCGAAATGCATACCGGAAATTTTAATAAATCCTTTCCGGTTCATGAGTTACGTGAAATCCTCACAACACTTTATAACTAACACTCTGCAACAAAATCACTCTATGTTGTATCTATGACTATGTATTGTATATATACTCACTAGAATGCAGCTAGCTATATATAATCTAAGTTTAATCTAGTTCCTAAAATCCTCCTATAGAATGTTAAAACATTACTATAATTTTTTTCTTCATTTTTCTATACAAAAAACAAGCACAAGAATATAAAAGCATGGGATTAATGCCTTTTGAATGCCTCGTTGAAAAGAATACGATCATGGATTGTTAATTTTAGTAATAGTTTCTCCTTAAAAAAATTATATTAAATTTTTCGAAAACGATTAGGAGAACAATCAATAATTGATGATTTCGGCAAAGAAAGCTTACTGTTTGTTGGAAGTGGGAGTTTTCTTTTTTGAGTGACCGTTTTTTTCTTAAAAAGGTGGGGTGAATAAATGAAAGGGTGGATTGTGTTTTATTTATATAAAGGATAAATTTGATAGTTTGTGTTAAATGTTGAGGTCGAGATATAATAATATGGGTTTCTGGTATAACTTCCACAGATTTTTTTTTGTTACAATAACAATAATATGGGTTTGTGGTATAACTTCCACATATATTTTTTTTTGTTACAATAACTTCCAAAGATTTAAGTACTTTATTACATACATGATTTATTTTATATATTTTAAGTAGTCAAGTGAAAAAAAAAATGCATGATTTCTTTACGAAACAATTCATATTTTCATACCAAAATTGTTTGCCCGCCCAAATCCAATTCAATACTGCGCATGGATTCAAGAGATTTTTTTAAGGGATTTTTTTTAATAAGGCAAAATGAAACTTAAATTACCACTAGTGATTCATATTGCACAGGGCGTGCAAAAGAGAATCACCAAAACAGAGTACACAATACAGTCATTGATGCAAAAACACGAACACTGAAGTAATGATACGGTAAAACAAGAAGATTCCAGACATATGCCCATGCAAGACAGAGGGTGTTGCCACCAGTCATGATAGCTAAAGACAAAAGTAAGCATATTTGCCTTAAGCCACTGAAAACGATAACAGTTTGACCCTATCTGCTAAATAATATGAATCTGCAACCTTCTGATGAAAAATCATGTTGTTCCTTTCCTTCTAGATAACCTAGACAAAAGCCATCCAGATTATCTGAAAGAACGTGTGAGAAGAACGAGGTAACCCAGCCATCTGGCCAAACTGATGAAAATGATTCCTGCTCCTGAAAGGGGTGACAAAGGATAAGTGAAGCCACTTCAAAACCGCATACCACACGTTGCTAAAAGGGACGCAACCAAAGAGAAGGTGATCCGCGGTTTCTTGTGTGCCACACCCGCCCACACAAATGTTATCACCAGTGTGGAGAATATGACGCCGGACGAGATTGTATTTGGTCGGAAGCATGTTACAAAAAAGTCTCCAAGCAAATAAAGAAACCTTAAGCGGAACTTGCTTAAGCCAAACATCAACAGACAAGCCATGTTCAGGAGGTGCATCAGCTGTCGTGAGAAAGCGATACGTCCCTTTAATAGAATAGCCGTTAATGGGATCGAGAGACCACCTCCATCTATCAGGGATATGATCCTGCAAAATAATACCATGCAACAAAATAGATCACTCCGAAACACTCTCCTCCTCCAAGCTAACAGGCGCCTCCGCCACACCCAAGCGGAGACCTACGTTACCCCCTCATGATTTGGGGGTAATTCACCCTTCATGATATCAACCAATCAAATTGATGTGTACTTTAATAACTAAATTAAAAATGGAAATATTTTTTATATTTGCATCTTTACCCCATATTCAATTAATGTGTTTTTATCTTTCCAATAAAAAAATTTAAAGAGATATTTTATTCTCACATTTCAATTGTTTAGACAAATTTTGTTATTCTTTTTTCTATACTGTTTTTTGTTTCAATTTATTATTTTTCTACAAATTTTTTTACACCATATCTTGTTATTTTTTTAAGCTTGGATCCGAAGGAAAAAAACATTCCAAAACGTTATTTTTTCGGACATCCATTAGATCATTATTTTTTTATTAATTAGACTATTACATATTATCATATGCATGTATCTATCAATATTAGCCAAAATGTTATTTTATTTATTTATAAGATGACTAAATGCTTTTTTTTAGGGAAAGATGACTAAATGTTGTTAACCTAAACAAATATATTTTTTTGACAAGTTAAAAAAACAAAGACTCATTTTAATTTTTGAGAAAAATCGTAAGACCTAATTTAGTCTCTGAGAAACATATAATTCACTTTTATTTCCCTAGAAATATAAATAGATACAACTTAGTCTCTACTTTTACATTTTTTTACTGATGAAAGAAAGATAAAGAAAAGAAAATAATATACTAGCAATTATTTAGTAGTATAGTATAAGAAAAAATTAAATAAAACCATGATTGGAAGGACATGTGTATTTATAAAATGGAATAAATATATTTAAACAAAAATTAGATATGATAAGAAAATATATTTCATTACAATAAATACAAAATATATTTCTTAACAATTTTTAAGATATATCATCCAATTCAGGAGAAGTCGAACCTTTTTTGATTAATGTGATAACCACAGTTTGACAGATCTCTATTTCAGTTTCATTGTAGCTCATATATTCAAGAATAAATTTCAAATCATTGTCAAACTTAAGAGGGAAGAAGAGTGTAATTCACACTTCTTTTAGGGGATGAGAGTCTACTTTACTCTATTTTAATTGATCGCATGTTGAGTTTCATTTTGGGTTAGCTAATGCAGAAGAAAGGTTGAAGCTTTGTCAAAAAATTAAATCACAATTTAACTGATAAAAAGTTAAGGTTCATTATAGTTCATTTGATCCAGAAGAAAGATTTGTTATAGTTCATTCATCTGATAAAGAGTTAAGTTTCACCGTTGTTATATTCAGTTTGGCAGAAAGGTCAAACCTTTGTCAGCGAATAAAAAAACCATCGTTCGACTAATTAAAAGATAGAACCATTTGTTCGATTAATATATATGGGGATTGTTTGAACACACCCACTAGTTTTTATGTTGGAGTGTTTTAGCAAGCTACACCTTTACTTAACTACTTTTTAGTTATCATTTGCTAAAATACTCATTCTAAAAAATAAGTGGGTGTATTTTTTAAAACACACTTATTTTTTAAAATGGGTATTTTTAAAAATTAATAGTGTGACCGATACTATGGCAGTGAGTGCAAAAATCTGGAAGCAACGGGGAATGCAAAACCCTCCTGTTCGACCATCACCTCGTTAAAAGTATTCCTCGAAAGATCCAAATCAACAAGTATCCGTGCATAATGTCCATACAATCGATTCCTTGTGACATTGTTGATCGTTAACGACGTCCGAATTGCACCTGCAATTTCATACAATGTCCTCTCCATCCAATATTCTTGCGAGAGTTTCCACAACCTAATACAGACTTGTGTGTGAGTTTGACGCTGGGTGTGCAAATTAAAATCCTTTGTTCATTCAAACAATTGAAGCACTCCGGGTTTCAAGTTTATGGTACCAACTGCCCAAACAGTGCACATGTCCTCTTGTGAGGCAAAGAAGAATTCGTAAAAACCACGGCCAAGGGATGCCATATGCCATGGTCCTATTTTCCATAATTTGTGTAATTTGGCAGTGATATCTTTGGTTGCATAGGGTTTGTCCCCTTTGCTCAGTACCAATCGACCTCGAAGGTTAGTTTTGCAGTAATCCAACCCTCGAAAGCAAGCAGTAGTGGAGATAGAGATGGACAGCGAATCAACATGGATAGAGGGCAATGGAAGAGGTTCAGCAGTTGGCAGAGGGCCACGAAGAGCCTGTGCAAAAGTTGGTTTTGCAATAGCAGCCGACACAAGAGTAGCAATCGGTGCAGATGAAACAGTGTGTGTCAAGTCAGGAAAAATCGCAACAACAATACTGTTACCTGATGTCGCAATCACAACAGGTATGTCATGAGGTGCAAGCTCCGCCTGCCAGTCAAACATGACTAGGCGAGCAGAACCACCTCAAAACTAGGATCAGAGGAGGTGCAGCAAGAGGTCGTCCTCACCAAGCCAATTGATTCACAAGCAAATGATTCACATGATGAAGTAATTGTTGTTGGATCAGAAGTTTGAAGCGGCGGCAGCCAAACATTTCACGTGGGCAGAAGTGAATTCAATGCTAATTAGCACACTTGATTCGCATAAACTCATGTTGAATACAAGCAAAAAAATTCACAACCAAAGTTAACTAACTTCATCGCTGGTGGATATTATAAGGCTTAGTATGCAGTATGGTGAATATGAGTTAAATATGCAAGTCATTATCATGATCCACATACATTAAGAATCTGTTTGGTGCGCATGATATGATAGAGACATGATACGATTACAAACCGGATAAAGATATGATATGATAGTAACAGATTTTGGTCAAAGACATTACACCTAACTTATTTTGTTTTTGCAAAAAATATATCTTATTTTTTCAAAGAAATGCTACTACAACACTACCAATAAGATCATTCTTATGATCAAAACAACATGGAAGAGTTATTGAAACTACAAGCAAAAATAGAAATTGATCAGGATTAGAGTTCAAGTAACTTACACTATGTTTGGCAGTTTGGAGGAGAAAAGAAGGGAAGGTTTTGAATGGATGATATTATAGGGAAAAATAGAAAAATATTTCAATTTTTTTGAGAGTGGTTTTGTAGAAAATGATAAATAAATACTTGCGATTAATGTATTTTTACCTTAGAAAATATTATAACAACATAAATTGGATTTAAAAAACTTATCTAAACCCTCAAAACTCTGTATCCAATACAATTTTTTAATTCATCAAATTAAGGGAATTTTGTATTATGAAGGAAACTAAACCCTCAAAACCCTCCACTCTCATATTTCTCAATTCTTTCCACTCCTTTCTTCCTTTTTTTTTTATTTATAAATCATCCATCATCTCAAAACTTCCAAACATAGCCTTAGACTTCACAAGAAATTGATTAAGATTAGAGTTCAGGTACAAAAGGGGATATTAAGAAGATATGATTAATTTGTCTTGAATTGAAACGGAGACTAATTTGACCCTCTTTTTACGAGTATGATCAAATCCGAAGAGATAATGAATATATGGAATAATTTGGTTCAAAATGTTTGACATGTACTTATTTTATCTTTTTTTACAATGTAACGAGGCTAAAGAAAAAGAAAAAAAAGAGGGAGAGACAAAATTAAGTTTCAAGCTTATCTCTCATGATGAGAGATTCAATGTCAGGCGGAGGGCAGTTCCACCAAGCAGAGCACATTGCATGTGATCTTTCTTTAACGAAAAAATATGCACATATGTTTTGTTCCTTAATAACATGCACCAATGTTGTATTTCCATTTTCATGTAAAACATCTCTAATATGAAGTATGTTAGTAGCATAAAAACCAGCTTATTGTTTTACATGCAGGGGCGGTGAGTCCAATTTACCTTTGAGTTATAGGATCGATTCCTTGCGACACACTTTTCTATATTAAAATTAATAAAATTAAAATAAAATGTTCAAAAATGCAACTTGACAAGAGTTGAACACAAGATACGCGGGACATCAATGTCACATTTACCGCTAGGCTAAGAAAGGAAACGTGATATATCATTGACATATATTATATATAATGAATTGTTTATGTCAAGTATATGAAGAAAAAAAATTGGGTAGTAATCTGCCACACCATGCCTTACGGTGGGCCTGTCCCTGTTTACATGCTTACTAACAACGATGATAAATGGTAAATTTGAAGATGGAAAAATTATACTATAAAAAGTCTTATTCTTTCCTTGGTCCCTTGTTATAAGTCTTCTTGATCAAAAACACAAATATTAAGAAAAACTGATGGTGTAATTGATGTGTTCATTTTGTAAATGAATGTTACTAAATTGCCCTTTATTTATAAGTTTATTTGATTTGACTTTTCATATTATAAGATAAGTTAGTAGTATTAATTAGAGTTATGTTTCAAAAAAAGAAAATAAATGTATCTAGTAATTTGTATATGAGCTTATATTTAGGGACAAAACTTTTTTGGGCTAAATATGCTTTTGGTCCTTATAAATGTATCAATTTTTTGTGTTAGTCCCTCTAAAATTTTCCTTCAACTTTTAGTCCCTATAAATTTTTCAATCACTGGTCCCTATTTTTAAGTCAAATTTTGTATTTTTTTAATGACGGTGTAGAATATTGTAAAAATCACTAAAAAAAAATAGAATTTTTTAACGAAACATTAATTAAATATGAATTTTTTACCGTCAAAAATATAAAAATTCATATCTTGTTAAAAAACTCTATTTTTTTTTGTGAGAGATCCTTATAATATTATAATTTTTTCTGCAAAATTTTATTCAAAAATATGAATTATACATATGAGTTACTTTAAACGATGAACCAAAAGTGAATATGAAAAAAATTTGGAGGGCTAAAAGTTGAAGATTTTTTTTAGAGGGATTAAAACAAAAAGTTGACATATTTATAGGGACCAAAAGATATTAAACCAAACTTTTTTTGAAATGGTGCTTATAATTAGGGACAAATGGAGTATTTTATTTACATCTGATCCATTCCTTTATATATTATATAGTAAAAATATGTTTTTTAATAGTTATATATATAGTAAAATAATTGTATAATTAACCAAATAATTCAGTTGAAGTGGTTATTAAATTCTGCCAAATGACAAATAGTTTAGGATAAATTGAGTTCTATTACGGTGTGAAATGATTCTTAATTGGATTTTATTTATATCTCAATTGAATTTTGAATTATTAAGACCCTTGGTGCCGAATCTTAAACCGAGTTTCTCGAGGTTGAAGAGATAACTCTCAACCAAGTGACCGTTCGAAAGAAATGCAATTATTAAGACTTATTCAAACCGAAGAGTTAACATAATAAAGTTGTTTTGAACCGTCAACGCACCACCATTAAACTCAAATAAAAAAGTAATACTTGTATAATTAATATTTTTCAAGGACTACTTGTAATAGTAAAATTAATTAATTAATATAAATAGTAAAGTAGTATAGATTTATTTTCCTTTCCTCCCTAAAAGAAATATATTTATTTTCCTTTTAAAAAAAGTAGTATATAATATTTATTTGATTTGGTCCAAAATTTTATTTATGAAGAAAAATTGGTGTAATACTAACAAAAAAGAAGAAAATCGGGTCTAAACTTTATTTTCTTGAAGGACACGAATACACACCACCCCTATATTATTACAACCGCACATTTCATAACCTCATTCGTCACTACCAAAACCCTAAACCCTAATTTCACAGCCAAACTAAACTAAACCCTTCTTTCTCTCTCTATTCTCCGATTCACTATGGCCGCCGTCTTACGCCGTGCTCTTCGCCGCGATATTGCTTCTTCCTCTGTCTCCGCCTTTCGATCGGTAAATCTCTATTGCTTCACTTCCATCCCCGATTTCACTTTTTTCTTTTTTCTTTTTCTACTTTTCACATAATCGATTTTAAGATCTGTGAATCTGAGACGTGGTTCTGTGTTCTGTTATTATGGAATCTTGTTGCGATTTGCGAAGATAAATTATCTTTCGATTTTTGGTTCTTTTCAGATTTGAATGCTCATGTACTACGCACTTTATGTATAAAAATAGAATCTCATGTAATTTCTTGTGTTACTGATTATTTGGTTATGTATTTTTGTTGGATTGTCTGTTGCTATTACATGATGATATTGCTTTGTTGCATGTAGTCTAATTTGTTATAGCTAGTAAATAGTTGTTGATTCTTGAATTGTGGCTAGTAAATAATGAATAATAACGGTTGATATCATGGCTTCATTCCATGTGTAGTGGTGATTAAGTTGTTTTGGTCTTACTCGTGTAATTTTTTGTGATACTGATTATTGGGTCATGTATTTTTGTTGGATTACCTTTGCGACTGGCTATACTGTTACCATGTTCAATGACAGGTTGTTACTGATTTGTTGCACCCAGTCCAATTTTTCATAATTTCATAATTGATTCTTGAATTTTGACTAATAATAACTGTTGATATCATGGCATCATTCATGGAATAGTGGTTGTTAGATTTGTTTTGGTCTTATATGTAATGAGCGTTTCAGAAGATAATTTTCCTATTGTTTTGTCAGTTGACAGGCAGCACTAAGCCATCATATGCAGTTCAAAAGTGGGCAAGTTTGGCTCGACCTTTCAGGTGCTTTGTTTTGCCTTTGTTCTGTACTGCATGGCAGTTTCAATTTTTCATCAAATTTGCTTATTGTAAAATTGCTTTTGTACTACAGTTCTAGGCCTGCTGGTAGTGATGTTATTGGAATTGATTTGGGTACTACCAATTCATGTGTTTCTTTAATGGAGGGAAAGGTAAGGCTCTATTTCTCTTGATTACTTTTGGTCATGTTTTTGGTGCATGGTTTTTGCCTGGACTAATGTTTATGCCCTTTTCAGAATCCTAAAGTTATTGAGAATTCTGAAGGAGCTCGGACAACACCATCAGTGGTTGCCTTCAACCAGAAAGGAGAGCTGCTTGTTGGTACACCTGCCAAGCGTCAGGCTGTAACCAACCCAACAAATACTCTTTTTGGCACCAAACGTTTGATTGGTAGGCGCTTTGATGATCCGCAAACACAAAAGGAGATGAAAATGGTACCCTATAAGATTGTTAAGGCACCCAATGGAGATGCATGGGTTGAAATCAATAAGCAGCAGTATTCTCCCAGCCAAATTGGTGCTTTTGTTCTTACTAAGATGAAGGAAACTGCTGAGGCATACCTTGGAAAAACAATTTCTAAAGCTGTAGTTACTGTTCCAGCTTACTTCAATGATGCTCAGAGGCAGGCAACAAAAGATGCTGGTAGAATTGCCGGTCTTGAAGTGCTGAGAATTATCAATGAGCCCACTGCAGCTGCACTTTCATATGGGATGAACAACAAGGAGGGGCTCATTGCCGTTTTTGATCTCGGAGGTGGAACATTTGATGTGTCCATTTTAGAAATTTCAAACGGTGTATTTGAGGTATGAACACTTGTTTCTTCCATGTTGCCATCTTTCTTAACCTATCATTAGGAATAATTATGTAAGTGGTCATTGATAACATATTTTTCAGGTGAAAGCTACCAATGGTGACACTTTCTTGGGAGGAGAAGATTTTGATAATGCTTTGTTGGACTTTCTAGTAAGCGAATTCAAGAGAACTGATAGTATTGATCTTGCAAAGGACAAGCTTGCTTTGCAGAGGCTTCGAGAAGCTGCTGAGAAAGCAAAAATAGAACTCTCTTCAACTTCACAAACTGAAATAAATCTTCCTTTCATCACTGCTGATGCATCCGGTGCAAAGCATTTGAATATCACGTTGACTAGATCGAAGTTTGAGGCTTTGGTGAATAACCTGATTGAAAGGACAAAGGCACCCTGCAAGAGCTGCCTGAAAGATGCCAACATATCTATCAAGGATGTTGATGAGGTTCTTCTCGTTGGAGGGATGACTCGTGTACCTAAAGTGCAGGAGGTGGTTTCAGAGATCTTTGGAAAGAGTCCTAGCAAAGGAGTAAATCCTGATGAGGCCGTTGCAATGGGAGCAGCTCTTCAGGGTGGTATTCTCCGTGGAGATGTTAAAGAGCTGCTACTCCTTGATGTCACTCCTCTATCTCTGGGTATTGAGACTTTGGGTGGTATCTTTACAAGATTGATCTCCCGCAACACAACAATTCCTACAAAGAAGAGTCAGGTAATTTTAATTACTCAAGACAACTTTTTTTATAAACATTAACTTAAGAATTGTTTTCTTTTTGCTGGTTTCTGAGTGTAAATTCAGTCTTTCAAAAGTAATTTAGCATTGAATCACACAATTATTTTCTTAATCAAATATGCCCCCCAACCTCACCAAAAAAGGTATCTTACTGACATTCCAAGGGTAAAGAAGAGAACCATTGTAAATAACTGAAGGCCTATTTGGTTTTATTTTGGTTTTTAGTTTTTAGTTTTTAAATGCTCTTTTGCAAATTAAATTCCAAAAACTGTTTAAGAAAAAATTAAAAAACAGAATCTGCTTGGTGATTTGAAACAGCAATACGATTTTAATGTAGTTTGTTCACATAGAATCAGAAAAAAGATAAAACCTAAAAGGTGTTTCTGTTTTATTCTTTAATAGTTTTCAAAAACTGATTTTGAAAAGGAAATCAAACAGGCCCTAGATTTCTCTTTTGTTTTTGCCTGTTTTATCGATTCAGATGTTTATCCTATTCAGATTTTTTTAATGTAACATGTAGATTTTGAAAAGGAAATCAAACAGGCCCTAGATTTCTCTTTTGTTTTCGCCAGTTTTATCATTTCAGATGTTTATCCTATTCGGATTTATTTAATGTAACAGGTATATTCTTAATTTTGAAATCATTGTTTCAGGTGTTTTCGACAGCAGCTGACAATCAGACTCAAGTGGGTATCAAGGTGCTCCAAGGGGAGCGGGAAATGGCTGCAGACAACAAGAGTCTTGGGGAATTTGACCTTGTTGGCATTCCTCCTGCCCCAAGAGGTTTGCCTCAGATTGAAGTCACATTTGACATAGATGCCAATGGGATTGTTACTGTCTCTGCCAAAGACAAATCCACTGGAAAAGAACAACAGATTACCATCCGCTCTTCAGGAGGACTCTCAGATGATGAAATTAATAATATGGTCAAAGAAGCTGAGTTGCATGCTCAGAGAGATCAGGAAAGGAAAGCACTTATCGATATCAAGAATAGTGCGGACACATCAATCTACTCGATTGAAAAGAGTTTGAGTGAGTATAGGGAAAAGATTCCTAGTGAGGTTGCGAAGGAAATTGAAGATGCGGTCTCAGATTTGAGAACGGCTATGGCAGGAGAAAGTGTTGATGAAATTAAGACAAAACTTGACGCCGCAAACAAAGCCGTGTCAAAGATTGGTCAGCATATGTCAGGTGGGTCAAGTGGAGGAGGTTCCTCTGATGGAGGTTCTCCAGGTGGTGGTGAACAGGCTCCAGAGGCAGAGTATGAAGAGGTCAAGAAGTGAGACAACTTAGGCGTTGCTTTGTAGCATTTTTCTTACTAATCATCACATAATTGCTGGAAGCATACAAAGGTTGCTTATTTTTTGTATTATCTTAGTAGAAGGCTCCTTATTTTGTCGTACTGTTTGAGTACTGAAAACAGCTGTCCGAATAACATCATCAAAATTTGTGCGTACGAAGTTATCTACCATTTTTTGTTTGTGGTGAAAGTTATCTACCATTGGTTGACGGTTAATATATTATTTTGCAATTTGATTGGATATTTGCGTATTCTTGTTAAACTTTCGTCGGAGAAAGGTTGTACACTAAGAATCCTTTTTTTTTTGCTGTTAAATCTCAAGCATAATATAAAAATTGATGTGAGTTACTGGGTATTGATGGTCTTATATCAGTAGCATATGTGCTGCAGAATGAAATAGTTGTATATTTGGAATAAAAAAAAGGCACAGTGGCTAATTATTCCCTTATTTCCCTCACTAACCACCATCAAGCATAATAAGCTACATTACTGGTTTGGCATCCAACGTTAAAGATTGTTTCACATGTGCGGGTCTGAGAGACCATAAGTCCTCTGCTCGCGTAGTTGTGAAGCTGAAGCTATCATTTAGTTTAGGCATTATTGTAGTTGTGAGACAATGAAAATTGCACGTGCCACTTTTAATCATAAATGTTTCTTTTGCATCATCTTCCTTTTTATCTATAAAGGGACTGTAGAACATGGGTGTTGAATAAAAATGAGGGTTCTTAATTAAAGTAACTAGTTAAAAGGTAAACAAGACATCGTAAACTCAACCACCAACTCACCAAGAAACTTTTGATGCTGTTGAAGCAGGTTATCATGGGATTGGGAAGTAGATGGATGATGATAATAAGGAGGATTTGTGCATATGATCAGATTAATTTCCCATTTAATCATGTGCTTAACATTCAGGTAATTTGAACATTTATATGGACCATTCAAGTGTTTTGCCCTTGTACGAGTTACTCCATCCTTTACTTGATTATGTCTTGGCTAATTTGAGGATCGCTTCATATTTCTTCAGATCAATTTTGTATCCTTTGGTAGCTTCTGTTTGAAATTCCTATCGTAGTCTTGTTGAACTATATCCTTCAAATTCGACATCCATCTTTATGTGGTTGAATAAGAAAACAAAATGGTACTTAGGAATCATCCTTCTGTTATGTCATCCTCTACTGTATAGTGTTTGGCCTGTTTTGACAAATATTCTTATACATAAGGCAAACTTTAATCAGCAAGACAAATAAGCGGCATTGACTCAAATTCACCAAATAGATTAAAAGTAATAAAAAAATTATGGCTGTTCAGGATCCTTTCACTGGAGTTTATATTCTGCATAAGATGTAATCTCCTTTAAGATGGGATGGTTTTTACTTGTTAAGGTAGAAATACAACCAACAACAAAAGTGACAGTGCATGAGAAGGTAGTTAAAAAAGACTGATGTGACATGAAATGAGGGTTGGAAAATATTACTTGGCAGCTTTATAATTTGCTCTTCAAACTTAATAGATTATAAATAGATTTGAAATTCCTTTAATGCCTTATTTTTTTTTCCTATAATTAGGGAGACAAGTTGGGGCCAGTATTCTCCTTGCTCAATTTGGTTAGGCAGTTCTTGAACCCTCATCTTGATTCTCTCCTCACATTTCAATTGCTGATACAATTCATGGAGTCCATGTTATAGGAGGGACTTGTTCCTGAAATCATGTTTCCACATATAATAGCAAATAATAAGGATATGATGATATCAATCCAATTTAATTCATGGAAGTGGAAACATGACAGGAGATAGACATTAGTGTGAGACTGATTGATAATGGGAAGAACTATATGCTTGTATGGCATGAATTTAATACAGTCAGTAGTAGATAGGAGATGTTGAAGCACTCTTCTAGAATTCAACCAAGTTTAATGTTCCCACATATAAGTTGACCTCCAAAAGAAGTCAATAGTAGATTTGGAGCCAAACATAGCTTTGGGGGTTTTCAACAAACAACCATACACAACATATATGGGAGTTGGGTAGGTATAACATAGATAATGAAAACAGTTTTGGTCAACAATGAACCAACTTATAGTAATCATTAATATATTATAAAAGCATAGTTGTTGGTCACTATCTTATATTATAAAATATATCAATGACCAATTGACCATATATTAGGAGGGGGTGAGAGGAGTGCTTTGAAAAATAGAAAAGAGAAAAAGAAAATGGAGAAAAGGATAATCCTTCCACTAGAATTAGAGTTTTTTTTTTCTTTCATAATACAAAATCTCTTTAATATGGGAAACTAAAAAACTATATTGAAAGACGATTTTTTTTTAGAGGGTATTGAAAGAGAATTTTAGACGAATTAGATAAATTGTTCAAATCTTTTTCATGTTATAATACTCTTAATTAAAAATACATTAACCATAAATCTTCCTTTATCATTATCTACAAAACACTCTCAAATACGATGAATAATTTCTCTTTTATTCCTTCTCACCTCCTTCCCCCAAAGCCCCCTCTCTCATCCAAACCTCCAAACAGACCGTAAAATATGACTTTTTTCTTTTAGATGATAATGATTGAATGTCCAAAATGCATAGTAGGTTCGCTTAAAAAAATTCAAAGACAAGAAAAATCAGCGTGGTGTGAAAACTGCACATTCCCAGCTTGTGCTGTTCAAACTTATGTCTTTTAATAAAGGAAACTTTCACTTCATGAAATTCCAGGAAAAAATAGTATGTATTGTTTAATTTTTTTAATGGTTCTGGGCCTACTATATGTTTTTTATCCTGTTTTTCTGTGTGTACACAGCATTAATAATAATGAAAAGCGTGTGGGTCTGGACTCTGGAAATGTTTTTCAGGATCAAATTCATGGAGCACTGTTTAAAGCTGAGAGCAGAAACTGTTTCTTGGTTGGATTGAAGTTTCCGAATAATTAATCCACACAAAAAAACTGACCTGAATTGAAAAGCTAAGTGCTGCTTGTTGGTGTATTTTGTTTCAGCAGTTTTTTCTTGAATTGCTTGCATATTAGTGCTGATTTACTTGTTGAATGTGTAAAGTTTGGTCAATGACATTCTGATGAGTTATTATAATGGCCTGTCACGGCCTTTTCTTAATCTTGCTAACTACATTACTTCAATTGCTCATGTCACAGACAAGGGACAAATAGCTTATTTTGGTGTTCTGATATTTGTATCAGGCTTATGCTGAACCTCATAAGTTTGTGAGCAGCTTAGCATACGGGGAATGCTTAAATAGGAATTATTCAAAGCAAAGTACCAGTATTCAATTGATATCAACTCTTGGACTTGAATGATTGAATTTGTCTATGTTGAAAGAAATTTCAGATTAAATCATGTTTGAAATCAACTATTGGACTAGGATCATTAAAAGAAAGAGATTCATAAAATCAAATTGGATAAATAGACTGTATTCTGATCATGTTTGAAAAAGGTGGCTAGAAAACCAGCAAGGCACAAGGTACTTTGGTGGGGCCTTGTCATCTCTTTTCACCTTTCGGTGGATCTCAATTGTGTATTATATAACCATAAAAAATGAATAGATAATGTTGTAAATTTGTAGGTCTCCTGTTTATTTTTCCTTAATCCATTTGAAAATATCTAGTCACTTAAGTCACACTAAGTATGGGATCTATGAAGCACTAAAATTTACACAGGCTTAAGTTTCTTCTACTTTGACCTTGTTATTTTTCAGTATAGTCTGTCTTAAAGTTTATCCGTCACAGATTTCTTCAGTGTTCCTTAATCTAAAGTTAAGATCGTGTTAGCCCACGTAGTACTTAGCTGTTAAATAAAATTTGGTGCACTTACCTAATATACTACTCATTCCTAATCTTTGCATGACACCTTACTCATTTTGGGTAAGATTTAGTTTTACTCATTTCACGAGCGTATTTAAGGGCTTTTGATGGTTGTATATACTATTATATCTTGTCAAAAGATTCTTTCTGAGAGAAACACACTAGATTAACCAAATCACATTTGCATTTTGTTAATGATCCTTTAAAGATGGAGTACTATTTTTTTTTTCCTCTCTTTTTTCCACTTTCCTTAGTTGAATAAGGTCATCCTCCCGGATACATACAACATAGAGAAGGTGGACTTCATCAAATTAACAATCACAACAAATGAATTGCAGATCCACAAAATTCTTTCTCCAAAATTTGAGGAGAGTGATTTATCTACTTACTGTAAATGTGTACAAGGTAATCAAGTGCTACTTCTACTGATTATCATCCTAAACTTTCTTAAGCATCTATCTTACTAGAGAAATTTTTTACCACAGATTACTTGCTACTTTCTAGTCCTACCACTGCTTTTGATTATTGTCCAAACCCTTTATACACTCCGAAGTCACAACGCAAATCATAGATCAGGTGCCCTTAGTCCAATCCAATCCAATTAGCCATTCCCATGATGAAACCAACAATCAATATCCACTACCCCTGTTATAAAAAATAAAAGACAGTCATCATAAATTTGGCCGGCTTATGCTATCTGCAAAACATTTAAGCCATTGCAGCAAAAGAAATGTACATGTATCAGTCAGTCAAATTGACATACCTAGTCCACACACTCAAGCACAAACATTTCTTGATCCGCTAACCGGCACCAAAAGCCCTGCCCTGCTACAAATGACCATTGCCCGCTTCAGAGTCACTTCCTGAAGAACTCCCCGAATCCGAATCTGCAAAAGGATCAAAATTGAGGTTTCTACCCATGATAATTTAAGAGTACAAACCACAAAACATTTAGTGGAAAGAGGTTATACCACTCGATGAGGAATCACTACCAGAACTGCTGGAGCCACTGGAACTACTACTGGCACGGCCACCGATACCACCCATATCTTTATCTTTCTCAATCTCCACAGGTGGGAAATGGTTCACCGGCATATCATCGCCAATGTCAACATCCTCATCAGCAGTATCTATCTTCTTCTGCTTCTTACCCTCAGAAGGAGGAGTTGCATCAACCTTCTCCCTATCAGGCAATTCCTGTAAATGCACACAACAAATTAGAATGTGACAAAACACTGCCAACAATGCTACATTAGACAGCAACATTATTATTCAACAGAATGAAAAAATTGACAATAAGGTTTTTACCCCATTGCCTTTGTTTGAAGGCACATTATTATTATCCATTAGCGCCTGCCGCTTAATCTTGCTCACCATCTTTTTCCAATTGGTAACCAATCGATCGAGTTCCCAGAGAGTCTCCGTGTCAACAGCCTCCATATCAAGCTCAATCTCATCCCCATCTTGCTCCAGATGCCCATTTCTCTTCCTTATGATCTGCACTACCTGTTCCATCTTCTCTGGTGGCAAAATTTGCAACCCAAGTCCTAATTTATGCTTTTCCTCAACATTCATTTCCCTCTTATTTGGATCCCTCGCCTTTGGCTTGGGCTGCTTCAAGGGCTTCACTGGAAGTGCCCGCGTTGGGGAGGGTGTGCGAACTGGTGACTGCGCTAATGGGGGATTCAAAGTGCTTGGCTGGTTAGAAGTACTAGCAGGCTCAGGCAGTGGCTCTTGACGTTTTGCTACAGGTGGAGGGATTGGAATTGGGTGATTATCTTTCTTCTTGACCCTCTCCCTTTCCCTCTCTGGTTCAACATGGTTCCACGAGCTAGCCTGTAATTCATCATCAAAACTTTTTTCATCAAACTTTTCATGTATTGGTCGATAAAGCTCCTCGAATTTTTCAAGAAGCTGCATCGCCGCGGTGTTAACATCATGGCCCTTGGGATTGTATGCCAATGCATTGTTGAACGTTAACTTCACATCAGCAGCAAAATCCGCCGGCGTAGAGTAAGCATTCTTAGCAAGTTTTGACTTCACGGTACCCAGATCCATAGGATGCTTAATTATATCAAAATAATCATGAAGATTCAACGCAGTTGCATTTACAGGAGTGTTAAAGATCCAAGTGTTAAAAATCCAACCACTTTTGTTTTTCATCAGCTTCGTCAAAATCTGACCACAAGCCTTCATCGCATCCCCAATCTCTGACTTTGATTTCTTCAATTCCCTCACCGCCGGAAAAGGTCGTTTGTTGCCGGAAACCTTCTTGCTCCCCGATTTCTTAGTAGGACCAGCACCACCGTTGTGGTTTAGCCTGGGTTTAAACTCACCTGATTCAATTCGAGTCTTAAGCTGAATAACTTGGTCGAGTTCTGATACGAGACGGTTTCTGAGCTCGTGTAGCTCCGTCTTTGTGTACGATTCGATGTTGAAAGTAACGTATTGTGAATGATTATCGTTGGATCGTCGATTGATTGAGGAAGCATCATCTGATGGCGATTGAGTTCTCTTTTTGTTACTAAATTTAGGGTTAGGGTTAGGTGCTTTACCCATGAATTCAGCTCCACCGCCTCTGTGTTGCAGCCAATTTGGTTCGTTACGGTTGGCTAATAAAGCCGACGCCATAAAATCACGAAATCACGGCTGGCCGGTGAGACTCCGGCGTATCTCCGGCATGAAATTCTCAATGCGGGTCGTACAGAACATGAATTGAATGAACACGTACGATCACGCGCAGTTTAGGGATTCACGCGCCGATTGGAAACTTCACGCGCCTCCGATGAAGAGACGATTTTCTGGATCTAGAGAGAGAAACAACGATAGAGGAGGAAAAGAGCGTGTAGGGTTTGGAATTTCGATTACCCTAATCTGAGCGAGAAAGAGAAGGGGCTTGAGCCACTTCTTAAAGGCAATGAGATCTGACCGAGGATGTTTCGGGCAGTTTGTTTTGCCCTTGATTTGTTCTAATTCTTCCATCCAACGGTTCTAGACTTGCCCGTGATACTGACCGAGAGATCTGGCATGAACGGTAAAGATCTTGATTTCGTTCCACGTGTGTGGCTTTGTACCGTTGATCGAGAGGTGGTGATGCTGGAAGTTCTCTTCGTTTTTGGGCTTGGGATTGAAAATGATTTAGAATATCAACCCGACCCGAATCGGCCCTATTGACACGTCACGAATTCATGATGACGTGGCATATTCGCATCAAACACGGCGCGCGTAGTATAGTAAAAAGAAACAATGAACGTAAACGAAAGAGGAGTTACACACTTGATTTAAGACCAATTCTTCTCCCTGTTTTTTCACTCGACCCGTAATAAAATAACACCCACCTTGGTTTTTATTTGTTTCCTTTTTTATCAACATTTATTTCTGTTTGTTTTTGTTTTGACCAAACTCACTTTTTTTTTAATCCCCATATAAATTTGAAAAACAGTTACTAGCATTATCTTAAAATAGAAATTTGATTCTTTAATGTGAGAAACAATATCCAAATTTTGGTTGAAATAATTGTCTATATTTATTATCTGATACAGTGACACACTTTGAATATTAAAGTAGAGAGAACCTATAAAAAAAAATTTGAAGACCTAGACAAATAGAGAGAGTGAATATATTTTTTTGCATTAAAATAGAGAGTGTATTAATTAGTTTTTGCGAATGTTAATTTTGTTTGACAATAATTGTTATAGATTAGTCTTTAATTATTATATTTGTTGTTTCTTATTTTTTCCCGGTTGAAGAATATCACTAAGGTCTTTATCATTTCTACATTTGTCATCTAACCTTGCTTTATCTTTTTTATCTCTCCCATGACAAATTGAATATCTAAAGTTGTGTCATATATTTAATTTTTTGCACATTTTGTTGTTTTCTCGTGGTTGTAAATGGTAACTTTGCTTATACGTAATTTTTGGTTCCTTTGCTTTGTGAGATTTAATGATATGTAGGAGGATCAAGTCTACATTAAATTTCCCCTAAAAAAAAGTCTACTTTAAATTAGTCTTCCAGAAAGTCTACAGCTGAAATGATTGAAAAATCTCATTAGAAAGGAATATAAGTGTCGTTAGTTTTATGCAAGGCAACATTCTATATAAGAATTTTACAAGACATATTGTCATCAAACGACCAAGGCTTAAATATAGAATCACTTATCTTTTGAGAGGTCACTTGATTGAGAGTTATCTTTTTAACATAACGAAACTCAGTTCGAGACCCGGTACCTAGAGAAAAGAAGACTTAAATATGGAATCATTGTTGTAAATACAAGTGTTTAGGTTTTAACTCTTGTGAATTTTTTTTTGTACGAATTGAGTATCTTCTGAGTGCAACAATAAAAATTAATCTCTCAAACCGAATGTAATGGATGACAAAACTTTCTCTAAAGATTTAACGTTGTTGCATTTTTACTATTGAATTCGAATTTAGAATCTCTAATTAAAATGGAATGGTACCATCTCCCATTCATTCAAATGCTCATGGATAAAATAAAATAATAGTTGTTCTCTAAATTAGCTTTCCTATAAAAAAAAAAATGTAAAAAGTTTCAAGAAATGAAATAGTTTACAGATTTTAGTTAATCATTCTTCTAATTTTTGTCGCTTCTTTAAGACTAAGCACAATTAGTGATACCAACTGTGTAATATACATTACCTTAGAAACATTCTCCTATGTATTATAGATTGCGTTAGATAACTTTATTCATAAGTAGGGCCGTTCCTAAAATTTGTAGTGCTATGGACGAATTAACAGAATTATGTCCTTTTAATTATTTGAATGTATTTTTTCTTGTATTTTTTATTGCAAAAGATTCATTCATAATCAAGGTTCTTTAAAAACATATTTTCAATATAATTAATCAAAGCAATTTAAAAAGAAATATATCTACGTAGTACTAATTACTACATAAAAATAATAATTTTGGTGCCCCTATAAAAATGATGCCCTGGGCTCCCGCCCCTTGAGCCCGCCCTCAGGGCCACCCTTGTTCATAAGTTTGTGTATTTTATAAAAGCTTATAGTATTTCTTTCATAATGGGAACCTCTATTTCTATTAGGCATGGCAATGGGGCGGGGTGGGGACGAGTTTTGTCATCCCCGTCCCCATCCCCTAATCTCATTTACTTACCCGTTACCCTACCCATATTCAACGGGGATGAGAAATTGAATCTCATCCCCGTCCCCAACGTGTTCGGGTATTCCTGCCTCATCCCCGTCCCCGCAGTGAATAAATTTTTTTGATAAAAAAAATAGTTTTTTTAAGCTTCAATGACAATATTGTAGTGCATTATCCAACAATTTGCGTCCATTTTAACATTTACTTACCGAATAATTCGGTTGCTCCTTTAACTATCAATGAAAGTTCTTTATATCATGACAATTATCAAACCAAATAACATGGCATGTCATTATCAACCTCTTCAACAAAAATAAAAATATGACCTTTCTACATTCGGGTAGGGTTTGGGTATGGGTTCGGGGTGGGTACATATATCCCTGTTACCCGTCCCATACCCGTATATTGAAATCAGGGAAAACCTAAACTCATACCCAAACCCAATCAAATCGGAGAAAACCCGTCAAATCGGGATTGGTTTGGACGGGTACCCACGAGCACGGGTTTTGTTGCCATGCCTAATTTCTATTGAGAATTTGAGAGAATCTCCACTCATATTAAACATATACTCAATTTCATTCATGTACACCACTTCCCATCTCTTTGACATGATCCACCTCTCCAAACCTCAAATACCACTTGAATCTTCAACTATCGCCAAGAGTGTATGTGTTGTATATGGAAATAGTTATACACCAATTACGGAATTGCACCTCTCTGTAATTTTAATAATGGCCAGAAGAAATGTTGAAAAAGGAGAAGTTGGGTAAAGTGATGGTGGAAAAGAACATGAAATTTTATTATTATTAATAATAATATATGTCATTTTCACACTAATATATCCCCATCCTTATCAAACTTGTATATTAGCGAGCATTCTTCAAAAGACTTTATGTTCTCTTTGAAAACAACAAGAAGATCAAAGCTAATTCTCTTCTCAAAAACTTATATACTAATACCATATAAAAGTGTTTCTAACAAACGTTCTAGTAAAAAAATAAACAATTGAGTAATACTCAATCATATATGGCCTATGGGGACTCTATTATTACAAAATAACAGCCTTTAAATTGAATATATTATTACAACAATAATGTCTTCCCATTATTACCATAGTATTAGTTAATTAACCTAAATAATGGTTGGTTCTCAACAACACTAATCATCCAATAGGCAACAACAACACAAAACTACTAGGTACATACTTGTACAAAAAAAGCAAAATTGAAAGGAAGAAAAAAAACCTTTAACAAGAATGAAGAAAGGAACATTATATTACAATATACATAAATAAATAAATAAATAAAAGTTACTTTTGGCTTAATGGAAGGAGCAACACGCCAACACCCTTTTCTATATACATTACTTCTTCTGCTTTACAATCCCTTAGTGAAACCTGGTTTTCTTTTGGGTGCATAGAAGCATAGTACTGTTGAGGTGCTGCCACCGGAGGTGGTCCTTGATAAGGACATGTGTGGGACATATTCGCAACAATAATTTAGTACTTCATAGTTAATTGACAATGTTCAAATTCAAGCAATTTTTAATGCAAAAGGGCAAAAAGTTATCAGCAACAAAACTAACTAATTTAGTTTATTTTCTTTTTCCAATATTTTTTTTTATTTCCATGAGAACAAACAAAATTTAAGGATACTAGAAATTCAAAAGGCATCTAAGGGGAGGAAGGAGGTGTATATAAGCTTGTACCTTGGTAGACATATTTGATCTCACTCATTTATTAGGCCTTTGCATGTTACTACACTACACACACTACAACTTGGTTCTACTATAATTTTCTTCTTGGTTTTTTATTCAAATAATTGAGGACAATACTAATCCACCAACCTGGCTCCCTATAGAACAAGAAGAATAACAATGATTGAAAAAGTTTAGACTTTAGAGAGGGACTCTTGGCACATGGTTTGATACGATGGGATGAAAAGCATACTGGGATGCAACTTTAATTCTTTGTCTTTGGAAGCTTCTTTACAAACAAGGCAAATAGGTCAACAAGCATAAGGAAATTGCTCTTTAGACATTTACGAATTTCTCATTTATTCACTTTAAAGTAAACTACTCGATAATTTTTAAAAAAAAATTGTAGTTTGGTCTTACACAACCCACAAAACCGATTTGTAAGGTGATGATTGTCTCACTTATACACACAATGTTCACAGACACCTAAAACACCCCACTAGTAGTTACCGTTCATGCGTTTTATAAGTCGGTTAAAACACCCCACCAACAGCTACCATTCATGCACTTTTTAAGTCGGTTAAATAGATTAAAAAAATAATTTAATCGATTTAAAAAGTAATGAACGGTAGTTAACTATCGAACAATAGTTAATTAACGAATGGTAGTTAACTACCGTTCGTGGTGTTTTTTTTATATGATCTATAAGCAATTGCTAGGTGTCTGAAGAGCAAGTGAGCAATCTCCCAAGCGTAGTAAGTAGTAGGTCCATATGAAGACAAAAACTTAAGGCCCGATAAGGTAGAGCTTGTGGGCTTCTTTGCATTGATATAAACTTGTTGCTTTTTGCAGCCTCGTTTTCTCATACACACTCTTATTATTATTTTAAAAGGGAAATGTAAACGAGTGCTCCCGGGGCACTCTTTAAACACTTTAAATAGCAAGTTTTTAATGAAAAATTGTGTGTTGAATGCATTGAAAATTGTAATAGTTGACTTTTCAAAAAAATAGTTACTAATTTTAGGATGCTTAAAGAGTGCCCCGGGGGCACTCGTTAACGAGACCCATTTTAAAATAATCTATCCAAAGTTTACTTTTGGAATACATATGTTTATTTTGATTAAGCATAAGAACAGTTCGTCTGATTTTTTTTTTCTTTTTTATAAGATCCTATAGTTCATTTACCATGTACTTTCTCCATCGACTACATAATAATAATAATGCTGATCGTCATGTCTTTATTGTATATTTGTAAATAGGGAGCTTCTACGGTGCAGTTAGAAAACTGACTTTTTTGAAAAAGTTAATTTTGATTTTAATATTTGATTCATTTTTAAATTGTTGATTACTGATTAATGATCAATAGTAATTCATCTAGTAATGTTTGCAACATCTTGGACTTACAAGTATTATTTTATCGTTGACATCTTTAACATGCAAACAGATTTGATGATGTTATATGATAGTCTTAAGTGTTACACTTTGTGGGGTGTTACACTTAAAACAAAGTAGGATAAAATTAGATTAAGTGTAGCCTTGTTAATCTAATGAATTGATGATACTATGAGGACTGAACTTTTGATGCCACTGTACAAACAGTGGGGTGTTACTCACTACACTTTTGATGCTATAGTGTTAACTTCATCAGAAAAGTCATTTTCACGAATTCACCATAGAATTTTCCTTGTAAATATCGTACCCTACTTCTTCGAAAACATTTGCCAAATTTATTAATATTGCACCCTTTTAACTTGTACATTTAGTGTTCTATCTTTGCGTAGGCACCTTGTCATCTGCATTTGATGCTCATCTACATAATATCATTGCGTTAAGGGTGAGCAGAATCAAGCGTAGTTGAATATAGTTGAGACTGCTTAACAATTTTAAAGAAAAATCGGACTTCAAACTCAAGACAAGCAGAAAACTGGGCTGAGGCATCATCACTTCTAGGCCACCTTGCTCAACCTTTCTCTAACATTTTAAAGTTGAGCATCATTTGTGTTATGTGTGAGAAGTACATATGTAGAGACCACACTATGTTACCTAGTCCACGTGGGTTACACAGCCTAGAGATGGGGTCACTGATGATTGATAAAAAAAATTGGAGTTAGTTGTACACCAGCAGTAGCATCTACAATTCTCCATTACCACATTTGTCACATAGGATGATGTTAAAGCAAGGTCCAGGCGGAATAGTAGCATGCATTGGTCCCAAAGATGAGGTTTATAATAGCATCTCCAACAATAGTTTTTGAAAATAGCCCTTAATTTCAATAAATCTGGGGTAAGTGCCTAAGTTGTTGAAGAAGACTAGATTTATAGTGTTTTGTTGTGATGGTATTTGGTATATTTGGCGCATAAGGAGTAAAATAATTTTCTAAGCAGGAATAGTTGAGTGTGTGTGATGGTGTTAATTGCACAGATAAAATTTAACTAATGGAGCTGGTTTATGCATAGACAGAGGACAAAGACACTAGCTTACAATTTTCTGATCTGTTTATCAACCCGGTGTGGCGTTTATCATCATTTTAATTCGACTTACTTATTGAATTGGAGTACTCGGAGTACACCTTGCACTTCCATAAATTCATTTTGATTATATAAAAAACATGTTTTATCATTGAGAAGAATGAAGTAGCAAAATATAAGAGGACTACCGCATGTTGGGAATGGGGGGATGTTGAAGCAACGTTATTGGACTAGGAGTGCTAAGTGTAAGAAAGAAATCAGGTTGAATAGAAATAGGCATGTTGAGCAACAAATCAGCACTTATTTATCAATACTTGTATGATGATGTTGGTGGTGCTTACCTCAATTGAAAAAACTCATTTTAAACTCTACGATCGTGTCTCAAATCTCAATGGTTGACATGCATGTAACTCTTCATTCGATATTGAGGTAAGCCTAACATATCCATATATTACTACCGTATTAGAGTACTCAAGTCAATTTTATGAGATTTTTTATATAATAATTTTGATGAAGTTAACTAAAGAGTTATCTTAATAAGTTTAATGGGCATACACTTACGGTATAGAACACTATTATCTCATGAGAGACTACCATTTTATCATATTGCTGCACCCTTCAATTTCAAAATATCCTAATAACAGTAGAGTAATGTCAGAATTTCTATTTTTTTTATTAAGGGGAAAGTAAGAAAAAGATAAGACAAGGAAGGTCGTTGCTTTAATGCCTCAGAAATATCCCTAAGTAAAATGAAATCTAATTGAGGAGGATCTATTTGATATATCACTAGACATGCATATCCTACAAATCCTATTTCAATTGAGACAAATTTATTTCCAATGAAAAGAGACTAATTTTTTTGGATGGTATTATATATTTATATAAAATCCAACATAAGAAAAACAACATTTTTTTTTTTTTTTACAAAGAAAAACAACATTTATTGAGCATATTAGTTCAAAATTAACATAATCACAACAATAGTTAATTAATCACACAGATCCTTGTGAATGTGAACCTTTGTTTACCACTTTAGGATCCTGGCCCACAGGAACTGCAGCCGGTCTCATATCATTGCTGAATACCGGAGAAACCCCTTGTTGATACTGTGGTGCGTGGACCATGCCTCCCGGCGCAGTATAGTAAACATGTCTCCCACTTGCACTATCATACGCCACTTGCGCATACCCAGCACCTCCCGTATTTTCCGCTACACCAGCTGGCCTAACTAAGCCGTATCCTTCTTGATAAGCTGAAGGTTTGACTGGCTGAGCCACCGCCGACGAAAACGCTACATTCTGCGGTGGAACGCCGCCGTACACCGGTTGTTCCCGGTATCCGTCTGAAGCCATTCTTTGCACCGCGTAGTATCCCTGAGTCATCTGTGCCATGGGCGGACGCATCACTTGAGATGTCTGATAGAATGACCCCGGCGGCGGCATCATGTAAACATGCTGATCCCCTCCACTGGAAGTGTTCATACCTGTCACCGGGAAACCTTCGCCGGAAAATTGATTTTCCGGCCAGTAACCTGCAGGATGATGAACTGCTGCCGGCGAATTAGAGCGAGGAATATTCTCCGGCATCTTCTGGATGTAATAATCACCGCCGGCAGCGGTGGCGTAACTACCGGTAATACCATCTGAACTTCTCCGATACTGATCACTCTCAGAAATCTGCAAACGCTGTAACTGTCTCTGAATCTCTACACTCTCATCGGTGGATCCACGTGGCGGATAATCCGGTTGTGGAGCAACAAGATCCGGCACAGGATCATGATACTTCGCAGTCACAACAGCATACGAAGGTTGAATCGGGGCAGCTATGGTTTTATTCTCAAGACCAAAGAGAAAATCAGCGTTAGAATTAGGTTTAAGTGGATCAGGTTGAGAACCCGAATTTGGAGTGATGAATATGAAAAGTCTCATTCTCACAGGTTTTGAAGAAGGACGATAAAGACGATCATACTCATGCATCATATGTTCAAGATCATCTTCAGTAGTAACGGAGATAAGAGCATCGAGTTCTTCTCCCGGAAGCTGATACTTGAAGCTTATATCTTGTTGAAGTGCGTCGCAGTCGCAGAGAGTGGAAAGCTTCGAGAGGAAGGCTTGAAACTTGATGTTGCGATCTACCGCGAGTATTTTGGTGTCGCCGCCGATGTAGGAAAGCTGGTTGTCGTGGCTGCGTGGTTGGATTTTTCCGCCGTAACTGCACATGAATTTTGCTTTGTAGTTTTGTTGTTCCTCCCATGAAGATGGATTTTCGAAATCAATTTCCCGTGAAAGTGGTGATGAGTTACCGGAATCTGGATATGACGGTGGATATTGATAGGTCTCCATGTATTATTGTAATAAGTGTGTAACAAGTTTTCCCTTTATGCTTCTTTAATGGAGACCCCGCGAAAAAGAAAGAGACGTTTTTCTGCACGATTAATTTTAAATATTTTTTTATTGAGTTTTTTCTAAGGGTTGCTTGAGGGAACACGTGGGATGAAAATATGGTTGGAAGCGCGTTGGTGATGGCGAGGATAACATAACATTTTGTGTGTATCCTGGTGGAAAAGGAGCAGCTGGACATTTTGGTGGTAGGGTCAAGGGGACCCACATGGGTTTGATTAAAGAGTGTAGGAAGGGATAAGAGTAGGGAGTTTGATTCATTGTGTTGTTGACTTGTATGTAATGTATATCAGACTCTATTCTAAGGTTGGTTGAATTATGAGGCAGGGCATCTCCTCTCTCTTCTTCACCTTTATAAGTTGCTATCAAGCTATTATCGACTGCGATTTTGTGGAAGCGCCCAATCCAAATTATATGTTTGTATTTATTTGGCTTTAAACCTTTGGTGCATAAGTAAAGTGATTTTGGTGGATGTATTGGATTAAACTTTTGTGATAAAAAATGTCTTGTGTATTCCGCACTCACTTAGATTCCAATCCTCATAATTGAAATTGTACCCTTTAAGGTTGGCATCCAATTACCAAGTAGCATATGAATATGCTTATTTGGCAAGTTACAACAACTTTTACGAAGATTCATAACAAAGTAAGATATGATGGACAAAATAGTAGAAATTCAATATAGTGGAGCGACATACTATATTAAAACGTTAACATCAGCATGGAAAAACTCAAATTTTAGATAGATGTTTAGGTAGGAGCTAATCTGTTCAGGTTTATTTTTCAAGAGACTAAAACTTGTATTTTTTGTTTTTGTGGAGGGCAAAAATGGATCTGAATTTTGTGAGGAACTAAAATCAGTCTTCATTCTAAAATTAAACTTCCTTAGACAATCTGTTTGTTACATGTGAGATGACAGTTACTCTTCTTAAACTTTCATATCAGCGAACAAAAAGTATGTTTGACTGTGTTACCGCACTGGGTCATCTGATTGCCTACATAGTTATATTTTACTTGGTTCAACTACTATTTACCAATAAATATTTCTAGCAGATACTAAATGTTAGCTGCAAGGCATTTAGAACCGAGTAAAATCTGAAACAATCACGTTAGATTTCGTATGAGTCATCTTCAAATAGTAATGAATATATGTCCAGCAGTAAGGTTTATATGGCACTAAACACGTGCATGTAGCAAAACTAAACACCCTGTTTCTCGACGTTCTCATCCACAGCATCACTAGGCTTGTCCAGCCCTGAAGGAATCTTGCCGGGATAGTTAGTTGTTGATGCTTCCGATCCTATCATACTGGATGAAAAACATAAATTAAACAAATTCTGATTGAAATTAGAGTTTATATTTTAAAAGGGTTGTATATGTTGTATTTGCATACTCACTTTCTATCCACAAGGACCATGGAGCGAAGCTCACAATTGGCAAAGCTGCAAAGGTATGCCAAATAAATCAATCATTTACTTCAATATATAAACTGACGAATAGATCCCTCTAAGTCAGATTCGTCATCATGTTTAACACTAACAGTTGCAGGAACTTGATCCCAAATTAAAGAATGTAAAGCACTGAATAAAACCGAGCGCTGCTACATAAGAAACAACAACTCATGCCTCACATAACAAGAGAAGAGAATACACAAATTACTAGGTTGGAGGCACGGGGTATTGAGAGCTTACTGCTTGGATATTTCTTTCTTCACCAAGGGGTGGCAATCATTTCCAAATGCAGTTAGAGTGTGAAACAAGAATCCACTGTGTGTCACGATCGCTATCTCCTTCTCTTTTCGTGTCCACAACCTGAGATAGAGTGAAAAACAAAAGTAATGAGAAGTCGAAAAAGCAATAGAATCTTTTTTCTGACCATATAACTACATGAATCTTCAACTAATGAAAATAACCAGACATCTGAATTAGTACCAGTATATCAGTTCTAATAATCACAAAAGAACAATACAAGTTACAACAACTAGATATCTAGTTCTTTATCACAGCATGAGACGGAAAAGTAGTGACCCCAATGAATAAACGGTGGCTTGCTGAAATATCAGATGAATAAATAAACAAATTAAATTATCTTCCAACATTATTGGTCACAATAGAGTACAGCGAAGGCTCAATTGCATAACACACAGCTTGCTATATCTAGTAAGCTTGGGTAAAACGCTGAAATTTGAAATAAATTTCAGTGAAAAGAAGTAAAGGGGGGCTTCTGGAAAAAACTGTTCTGAATGTGTGAAATATCAATTTTGTGCTGGATGAAATCTTATACAATCAGGCTGACATTATATCTGTATTAAATTGTTAATATATTAAATCCAATTTTAGTGTTTCTCACATGCAGTATTAACAGGGATGGAATAAACTAATGTAAAATAGAGGTGCTCGCTACCCACAAACAACCAAAAAGTGAACATACCAGTTCAAGAACTCCACCCCCCTAGCTGCCAGTTCCTCCTTTGTCTCTCTTACATTATCCTTCCACCAAACATCCTCATCACTGTCTATCTGAAACGAACACTTGAAGAAACTAATATAAACTCAAAGGCAACAGTTAAATGTTGGCTAAACTTTATACAGCTAAAAAAATGAATAAGTTATAAACTATAAGCTATCTTCTATAAAATCATAAACCACAAGCATTCAGGCACTTGAAGTATAAGCACTTGCCAGTGAAAAATCAACAGCAGGAAAAAGGAACTGATACTCGCTAACACTTCTTCTTTTGTCACAGGGATGAACTCCCTACATGAGGAGAAATTTGTAAGGTATTCATAAGTCAATGTTAATATCAAGACAAAAGAAGCAGCAAATATATGAAATGATTGCATCTTTTCTACTTTATTACTAATTTACATTCACCTGAGCTTTAAATTTATTGTCATTTTCTCATTCAATATTTATATACTTCAATCATTCAGTCACCTGTAAAATTTGTTTGATACTGTTTAATAATCACTCTTCACACCATCCTACTGATTATTCATCGTTGATCCACTATGACGCACAGAACTTTTAAGTTTTAAATGGTTTCCGTACTCACACTGGGAAAGTATCAGGTACAGGTACTTGATACACATGATTAAGAGCACCCACATCCATGCCACCCATATGGGTGGTATAAATGGGTCCCATTGAATACATAATATTATTTCACACTTCCCTATTATTTAAAACACTCAACTACATTTTCTAAATATCCATACTACTCTCCAAAACTCTAAAATGGGCCCCACAAAACCCCACAATATACTCCCTCCGTCCCTATATATAAGCACCCTTTAAAGGGGTGCTTATATATAAGGACGGAGGGAGTACATCACAATTGTATTTTATATTAATATATAACACCCTTTCACATCATAATTTAATTTTATAATATTTTATAAATTCAACAATGTATAAAACCACGGTAGCCATGCAGGGGAACGGTTGCCATGCCAAATTGTCAAATATCCTCACATCTCTGACAAAGTGGCATAGGGATAAGTAAAGACACTCAAAATTTCAACCGATAATGGTGCTCTAAGTATTCAACGCTTTTCTCCCTTTTCTTTTCAAATTTTGCTATCAAATTCTTTTGGGTTTATCCCGGTCAATTAGCTGTGAATTACAGGATAAACCGATAAAGTCTATTAACTGTGGAGTGATAAAATTCTTAATTTTCCCCTTCTCCTGAAAAGTAAGATTGCAACTGGTGTGCAGGTAGAAGAATCTATCTTAACAGTTAAAAGATTGGTATGATCAAGACATACAGCCTGTCAACCTGAGATGAGGATTGAACTTGTTAATTAACTCTAGCACATGTAACAACATAACTACTCTTCCGAAACAGGTAAAAATATGTTCCGAATGAAGATTTGCATACCAAATGTTCACGGCAAAGTTCGCCAGCAACAATTGGTGGGCAATTATGACTTGAAATTGCACCACGGAAGCTATTTCCTGCATTTGCCACCATAAGAGGCAGCACATCCGTTTTATCATCAGTGTATCCCTCCCCACCAAATACCCCTACAGCTGTTTGCAAGGTCCTGAAGCCATAATATATATGAAACAATTAAAGACTGTATTTTGCCTCAACACAGTTACAAAGTTATTTTCAAGAACACAATAAATCTTGAGTACCTTTGGGATCCCAAATTTAATCCTGAGGAAATAAAAAACACAACAGGGATAGGATCTAAAAGTGACACCTACAACAACGTCGGTTACTGACAAAACACGCCTTTCTCTTGTTAAAACTAGATTGAAAAAACAAGATAAATAAAAATGCTTAATATTTTCAGTATTAAAATGGTGGGAAATGAAAGATGGTAATAGGAAAAGAATAGAAGTGTAGGAGCATGCGAATGCAAGAACCGTGTGGATAGAAGAATGGTAATTGCAAGCATTGATTGCTTAATCATTACTTTTGGCAACAAAAAGGGCTGAATAAGCTATTGTATTAATCCAACACAGCGCATCAGTGACGCTAGCTTATTGCCTTTTCTTTCTTTTTCATTCAACCTGGTTAATTTGAAATGCTAAATTGAAACAAAATCAAGAGAAATTTGACTCGAAGCAACTAAGAAACTGAACAGACTCTTTGAGACTCTGTGTAATACTACCTCCGTTCCTTTTTAAGTGTCTCTTTTGGAGAAATTTTTTGTTCCTATTTAACTGTCACTTTCAAAGTTCAATGCAACATTAAATGTTGTTTTGCCAATATTACCCTTAGTTATTTATTGCGGAGAGAGAAATATATAAAATAGGATATTGAATGAATAAGGTTATTATAGTAAAAGTATAACTTATTGCATCAAAAGTAGTAACAATTGTTGATTGTCTTGGTTTGTGTAAAATGTCAAAAAGCGACAATTAAAAAGGAACGGAGGTAGTACTAGATTAGCACCGAACGGTGCACGGGGTAAGTAATCAACGGTGTTACATTGGGTATCTAAAAGTGACACCTATACAAATCTGGTACTCAGAAGAAAAAGCTGATGATAAGGAAATAACAAGGAATCGCTTTGTCAAGTTGGTGTTAAAGAGGTATATGATGTAAAGAAAAAGCTGATATAAGGTGTTAAGTACATGTTATCATATTAGTAACAGTTCACTAGATTACCTACACGAAATACATCAGCAACCAAGCCTTATCCCACTAAGTGGGGTCGGCTTAGTGGGATTTCATGTAGGTAATCTAGTTGAAAAATTTCAATGTTTACAGTGTAGAAAGCAACGATGTCAAAGAAGGATTCCAAGTCCAAGCAAGCAATCTAGTTGACGAATTTCACATTGTCATTACATATGTGTAAGCAGTGCTTTTAAATAGCCATTATAGTAGCACTATAATGTAGTGGATTTTGAACAAACTGCTCTTGTTCTGCGCTACATGATTTGGTACAAAAAGTTGCAACACACTGGCTATAGCACTGTTGCGTATCTGAATTTGAACAAACTGTTGCAATCCATGAATGACAACACTGTGTGTACTTAATCGATATTACACATTGGTATTTTTTTTTGTCTATTTACCGTCAACTAATGAAATGAATAACTTTCGATTCAAGAACCATATTTTCATATAATTCAAACACATTAAATGAAGCATATGCTGGAAAAACATTTATATGACATCTAAATTCCAATAAGTTTGAAATATGTTCCAAAAGACTATTTGCATGATCAAATACGAATAAAATTGTGAATACATCCACCAAATTCAACTTGAACCAGACAAGACGAGTAATACATAAACATACAAGAAATTAAACTTGAACCCCGCAATGATGTAACATAAACTTAGAAATAAAAAATACAACAGGGACATGATCTAAAAGTGACACCTACAAAAATGTTGATTACTGACTAAGCAAACCTTTCTCATGTTAAAAACTAGATAGAAAAAACAAGACGAACAGAAATGCTTAATATTTTTCATATTAAATTGGTGGAAAATGAAAGATGTTGATAGGAAAAGGATAGAAGTGTAGGAGCATACGAATGCAAGAACCGTATGGGTAGAAGAACGTAATTGCAAGCATTGATGCTTAATCATTACTTTCAGCAACAAAAAGGGTTGAATACCCTACTGTATTAATCCAACACGGCGCATCAGTGACGCTGACTTATTGTCTTTTTTTTTCTTCATTCAACATGGTTAATTTGAAATGCTAAATTGAAACAAAATCAAGAGAAACTTGATTCCAAGCAACTAAGAAAATGAAATAAGTCTCATCGAGAATGTATATTGTACAAGATTGGTACCGAAAGACTCACAGTGTTAGTAAACAACGTTGTTACTTTGGTTCTATAAAAGTGACATCTACGCGAATTGATACTCAAAAGTCACAGCTTGTGATAACTTAATAACAAGCAAATCACTTTCTTAAGTCAGTGTTAGTGACAATATGATGTAAGGAAAAGCCAGAAATGAGATGTTGAGTACATGTTAACATTGTGGGATATAGGGTTGACTTGGGAGCTGGCTGGGGTGGGAGAGTTAAGAAGTGGAGTGATAACTGATAAGGGTGGTCTCAGGTTCCATTCTCACCTCCAACAAATACTAACAAATTAACATACTAACATTGGCTATTTAAAAAAAAAAAAAACGGGTACATGTTAGCAGTATTCGTCAACTAGATTGCCCACATAAAATTGCTAAACAGTATTGTCAATTTAGTAACAGAGATTGTGGATTTACACACGTCAAGAGACATTAGTTCTGGAAAATGACTGCAAAAAAATTCAATGCTTACGGTGTACAAAGCAATGATGTCAAACAAGGATTCCAAGCAAGCAATCTAGTTGACGATTTAACATTACATATGTGTAAGTAATTGATATTCCAATCTACTAATGAAAGGAATAACTTTCAAGAACCACACGTATTTCATATAATTTTTTTTAACTGGGTATCCGGCCTAAGGACCGACCAATGTAGGGAACCAATCTCACCGTTCAATATGCTGAAAATATATCTATATCACATCTAAATCTAAATTCCAATAAATTTGGAATATGTTTTGAAAGATTACTTAAGTGTGGAGCAAAGTCAACTTTCAAATTCAAATTGGACCACAATACATAAACATAGGAGGAATTCATAAGTAGAATAATCGAACCTCATCAAAGGAGAAGCGATGACGAGATCTATCTTGTTAATTAATCCAGAGGAACGAACATGTTTACGCAAATTATCAACCTGTTCCCATCCAAGAGGAGTGAGATGAGCATCAAAATAATCAGGATTCAAATACGCTTTGTAGTTTTTGTCTCCTTCCACATTGTGGATCCCTTGAGCGTGTCTCACAAGGTGAATCGTTTTGGAACGATGTAACGGAAACAAACACGTGCCAGCACCGCAATCCATATTGTTCTGAATCTGAGAGTCAACGGCTAAATCAATCAAGAACGAAGAAACGTATAACAGAATCGAAGAAGGTGCACGAAACGTAACGTACCTTAGCTGTAGCAGATCGAGAGAGAAAGCGGGAACAGGAAGAATCTTTGTGGTGTGTGAGTGACGAGGGAGTGCGTTGTATTTTATTAATTGTTATTTTTGTTGTTTGCTTGATACTTCTGAGACCGGGTACAGTGCAGCTTGTCAACTTGTTTGTTTGTTGCTCGGATTTATATCCATTTTCCATTAAACTCACGTTACGTTACGTTACATTTCATATGTATGCATTCTTAGCCAACTAAATTATTGCAAATCCCATTCCAGACAGATATTTTCTTTATCTTTTGTCTTGCAATAATTATAAGAATTTAATTGCTATTTTAACTAATATACACACCATACAATTAGAGAATTAAATATATTTTTCATCCCATTTTATTTTTTGATTTGATCCATACAAAAATTGCACTTTTGTCAATAAAAAAATTGCACTGTTTTCCCTAAAAAAGAAATTGCAACGTTCAGTTGTTATCAAATTTACATTTATGCAAAATGTTTTAGTTTATCTTTTGGTTTGTGTTGTTAAGTTTATGCATCTTCTTATACGGTGTAGGATGATGCAACATATCAATTTGATTTCACAAATCACTTTCTAATGGTCGTTTATGTGATAGGATATCTTTTGTGGAGCAATAAGATTCTCATCTTCACACTGATGATGTTTATGTTCAAAAAAATAAAACTTCAACTTAATCTTCACTAATCTCCACTTACCTAAGACATTTTTATTTGGAAGCCTTCTATTTCAGGCACCCGTGCTACCAAATCAACATACTTTTGGATTTTGAACAAGTTTGACTTACAACAACCATTTGTAAGTTGATCTTGGATTTGTAAGCTTAAAATTCAAATATAATATTTGTCATATTGTTTGGATTATCTTGCATACTGGCTTGCTTATGAATTACACCAGTTCGCTCACAACACCTCTCTTGACAACTCTTGTTATAGACGTGGTGCTACTCTTAAGACTGTTATTCACACTGCTCGTTAGTCTATCAAGTTTGGTTTTCTCTTGGTTTTTTTTTCCTCTCTTTCCTCATAGAGGCGAATCTTTTTCTTTGGACCAGGAGAGGAATTCTAGCAACACTCACTTTTGAAAACTCTCTCTAACACTCACTCTTTTATTAGTTTAAATCATTGTGAGTGTACACTTTGGAAATAGAACCCACACAAAGTGGTGGGACATGCATGAATTTCATCCAATAAAAGAGTGGGTGTTAGAAAGAGTGTTCAAAAAAGAGTGTTGCTAGCATTCCTCGGACCGGGAATAGTTCGGTTGAGTCTCGAGGTAATCTACTTATTATTGGATGTTGGTTTATATGGAAGACTCATAATGATGTATCTTTTTTCATATATCACATGTCCTACCTGAAGAATTCTTAATCAAATTAATTCTTTGATTTGGGACTCACTAACTCTAGTATCTACCAGGTTCCTCGCCTAGTTTCTTGAAAATATCCACTTGATAATGTGATCTAACTTAACGTAGATGGAGCTCTATTGATAACCCATGTCATTTTGGTTATCGAGGTCTTCTTAGGAATTTAACACGGGTTGAATCTTTGGCTTTTTTAAGAGTTGTTGTTTTACATCTAATAGTAGCTTCACGTTATATCCCGTGACTAAATGGAAATTTTGTAGATTCCTCAAACAATGTTCGTAGGATACTTATTAGCGAGAAAATGAAATAAAAAGAGTTAAATATATTTTTGGTCTCTATTAATATACAAACTTTTTATTTTAGTCTCTTTAAAATTTTCCTTCGACTTTTAGTTCTTATAAAATTTTCAACCACCACTTTTGATCCTATTTTTAAGTGAATTTATGTGTAGCATTTTTATTTTTAACGAAATTATGTAGAATATTGTAAAATTCTCTCTAAAAAAGAAATGATAAGTTTTCAACAAAATATAATATTAGGAGATATTCTTGTAATATTATATTTAGGTCTCGGTCTTAATAGTTAATCGTTCATCGTTCATTTTAAGAGGATTAATCAAAAGTAAAGATAAAAAAAAATTAAAACTAAAAATTAAAAAAAAATAGAAGAATTAAAACAAAAATTGATATAAAAAATAGGGTTAAATATGTTTTTGGTCCCTATAAATATACCAACTTTTCGTTTTAGTCCCTCTAAAATTTTCCTTCAACTTTTAGTCCCTATAAAATTTTCAATCACTACTTTTGGTCCCTATTTTTAAGTTAATTTTAGTATTATTTTTTTAATGAAATTGTGTAAATGTGTAGAATATTGTAAAAATATTTCCAAAAAATAATTAGAATTTTTTAACAAAACATAAATTTAATATGAATATTTAACCATCAAAAATATAAAAATTCATATTAAATTCATGTTTTGTTAAAAAATTCTAATTTTTTTTGGGAGAGATTCTTATAATATTATGAATTTTTATGCAAAATTTTATTCAAAAATATGAATTCTACATATGAGTTTACTTTAAAAGAGGGATCAAAAGTAAAGATGGAAAATTTTTGAAGGACTAAAAGTTGAAGGAAAATTTTAAAGGAACTAAAACGAAAAGTTGATATATTTATAGGAACTAAAATCATATTTAACCCTAAAAAATATATTCAACCCCGGTAAAAAGAGATAACTTAAGAAGACTACATATGCAATTTTGACAAAAATTAATAAGGAAAAAGAAGAAGAAATATTTTCACCCCCTTTCTTTAGTTTAACTGATCTTATAGAGTGGCCATGGATTCAAACCCAGCATTACAAGAATGTCCCCAAAGCTACCTTCACATCTATTCCCTTTCCTCATCATACTAACACTTGCATCTCTCTATTATTTCTCTTCATTCATATCTTTCAATACACCTTCTTCTTCTTCAACCTCACAATCACTCACAATCTCCACCTGCAACCTCTTCAAAGGTACCTGGGTCTTCGATCCCAACCACAACCCACTTTACGACGACACGTGTCCCTTCCATCGAAACGCATGGAACTGCATCAGAAACCAACGCCAAAATCTGAGCTTGATCAATTCATGGAAATGGGTCCCACGTGGCTGCGATTTGAATCGGATCGACCCGTTTCGGTTTTTGGGTTTGATGAGAAATAAGAATGTTGGGTTTGTTGGAGATTCTCTCAATGAGAATTTTTTGGTTTCTTTTTTGTGTATTCTTAGGGTTGCTGATGAGGGTGCACGGAAATGGAAAAAGAAGGGTGCTTGGAGGGGTGCTTATTTTCCTAAATTTAATGTTACTGTTGCTTATCATCGTGCTGTTTTGCTCTCCAAATACAAGTAACACTCTCATTCATCAACTCTTTGTTTTTCTATTTTAACTTCAGAATTTTGTAAATAGATTGCATTATATAGGTGACTGAAATGTAAGTGAATGATTTGTGATTCAAAGCCTGTTTGGATTGAGTTATTTGACCTTATTTAGTGACAAACAATTGTGAGACTGTTTGGGAGAACTTACAATAACAGACATGACTGTAAGGTGTTTTCGGCTTATTTTAGTAAGCTTTATAGGATAGCTTATGAAAACAGCTTTTAGGCTTGGAAAATGCGAGTGCCCTTAGGGCATTGGTTAAGGAAACAAATATAGAAATATTGTGTTGGAAAGTTGTGAGTTTGAATATTTAGAAGTTTAAAAATCGTTGTTTTCAATGCAAGACTACTAATGGGAGATGTTTTGCCTAATAGCATGTAGAGCTTATTAGCTACTCCCATGGAGAAGAAATAAGAAGTATCACTATTGAGATGCAAGGGTTGTACGAGCATTGTCCTTCTCTTGCATAAATGTGGTTCCTTGCATTCTTTATTCAACTTCTTTTATCATATTTCAAATAAAAAATTAATGCATGAATTCAATGTTACAAATGGAGTGATTTTTTAAGAGTTGCTGGTTTGGAGTGAATGAGTGCTTATTAGACATTAAATTTAAAAATGAAGTGAATATGTGATGTGTACGCGGAGGGACCACTTAAGCTACCTCTTAGTAAGAGCACCATTGGAGATGTTGGGCACTTGTTAGCATGACCCTTCAGGTTATATGAAAAGAATCTGAGTTAATTTTATGTTGTCATAAAAATAACTTATAACTTATAAACAAGCATTTATATGATAATAAGTGTCTATGCTTAAGTGCTTTATTAAGTTGTTTATCCCAACAAGTCCTTAAGACATGCATGCAGATGCATATGCATATGATATGCCTGCTTCAGGCTCTACAATCTGCATTGTTCTAACAAGTTCACTTACCCGAGTTTCTGTGCATCGTATTAAGTTCTTTCTGCATACCCACCAAGAAAAATCTAGTATAGTAAAGTTTAAACATGCATCTGAGCAAAGATAGCAGCGCCGCTTTCTCGCCACAGAATATATTTTTTTAGATTTCAATTATTAATCAACTTCATGTTTTTGTTATTATATGTTTATGGATGTTAGATGGCATCTTTTTCCTATGGTTTCAATGCCAATTGTTTTTTAAGTGCAATTTTAACAGGGCATGGGATACGGATTTTTGAATTAGATAATAATGATTATATTGAACACTAAAAGTTTGCTATGATTTGAATCAATAAAAAGTAGGAATGGCGACGGCAATCAATAAAATCAACCATCCCTGTTTCCTATTTTTTGGGTGCTTGTTAATTGTCGTGTTTAACTGTTTTGTCGTTATGAATTTTGAAACTCCAACCATATGTGCTAATTACTGATTAAACAAAGGTGGCAGCCAAAGCAATCTGTATCCGGGATGCAAGATGGATCAGAAGGTATTCATCGAGTTGACGTGGATGTTCCTGCAGATGAATGGGCTAAAATTGCAGGTTTCTATGATGTCCTGCTGTTTAATACTGGTCACTGGTAATTCATTATAACTTTTCCTCAATCTTGAAACTTCTGGATGAGCCAGTACCACTTGAAAAATAGTTTTAGTTTTGACTGCCAAAGTATGCATTAATAAATAGTTGAATGAGCTAAGTATGTCATTATAATGAAAACCCTGGAAAGAAAGTACTCAAAGATGTTACTTATATAGCAAGATATGCTATGATGCAATTGATCTCTAGTTAATTTTAGGTTGCCCTGTTATTTTTGTCAACCATTAGGATGATTGAGTTTATAGATATAGATCTAGTTTGGATAAACTTTTCCACAAGTAATCATAGAAGGAAAATGCTGAAGTAATCTTGTAATAACCATGATAGCTTTAACTAATAGCTTATCTCATAAGTTTTTACCTTCTACATAAGCAACCGTAGACTTGTAATAAATTTATCATGAATTCGAAACTAAATAATTATTTTAGTTAAAAAGTTCCTATAAGCTAGAAGTTAATCAAAACTGAGTCATTGTTGATTTTGTCTTTTATAGGTGGAATCATGACAAATTCCCAAAGGAGAAACCTCTTGTCTTCTATAAAGCAGGACAACCTATAATTCCTCCACTCGAGATGTTAGATGGACTTAAAGTTGTTCTTGGTAACATGATCACATATATAGAAAAAGAATTTCCTAGAAACACACTTAAGTTCTGGCGTTTACAATCCCCGAGGCACTTTTATGGTGGAGATTGGAATCAAAATGGCAGCTGCTTGTTCAACAAGCCACTTGAGGAGAATGAGGTGTGTATTTCTAAAAATTACTAATGTTATGTCTCGCAGTTCGTTCCTCCCACCCAAACTTCTGCTATGGAGTTGCAACACTTGACCTCTTATTTTCCGTAATTTTATTGCCATGCACCTGCATAACATCTCGCATCAATATCAAACTCTAGATTACATCTGATGTTTTTTAAAGGCTCGAATATTTCTCATTTTCTGGTAGACTTCGTTCCATTTTGTTCTTTGCCCGTTGCATTTTCAAGCATTGGCCTAAATAACAGGATACTAACACCTGAACAGCTTGATTTGTGGTTTGAACCCAGGAACAACGGAGTTAACAAGGAAGCAAGACAGATGAATTTTGTGATTGAAAAGGTATTACACGGCACAGACATCCACGTGGTTGACTTTACACATTTAAGTGAGTTTAGAGCCGATGCTCATCCAGCCATATGGCTAGGAAGGAAAGACGCAGTTGCAATTTGGGGTCAGGATTGCATGCATTGGTGTCTGCCGGGTGTCCCTGACACATGGGTTGATATTTTATCACAACTGATACTTGACGGTTTTAGAAGAACTGGTAAGTTGTAGAAAATGGAGAGACTATCAAGTTAAATGATGCATATCTTACCATACAGTGAAATTTTAAACTGGAGATGTTGAGGGGCATGCTGCCAAGTGGTGGGACCAATATATGAGAATCTTGAGCTGTACATAGAAATGTCAAAGGCTGATGTTGGATGGAAGAAAAGCTTTGCTCTTTGACTTTTGATGTAGAAGCAAGCCACTAATTTTCCCGAGCAGAAGCCTATAAAGCGGCTTTCTTTTGACTTTAAATACATTTTTTTTTTGTTAATATTAATATTTCAAATATATTTCTTCATAGGGCTTTGTCAAATGTTAACATTGAATTCTTTTATTAATCTATTATTACTATTGTATTGTGGAATCTTTTATTATTCAAAATTTTGATATTTAGACAGTGCATTACATTAGACTAATAAACTTGTGAAGGAAATTTTAATAAGCAATAATGTTTTTGAGTTTTGACAATTTATTCATTTTACCGGTGAAATGAAAGATTGTCAAGGGCAATGGGTTGTGGATCGAGTTAGCATCAAACTGGTCTGTACAATTGAATAGTTCTACGTTACTTGTGAATCCACGTGACCGTTTTTGCTGAAGATGCCTTTGAGCTTTGACCATGTAGAGAGAAATTGATCTAATGTTGATGGATTGGCAATATTGAAACTTGTTGTTATAGCCAAGGTTGTCTCATTTCTATCGGTTTGACGCTAACTAAAAAAGCGTCACGGGTAGATAACTAATCTCAAATTTACGAAACACGATATGCACAAAATCAATAGATTCAAAAGAAAATTTGTTGTTTACTTAAAAAAAATGTTGTCGTTGGTTTGAACCCGTTTGTTTCAGATTTTTTTAAAAAAAGAATCACTTTTTTCATTTTGAAGTATTTGTTTAGGATTTTTAAAATAAATCATTTTATAAAAAAAAAATCCATTTTTTTCCCTAAAATGAAAAGCTATTATGATTAGCTTTTCTCAAAATCTAGTATATTTTTTTTCAAAAGAAAGGAGGTAACACATGTACAAGTTAAAACTCTTTTTTTTTTTAAATGGATTTTTGTGGGTAGTAGTAGTCAAACAAAAATAACTTCGATTTTTTTTTTAAAATCTCTAAAAATAAATCTCTAGATTATTTTAACACAATCTATTTTTTATAAAGGTGAAACAAACGCACCCATAGCGAGGGTAAGCGTGTGTTGAACATGGATAATGTCCCTTTACAGATTTTTAGTTCTTTCATGGTCATAGTTTTGTTCCAAGTCACACCCGGAATTTGTTGAGAACGATGATTTGTATGATAAATTGCCAGGAAATAAAAACAGATTATGCAAGAATGAATGATGCTCACATACTTAAATTTATGATTATAAGAGCACCTTCTTCCACTCTTGCATTTACCGCAAAAGTCTCCTGAAACAATTAGACAAGTTGTGGTTGTCTAACCATCCAATTTTGCAAGGCAAATCATACCAAAAGATTGACAGAAAAGATATTAAAACCAGATACGTATACTTCAAAACATCATTTCAGACTAATATTAAAAATCAGCATTTGCAAATTGCAATGCTAACAATTAAATATTAAAAATACAATAACCATCTCGTCATGCGGAGCGTGAATCTTCAACTACACTCCAATATCAACCTCATCTCCAAAAATTTAACGTGTTAAATTCTGTATGGGGATACCAATGTATAGTCCCCTCCGTATAATGTTAAAAAATGATAACTAAAAAAATGAGTCTCCCAAGGGCCTGAAAGAGATACTATTGTAATGTACAAGTTGGAGAGGCTTGCAGTTGCAGCCACCATAGGAATGGCATGAAATGAAGAACATTCCAAGAAGAATAGTTTACTACTTTACTTCTTAGCCTTTCCCATCTTGACTCTGATCTTTTCTTCCATCAATGATATTTCTGTCTCAAGATCATACATTCTGTTGAGAGCACGCATGTTTTCAAGGACTTCATCAAGACATTTATTATCATTCCCATCACACCTCAGATGCTGCATAGGACCATGAAGTAGCTTATTCACAATACCCATACTAAGGGCATACATTGCTTCTTTCTGTTCCTTCGAGACGTCACCACGCATCTTTGACAAACATTTTTCCAGCTCAGAAGCTCTAATCCTTTCAACATAAGCTCTAAATTTCTTAATAGTAGGAACAGTTTCAAGAGAGTCTTTCCATGCCTCAAATGTATTCAATTCCTCCTCAATAATTCCACGCGCTTCCATAGCTTTCCGTTGTCTATCCTCCTTGTTAGCATCAACAACTTCCCGAAGATCATCCACATTGTACACTAGCGCATTCTCCAGTTCCGACACACCCGGATCCACGTTCCTTGGAATCGATATATCAACGAAGAGCCGTCTTCTCACACCTTGGCCAACCGGAGGAAGAATCTCCACGTTCTCTTTTGAAAACAAAAGGGACTCAGATGCAGTACCAGTGAAGATCACATCAGCCTCAGCAGCACATTCCATCATCTCAGAAAGAGGTCTATATACTATGTCAACATCCTTCAACTCCTTCCTAATGGCATTGACTTTCTCTTCACTTCTATTAACAACAACCATTTTTCGACACCCTTTAGCAACCAAATGTTTAATCACTAGCTTCCCCATCTTCCCCGCCCCAATTACCAACACCCTAGCATCACCAAAAGAAGACTCTGAACGCTTCATAAGCGCCAACTCCACAGCAGCTGAACTAACAGAAACCGACCCAGATGAAATGTTAGTCTCTGTTCGAACCCGTTTTCCAACAGAGATAGCCTGCTTGAACAAGCCACTAATTTTCCTATCAAAACCTGGCACTCCTTGTCCAGATTTAACAACTTGTTTAACCTGAGAAAGAATTTGACCCTCTCCAAGAACAAGGGAGTCAAGACCAGCAGCTACTTCAAACAGATGTTGTGTGGCATCCTTATTATACAACAAGATCTGATGTTTAGAAATCTCAGGTACCGAAATCCCACTTCGCTGCAAAATCATCAAAGCAAGAATACAAAAAGGATTAATTCATTCTCTAGTCAACATTAAAGCAATAAATATTATTAATACAGAACAAATAAACCATCAATTTAATCTCTGTAAACTGTATAAATATAATAAGTAGGCCATAAACCATATAGAATACGTCAAATTTAGTCTCTGGTATTAAGATTTAAGGGACTAAATTGACGGATTTTCATATACTATATTGATCAAATTGATGGTTCATTCATGAGGATGAAGATATATGAATACATACCTTGGAGATCCAATCAGTGACTTCTCTAACACCGCGGTGTTGAGAGAGGGCAACAAGGTATATCTCGATTCGATTACATGTGCTAAGAACAGCTGCTTCTTCAGTATGATTAAGAGCACATAACTCTTGAATAACTTGAGGCCACTGTGCTTCTGGAATTGCAAGTTTCTCACGCATCTCAACGGGAGCAGTGTGAACGTTGAGTCCAATCACAATTATGCTGCTTTTCTCCTTCGTATATCCTAAAACAAACAAAAAAACAGAAAATTTCAGCTCAACACCCTATAAGATTTTTTTTTAATTGAATTGAATCGGAAGATGTGAGTTTTGATGATTTCTTACTGTCAGCTGAAGAGGTTTTAAGGAGCTCGAGAGGAGAAGGTTTGGAAACGATGACGTTTTGAGGAAGGGGATTATCAGAACGAAGGGTGCATTTGGGAATTTTGGGGGTGTTAAGAGAGAGTCGATGGGGAATGAATGTGGATTTAGGAAATTGAGCAGGGGAAAATTTGACGGAGGAGCGAAGAGTGGCGGTGGAGGAGGATGCGCCACCCGCGGCCGCCATAGAGATTGCAAAGGAAGGAATGAGTGTGATCGGGTGCAAATATGAATGAATTAAGAATACAAGGAATAGTAGTAGGAGTAATAATTTATGAATGGGCGCGGCGTATTTTATTTGACCAGACAAAAAGTGGAACAGGTATCAGAAAGAAAGAAACATTACAATATGGTTGGTTGGTTGATTTGGTTTAGTAATGGTTCGCGTTTTCTCCACACGCCTACATCACCGACCCATTCCCATTCCCATTCAACAACTCTCTCCGACTCCGTCCTTGCTTGCTTGGACCAAGTTCCAACTTTCAATCCTATTTTATTTTTTACACTTTTCTTTTTTACGATACAAAAATACTGTTATTATTATTATTACAGCTATGCTATATATCCCGACGGGTTTTAACACGAAATTGTCTCGAATACTGTTTGGTTTCATCCATGTAACTCTTTTTTTATCAATTATCCTCTATATAGCTAGCTACTACTATTAAATAGAGACAGTAAAAAAAAAGAACACATGCATGGTTGAAATACTTATTTGATACGTGACTTCACAAGTATTGAAATATTGAGTAATCTTTGCATGTGATGACAACTGCCATGAAAATAACATAAAGTTGAGGTGACACACATAAGATAATTTAAATTAACAAAATAATAGAAGTTGGTGATTGCATATACAAATTTACAGGTCCTCTCAATAAAATTTTACTACACTCGTGGACTATTCGTGATAGGTTTTGTCTGGATGTTAAGCATTTCTCTTATTATTATTATGAAAACTAACGCTTGTCTTCTTATCGCGTATAAATTAGCGATAAATTACGAATATTGCTTTATATTTTTTTTTAAGGAATGAATATTGGTTTATATGAAATTTTGATTGAAGTTATAAGAATATATAAAAAAAAATGTAAAAAAAATATATATAAATAAATATTTTGTAACAAACTATACTTATCTTTAATGATATCAATAATGTAACAAATATAATATCTTTTAAAAAATATAACAAATATAATTTACATTCTTATCTTTTTGAAAGACAATAACAAAATAACATTTTTATGTTCAAATTTGTTTAATACTATAATTGAAAGAAGAAAAAAAAATCTAAAACATCATATTTTCTTTATATATAACTAGCGAAAAGACGGACACTCATGTGCCGGTCGTTCTGCTCTTTTTATTGCGTTAAAATTATAAATGTCTGTTGCTTTTAAATTATAACAAACTAAATTGGTTTTTTTTATCTATTTCAATGACATCAACAATGTAACAGAATAATATAATCTAAATTCCTATCTTTTTAATGACACCAACAAAAATTCAAATGTAACAAAAATAACAAATCATATTTACCTTTTTGAATGACAACAATAATATAACAAAAATTCTTATCTTTTTTAATAACACCAGTAACATTATTATATGAAAATTTGTTTATGGTATAAATGAATAACAAAAAAGTCAACTCAAAATTCTTCGAGAATCTCCTATTCTCTTTGTAGTGTAGATATAGATGATTAGAGAAATGATATTTATACAACTACTTTATTATAATTTTTTGACAATTTTCTCTCTCATACTCAGATTATATTTTTATTGTCTCTCTTCCTTTTTCTCTCTCTATTATTTTGGACCAATAAAAAGAGAGAAAATAAAAGCTGTCATCAAAGTTGTTTAAAATGGTTATACATATATCACTAGTTAGATGGCAAATAACATAGTTTTAAAATCCAACTCGGACCAACCGGTCCGACCGGTTGAACCATGAATCGGGGACATATCTAGTTCGGTCTATTTATTGGATCGGTCATGCAGTTGAACCGGTGTGACTCGCTGAAAACCGGTGACTCGGCCGATTTGGTGAACCGGACCGGGACAACAAAAAAAAAACAGAGAAGCTGAGAATTATATTATAGAACATAGCAGATCTGACGAAAAAAGGGAAGAAGATGTGCGAAAGATTGAAATTAATTAACTGGTAATTAACATAAAAAGATGAACAAAATTTTAGATCTGTCATATGTTCTTTGTTTGAGATCTACTTGTTTGGATGAAAGTAGATCTCTTGGTTTAGAAAGAATAAAAGACGACAGCAAGGGAAGAGGCGCCACTGCAACATCAAAAATAGGTCATGTTTCCAGCTGCTTCAGTTGACGTTTAGCATTTATACCTATTAAAATTCTACTTATTGGTCCGCATTTAAGACTTAGTAAAGTTTTTTTTTTGAGAGAACTTAGTAAAGTTCTATCTTTCTTTTTTCTTTTAATCGTAAAAGTGAACATAGCTATCTTTTATACAATTACTTTTTTTTTTAGGGAATCTTTTATACAATTACTATTACTTCACCTTTTAATATTTTTAAAATGATTTTCCTTTTTAAATATTATATGCCTATATTTTATAAAAATTACTACTTTATTGATTATGCATGAGATATATTAAAAAAAATAGAAAAGGAATATGAAGTATTTTACCTACTTATGTTTATTGTAACTAGGTTTATATTTTAAAATGAGTTTGTCAAATTATGATAATTTGTGTAATTATATTCTTTTATATTTATATAGATGTCATGAGTTTTTTTTTTTTATATTTTTTATCAACCGAGCCATCCAATTTAATCTAGTTTAATATACATGTAACTCTTTTTTTTTTTATAAAGACCGAGTTATACAACTGAGTCATCCGATTCAATCATGTGATTCAACTAGTGACCCAGTGGTTCAACCAATGACTCAGTGACCTCACCGAGTCAATGACCGGTCCGGTTTTTAAAACTATGATTAATAGTGTTGTTTTATTGACAAAATGTGTATCATTTACTAAAACATTCTTATTAATTACTCCCTCCGTCCCTAGATAGATGGCTTATTTGACAATATACATTATTGACTTGACATATTTTGATCATATTTTTCTACTAATTCACAAAGATAAATAACATCATATAAGATGTTGTTGGACTCGTCTCGATGGATATTTTTAAAATATTAAATTTTCATTTTTTTTTAGGAGAGAATTGAAGATATCAAAGATAAAACATATGCATTGGTACATGTGTTAAAGTCAACTAGGTCACCTATTGAGGGTCAGAGGGAGTTTAGTTAGTGAAATAGTTACAAAAGATTAAAATGCAATAAATAAGAGTATGTTAGTGGAAAAAAATTAATAAATGTTGTATTTTATACCGTGATTGATTGTTTTTTAATATTTTCGTATCTATTTGTAATTTTGCTAAATAAGTCAAAATAAGCTCTCCTCAGCGTACACAAATTTTCTCTTTTTTCAAATAAGATATTGTTATATTGTAGTGAGATTATTCTTATTGTCATTAACGGTGTCTGTCTTTCCATTCTTTATATTACGCTGACGCGTGTAATTAATGAAATGTATTTTATATAAAATTTTGTTTTTTATTAAAATTATAAATACAAATATTTACAACTTTCAAATTATTACTAACCCAACAAATCATGTTTATCTTTTTTCAATGACAACAATAATTTAACAAATATAATATAATTTTTTTATTATTTTGACCAACACCAATAATATAACCTTGATATAGAAAAATCTATTTAAGGGTATAATTGAAATAATAAAAAAATCATCCTAAAATCTTATCCTTTTTATATACAGTAGTGTTCAGGCGACCACGAAGTGCTCATTTGTCATATTTTTTTACTGCGCTAATGAGTGTAAATTTTGAACAATAGTATTTATAAAATTATGATTAAAATTATTTTCATTTTAAAATTTTAGATATAAATAATAAATATTTTACGTTTTTATATTGTAACAAACTATATTTATTTTTTTCAACTATATCAACAATATAAAAAATATAATATAAATTATCATATTTTTGAACAACACCAGAAAATAATATTATTATTGTTAAATTTGTTTAAAGCTATAATCAAAAGTGAAAAGGACAACTCAAAACCATGTTTTTCTTTATGTATAGTATACATACCGTAGAAGAATAAGTAATGTTGTTAAAAGAAGGATAATATATGTAAGAAAAAAACGAGTTCAAACTCTTTTATTCTCTTTGTATAAGTACAGGTGAAGTTTTAACTAATCCATGAACATGTATCAGTTGTCAAGAAGAATACATTGTTATGTGCAGAGACTCATGTTAACATGACACACAATAATCTTAATGATAAAACTTGACGGAAAAAACTAAATTAATTAAATATTATGAAATTCTTTTTTTTTTGTTACAAAATATTATAAAATTCATAAACATTCTAACTATTTTAATTTGAGATAAAATTAATTGATTGATGAAAATTTAGTGACGGAGAAGCGTATTCACCGTATATTAATTACTTTTAAAATATGGGTTTTGAAAGATCGGTCTCACGTCATTTATTTATCGTGGTAATAATTATTTTGGTCTCTGAATGTGTAATAAGTAATGACAATAACTCAATGTATCAAAATTCCAAAATAATCTATGGACATACACTCCGTTAGTCAAAATAATCAATGATGTTAAAATAATTCGACAATACTCATGGTAACTCTTTTAATATAGGGAATGGATTGATAATAAGTAAGTACTTATAAAGATTGATATGACAACAAATAAGTATATTGAAGGACTAATATGATTATATTAACGAAATATTTTATTGTTAAAGACTATTTTGAGTAACGAAGTGCACAATCTAGTACTAATTTGAAAGTACTAATTTGAAATTTTGATAATTATGGTTATTCATTACACATTGGACCAAAATGACTATTGCCCACTTATTTATTATGAATTGTAATATTTAAAAAACTATTTTGTAACAATCTATTTATTTTCTCTTATACAATACAGAGATAAAAAGAAATAGAAAGAAGATAGAAAATTGTTTAAAAGTGAGAGGAAAATGATAGTACAAATTCCATTTCTAGTTTATTATCCAAAGAAGAACAATTGGTACATATTTGGTTGCGCGAGTGTCACACACATACCTTGATGAACACAAGATGACGGTGAATATCCTAAGGATAACACCTCTTTCTTCTTTCAACGTCATCAAACCCATTTCCTCAATTCGTTCTAACCCTACCTTTCTCTTCAACTCTCTCCCTACCATCTCCATTCGTCAGCCGAAGCGTGGTTTCCGCGGTGGAATTGTCGCCATGTCAGCTGCACCTACTCCTGGCTCGGTCCAGAAATCGGAGGAAGAATGGCAAGCTATTCTCTCCCCTGAGCAGTTTCGAATTCTGAGAAAGAAAGGCACCGAGTACGTTATTTCATCTCTCAATCAATCAACCTTTTAATAGCTTATGAGATCAGCTTATGCTTATATGAAAAGTGAAAACAGTTTGATTTTATTTATATTATAGAAATAGCTTATACATAAGCACTTTATGCTATTAGCTCTGAGTTGAGCTATTTATCCAAATAGGTAACTATGTACTATATTACTATGAAAACTATGGTAAGTGGTAAGTTTTATTATGGCTTAATGAAATGGACCCACCAAGCATCATGTTTCTATGTAGGAAATCTTTGAATTTATTTATAAACTTTAACTTCATTTTCTAAAGGACAAGTACATGAAGATGATCTGGTTAAGTTAAGTGGAGTATTCCAGCAAGAAAGGCTACAAAATAATATTATGTAAACATTAAACAACTACTCGTAAATGTGCTCAATTTCATATAAGTTAGGTGATCACACTAGAGAGAAGAAAAGTTTCTTACATTCTATGTGTTTCACATAATTATCCACACAATATATGGTTTTGGCTGAATTTTCCGCATATCAAGTTATCAAATATCTTACTTCCATTTCTGTATTTCTGAATCCCTAACTTTTCTAACCTCAAAAAATTATAACACGAATGGCCAACATTTTCGAACCCATCTCTGAAATTACTTCTAACATGGTTTTTAATTCAATTCTCTTTACAGTTCTATGCTTAACTTTATGACTATTACTCCGTCCGTCCCAAAATAATCGAGCCTTAAAAAAATTGTCCCAAAATATATGACCCATTTCACTTTCCAATGCTATATTAATCACCTTTTTCCAATTCTACACTCTAATTAATACTATTTTCATCACTTTCAGTTCAACATCTTCCACTTTGCATTTATGATAATGGTGAATGCACCAATATTTAGACAAGGACACTTAAAACCATTTTTCATCTCTCTTTCACTTATACACTTTACTTAATATGTGTGAAATGATCAAATAGCTCAATTATTTTGGGACGGAAAGAGTATAACATTGTTCAAGAGCGAGTAAGTTGTGTTCATTCAGAATTTTTTCTTACCCATTTCTTGTGCTAATATATTGTATGCACTTGACGAGAAGGGCCCAAACTTGATGAACACCTGAGCGCTTAATTTATCTGCATATTTTGCAAATATACATGGGGAGTATTACAGTTTCATTTGAAGTAGAAGGAAGTAAGGACTTTTCAACTGAGTTGGATAGAACATGCTGAAAGAGGCCAAAATTTAAAATCAATTGAGTACAAACACTATGGCTGACATCGGGCTGGTTGGGTGATGCAGATTTGATGTGACAATTATAGTTTTGGGATCTGTATCATGCTTGAAATGTAACTGGGGTGTGTTGTCTTTCATCCTCTACTTTTGTAGCTCTATGTTGAATTAAGGCACAACTTTTACTGATTTACAACTATAAGAATTAATCAGTTAGTTTTTTTGAAGTAAATGGGGTCGGTGCATGTCTTTGATGAATCAATATAACTTTAACATCATATTATAACATTTAAGTCTGCGGTGTTCGTCTTTAGTTATTAAAAACTTATCAGAGATGCGAATTAGGGAATAAAATCTTCACCATTTTCTGTATCACATTATTTAGAGCACCGCATAGTTGAGCATATGTGATTTTCATACAATACTACAACTAACACATTTATATAACATTTTGAAACATGATATCATTTTACTCATGCTCTTTGAAAGGTCACAGTTTCAGCATTTGTTGTACTCATGCCCTTTAAATGGAAAAGGATATAGAGGATTAACATATGGAGATATAAGGGCTTCATATGATTTTGGTTCTTTGTTGTTTGTGTGATATTATCATAGGCATGTGGCAGGGAAGAGAAGCAGAGGAGATTAAATTGGAGGAGCAGCAATGTTGTAGGCTTTTGGTGGTTAAGGAGATGTTTTGGAAATTAGAGACGAGGAAAGTTTTGCAGTAAATGGTTAGAGAAGGGAGGAGTGATGCAGTAGAAGTTTAGCAGGTGTCAAGAGAAGATGCTGTCAAAAGAACATAAAGATCTCTTGCATAGTTTTGTCAGCATGCAATTAATTTGTTGGAGTATGGTTTTTGGGGCAATGGTGTTATTGGAGTAACTACTAAATCTTCTAACATGATAATATTAATGGGAGAAGATAGCATTTTATATTACTTGAGGTGGTCTTGCAATGAAATTTTAATATCTCAATATTTGAAGAGTTTTTAACTTCGATATTCTATAAAAAAAATACCCATTATCATATATAATTACATATAAATGTATATTTGTTTATATTTTTTTTTTGGAGGAAATATCGAGAGAAAGTCAAGTGTTAAATGTGTAGTCTGGATGATGATTTTGTCATATTAAATTGGTAATCTTAGGAAATTGATTAGACAAAAACCTGCAGTCCATGTTTCACATGTTATATCTTTTTGGATTTTGTAATATCTATTATCTACTGTGTTGATGAAAATTTTACCTGAACTGTTTGAGTTTAATATATTTCACTCTCTTTCACACTAAATATAATTGTTTGTACCAATACTTTTCTGTCAACTCGAACAAATAACAGCTGATGATATATAGACTCAAATTGAGATTTCCTTTTCTGTTAACAAGAAAATGTTTTGGTATTATTATCAAGGTACGCTGGATCAGGAGAATATGACAAGTTTTTTGGGGAGGGAGTCTACAGTTGTGCAGGTTGCGGGACTCCACTCTACAAGTCAACGACAAAATTCAATTCCGGTTGTGGCTGGCCAGCCTTCTATGAGGGTGTTCCTGGAGCCATAAACCGCCACGTGAGTTTATTTGTTCTTATGCTGCCTTTTCTTTACTATTTTTGCATATTACTATTACTGCATCAGCAATAAGTCTTTATAAACCTGATAAAATTTATGTGTTTCACCACCAGCCGGACCCAGATGGAATGAGGATAGAAATAACATGTGCTGCTTGTGGGGGACACCTCGGTCATGTATTTAAAGGTGAAGGATTTCCGACACCCACGAACGAACGCCACTGTGTCAATAGCATTTCACTAAAATTTGCGCCAGCCAATTCCTAGTTATTTACAATGAAGTCCACTCTGTGGATACATCATATGATGCTCATGGTCCATAAAGAACTATAACAGTACTGAAATTGGGACTGTGGCTTATAGAGTGGTACCTAAATTATGCAGCTTAAATAAATGTTAAACCAGATGTTCATTTATTTCCATCCTCTCCTGGGGGCCTGTATTATGTTCACAAGTGCCTGTATTGTTCCTGAGACTGTTTTGGTATGAAGAAGTTCGATGCCATAGAGTGTAATTGTGTTTGAACCTATTAAGCTGTTTTTAATAATAAAAAAAACTATGTTAAAGACATGAAGTATGAAGTATCCACTGTTGTTTAATTAGGGGCATGGAAATTTTATGCATTGATTGCACATGCACACCATCGGTTTCCCTTTGGATTATGATTAATTTGCATATTTGAAATGAATGTTGTTTCATTTCATCTCGATTATTGATTATCTTCATCAACATTTCATCCCCTGACCCCTGACTTTCGAAGCCGGTCCAAGATTAAGTGAGATCTTTAAATATACTGTAGTTTTACCAAAAGAAAGTTCTTAATCAAACCTTTCTTGTAGAAATAAAATTGTCGTAATAGTATTTTCGTCAATCTACTTCCTTAAAATATAACAAGTGTTATGTTTTATTTTTTTGACATAAAATAAGACTTTTGGTTTAAATATATTTTTAAGTCTTATATCTTTTACCAAAAATTTGTTTTGGTCCTTTATCTTCTTCTTTTTTAAATGATTTTACTTTATATTTTTAAAAAGGTGAATTTTAGCCCTATTGACCAAAAACTTAACTATATTTGTTATTTTTTTTTATAAAAATGAGAGTATATTTTTGTTTTTGAGGGAATCATATACTATTTATTTTCTATTTTCTGAATGACACTAAGAATAAATGAAATTATGCTAAATAGAAAAAGCAATTGCCACATGGTAAACCACGTATTTGTCTCTCCAACATGAAAAATCTGATAAATATTTGTGATCCACAACTTCCACATCAGTAGACGCAAATATTGAATTGCTGAGATGGCAACAATTCACAGACACACAATTCATATTTTTATTCACGTAAGATTCCAACACCATATCCAAATCCTTTCTACAAGCCTTTTGTTTTCTTCTATATTTCACCTCTCTTCTTCCCAAGTCTACGTGTATCTTTCTCCTCCTCCATTATTTTCAAGTATCCACTAATACTTCTAAGCTATTTTCTTCTTCTTCTTCTTCTTCTTCTTCTTTTGTGTGTGGCTATTTTTATCTCTCAATACAATTTTGAACAAACAAATGCAAATGAACTTCGGTTTTGTTACTTTCTAATTAACCACTGCCACTCCCACTGCCACTATGTTGGAATCTTTACTAGCTTCTTCCCAAACCATCAAGGTAACTTCAATCCGTATTCTTTATTATCATATATATAAACAAAATTGGAAATTCAACAAAACTTTAAATATGTTGCTGCTCACTCCTGTGCATATTCATATTCCAGAAGTGTTATTTTAACGCAGTTCCAATACATGGTTAATTATATTTACCATATGATATTTGAACACAATAACTTTTTGACGCATTTGTTTCTTGATTAAATGGTTAATATAGTTCAAATATGTGATTAATTACGTGTAGTGGACTGACAGTTAAGGAGTAAAATAAGGTGGTGTAAACGGAATTAATCTCATATTTGAACTATATTATCTATGTAAAGAAGGAATGAACAAGGTTGTGTAAAAAAATATTTGTCTTCAAATATACATGATATTCATCAACCATATGCTAATTGTAAATACTTATGTATCTCAATTGTGTTAGCCATGTAATAAAGTTCATGTCTAATTGTAAATTGTAGCACACGTATGATGTTTCTACGGTGTCAACAAATAGTGTATCAAAATAACACAATTGTTTTTTGACTAAAAAGTAACACAAATGTTTGGTTTGTACGGTGTCAACAAATTGTACTCTATTTGTAGATTTTTTTTTTTTTTAAAGTGTTAAAATTATTAGTTTTAGTGAAACATTTTATTGGTTTCCCTCTCTTAAAATTGTATTGTTGATTGCTTGTTCTGAATATACTCTGCAGGGATATGACCTGACCAAACAAAAAAGTCCCGGTTATTCTCGTGCTGTTTTGCGGATTCGTACAAGTTCTATGTTAACGCATTATTCAGTTGACAAGCACGTTCCGTTTCAATGTCAAAGTACTGCTGCATCAGAAAAATTCACTAGAAGAAGGCCTCTGGATGCTCCTTCATTTTCTGGTTGGAATTTATCCTATTTCTCCAAGCATAGGCCACTACGGTGGGATCGGTTACAAACAAATGTTACATATGATGTTGCTAGTGCCGTTGAAGTCATCAATGATTTAGGACTGGATACCCTTACCTTTTTGGCCGTCACTGTCTTTATTGTCCCCTCATTCAAATTAATTAAAGCCAGTCCTGTAAGAATTTCTTGATGGCTTTGTCATAATCTCATTTCTCAATAATCATTATTATGTAATACTCTTTATTAGTATGGATTAATGCATTTTTTAAGTTAATCAAACAAACACAGGCATTAGATGATGTAAAAAGAATCCATAATTTATTGCCTTAATAAATATAATGGTTATTGTTTTCAGATACTTGGTTTCTTCTGTGCTGGAGTGGTGCTAAATCAGTTTGGTTTAATTAGGAACCTTGAAGATGTTAAAGTTTTGTCTGAATGGGGGATCCTTTTCTTGGTAAGATAAATCTCAGTCAGGTGACGCTGCTACTCTTGTTAATTTTCTTCTTTAACTTCATATATATTTTTAGCATTAGTTTGTCACCCTCAAATGTATCATTGGAACTGTGATATATGCAAACATATTTTAGCATGTTATTGCTCTATTTCAAAAACAAAAAAAAACCGGTAGTCCACACCGATATCAATATCCTGTGATTGTCATTTTACTTAGTGTTTCTTGTTTTATTAGTTTTTAAAGAAAGTTTAGAAGGAGATTATAGTCAGGTTTTAAATTATTTCCTTTCACCAGGTTCCTGATAAAGTACACTAAATGTTTTAGTGTGTTTTATATATACCATAATCAAAGAAGACATCTCCGCCGAGTTTTTCTCTCTGGAACTCTGGTGTTGCAAACTCTAATTTTCAAAATGAATTCTTATCATTTTTTTTTTGTATTTATGCATGTAAGTTCAACTTCTATCTGTATTGTTTATTTTTTTTTTCTGCATAGGTCCCAAATCTCAGTGATTGACCCATTTTACTTTATATAATTTCAATAGCAGCATTGTTTGAACCTAAACTTGGATTTTGGAACTTAGATGTAGCACATTTTCTGTTATGTTCTCATACGTTCCGAGACAAGGTAGCAAACATGCACATTAAAATATGACCAGAGGTTTTAGAAGAACTTCTTATAATGATCAAAAAGCATGAATAACCTATATTCCTGTCATGGTGATAAATGATAATCCTCTGTAATAGTTCTGAAATAAACGGTACATAATTATTCTGAAATAATGCTTATTTCTTTTCAGCTGTTTGAGATGGGTTTAGAACTTTCCCTAGCACGTCTGAAGGCTCTTGCAAAATATGCCTTTGGAATGGGACTGACACAGGTATGATGCTTTGGCAGTGACAGTGGACATGTAAAGCGAATTTTTTAAGCCATTCCACTCAATTTACTCATTGTTTAACATAGATGTTTGTTATTGATTTGTTATACTTAGTCATTCATTATTTATAATTTCTCTTCAACTTCTAAGTGAAAACACTAATTTCTTATTTAATTTTGATCTGTATTGTCCATATTTCTTATTTTAATTATCATTTTAACATTTTTGAAGGTTCTACTATCTACTTTAGCATTCACGGCTTTTGAGCTTCCACCAAATGGAGCTGTTGGAACAAAGATTTTGGAATTCCTTTTCCACTCAAGGTCTGATCTGGTAAGACCTATGTCTATGCATTTTTTGTTTCTTGTTTGTATTTTTGTCATTATTGTAAGCTACAGCCATTCTGGTAAGAGACATACAGAAGTAACAGAACACGCACATGCAGATACAGACACTTCAAATAAGTTTTTTTTTTTTTTTGTGTGTAAATGAGGTATATTTCTGTTGTTGATTTTATGGTCTTCTTGGGATATAGCTGATTTGATGGTTCTGCAAACTTGCACCAAGCTACAAGTCACCCTGACCTTAAGCCACTTTACTTAATTAATCTGGTTTAGCTGTCTTTAAAGACCAGAAGTGTCTCTAAAACTTCATCCATTATAGGCAACATGGTTCCGACTTCCTAGACATTTTACAAGGTCCTAGTTGACAAGATGCTACATCATCCTTTCTGCCTAAGTCAACAACGAAATCTACTGTTCAAAGTGGTGTTTGATAGAGCCTAATGACATTGCCTAATTCATGTAGCCGACTGCACCTTATAGGATATAGTGTTCAATCCATAATGTCCCTATTCTTCTAACTAAAGTATAATTTCAACTCAAGTGCCCATGCTTTGTCTCCTCTTAAATGGGTTTTGCATAAGGATCATTCTTAAAAACCTGACTGTAGACCTACACCTAACAGCTCTTTCAAGACGACTTTTGATAACATAGATAATTAATTATAGCTTGATATGAAAATGTGTGTTATCGAGGAAACTAGAAGAGGCTTCTTGCTTTAACCTTTAATTTATTTTGAGATATTTATAGGTGAACATCAGGAGTGTCGATGAAGCTGTAGTGATTGGGGCTGCTCTCTCTCTGTCATCCTCTGCATTTGTTCTACAGGTATTTGTGATTTCGAATACATTTGAAATTGGAAATAAGCTAGGCAAGTCCTGTACTTTGTTAGTACAAAAGTCATGATGTTGATGTATCTGTAGTACCTTGTGATGTATGTTACTAATTCTACAGTTGTACACTTGTTATCCAATGTTGTTCTTTCATATGCTATTTCTTTTTGCTATGTTAACTGAGAAATTACAATGGAAATAATGTTATAAGCATGTTATACATTATTGGTTTTTAGGCATTCTGCATGCATGAAACCATTGTGATGTGACACTTAACATGGACAATGCAATTTATCAAACGTTTGTATGCTTGTAGCTTCTTGCAGAGAAAGGCGAGCTTCCTACAAGGCTTGGTTCAGCAACCCTTGGGATACTTCTTTTGCAGGTTTTTGTCTTATACCCTTGTTTGGTTACGTTACACCGTCTTCATCTTCCATGTAATTTTATTATCACAAAAAATGTTGCTCTAAATCATTGATAATTTAGGTTACCTGCTGATATCTTCTGATATGCCTCATTAACATTGACAAGTTTGGTGTTGGTAAACAAAAGCTCTGGTTGAATTAATTTTGTCCTTTTTCTACTGCTTGTTATCTCCAGGACATAGCTGTTGTACCTCTTTTGGTCATACTTCCAGTACTTGAGAGCCAGGTGAGGTGTAAACTGCAAATAATATTAACATGTATCTCACATTTTCACTTTTTCTGTTTAACACATTGTCATTTTGGTTGCTTCTTTATGGACTGGGAGTTAACAGTTTTAGGTCTGGTAGAGCTCTTTATTGTGCTTTGGGATACATGCAAAAATGCATTTTTTGTTTGGTGATGATATTTACACTGTAATATCTGTAGTAAGAATATACGTTAGTATATGGAAAAACAGGGTAGGGCTGCGTACAATACACCAAAAAGGTGGGAACCCTTCCCAGACCCCGCGTATGCGGGAGCTTTAGGCCGGGTTGCCCTTTTTTTTTATATGGGCCTGTAATTTGGGGGTGCTAGTCTCGTGTGTACAACACTTAACTACCATGTGGTACTTTTTATGTGAAAAGTTGGAGCATAGCCATAGACTAATTACTAGACTGGAATCAGCCACTTGTACTTAAGTTAACAAATTGGGTATCATTTTCATCTATGGTCTAGACTAAGGAGTGACAGAATATGTATTACAACAAGAATATATAGGCTTATCTGTTCAAGCTATGGTTAGAATATGGGTAGGGCTTATATGTACAGCACTTGTAAATTCTAATATACTTGAACTTTTCCCAACTATAAATTATAATACAATAGTTGGAAGCCTATTAAGGTCGATCTTGCTTGTTTCTTCAGAACTATCTCTCTTTCTTTTCTTTTTTTAAAAAAAATTCTATCTCTCTTTTATGGTAAGAGTATAATGTCAGTTTTTAAGTCATTGGGGCATTGTTAGATATAAAACTGTTCACGAGCATCCACAAAACAGCTTAAACAAAGTTGATCCTTTACATGGTATCTGAAACTCTTAGGTTACAAAAAATCGTGGAGCATTGTTTTATCAAAGATATACACAGAACCCTTCACTTCTCTAAAAAAATTCATTTAGATTTTGTGTTTATACCTATCTACTATAAGTTTTTCTTTATGCATGCCTACATGTATGTGTGTGAGTTTGTGCATACACACCATGTTACAGCATTGTGCTCATACTGTTCTTTTTCACTTTCTACATTTAAATGGTATTTTTTTTAACTTCAAATATCAAAAGTAGGACTTTTAGGTCATCGGACTCCAACTTCTATTGAAAGCTGACCTTTTTCCTTGATGTAGTTTCGGATTTTGCTTAAGTATTATATTTCCTATGATTAACTAAATTGGTTATTTTTCATTATCAGATTCATCAAGTTGTGTGTATATTGTTCACCCCGTGCTATCTTATTTCTTATTCTAGAATATGACTGAGGGAAGTATTTGGCCCATGCTTGCTCAAGAAAGTTTGAAGGCATTAGGTGGATTGGGCCTGCTTTCTTTTGGAGCAAAGTTTTTTCTTAGAAGAATTTTTGAGGTTTGTATGGAATATACTTCACAAAGGAATTTATCCAAAAAACTAAATGCTTGCAAATCCAGACTCATTTTTGATACATTCTAGTCAGTAAATTGTTGGTGAAATTCAGGTTGTAGCAGATACAAGAAGTTCAGAGGCTTTTGTCGCTCTTTGCTTGCTGACTATTGCTGGGACTTCACTACTCACACAGAAATTGGGCTTCAGTGATACGGTTCGCTATTTTTCAATGTACAGTGTTTTATGTTTGGGTTGACAATGGGATTATGGAAAATATTGAATACCTCTGTGTCAATTGTATGTAATGTCACAATCCAGCTTGGAGCATTTTTAGCTGGGGCAATCCTAGCAGAGACAAATTTCAGGACCCAGATTGAAGCTGACATAAGACCATTTAGAGGCTTGCTGCTCGGGTTGTTTTTTCTAACTACAGGGACTTCAATTGACATGCAGGTGAATATGATTATCATTTAAGATATATATATGACATAGTTATATTGTCTTTGTTTGCAGTGTTAGTAATTACTGGACTGTTGTATCTATGTATATATGCAATCTTAGTTATAAACTAGATATTTTAATGGCACAGGAATTTTTTTTGGGTGATTTAGTACTTGTTTGGATTGTTGGATGCTTTGTTGTTATGGCGCCAAATGTTGGCCTATCATTGTTGGTTTCCTATCAAAACACAGTAATGGCCCAAGATTTTGATCAAAACAAACTGAAACTGAATTTTACTTGGATAATTTCAAATTCTCAAGCAATTTCCTTATGTTTTCTGGAAGTGGGGATACTCACACACACACCTTTTTCATGTTATTCTTTAAAAAAAAAATGTGTTGATGTGACATCTCGTATAATTGGGGTAAGGTCTAACTCAACCTCGAAAGCTATTTCAAGAGGTGAGAATTGTCCAAGCCTCAAAAGGACTACTTTAGACATATTCTAATTAATGTGCGATTTCAATGCACCCCTATCGCCCAAGACTAAACATCTGGAGCATGGACTAGTGCAGGTGGCCCATAACAACACTGTATGACGCCAAGGATTAGACGTATAGAGCGCCAACAAATACAGAGGGCCAATAACAAATTTAGGATATACTCTGATATCATGCATTAAAGAACATATATCTTACCAGCTTGCTTTTTGCATGGAATTATGAAATATACCCATCACGTGTATGAAACTACAGATGTCTGTATGTTTTCCCATGTATAGTTATTGTTATTAATTTTACTGCAGGTTCTCTTGAGAGAGTGGCCAAATGTACTTGCGCTCTTGGGGGGTTTAATTACTATCAAGACATTGATCATAACTGCAATTGGTCCTCGTGTTGGCCTTACTTTACAAGAAAGTGTAAGAATAGGATTGCTTCTATCCCAAGGAGGAGAGTTTGGATTTGTAGTATTCTCTTTGGCGAATAGGTAGGGAAAATATATAACCTATCACATTGATGCTGTTTGAGTGTGACTATCATGTTTGTTCTTAATTGGAAATTTTGTGGTTTGTTGTAAACAGTCTTGGGGTGCTTCCACTTGAGCTGAACAAGCTGCTCATAATTGTTGTTGTATTGTCAATGGCGTTAACCCCATTTCTGAATGAAGCTGGAAGGAGGGCTGCTAGCTTTATTGAAGACAAATATGATGTTGATAATGTATGCCTTTTCATGTGTTAAGAGTTATAATTTTGGAAGTTTTTTGCACACACACGACATGCATACAAGAATTGTGAGAGTGATTGTCTGTAGCGGATTACTAGTGTATTATTTGAAATGAAACGTCCTGCATAAGAAATATAACTTAAGATTGCAAGTAGAAAATAATTCACATGCTGTATCATTAGTAGGTCCTAAAAGCACAAACTTCGCACTCACTGGATTTTATGCATCAACTTATTTTCCCTTATAATTATTTTATAACTGAGATGTTAAAAACATGTGGAAGTCATATAGCTGTTCCTTCAAGAGATATGTGTGGCAGTTTATGTTATGTGATTTCATTTTAACTGCAAGTTACATTGGCTGAGTACCAAGTTATTTGCAGAAACAGAAAGATCCTGAGATGGTTAACTTCGAAGTTAATGAACCTGTTGTCATCCTTGGATTTGGACAAATGGGCCAGGTAGGTCGATCAATACATTGCACAACCTGTCATTTACGTTTCCCATTTCTAAATTTCACCTTTTGTTCCTTATTATATAAAGGTCCTTGCCAATTTGCTGTCCAACCCAATGGCTTCAGGGGGAGATGGTGATGCAATAGGATCGACTTATGTGGCATTCGATATTGACCCCAGGGTTGTAAAGGTTAGTGTATTTGAGCATTGTGCGTAGCTATTTCGATGACTACTAGTATTTGCATGGAACATTTTCCTTTTTCCAGACGTTTTTATCAAGATAATGAATGCTTTCTTTGATGACATTTCTTACCCTTCATATTGGAAACTCTTTCCTCCACCATTTATTGAATTTTTTTCTCCCATCATTAACAGACAGCTAGAAAACTTGGTTTTCCTATTCTATATGGGGATGGATCACGTCCAGCTGTTCTTCAATCTGCCGGAATCTCTTCTCCAAAAGCTATCATGATTATGCTCACTGAGAAGGAGAAGTCAATTGAAGCTGTTCAGAGGTTACGATTGGCTTTTCCTGCAGTAATAATCTCTTCCCTACACCTACCCCCATTCCCAGCGTCTTCTTTTCTTATGTCAACTTATAATGTGTATAGAGGATACACCTAAGAGGGAGAACTTAGTGACTAGTTTTTTTTCTTTCAATTTGTTTATAAAATGAATAGCGATAGACCCCAAAATTTATCTCACGAAACTTACAGTTCATTGTGTTTGATTGGAAATCTCTTTATACAACATATGCCCAATTTTTTGCACACAATATTAGAAACAGAAGAACATGCACCTCTAAGGTCAAATATGTGAAGTTGGTTAAAAAAAAATTTACTGCTTGATATATTTTATCTGTCTTTATTTCTGTTATCATCTCTTGTTTTAATTGCTTACTTTATGATGAAATTCATAAGGTTCCAATATATGCCAGAGCTCGAGATCTAAAACATCTTTTAGATCTGAAGAAAGCAGGTGCAACAGATGCTACTTTGGAAAAGGCAGAGGTATTGTCAATAACTTTTTCCCCTCTCCTGATGGTTGGAGCTTGTAACCACTGCTCATAATTTAAGTGGAAACTGCTGCTAAATATGATTCTTGCAGACTAGCTTACAACTGGGTTCTAAGATGCTGAAAGGTCTCGGGATGATGTCCGATGATGTATCATTTTTGAGTCAGCTTGTTAGAGATTCTATGGAGCTACAAGCTGAAGAAGCAATCAGCCAATCAGAATATCAGGAATCAAATATTATGGAACCATTGCAGGTACTTCAAAACAATGATTTTAATTTGGGTAAATGCTCATTGTGTGTGTGTGTGTGTATGAGAGAGTTGATATGCAGGATTGAGTGGAATTTAATAGAATTTATAATTGAGAAGTAGGAGAAAGGTTGGTTGTATCTGACTACCTGTACATGAAACGTGATAACTTCAATACTTAGTTATTTGAATTGATATAGAGTCAATTGGTCTCCATCCTCGTACGTGATTGCAGTATACGCCGTAGCCATAGTCCATAGATTTTTCTTCTGTTTCACTTTTAATATTACTCTTTTCCCTATGTAAAACCGGTGCTATATAATTACTGCAATTTGCGGGTTGCATTTGAAAGTGACCAATTCTATAATTTCTAGTCTTACACAGCAACAACTGCATAAATGTCTTTACCTCCATTATTTTCTACATCGCTTATTATTGAAGTTTTGAGGAATTGATTTTTTTTTTGGGAGCTAGATTTCAAAATAACTTTGATATCATGCACTGATTCTCCATTTTTAAATTTATTCTCTACCAATGGGAGGAATTTCTGTGATAACTTGTGCTAATGAAACCATTTACTTTATAAGGTGAGAGTTGCTGACGTTATGGACGCACGTGTTCCGGTGACAACTAATACACCAAAATATGAAGTATCAGTACCAAACCAGGAAGATCAAGCTTCATTGAGTAGAATTCAGAAGGAAGCAGACCTTGAAGAACAGGATTATGAACTAAATCAAGCTGTTAAATTAGAAGGAAATGGTGCTCCATGTAGCAAACAAGATATCGGAGAAAGCACGGCGGTTGGATCTCAAGATGATTTAGGACACTAGTATCTTCAGGACCCATCAATCCCTTCACATACTGCCATGGAAGAACCCTGACAATGTAGGTGGGGCTTCTTCCCATTAATTTTGCGCCTCTAACCCTGTAAGTTTAGAAAGATTCGAGTTCTATTTTTATTGCAGAGCTAACAGTATATGTATAGGAAACGTGTCATTAAGAGTTTGTAGGACAGCATCATTCAAACTGAGATGCTCATTTCAATTCTTTGAAAATAATAAAATGTATAGTGACTTTAGTACATGATGAAAATAATTTATATTTCTTCCGCGCCTACTTCAATATGTTATGTATGAGCTTTAGAGTTTGAAATATGGCAACACATTATCAACAACCCTTGTAAGAACAAGCACTCTTTGGAATAATTAATAAAATAAAAACCACACTCATATTAACAATGGTTGCATCGTCATTTCAGCAACAAACTTAGGTACAATCCTATTGGCCGCGTTCCTAACAGTTTCTCACTGCAAAAAAGGGTTTCCAGCAATAAACAGTTCCATAAAAACACAATTTTAGCATGGTCATGAGCTAAGCCTCCTAGAATAGGAATAGGCATATCATATCAAATGTACATATCCTAAAAAAAGCAAAGTTTATGCTATCTGTAGGTACATTTTCAGATAAATTATATTATACGAAAGTATACATTCAATAATATGTGATTTTATGCAAAGTTTTTACCACTTGTTTCCTAAGGCCAGCACATCAAAACCACTTGTGTGTTTCTATAAACTTGGTTTTTTTTTCTTTTTTTCTCTTTCATTATACCACTTGTTAAAGCGTTTAGGTTTTTTTATACCACTTGTTTTTACGTCCAAAACAACACAGCCACTTGTGTTTTTTGAATATCTCGTGATAGCCATTGGTTGGTACTTGGCATCCAATGTGCTAAGATCCAAAATAATCTGCTACCATTCTTTAACCACTCATTTATATCTCGTATCCAAATCAGCTTTGCAGTCACATGTCAAAACCTTTCAAACACTACCTACCTATCCAACAATATTTTTATGATTTACGGAACACCAATTTGATTATATTACAATTTGCTATTTTAGGAATTTCACAATATTTAAAATATCCTAAATTTGCAGCCATTATAACAAAAACATAGGCTTTTCTTTCTAGAGCTAGAATTTGTAGCATGAAAAGAACACAGAAAACCTGATACTCATACAAAGCACTACTATTTACTACAAGTAATAACTTATATGCTACATTGGTAAATGTAATCAACAAACTCTGATAAGATTAAATTTTGTACAATTTCATCCTCTCAAATACCACTTCTGTCGAGACCTAGACGGTCGCTACAAAAACTTGATCGCACAACTGAGAGTTGAATCCTCCCTGTCCACTCCTCTCCAGGCTTCAAGTTCACAGGTTTCTCTATAACTGCACCATCTACACAAAGCATTTGTTTGTACTCTTCATCACCGAAGTCCACCATCGACTTCGATTTCTTCTCCCATGGATTCCACACGGCTGCACAAAGAAACAAAGCTGTCAGCCTGTCACCAATATCAAGGAAATTACCATAAAACTACATACCATAGATTAAACAGAATAGCTTTTCTGTAAACATTTAAAACCTTATTCGCCTTTGATGTCAAGTTATGAAAATTTGTGTTTTTTGTTACTTTGGGGGAACTAAAGAGGACAGTGTTCAGCTTCTTTTGTCATGTGATATGAGTTGTGAACTTTTAGTAGCTAAATATAGCAAATAGCATACCAACATCAGGGAGACCTTCCTTTCTTATAATATATGTCCGTTTCCATTCATGATCTAGAACTGCGATAATGTTTGGAGAGCTAAGATAAACACGATCCACCTGCTCGGAAGAAAGGATCAACTTTGTAAACCTCTTTATTCATAGGCTAGGACTGAAGAGTTATAGTTACCACAACCAAAAATAAAAGCTTAATTTGCATCGTGGAACATTGAATATGTATATGACATAATCATAAATAGAACCCACAAGATTTACCTCGGATTCAAATGTTATCGCATCTCCTTGTTCTGTAACTCGTGCTTTTTGGGAAAGGTTGTCCAGGTAATCAAGTGTCTCAAGACCTTCAACCCTTATCTCACTATACAGAATTTTTAACAAGTCCAATTATCATATTTGAAGAAAATTATATATTCCAAAACTATCGGGATGAGAAGGTATAGTGATTTTTAGATCAATAAACCAAGTATTTATCATTATTAAACCCTGAAGAAGTATACATACATAGATAGTGCGAAATAATCCAACAGTCAATTTGCAATGTACAAGAAAAAAGATGGTTGGACATCATCTTCTGCCCTCAAAAAAACAAACAATTGTCAAGTACAAGAAAGTATTATCCATACCTTATGTCAGAAACCAACAAGTATGTATGGTATGCGAATGAGAAACTAAATGGCTTGGCATTGATATTCCTCAGTCGTGATATCAGGGTTAGGTCTCCATCTGTCGTAAGAGACACTCGAAGGCGGAACTCAAAACTGGTACAATAAGGTAATTGTTAGCTTATTGTGGTTTGGAATTTACTTCCAACACATAGGGAAAGCAATGTAAAATACATGTCAGCTTCAAACAACCAAACTGGCAGAAAAGAAGAACAATCACTCAAAGTAGATATACTTTCATTCCATGTTAATAGACTGAGTGGATCATAATTCATGAGCAATTGTTTTATGGCAATCAAGTTAATACCTATGTGGCCAGCACTTCACATCTTCTTCAGATAATTTCAGTAGCAGGTCGACAAAGGATTTTCCATTGGAATCATTTGGAGGCAGAGGAGGAGGATTTTCGTCAATTGCCCACATTTTATTTCTTGCAAATCCATGCAGCTCCAGCGATCCACAGTTTCCAAACTATTATGAAAATTTAAGTCTAAGATATATGTGCTATGCATGTTACTTTAATCTAAATGAAACAGGCCCAAAATTATTGAGATTTGAGACTGAATATTCAAAATAGTAGTAATTAGTTATACCTGTGGAAAACATATTGGAATTCCTCCTCGTATTGCTTTTGGCCCCTTCGGAAGTGCCTACAATAATCAATTGCAAATAAGAGAAAGTAATAAAATTCTATATTTCCATATCCTGTCAGAGTTTTCGCTGAATTAATATCTAACTCTGTGGTGGTCGAATGCCATTCACACTTTCACATGTCTATATCGAGCAATTGCAACATTTAACATGATAAGAATGAAAAAAACAACAAATATTTGCTAGCTTTTTTCAAAAGAGTGCAATGCTACTAATCGATAGACCTTTTCTTCCCTCGTTTTCTTTTGCACTTATATGATTAATTAACAATGTAGAAGACTATGACTCATCAACCACTGAACTCATTCCATTTCTGCAGAAATTTGTGGTTGGTTTATATACAAAGCAATGTTGTTCACATAATATCTACAATGTTATGCAATACATATCCGCGGACGAACTCATTTTTGATAATAGGATGATGAATGTTGACATAAATTTTCCTGATTAGCACCGACAGTAAACAAATCCATACCATCTAAAAATAAAAATACTTTTTAATCAAAATTCAAAGACACACCTTGCAGCTTGTGAATAGTAGTTCTTCCCCCTGCTCATTACGCCATGAAGTGACCTGCGCTCCATGTAAGCTTACCTAATTGCAAGAAAAGACAGCTAATCACAATACCACCTCGATTATATATTCTCAAACTAGAAATATAATTTACAAACCAAGTTTTCCTTATCATGTATTGATATTGAATGATATAAATGATAAAATCACAATTTCATCAAATGTTAAAACCGATGCAAATAAATCGATCAACAAGTTCTAACCCGTGCTGAAGCGCCTTGTGGGGTCCGAAGTACAACTTGATCGATTCCATTCCAGTCCTTTGTAAATTCAGTTGCTGCTCTGAAGTCCCACACAGCCGCTGAATGCCCCATCTAAAATAATTTAGGTTCTCTATTTCTCCGCTCTCGAAGCACAACCTAATAAGCTTATTGAACTCGGTACATGCAAATCCCTACCGATTGAAGGGGAATCTAGTCCACACCTATACTGAAACAAACAAACAAGTAAATTAGATTTGTTAATCAGAAGCAAAATCCCAATAACCAATTAACTCACTTAATCTATCCTCGCCGGTACCATTCAGATCCAGGGAACCCTAAATCTATTTTTTTTTAAAACAAGAACTGTGAATATATACGAAAAATCGATTAAAGCACTGAAAGACAAAGACAAAACAAAAATTATAACATTTGGCAATTGAAGATCAATCAACCTGTCACACACACACCTAAACATGTACATTGAAACTTGTCAGATTTACGGCAGAAAAAGACAATTATATGCTGAAGGATCTTGGACAAAATTCAGCAGTTTTGAAACAATGCATAAAACAAAAACACATAACAATTGTAAATAAAATAAATTTCCACAAGAATATAATCAAAATAATAATAACAGTAACAGTAACGGTTCCTTCAAGAAAATGAAACTTATTAAAATAAAACCCAAACACTATAACAAAATCCCATCAAACTCAACACATTACTACACAAATAACTCCTACTTATCAAGTATACTTACATTATCAATTTACACAAGGTCTTGATTCTCTTGAACGATAATGCATGAGCAATATCAAATTGGTTAAGAAATTCACACATGCAATGAGAAGAAGCAATGCCGGTTTTTCAAAATAACTGCAACAAAAACCAAAGGGGTGAGACAAATAAAAATGCAGAAATGTATGTATGAGAAAGAAGAAGAAAGAAGTATACAAAGTTGAAATAACTGTACCCTTTTGTTAGAAGTATTGATTGAAACAGCAAAGTTGAAAAGTTGAAACACGAATCTAGAGTAACTGGTTGGTGGCAATGTCGTGAGAAAATGGGATAAAGAAAAACATTGTTGTCTTATGTTGTGTTGGGTGGTGAAGAGATCTAATCTAGGATTTGGACGTGGAAATACGAGAACAAGTATATTAGACACAACACACATGTACAAACCGTCAAATATTCATTATTTAATTTCATTTAATGTAATGATTTTTTTTACTGGGATTTAATGTAGTAATTTAATTTTTAATGCTTTTATGATTACCCTTTAAAAATGATACTGCCGGTAATAATAACATTTTTGGATGAGTTGAATTTCATAATGTTAAAATCAAAGGGACACTTTTTCTCGATTAAGTCAACCTTATTAGTTTCATAAAAAAAGTCAACTTTGTTAGTGCTTAGAATAAGAACTTTTTTGTTTTAAAGGTACTCCCTCCCTCCGTTTCTAAATATAAGCAACATTTACTTCTTAGGTTCATTCATTTAATGATGTATGTGGTTCATAATATGGACCACATATATCATTAAATAAATGAATCTAAAAAGTCAATTTTGCTTACTTTTTTGACAGAACAATAATACTCCGTCTGGTCACATTTATAAGCAAAGAACGACTTTTTAGGTTCATTGACTAAAAATCTTTATGAAAAGAAAACCTCTCCAAAGATTCAAACCCGAGATCTAATGGTTTCATCTCAGCATTTTGACCACAGAGCCACCGACAGTTTTCTTGATTTAATTTTGATTCCATTAACTGATACACTCTTTTTAACAAACCATAAAATCCCTTTGTCCGTTTCCCACTATCACATTATTCATAACCCACTAGTCACACACGATTATTATTGTCAACATTATAACTTCTCATCCCACTAAACCTCACCTACTTCCCCCTTCATCATCTCTATATATATTCTTTCAATTACAACACTATTTCATTGATTCATTTTTTTCATGTGTATATAGTTCACATTGTTAACTCTTGAAGTTTTGGTGTCTAATTTTCCTCTTTAATATTTCTCTGGTCACGTTTGTTCTTGGTATTTCTTTTTATGGTTTTTCTTCACCCATGTATTTTGTTTTTATACATCACATCACTTCATGTTTTGGATTGTTGTATGATATAGCTAATGATTCTTTCCATTCTTGAAGAAAATTGGCGCTATAGATTAGACTTTTTGGAGACCTAATGTAAAGTTAATAACTTTTAATGTGGATTATATGGATTTTTTTTTGACAAAAACAAAACGATATTCATTCATTCACATTGATAGAATACATCAGAATCAACATCGCTAAAAGCGTAAAGGATGAATCTGCGAACAAACTCACATCACCAAAGTTAATAGCATATAACGGCAAAATGCCTACAAAAAATATGATGAAATCTAAATCACCAGAATACTCATGCTTCCGGATCTGCAACGTTGGCGTCCAAATCATGGATTGAATTTGTGATTGACTGAATCTGATCTTTCAATATGAACCAAACGAACACCGCAATAAGGCGCGAAATCAAACAACGCCGCACAAGACGACGAACAATACAACGCCGCACTCAGACGACGAAATCATGAAAAAACAAAAAAGAAAACACTTGATATATGTGGAAATCACTTATTTAGATTGAAAGAAAAGAGAAAAATGATGCAAAGGAGGTGATTCTAGGTCAAAAAATGACCTAAAACCGCCCCTCCTCGACGAGTGAAAGAGAAAGAAAACTTAGAGAGAAGTTGGAGTTTCTCTCACTAAAAAATTAGGGCCGGTTACTCGATTATATGGATGTTATCATTATCATTTTGTAAATGAATATAAACAGGTTATGAGTGAACCTTAATGCATGACTAATTTTTTTTAACAAATTGTCTACGTTATTGATCGTTATTTCAAGATAGCCACTTATAGCATTTCTATAAGCAATATATATGTCTGATTTCATTTTTTTTATGGAATATATACATCATATAGTCAATTATGATTCAATTTAGTTTTTTAAAACACTATTGTATTCCATTAAATTTCTCTAATAATATAATCAATTTGATACCTATACATGAAATTCTAAAAAAACACGTGCGTCGCACGGGTTAGAGTCGAGTCATTTGTTAACGGAGTAAAATAATGTAAACCATTCCAAGTTAAGTTTGAAATTTGAACGTTGAAAGGTACCTTTTGGTTAGAGTGTGGTTGACAGTTGAGAATTGGGAGAGAATCAACAATCACACGTTGTTTTGAGGAAGAATCTTGCGGATAATGAAAAATAAAAATGAACTAAAATATACAATAATTTTTAAAGTTCTTTTAACAAAAAAATGGAAGGTTGAACACATAGATATCACATAACATCAAACTCACCACAAAAAAAAAATATAACATCAAACTATTTTAACGACATGCGTATTTGTTGAGGTGATTTCCTTTTTTATCTCTCTAACGATGAGTAGTGGAAATGATTTGTCATCAGCTTTCCAATCTTATCTTTAAAATTGTCTTCTTTTTCTTTTTCTATGATGGGAAACATTTCTCATTTTATCTTAAATACATTACTATTATATGAAAATTGCTTTTTCTCACGTGTTTTTTTTAAAAACACAGAGAGAAAACAATTTTATCCCGAATGGTAATTAACTATCATTCATCCAAAGGTGGTTAACTACCACTGCGATTTTTCCTAAATTAAATAGAATAATAAAATCATGTCAAGAGGAAACAAGACTAAATTAAATAAATAATAAAATTCTTTAATAGAAATGAAACCAGAGTTCACCAAACACAAAAAAGACCCATGTTCACCACTCCCGCCGCAATTATCTCCCCTTTCCCGCGAATCGAATACTCTGATTAGAGCACAATCCCGTTTGTTGTGAAATTGCGGCGGCGTCGTTTTCTCATTTACATGCTCTTGCCTCTGTGAACTGGTCTCATATTCATCCTCACATAACTCTGTTTCTGCTTACAATCATAGCTTCCATTGATTCATAGCACTAAAGCATAGTATTTAGTTTTAATTTTACTTACAAGTAAGTATTTTGTGTATTTGTTGTTTTTATATATCATTAGTAGAAAATTTGTGTCGAATGATTGATGTTCCATTTACTTACCTGTGTTAGTCAATTAATATAGGTTTTTATTTTTTGTATTAGTGCAAGAAGGATTTGAGTCTTGTGATGAATTGGAAACTAATGATTGTTTAGAAGTAAATGATACATATGAAGAAGAAACACCGTGTGCTGGGATATCATTTGGATCTGAAAAAGAAATTACCGAGGAATTATGCTCAACTAATTAATATCATGAACAAAATTTGGTGTGTTTTATATTCATTTAAACTTTTATGTCACGAACATAACTGATTAAGTATATATTCTTTGTAGGCTCCTCATTATTCTTAGGTCATAAATCATAATGCTTCTTATTCTGACTTGTTACAGGTATTGTTTTGAAGTTTTTTTATTGTATTGAAATACAATCTGTTGGTTTTTTATTGTGGGGGAATACAATCAAATTTTAATACAAAAAATACCAATATCTGTCTCTTTTTGTAGGAACAACACCATATGAAAGATCAACACAATCATCATATACATAGAAGTTGAATGATCAGCACAGTCATTGCATGAGGGTCTGCAAGGTTGCTATTGTGCGGTTTAAGGATTGTTGTTCTGCAAGATTACAGTCACGGCACAATCATCATATACCATTGATGTTTGGTTTTGTTTTCCCTGTTTCGGCATTTGGTGCCTCATGGTGTTTATTTTCATCAGCGTGTGGAGGCTTGTTTGTTTGGATATGTTTGTAGTATATTTGAAAGTGACATTCAATTTTAGACAATTTTGTGTGTGCAAATATGACACTCTAATCTATACCCGTAACAAATATGTTGAACATGAATCAGAGGGAGTAATTTTAGACAATTTTCTGTGTGCCAAACAAATTGAAACAGGAAACTACCACATTATGTTAAAGTTGGGCGGTGTTAACAAGAAACTGACGCATAGCTATATATATTCTTCTCATGTTTCACTTTTGTATATCATACACATTATGTTTTGGATCATATCAATATACCAAACCTATTCAAGTCGCTTTTAGTGCCATTTCATGGTTACCGATGTGTGAGTTTTTAAAATATATTTAGAGAAGTAATAACATGTAATAACATTGCTCTTTGAAACACTGTCATTGATGCCGAAAGAAATATTACTTAAGAATATTAAAACTTGAAGTACACATATTGATGTTCTTACACTTTTCATTCATTGACATGTATAACATAGACAAGAGTAATATTACATAACATGGATGTTCTTACCTCTTCCCAATTTGTCCTAGCTCATCCAACAGGAACAACATTTTAGTTTTAATCAGCAAATTTATTAACTCTTCCACCTGCACAAGATGTAACAAAGGAAGTACTCTCAATACATAAAAGACTCGTATAAACACAAGGTCTACCAACCACAACACCATGAAAAAAACACAAACTAGCATAAAGAAAATAATTCTATTTCATTCATATCCATCTCTCCTACAATAGGTCTTTCTAGAACCTAGGAAAAATCATAGCAAAAATAATATGCTATAAAAAGACCCAAAATTCCATTATGTAGCAACAAATGGGCCAATTTGGAGAATCAAGTACATTCCAGCATCCTGAACAATCTTTGCAAACTGGATCAGATCGAACCGTCCTCCAAAGTAGTACTACAAAATTCACAATTTGAAGTGAAATTATAAGATTTCATATAGAACTAGAAGTATGTTACACAAACTAACACAAGTTCAGGATTTACCATCAATAATTACATCTCCCATATCAAATTGACAAGAAAGAAAAGGGAAGATGGAAAGAAGGGGAAGAAGGAGATTTTCCAATTTTAAAAATGAACATGTAAATTTGTTGTAAAAAATGACTTACCTTGAAGAAAAGAGAACACGAATATGAAGCTATAGTTCCGATGCGATGGCTGATTGATTCTAAACGGATGCGAAAGGAAGAGAATAGTGGGTTGAAAATAAGCTGCGAAGAAAGAGAAACTGAAGCGATTTAATTATTTTTTTTAGGATTAATAATGCTTTTCACCCCTGCAATATAGGTCATTTCCGGTTTTCGCCTCTATAAAATTTTCGGTTTGATTTGCATCCTTGTAAAACTTTTTTTTTCTTCGGACAACACCCTTCCTCAATCCAATTCATCAAATGTGCATATGTGGCGCTGACTTGGTTTTTTTAATATTTATTTATTTTTAATTGTCCACATCAAATTTTTTTTTAAAATATCTGAAAATTAATTTTCAAAATTAAAAAAAATCCAAAAAATATTAAGATTTTTGTCCGAAAAATTTAAAAATTGATTTTTTTTTTCAAATATTAAAAAAATTAGAAAAAATATTCGGTTTTTTTTCGAAATTAATTTTTTTTAAAGATTATGGAGTTTAATTTTCAAAATAAAGAAAAGTTAAAATTAGAAAAAAACAAATTCGAAATTTTGAAAAAAAAGTCAGATTTTTTTCCGAAAAAAATATTTTATACAAAAAAATTTCTTGAAAATATTTTATTTTTAAAAAAATTCAGATTTTTTTTTTCGAAAATTTTATTCCAGATTTTTATAAAATCTTTTTTGAAATTAAAATTTTTAAACAAAAAATATAAAATTTGAAAAATATTTTTCGTAGTAAAAAATTTTCCTTAATTTTTTAAAAAAATTCCATAAATAAAAAATTTCCCGAACTTTTTTATTTTCAAAAATTAATTTTCAAATTTTTTTTATTTTTAAATTAATATAAATGAATTTATATTATAATTTTTTTTAAAAAATAGGCACAAATGCCACGTGTACCCTTAAAAAAATAAAAAATAATTATACCGTCAGCGCGCCACATAAGCATATATGCACAGTCAGCATGCCACACAGTGTAGCACGTCAGCAAATATGCACTGTCATATGGGGGAGGGTCTTTTCCGGAAAAAAAAGTTTTACAAGGATGCAAATCAAATCGAAAATTTTATAGGGGTGAAAACCGAAAATGATCTATATTATAGGGTGAAAAACATTATTAACTTTTTTTTTAATTTAAAAAAATTGAAGAAACTGCGGCGCGTGAAAAATGAGCTTTTACACACGCCCGTGAAAATTCGTATACCAGCGTCTGTACTCTATAGCAATTCTCTAAAAATATTGCATCCATTTATTATATTTTTAAAAAAAATAATAAGAATCTAAAAAAAAAATCTTAAAACAACTTAAATATTTAGGCCCGTTTGGATTAGCTTATTTTAGAGCTTATATAAAACAGCTTATGCAAATAAATAAGTTTTTATGTATTATTTATAAGTTTTTGAGGTTGTTTATGAAAAAACAGTTTATGAAGATACGATTTTCGCTAGTGAGAGCTTATAAATTAAAATAAAAGCTTATTTATTTACATAAATTATTTTTCATAAACTCAAACCATACGTGACCTTAATATAATATGATTAAACAAACAAAAGATAAGTTACTTAGAAAAAGACAAAAATAACAAACTTGTTTAGTAAAATAAAAATCTGACGAGCTAAGATTTAGCTGAAGAAAAAAACACAAGTCTACTTACAGTTAAGTTTGTTAGTATTTTTAAGGGTAAGCATGCATAATGTATTTAATTGAACCGAAAATAATGCGAAAATCCTAGTAATATATGAGAAGGAATCTGTTACAGCAAATCCCAATCATATGCGAATTTAAATAACAAGAATTCTGTTCCATATATTACCTTACCCAAATAAAGGATAATCCATCGACATCCTCGTCACTTTGACAACACCAACATCGTTGTCAACAAGAACAAGAACAAGAGAGTTTCGAAGCTGGGTTGGGGGTGAAGGAAGAAGAACAACAACAAACCTTTTTCTTTTTACTTGCTTGTTACCTTCAACCTCGATTTTCTATTCTTAATTGATAATTAAAGTGTCATTGTCAAAACTATATTATTAATAATAATAATATATATATTATTGGAATGGCACAAAAACCCGAACATGAACCAAAACCTGCAACAACAACTTCTTCTTCAACACCTAACCCTGTTCCTTCTTCTGTGGAACCAAACATGCTCCCCAAGTCCACCGCCATGATTCCTGCAACTTCTTGGTTTACACCAAAAAGGTAATTTACCCTTTTCACCCTTTTTTGTTGATAGATCCGTTTTGAACAAAAAAAAACTTTGAAAAGCAAGGAAATTTTGAATTTTTTTGATTTGGGTATTTTTTTAGGAGGGTTTATAATTTTGGGTTTGTTTTTGTTTTCCCTAATTTTATTTTATTGGTTGTGGGGCTTTTTTGAATGTTGTTATTGATTGGTATTTGACTAATGTAGGTTAAAATTAACTGGAATTTAAAAATTGATGCTTTTCTTTATGTATTTTGAAAAATATTAATGTTTTTTTTTTATTATGTTTTGTAGGTTACTGGCTATATTTTGTGTGATTAACATGTTGAACTATTTGGACCGAGGAGCAATAGCTAGCAATGGTGTTAATGGACATCGTAGGACTTGCACTGATGGTATCTGCAAGTCTGGAACAGGAATTCAGTAAGTTTAACTCTAATTAATTAACACTATACACTATGTTCTTTTTATTTAATTATTATTATTGAATAAGTTTAGGTTAATATTTTAAATTGTCATGATTTATGTTTTTTGTTACACAAAGAGTTATGTATTACATGGTTGTCAATGAATTTAAAACAAAAAAGCAACCTGTTAATTAAAAAAGTAATCTTGGCATTATTTAGTTAAGTTACAAATTTAAAGGAAGAAAGGGATTGAGATTGAGATTTTGGTGATAAATGCCCCCTTTTGGGCATGTTGAGAGAAAACCTATAGATTCGGTAGTAAGGAGAGTAGATCAAATGAAGGATCGTAAGATCACGAGAGGCGAACGATGTCCTAGAAAAACTATAAGAGAAACTATTAGGAAATACTTGCAAATTAGTGAGTTGAACCAATATATGGTTTATGATTGAACACTATAGCGTAATTTGATGCATGTAGATGGTCCCACTTAGTTGGATAAAGCTTAAATATAGATAGATAGTTCAGTTTATTTTCTGCAAGATAGCTACTGTCATTGCCTGTATGAGCTTTTCCTCGTGTTTCATACCATGATAGTGTACTGTAATATATGAAGAGCTGAATTTTCAGAACTTTGTAGTAGTATTTCTTGACAATATTGTTTTGTACTTCCGTGTAGGGGGGATTTTAACTTGAACAATTTTCAAGATGGAGTTCTTTCATCTGCTTTTATGGTTGGACTTCTTATAGCTTCTCCAATATTTGCATCTCTTTCAAAGAGGTAATGACTGTTTATGTTGAATAACTGTTACATATTCCCACAATGATACCTTAAATAAATACCTTGAACGTGTGAATCAATGACTAATATGTGGCTCATTGGGTTCTCTGTGCTTTATTTATCTTAATTATTTGACTTCTCAATGCTAGGTATGTTGTCAATGAATGTAACTATGAAACTTCTGAAATCTAAGCATGCTTTAAACAACAATTGGTCTATAATATTGAAATCCAATATGTCCTTGATTCACAAACAAAGCAATTCTAGTATCGTTGATATGAGTATTAAGAGTGGTTGTAGAAAGAAATAATCTTCAGCATGATTTTCATCTTACACTGATAAGAATGCCTTATCATTTTATTCCGACCTACTTTTTATATAATTAAAGTATCTATACAAATTCTAATAACCCAATACTGAGAACTTCGGACCTTCTCTTTCTAGTACATGCACATACCATTTATGTGATCTATATTATAAAATGTTAATATTTACATCATTCCTATATTTTGCAGTGTAAACCCCTTTAGACTTATTGGAGTTGGATTGTCAGTTTGGACTCTTGCAACCTTATGCTGTGGTCTTTCTTTCAATTTCTGGTCCATTACATTATGTCGCATGTAAGTGTTTTCTCCGATTATTTTTCAAGTTTTATGGTTTTTATATTGACCACTTACATAATAGTTCAAAGTGTAAGAACCATCTGATATTCTTATTTTTTTCCCTTATTTTTTTTCTTATTCTCTCTAGGCTCGTTGGTGTTGGCGAGGCTTCATTTATAAGTCTTGCAGCACCTTTCATTGATGATAACGCCCCAGCTTCACAGGTTTGTTACTTTCCCTAAAAACTGTCTAATGCTTTCTGACTTGAAGAATGTTTCCATCGTCTGTTGTGCTCATATTTAGGCCTCATATTTTAGTTAAACTAAGAAGCAATCATTTTGTAGGATTTTGGGTCGGTTGAAGCTTCAACGAGTTTGATGTTAATTATGATACCTTCATTGGGTCATTGATACCTTTTAAATTGTGATGCTATTTGCTTTGGTATAATTGTATTTTGGACTTAATTCACAAATATTGGTTTTAATTTGTAAATTGTCAATGTATATTAATAAACTGACTCAACTGTTTTAGTTTTATTCAATTCTATTAAGCATTAATGCTGAGTATTATAACTCAAATCACTATGAAATTTGGTCTAAGTGAGTTTATATTAGTTTGCTTCTATTCAACATTTCAATGGTTTGTAGATATAATCTGGCAACACTGGCTGATTTTTTCTCACCTTCTTGACAGTTGGAATATTTTATATTATATGGTATTGCGTTTGCTGCCTATTTTCTTTAGGGTTCTAACCTTCTTATATTGGTGTATGTATCAGAAAACAGTGTGGCTTTCTATATTTTACATGTGTATACCAGGGGGATATGCAATTGGCTATGTTTATGGTGGAGTGGTAAGTTTTCATTTAGTTTTAATACCATTATTTTATTCCAGTAGTAAGGAAAGATAAAAAAGAAAAACAGGATGTCAGTGTAATATTTCTCTTTCAATCTTTTGAAAACTGAAAAAGTAAAATTCGTTTCAGATAAGAAATATCTTAAACAGGGGAGGTAATTAATTTGAAAAATGAAAAAGTTAAATTCGTTTCAGATAAGAAATATCTTAAACAGGGGAGGTAATTAAAAGAGTAGGAGTAATAAACTTGAAATGGAATTTTTTTTCTCCCTTGTCATATTTTTTACTTGTTTTTGAACTTTCCTCTGATTTTATCCTTTCGTTGTGCATAAACAGGTTGGAAGTCATTTTGGTTGGCGTTATGCGTTTTGGGTGGAGGCTGTCTTGATGCTTCCATTTGCTATTTTGGGATTTGTTATGAAGCCTTTGCAGTTAAAAGGTGCACATTTTCATCTTGCATTGATTTATTTATTGTGGCACCTTGATATTGTTTTCGAGATTTCTAAACTACTTTTGGATACAGGTTTTGTTCCTGCTGATTCAAAAAAAGTGCTGGCAGTTGAGACAGTTCCTTTGGGAGTTCAAGGTACTATTATGTTTTAGACTAGTTTGGTGAGGATTTAAGCATATCCCCCACTTGAAATATAATTTAAAATTAGAAATATGTGCATGTTGTGTTACTACATGGTGGATATTCCACACTAATCGTACAAAAATTTGAAAAATTTACTTGAGACCTTTACTAACACATTTCATGTTGGACGTGCTTGTGTTATTCCTTTGTGCTTTTTTGAGTTTATTGTTTACCTGATTTTTTCTCTCGTGTTGTATTGCCTTTTTTATGATGATTTCCGATCCTTCTTTTTTATAACATATCTCCAGTATTGTTGTAATCTTTCTATATCTGAAAAAGGGGATAAAAAGAATCTAATTTCTATATCCGAAAAAGGGATAAAAAGAATCTAAATTTTGCCATTAAACCCTGATTGTTGAGAATGTTCTCCAAATAATTTTTTATCAACAATTAGGTATACTTCTCTTGTTCTCTGTTCCTTTCTTGTGTCCTTTTTCAAATGCAAGTGAGGGATGAGACATTTTGTTTTATAATGATGTAAGCATGTACTAACCAAAATTACTCCTGTGGTCCTAAGATTTAATATTGTCTATGCTTGAAGTGCTAACTGCAATATTTCCCCTTTCATGTCTGTGGGAAAATAACATGATTTTTCTCTAGGACAAGCTCAAATTCTCACCTATGTCTTTCAATTACCTGAAATGTTATGTTTTTGTTTTATTGGTTTACTTCTGAATTACAATCTCTTCATTGGACTTAACGAAGTTATCTTTTTTGATGGACAGACGGGGAGACTTCAAATAGAAACTACGAATCACATGAACCTTCCAAGTGAGAACTTCGCCTTTATCCTTGATTTACACAGTGGTTTCTATATTTTAAGTTTATGATTGATTTGCCGTTATAGTGCTTATAGATGCATTTCTCCTGTCAATATTTCTCAGCTATTATAAGGATAAAATTCCCTCCAGCTGAGAATGATTATCCCTCAATCCTTTTAAAACTTTTGTTGCTATTGATTTATTGTATCTCCGAGTGTGTGGCATCCATCTCTAAGTGACTGATGTACATAAATTATTTTTTGTGACTCTTGTATAGGCCAAAACATGCAAACAGAATATTAAATCAGCTCTCAATATTTCTGAAAGATATGAAAGAACTTTTGTCTGATAAGGTTTTTGTCGTCAACGTTCTAGGTATGCATCAACTGCTTTCTTCATATTTATTTCATTTGTCGTCGTCGTTAAATTCATCTCAGAAGCTTCATTATGACTAGCTTACATAAAAACTTCATATACCATTCTCCTCTACCTATATATGAACTATTTTTTACAATCACATCGTTTTATCATGTCTCTTTATTTAATTGATACTGAATTCCTATTTTCAGGTTATATAGCATACAACTTTGTCATCGGTGCTTACTCGTATTGGGGCCCCAAAGCTGGTTATAGTATATATAACATGGTGAGATTTTGTTTCATCTAATGCCAAGAGTGTGGATAAGATTTTATCCCTCTTTCATTGTTACTTGTTTAAAATAAGTATATGCCTGATACCTAATTTTCTGGTAAACACAATGTTGTTCGGTATAAAATTATTTTATTAACAATAGTTTACTTTGTCAGACTAATGCAGATATGATATTTGGAGGAATTACAATTGTAAGCGGAATATTGGGCACTTTGGCAGGAGGCCTTGTTCTTGATTACATGACTAACACCCTATCAAATGCATTTAAGGTTGGTATATGAATTATAGTGTGTACTCTAGCATTATTTATATTCATGTTTATGCATTTCCTAATTCATTTTTTTATTTGATGAGAACATTGAATATTTAAATAAGTGGGTCCCACCAAATTTATATGGGACCCACATGATTTGGTGGGACCCATATGAATTTTAACCAATCAAAGGGAGTGTGTTGAAAAATGTGTGTTAAAATGTGTGTTGCTAACATTGCTCTTCTACGGAAATATCTTACTGAGTTGTATCTAACATATAAAGTTATTTCCTTTCTAAGTCTCTCCTATAAATTCCATTGCTCCATCCTAACTACCTTGAATTCTTTTCAGCTTCTCTCATTGACAACATTAGTCGGTGGTGCCTTTTGTTTTGGTGCCTTTGCATTCAAAAGCATGTATGGCTTCCTAGCTCTTTTTGCTATTGGTGAACTACTTGTTTTTGCCACTCAGGTACTTCCCTTCTCTATGTGAAGAAAACTTCATGTTTGATTGTTTATAAGTAACACATGCTGCCTAAACTATATACATGCTTCTCATTTATTGGTATTTTAGCAACTCTGTCTCATTCATCTGTTAGCTAAACATCTTGAAATTCTCTAGTAATCATATTCTTCATGAACTATTGTATTTCAGTCTTCTTATGTAAATCACCAATATAACTGGGAAGTTAATCACAAACTTGCTCTTCCAAACCTAATGGTGTGTTTGGATGACTGTTGTATATTTGTATAGCCACTTCTGAGTATAATGTAATTTGAAATAATTAGTGTTTTGCTCCAAGAGTAATATTAAAAGATGTTAGGTAAATTTGCTTTTGAATATGAAATTATACTTATCTAAGTACTATATATAGAAGTTAATTTAGAAAATTACGAATGAGGACAAAATTGAGGAATAATGTGATTTTGACAAACATGAATTCTAGTTTGTGAATTTTGATATCAAAATGATGATGTAGAATATAGAGATGGTGTATCCAAACACTTCTTTTTGTTCACAAAAAAAGTCTTAGATTATATGATTTTTGTTACTGTATTTTTATTTACAAGCTAAGATAGCTTATAATCATTAGAATTTATGATTAAGTACCATTATGTGTACCTGATAAAAACTCGGAAAGCATAAATTTGTTCCATATATTGTATTATTTGTATATTCTTACTATTTTTTCTTTCAGGGTCCCGTGAATTTTGTATGTCTCCATTGTGTTAAGCCAAGTTTGAGGCCACTATCAATGGCTATGTCTACTGTAGCTATTCATATCTTCGGAGATGTACCTTCCGCGCCTCTTGTTGGAGTTGTCCAGGTTAGAATTTTTAGGTGTATTAGTTACAATTTTACAAATCTTATTACACATCATTGTGCACATACAGTACAATATTCTGACGGCGGCTCTATGCATACAGGATCATATTAACAACTGGAGAACTACCGCGTTGATTCTAACAACAATATTTTTTCCAGCAGCTGCAATATGGTTTATAGGTAAGTCATCATGAAACTTGTTTTGATCTGATACAAAGTGTTCACATTACTAAGTTCATTGCTGTAGCATCATATAATAGTATGGAGTTTTAATTTAGAAAACATATTCAGCTCATTGTCATGATACTTTGTTACCACAGGAATATTTTTGAATAGTAAGGATAAATTTAATGAAGAGAGTGAGCATCAAGTATCGAAGGTAGAAGGAACAACCACCGCACCGTTGCTTGAAGAGAAGACCGCAGAACCTCAATCCCAAGAATGTTAACCTTTTTGTAATATCTTCAAGCAACCACAACGCCATTGCTTGAAGAGAAGACAGGAGAAACATTGCTATTTACTCAATCCCAAGAATGTTAGTATATGTTTGTATATGCGGTCGGAAAGTGCTGGACGCACGTTTAGGCTCAAGCTACAATTCATAGCTTCAGAAAAAACACGACAAAAAGGCTTTGGAACGCAAGAAATCTAAGCGAGACGTAGTTTGTTTCGTACATTGTAAATAGCTTTCTTAATTCTTTGTTTAACCTTTATTAATTTAAAATTTAATTTGTGTAAGTATCTTTTGATTTTGCTTAGTGGAAATGGAATAATGCAAGAATCTATCTGCACATGATATTGCAATGTTTATGTTTCACCATCTTGGCACATCATGTAAATAATATTATGTTGATGCTGTGCATGTTTGTTCTCCAATGAATCCATCATGCTGGAGTATTTTTACATTAATACTAATTTTTTTTCCGAATGCTATCTATTTCGTTACAAAGGTAATCATGTATAAAAGAGAACTTCTAAACCCTGCCAATGAATCACGAGTACTCACGTAGATTTCATACATGTAAGTTTGCGTGTTAAATACTAGTAATTGGTAAGTTACTCTATTTCATACTACTATTTTAGCTTGAAATAAAATATAACACTTATTATTAATCTACAATATCATCAAACAAACAATTATGAGATTGCTTAAGAAATTGGGTTGTACTAGAAAATACTAAGATACAATTGATGTCTAAACAATCAAACTTCAATTTATTTTTGATCCATGCGAGACAATAGGATGACTCAAATCTAATAGTTGATCTTTGTTAGTGATCCTTTGTGGCTCCAAAAGCAGCGAATACCTTTTTTGATCAAATGTTTAGCATAGCTAATAGCTAATAATGAAAATCATTTTGTATAGATAATAATGACAATATTTGGATGTTGTCTTTTTGTTATATTGATTCAAGTCTAAGGAATAGAGTAGAAGAACTTTCCTGAGGTAGCAATATATTCATAAAAAAATAGCAATGTATAGGTCCATCAACGGCCAAAATGTGGACCATATAAATCATCACATGATGTATGTAACCAAACATTAATTAAAGCTTCCAATTTTTAATGTTTTTTTTATAGATTTTTCCCCCTAAATCCCTTGTAGTGGAGTAAAATTATTCGAAAAGTGATATTTTTTTCAATCGGACTGAGTCTTGATTTTTTTTTTGTTGTTGAAACAGAGTCTTGATTTAGAATGTTACTTTTCCCACCCTGTGTTCTCCTGCACCATGCAAAAATTCCAAAATTACCACTGGTCCGGAAAATAAAATCTGAACCATATTGTTAGTGTTTCCAGAAACTAAAATCCGGACAAAAACGATATACAATTTTAGTTTTACTCCAGAGAGGTAGGTTTTCTTGTGGTTTTTTTTCTTTTTTTTCTTCTATTTTTTTGTTTATATTAATAAAATGAGCTTGTTTTAGGCTCTTAGGAGATTAGAAATAGTTTTAGGTTCTTATGTAATAAACTTAAAAAGTTTCAACATTATTGTAATTATTATTCATATATTAATAAAATGATTTCCTTTTATCTTTGTGTTCTTTTTAATTCTGTTTTTTTTATGTTTATTTGTATTTTATTTTACGAATTTGAAAGGATAAAATCAGAAAAATTTGGAAAAAGAGCATGAAAATCCTAACAATGTAATTCGAAAAACAAAATCCAGACAAGTGTATTTTTGAAAAAAAATAGGACGCGTGAAAGATCTATAGGGTGAAAAAAAGTAAAACTCCTTGATTTATTATGTTGTGGAAGTTTAGACAAGCTTTTAATAACCCTAAAATACGAGTATAGATCAAATAGTTTTTTAAACTTTGCAATTGAAAAATAAGTTTCTTCATATGTAATGTGTCAATGAAAATGTCATCTCTATTAGTTTAACTTAACATATCACATAAGTTTTCCAGTTACGTCGCATTGATATTTGATTGACATATGTTGATTTAATATGCCACTTCATAGTTTTGTCTCACATGTCTCTTTATTTAATTTTTTTTATGATCATAAGATTTTGGACACACTGTCCTCAATGAAAAAAAGATATTGAACACATTCAGAAAAAATTTGTAGTAAAATATAAATATTATATATTTTTTAATAATTTGATCACTCAAATATATTGCCACTTATTATGTTACTTCATAGTTTTTGCCAGGCAGATTGTAACTGAAGGACCGGTTTTTACTGAACGGTCTTTTTGGTAGTTTTATTACATTTTATTATAACGTAAAATTGTTCTCATAATAATATTTGAACAACCATTTTGTAACATTTTTATGATAATTTTCTCTCCTATACTCCATTCAGTCTCATATATAATAAAAAAATATTTTTTTAGATGCATTGAATAATTAATGTATTTGGTCTACATTGTAAAGCAGATACATTAATTATTCAATAAATCTAGAAAATAAAATTCTTATACTTCCTCTGTCCCTAAAAAATATATTTTGATCTAATAAAAAAGTGTTTAGATATAAGAATGGAGGGAGTCCTTATGTCATCTTCTTATTTTCTCTATTTATTGTTTTGGTGTTTGGATCAAAATTTGTATTTCTTTTTATTTATTTTGGCTGTTTTATAAAATTGGTTGTTCAAATAAGATCTTCAAATAGGATCTAGATGGGATGAGATTCTTATATAATATAATATCATGGCCATTATGTGACAAATAAAATATATTATTTTCAATAGATATAGATACCAAGTCCATTATAAGAAGAGACAAAAACAGTGAATGGTTTTAATTTTTCATGGTTTGAACCCCTGGTATTTAGATTCCATACCATACCATTTATAACCAAAACCATTCATTCTAAAGAAGAGCCCACAGACTATTTATGCTTATCCCAACCACTACTTCTAGTGTCTCTCTCTCTCTCTCTCTCTCTCCATATAATATGAATGTTGTTTGATGAACTCATTTTACTTTAACTTATTCTCAATGGCACCTACTGCAGCAATGCTTTTGCTCCCTCAATATTATGGAAGATCATCAATGTCCCTGCCACCTTCATCCCCACCTAAACAAACTTATTTTGGGATGAAAGCCTCATCACTCAAGTATTGGATCACCAATTACATACAATCGAGGAATCAAAAACCACCAGATTCACACTCATGACTGCTTGCATGGCTGGGGTTTGAAGAAGCCATTTAACTTTCCTGCTGCTACCAATTATGTTATGAGTCTATGACTTGTGATCTGTAGAGCTTTCGCTTGTAATGATGATGATGTTTTCTTTTGACAAAATGTAACTTTGATGTTATAAAATACTATAGCTTTTTCATATTTGCATGTAAAATCACTTGCAAGGTAATCTAACTTTTGCAGGGGTGTAAAAATTTAAACTAATTTTAGGAATCCTCCAAACGGAGGTTTCCTTTCAAAAATTGTCATATGCTGCTTCAAGCAAAGCGCACACAGTATTTTTTAGTAAAAGGCGAAAGAATAGTTCGCTATGTGCTCATCGGCCATCGCGCAGCTCCGTGTCTTCTTCTGTTTACCAAAGGTTTCATTATGTATTGAATAATAACTAAAACTTTCACCTAAACTAAACATCACATATCCAAAACTATCATAGTTTCTTATGCATTTATTTAATAACATATAGATTAGATACTACTTATTTCTTCTTTCAAAGGCAAAAGAGACATTGATACTAGTAACAGTGTAAAAGACAGTTTTACCAATTGATTGTTTCAGTTCATGACTTGCGGCCTAGAACAATGATGAACACATAATGGCTTAAAAACTTGTATAATAATGCATAAGGCATATGAACTTAATCAAGACCAAAATCAGAGAGTTCCTCAATATAATTGACATTCATTCCTTGAATCATCGTGTACCATATTTCCTTACAAGTCACCACCATAGCCTCATTTTGTGATTTGGTTATTTTTGTTGTTGGTATTGGAGTTAGGCTATAATGTCTATACTGCTTATACAGTGAATAAAATAGCATAACACCATAAATATATATATGTCAATCAACATCGATTTACACTGTTCCTAATTATATAGATATGATCACACCTTAATACTCCTCAAGGTGGATTGCGAATGCAAGTGTGCTATGGCCTATTTAGAGAGTAATTATAAGAAAGAGTAAGATTGTCTGAAACTATATGGCTTCAAAGCATTGGCAAGCTTAGAAAAACAGCATCTAGGAGCTTCTCTCAGTTCATACAAGACTTTTGTTAAGCGACAAACAGCACCTTAATACTTCTCAATCGTGCTCGACAAAGACAATATCATGTGACACCACAAACATACTTCGCAAAACAAATGCTGTTTTTTCTTTGCAAGTGAAAACCAAAATTTACAACACTCACACATTTTACGTGCTAACCACTTGGGCTTCAATCGTTTTTTTCTTTCTTTGTTTGGTCACGAAACTTGAAAATATTTTGTAATTAGATCCCTCATGAACTCTCAAATAATTTGTGTTTGGGTCCTTGATAAATACCATTAAAACTCACACACAACAATAAAGTTAGAGTTCCAAACCTAACAAAAGTGTTTGATCTACCAATATCAGTGCTACCATCTAAGTTAAGCTCTTGTGAACATTCATTAATAATCATAATCATCTATATTTTTAAAGAGTCTTTTTCCATCTCATTCAAATGCGAGCATTAAATTGAACTCCACTTGTGTACCATTAAGGAGAGAATCTCACATTGATCAATCCAATTGTGACATATAAATCGGTTCAACTATTCTCTCTCTCCACATTTTTATGTTTAATAAAATTGTATTGTCACGTGTCACATTTGAATTGACAAATGTCATGTGACATTATTATTTCGCACAAGTGCAATCCGCATTAGATCACGTTACCATTTAGGGACAAAATTGTCTATCACTCAATGCAACATGTACCCTTCAATTATTATTGTATAATTACAAAATCCCTAAAAAACTAATTGAAATTGATAAGAGATAGAGAGAAATCAAAGAGAAATTGAGAAAAGAGGGATTGAGTGGAAGAAATGGGGGAGGTTGTATCAGTGCAACAAAAGAGAATAATCTTCTGAAACAAACCACCCCCATCAACCTTCTTTTCTTAACAACCAATAAAAAACCCTAATTTCCAATTTCCAATTTCCAATTAGGGTCAATTAATAACATTAATTGTTGTTTATTGACCCTTTCAAACCTAACGTCACATCAATTTCAATTTCAATTTCCCCTTTTCATACAATAATCAATTTCAGCAGCAGCTTCCTGAGTCCTCTTCCAATGGCTTCATCAGAGATCGAAGTTGTTTCATCGGAACCGTCCAAGCCCCAAGAACAGCAGCTACCTCCCATACTCGACGTTTTCACTGCTTCCATCCATGGTGACCTTCAAAAATTGAGAATTTTCGTTGAACAAGACGGTGCCTCTGTTTCTAATCCCGATTTTAATGGCTATTATGCTCTTCAATGGGCTTCTCTCAATAACTTCCACCACATTGTTCACTATCTCATTCAGGTACCTTTATTTATCATAGCAAAATTGTGCTTTTTTACTTTTCCGTAAAATTTCAGCTTGATTTTGCTTTCTTATGCATAAAGTTTGTTCATTTTTAATATTTATGTTGGTGTTTGTTTATGGGTCTTGCTGGAAATTAGTAGTTAGTTTTGTAAATTTAAGTGGTTGATGAGCTTTAGTTAAGGAGGAACCGCAAATCGGGAAGAACTAAGTTTCAATCCGTAGGGTTAAAACCAATAAAAAAATATAATTTGGGGCCATTCTGTGCTGAAATCATATTGTAGTTGTAATATGGAATTGTGCTGAATGATGTTTAGTTTAATTGTACTTATGTGGCATATTTTGAAGCATGGTGCCGATGTCAATGCTAAAGACCTCATGCTACAAACAGCTTTACATTGGGCAGCAGTTCGTGGTGCAACGGCAGCTGCTGATGTGCTCTTGGAGAATGGTGCTCGGGTTGAAGCTGCTGATATAAATGGATACAGGGTATGTTTTGTTTTCCATTTGCACTACATTATTAATCGTGTTTGCATGTCTAATTAATATTTTGATGGTTTTAGTGATTCCATGAAATTTATAGGAGGATTTGATTGTTCTGTGTAATTAGAGATGTTACTAGTCAAGCAGGGGTTGGGGGTTTTATTTGAACCATTTAAAATTCTTGCATTCAAACCCAAACACAAATTTGAACTAGTTACCACTCGTCAACTGATACTCCTAGGGGTAAACTGAAGTCAACCATCCATATCCGAGTTTTTGTACCTGAGTTGCAACTGTATACCAATTTTATACTCTATCTGATACCAGATATCTGAATATAAAAGCTTCACCTGCCTTATGAATCAAATTTATAACAATTTTTCAAAACATTTATAAGTATTTAAGTTGTTCTAGCTTTTGGTCTAATCAATAGATATTCTTGATTGGCATTCCTATATGTAAGTAGTTCTATTTGTAATTGTTTTTTATTTTAATTTGTATAGTAGTCTAATGATACACACACAGAGATAGAGTTGGAGTAGAGACTTTTATTTATTTTTAGATGTTCTGTCTGATTGTGCAGTTAAATACATTGTGAATGTTCAACAGAATCAATAAACCTAAAACTATTTGCTAGTATTGTGCTATTTTCATAAGTTAAATGGTTCATGCAGGCAGTACATGTTGCTGCACAATATGGACAGACAGCTTTTCTAAATCACATTGTTGCAAAATACCATGCTGATTTTGATGTGCCTGATAATGATGGAAGGAGTCCTCTACATTGGTATGCCATAAAGCTTTTGATTGTTATGCATTGGTGATGAAACCCTATTTTGAAAGTAACTGATTGTCAATGTCATATTTCACCATATTTTCTTTGAACAGGAATTACTTAAAATCTGTCACAAGTACATATGCTTACATGATACAGAATATATAATTCTCTTTTTTCAAAAACAATTAATTTAATGGAGTGTTAACTAATGAATGGGTCTCCAATGCGCTTCAAAGATTTTTAAAAACTTTAGGTTTGTAAACGCATTGTGTCTATTTTGTTGAAGTTCATCCTAAATACCCCCCCCC
>Ga0228711_1000035_pt1 | contig 90183 bp, 55 predicted proteins | sample MedpolnodulmetaG_2_FD_177996 | JGI IMG/M metagenome (GOLD analysis project Ga0228711, IMG submission 177996) | Root nodule microbial communities from Medicago polymorpha collected in Santa Monica, California, United States - brown nodules | ecosystem: Host-associated > Plants > Roots > Nodule...
TAGAAAAAAAATAAAAAAATATTTTTTATTTTTTATTTTTTTTTTTTTTTTTTTTTTTTTTTTTTTTTACGATGGTCTAGGTAAAGACTGAATTTGTTCCAATTTTTTGTTCACAAGGACAAAAAGATATTTCATTTTTTTCTCATTGATTAAATTAGATCTCATAGTTTCTCTCATAAACTAAAATTAGTCTTTTCTCTTATTTTAATGTTACTAAAATACTCTTAATTATTTTAGGATCATGTTAACAAGTGTTAGCTAATGTCATCCACAATCAATGATGATTGCTTCACATGTTTAACATCATACTAAATAGCCACCTTATTATGAAGTAGAAAATTTGAGCGTCTATAAAGAATGACGGTTATGGAAACAACCTCCCTCTATCTCTCTCTTCACTTTTTACATATCTCAGTGAGTAAACTATGATAAAATAAATAAATTTTGTTTAAATATAGTGATAATTTTTTTTTGGTGGGACCTATTTAATAATTTTTTTTTAGATGATGGATTGAAGAAATTTTGTACTTATTGTAAATACTACAATTAACTAAATGATATGGACAAATGAGACTCGTTGAAACATATGAAATTGAGTATTATGTTGTGGTTGCCCTAAGAGTAATAGTTAATGAGATATTAAAATATTAAAACACTTTTCCTTTCTTTAATTTCTTTATTTCCATAAATCTAATAATTTTCCATTTTTAATATGACTGATTATTTGTTTTTTTTATGTTAATACTCTTAAATTACTACTAGTTATTGTCTCACTCTACCTATTACTCTATCAAAGTTGATTACTTTCAGAAAAACACATTTTTTAAGGTTGATAGAACACTTAACACAAACTATTTTATTTCAATAAACAATGTTTTTTAAATATATGTAATTTAAGATTTTAATTTTATGTCTGCTTTTTTCCATTTATATATAACAAAAAATGGTTTAGTTTCATAAAAAAAAGTGTTTTGTTACTTGAGTAAAATTATTTCATTTTATTGCAAATAAAGTCAATACTATAATTTGGAACAAAATGAAAGACATGAGAGCTAACATAGAAAGTAGAGGTTCTTGCTAGGACACAAGTAATATATATTTTTCCTACAAATAATAAAGTTTTTTCTAATATATATTTTGAGAGATAGTTTTTTCTAATCTTCAAATTCTTGAGTGACGTGTATATATTATTGTATGATGTTCATGATGCATCACAAAGAAATTAACAAGCACACGCATTTGCACATGGAAAAAAGAACTATTTCATTTGTACTTTAACCCATATGAATATTTATAGAATTAACGTATAGTTTACTCATTAATCTGCTTCTAGAAGCTTTTTACCCAGCCTGAAAAATGTTACTAATTAATTGATGGAGTTATTGTTGAAGCGACTATTTATTAATTGGAAGTTGGAACTATTCTTCGTGTTCAATTTCTAAGACTTTTTCTAGTGTTGGTTTGGAAATGTGCATTCTAGATGAGTTGGGTGCTTTTTTTTATTCCAAGACAGAATGGTTAAGTCTTTATGCCCGGTGGAAGAAGGTGAGTTCACGACCTTCACAACTAATGAATGTTGATTTTGAGTTGAATTCCTTAAATATTGATGTTGATACTATTCCTGGCTTTGACTATCATATTGATGTTGATTTGATACTTGGTGAAGATCTGTATTTTGATCTCTCATAATTTTGTAAGATTCAATTCAGCCTATGACAAAATTAATACTCGACATTTTTATTAGGGATAAATTAGTCATTAAGTTATAATAAATCAATGACTAATTTGTCATCTCCATGAACATGTCATAGATTAATTTGAGTTTATTTGTTCAGAGACTTAATTGGAACATCAAATAATTGTAAGGGAAGAAAATGAGTGTTCACTATTTCTTTAAAACTCAAATATTGAAGATCGGTATCTAACAAGTACTCCTACTTTGAAGTAAAAAAATGGATACTTACATATTGAGGAGGAGTTAAGATCCTTTCAATTTATTATTCTCTTAATTTCATCTATTTGGAGAGATATAGACAACAAAATTTCAAAAAACTAAAAAGTAATTAATGATGGTGGGACCTACTTAATAGTAGGATCCACTGTCTATTTTATGTGTCTATCTCTCTTCAAATTGCATCCTCCATTTATTATACCAAATGGAGAGGATCTTTACCCATTGAGGAGAGGTGCTACATTAAAAACTTTCTTTTTCAGTAGGACCCACAAGTTTTTAATATAAGAATATTGAATTGTAATAATGTAGAGTTATTGAGAGTTATTAATAGTCCTCGTTTAAAAAAAATTAGGCTTGATAGCAGTTTTTTTCCCCTAAAAAAAAAACTACAAAACCGCCCTCTAAGTTTTGCTCCTGTGGCAGTTTTGGCCCCCAAGACCAATTTTGACTCGGTCTACGCTGATGTGGCACCTCAAAAAATGACACATGGCCCCTCACTTAAGTGAGGTGAGTGTCATGTCAGCATAGACCGAGTCAAAATTGGTCTTGGGGGACAAAATTGTCACAGGGGCAAAACTTAAGGGACGGTTTTGTAGTTTTTTTCTTAGGGGACCAAAATCGCAACTTCGTGAAAGTTAGGGGGTTAAAACTGCTATTAAGCTAAAACTGCACATGCTAATAAATTTAAAATAGAAATTTTGTATTTGAATTTGTACATTTAATATTAAGAGAAATGTCATTTGTACAACCAATTTATGACAATTTTTTGACAACTTTCTCTCTCATACTCACATGTTTTTCTTATCCTCTCTCTTCCCTTTTCTCTGTCCATTGTTTTCGACCAATAAAAAGAGAGAAAAACATAGTTGTCACCAAAGTTGTCATTAAATAGATGTACAAATATCATTACTCTAATGTTAAATATAAAACATTTGAATAATTAATTGTTGTTTTTCAAGAAAAAGTTACTATTATTAGTTGTTTTAACATATGCAACATGCACAATATAAGAAGATATCAAATCAAACACTCGAGGACTAGCTATAGATGTATGGTCCTCTCACTTTTAGTGTTCAACATCTAGTTTTACATCCAATATAAGACTCTTACTCGCTTAAAATACCTACATTGTCCACCTTAAATATGAGTTCATCAATTTTTATGGGTATGACACCCTCAAACAAAATCTTTTTCATTTATATCTACCTGTACCACAGTTGCTACTCCTCAATGGAATACATTGCATGATTATTTTTACTAAAAGACTTTCAACACAAGAAGTAGGTTCCACCATCACATTAGTCTTTGAGAAATCACATAAGTGAGTTGGACAAAACGTCTTAACTTAAAACCTTAAGACATTAGATATGTTGTCTCACTTATATATCGCTCAACATTCACTTTTCCATTCGTTGTGAGACTTTTACTCATACTTGAAATATCAACAAGGACAAAGTACCTTTTAAGTCCTTAGTCTTACTCATGTAGGTAGACAATAAAGTAAACCATCGAATTTCTGTCTGTCTTTGTAAGTCATTCTCAAATTAGTCTCCGACTCTACTAATATTTCAAACTAGTCTCTCTTTTTAGCAAAATTTTCTCAATTAGGTCTCTGTCTTTATGTTTTTGTCACATGACGAGGACCTACTTGAGAAAATTTTGACAAAGACAGGGACTAGTTTGAAATATTAATAGACTCATGGACTAATTTAAGAGTAACTTATAAAGATAAGGATCAATTTGATGGTTTACTCGCAGACAAAATCTTTATATCCTGCAAATGAATATTTTCACGACACGAGGGACTTCCAAGTTCCACACTAGAGATCAATCACCATCAAAACGTAAGCCAGAGGTATCAATATCAAATTATGTACAACAAACATATAAATGAGCTAACTGTAAACACACCTCGCTTTTAACTTCTGCAGTTGCCGAAAGTAAGATCAAAGACAACTCTAAAGCAAATGTACCGACAGTTACACAATATATTTTTCGATCTCCACTAGCTTTATAAAAAGATCAGCAACTCCCCCTAATTATAAAGAATTATTATAAGAGCATACATCTCCGGTATAATTCTTGATTCCTCTTTATTAACATGATGACATAGTCTAATTTCACTACCATTTTCTCTATTGGTTACATGGTGTATATATAAATCAGATAGATACTATCTTTTTCCTCAAAGTAGTGAGGGTCCAAGCCTACATACCTACATACCATTGTATGTAGGACCGTCCCTGGTTATAAGACTGGCTTTATAATCTCCCTACCGATTCCAAAAAGTGGTTTCCCCCTCCATGATCTTATATGGTGAAACAATTTATAGTTTTATTTTCTAAAACTTTGTTTATTTTAAATAACCAATAATGGGATGGAAGACTCATGTAGCAACGATATTTGTGATAGAGAGGCACAAAGACAGGCTTGAAAGAATGAATTTTAAAAAACAATGATAATAATGTTTTGAGTTTTTTTTTGTTTTTTGAAAAGGATAAGGAATATATTAGATTTATATTTTCCTGTCTTTATTTGAAGTGAAAATGAAAATAGGAAACATTGATAATAAAGGACCCTTAGATTTGTACCAAAAAAAGGACCATTAGATCTCATTTACTTTGAAAACATTTTCTATTTTTTATTTTTTGAAATTTGCGTTAATTTGGGAACAAAAAGGCGTCTAAAGATTTTTTTGACAAAAATAAACGAAATTCATTCATATTGATATAATACATCGATGCGATGCAAATTCGAAATCGCTAAAATCAAAATAGATAAATTTACGAACAAATTCACAACATACATACTAATAACATAAAACTTATAATAGTTTGGTTTAGTTCATAAGAATGCAATTACACACAATTTTTTTTGGTGATCGTTAATATGAGATCAAACAATCTAGATTATACAATAATAAAATCAATTCAAAACAATCCTGACTGTTATTTTCAGAAGAATTCTGCTCTTTACCCAAAACGTTTTGCTCATTCCCAAAGTAAATGACGGATATACCCCTATGTAAGTTAACTCACGCAACGTGACTCACGTCAGTTATGAGGTAAACGCGACTTAAGTCACGCTGCGTGAGTTAAGTCAGTTAAGAGCAACACAACAACCCTCATTTCCCAACTTGTCCAAAACACGAAAATTCCACCACAAAAATCGAAATTCATCATTCTTGCGTCATTCAAAGCCAAAATCGTCCACAACATCAAGTAAGTGACGATTATCCAACTTCTTTGCATTATTTTGGTTGAAAATTTTGAATTTTTCAAGTAATTGAACATATTTAGGTTTTTTAAAATTTTGCTTGCATGTTAAAGATTATGATTGTTAGTGATGATTTAAGTTAGAAATTGTTGTTTAGATGTTGTTTAGGGTACAATGTGGTAGTTAAGGGTTTAAAAATTGTTAGATTACATAGTTGTTTGAAAATTGCACACTACGTGTTCGGTGAAATGCCTCAATGATATTTTTTTTGTTTTTTTTGGATTGTTAATGATGTAATTAGTTAGAGCTATGTTTGTTAATGTTGATTATAGTTAATTTGACTGCAATGTGGTAGTTTATGGATTCAAAAGACATTGTCGACATTATAGTGTTGTTATATTGTTAAAGATGACATTGTCGAAATGTTATGTTCGTGTGAAAATGTGTTAAAGATTTTTTGCTTTTTGTGCAGATATGTCTGAGCAGGAGAGGACTGACAGACTTAGGTCAGGGAGGCATGCCCCTACTAGTAGTGCACGTAGGGAGAAGCAAGCGCTACACCCTCCGGCTGGTCGAGGGAGAGTGGTGGCCACGAGACTTGCTACTGTTGATGCTGCGGGGGATCAACGTCACATACGGGTCCATCCCTGATTGTGGACCCGCCATAGTACCAGCATGAGCAACATTATCAGAAGCAGACGTATTAGGAGCAGCCTGAATTTCAGCCAGGTTATCAGTATCACGAGGGGTATGAGTATCACCAGGGGTATCAGACTCATTTTCACGAGGGGTATCAGCCTGAGCAGCCTCCTCAGCAGCAACAGCCTGAGCAGCATCATGCAGAGCCTGTTATGGAGGACGAGGATGAGGGCTTTTCAGGGGGGCCTTATGAGATGTCACTTTTACCGAACTTCGGTAAACACGTGGCATGCAGGCTTTGGAACGATAAAACAGTAAGTATAATTGTTTTATTTAATTTAATGATATTTTACGTATTTAAGTATAATTGATTTATTTACATATTTACGTATTTTAAGTATAATTATTTTATTTAATTTAATGATATTATGTGAAGTTTATTTTACGTAGAATATGTTGTGTTTATTTAATTTAAGTATGATTACGTAGAATATGTCATGCTTTTGTACCCAAAAAACAAAAGAATATGTCATGCTTATTTTACGTATTTAAGTATAATTGATTTATATTTTACGTAGAATATGTCATGTTTATTTTACTAATTTAATTTGTTTTTTTGTATTTCAGTTGCAAGTGGATCGTAAGTTGACTGACGTCTCGCACGGGAGGAAACTTAGGCTTTCTGCTTTGTCCCTTCCGTTGCCAGAAGAAGATAATCCTTGGTTCTGGAACCCGGTGGATGCATCCGGTCTTAGGCCCCTCCTTCTAATTGGGTACGATATCATCAACCACGGGTTAGTTTGTACTATGACCGAGAGATGACATGAGGAGACCAGCAACTTCCATCTACCTGTTGGGGAGATGACCATCACACTAGATGATGTGGCTTGTCTTCTAGGCATCCCCGTCGCTGGACGGCACATTCAGGAGGATGAGTTAGATCATGACCATGTTGTAGATCTACTGGTGACTCACCTATTGTTTCCGGTGGAGGAAGCGGTTGGGCAGGTGAGTGATTTTGGTGCATGTGTCACTTACACGACCCTGAAAGAGCGTTATGAGCACCTGTTGAATAGGTGTAACCATTTGCTGGGGGAGGATTTATCAAAGGAGGAGGAGTTGAGTCGTATTAGGCCCGCTTGTGTGAAGGCGTTTTTGTTGTTCTTGCTTGGCTACACCCTTTTTGCCGGCAAGAACAGCAAAACCATTAGTCTGCTTTGGATGGTTGCGATTCGGGATTTGCCTAACATAGACACGTGGTCATGGGCCCGATGGGACTTGCTTTCTTGTACGGGCAGCTGAATCTTACCTCCAGCGAACATGTTGGCTCCGTTGGTGGTTACATGACCTTGCTTGTGGTAATATATTATTTTCTTATTTTTTTTAAGTTAATCGTAAATGTATAGTTTTTTGTATGATACTTGTGTGCTGATATAAATCTGTCTTTTTGTGTTTGCAGGGATTGGTTATAGCTCACATCAGACATGTCGTTCCGAGGAAGAAATATGATGATTACGAACGGTATAACCCGTTCGTGGGTGCTGATGTTGAGCACTTCAGAGACTTGTTGGATTCGATGGAGCATTGTCATGTCACCTGGAGGCCGTACGAGCACCGACGAGACGTGACGCCTTTTCAGGACGTGTGTTGGTACTCTAGATAGATCATGGCCGGCAAACAAAGGATGGTGCGTCACTTGCCGGAGCGGGTTCTGAGGCAGTACGACCATGTTCAGAGGGTTCCCCGACCTCCTACTACGGTTATGCCTCTTGCCCCAGCAGATGTGGCTGCTGCCTTCTTGGAGTTTGCTCTGCATGTCGTTTTCCAGCAGCAGAGGGGTCACCAGGTCCCGGACGACGAGCTTTGGAAGCATTCAGATAGGTACATTAGGTGGTTCTACCGTGTATCCCATGCTCTCATCGTCAACCCTGCTCCAGAGCCTGACAATGTCATGCCGAGACCTGTCTACTAGGATATTCTTGTTGACTAGGAGTGGGCCAGACATCCTCCTGATCCATTGCAGGTCATCAGCAGCATCAGAGGCAGAGTGGAGCATGCGATGCAGATTCAAGAGGTGGTTTCAAATCCACTCTTCTTCAGCATTTTGGAGAGCCTCCAGAGCAATTATAGCGTGTTTGACCATCAGCAGGTTCCGAGGAGGAGGTCTAGGAGTCATAGTCCACAGGAGCAGCAGTAGTGTCTTATTTTATGACTTGTTTTTATGACTTTTTGGATATTTGTAGTATTTTCCTGACATTTTGGTTGTATTATATTTACATTTGCGCGATAGCGCTTATTTATGACATTTACGTTATTTTTCGTTAATATTGCGTATCTAAATTATGAATGAATGAATGCATGTGTTCTAAATTATGAGACTTGGTTGAATGAATGAATGGTTGTTCCTATGAACGAATGAAGGAACGAAGATAAGCAGGGAATAGGGCAGTAGCTACTGCTTGTCTGTTCTGGTTCGTGCACAGAACCAGCGTGACTTAACTCACGCTACTTTTTGGTTTAGCTAACACTAGCGTGACTTAAGTCACGTAACATTCTGTACTAGCGTAGGTTAAGTCAAATAAGGATAAAAAGAAAATTTACTTTAGGAATGAGTAAAACCGTTTGGTAAAGAGCAGAGTTCTTTTCAGAATGGAAGGTGGAGATAAAAAATTGTGTGAAGGAGCAACTTTAACAAAATCCATATAGACAAGTTGGTAAAATAGTGATGTAGATGCAAGGTAAGAGTGGGGAAGCATTACCCTGTACTTTAGTTGCCGAAATGGACTTTTATTCTCCTAAACTTGGTACTATAAGCCTATAAGGACGGTCTTTTTCTTTCTCTTTCACCAATTATCACTAGTGTCTATGGTGGATATTACTTGGTCAAGCTCTAAACATCTAGATGAAATTTTTTTCTCCTCAAATCCGTTTACATATCAATCACCCATTTTCCCCTAAAAAAAAAATAATCACCCATTTTACAAATTTGAAGAATTGAAGGTTCCATAGTTCTTGGCTCTTGGTGAGTACCGAGTACCATTAATCACACGAATAATTGACCAAATCCAAGCATAACTAAATTTTTTTTTATATTGAAAAGAAAGGGAAAATTGAAAGTGTGACAAAGATGATTCATTCATACAAGTTACTGAATTTATGTTATGCTCCGTTATTTATTTTGCAAATGAATTGGTCTAAAAGATCGAGACATTTTCCATGTACCAAAAAAATATTAAGCAGGACAAAACTATATTTATTCAACAACAAAAAAAGTATGACAAAACTATTAAAAGTCTTACCTTCATTTTTTTTTCCATGACAAGGTACTCTATTATAAATTATAATAAATAATGATCATTCGAATATTATGATGATGATGAAGAATACTAATCAAATAGTTCCCTAGCTATTATTTTTCCATTTATTTCTTTCTAATAGTTGGGTTGGGATATTTTCTTTAGTTGGAAATTAAAATAACATTTTTTAATGCCAAGTTAAATATGAAATTATAATATAATGAAGAGAATGCCGCATCCCAAATGAACTTCACATGGCAGGATAAGGATTGATCATGGCTGCTGCAAACCAAAATATTTTGTTCATAAAAAAAATGACCAACAATTTTTTAACGCATAATAGTTATTTTGGTCCTCAATGTGTAGTGAGTAGTCATAATAGTCCATCAATGTATTGAAATTTTAAAATAATCTTTGATTGTATACTTTATTAGTCAAAATAGTCTTTGACATTAAAATACTTTGTTAATATTGTTTTATTAGCCCTTCAATATACTTACATATTATCATATCAATTCTTATGTGTAGTTGTTTATTGTTATTTTAGTATCTATATAAAAAGAGTTACTATAAGGACCGAGAGATTATTTTAGCGTTAGTGACTATTTTACTAATAAAACCCGCAACCAATGACTATTTTGAAATTTTTGATACATTAAAGAATTATTGTGACTAGTCCTTACACATTCAGATACAAAAATAACTATTACCCCAATTTTTAATGATAATATTGAAGCCCCCAATATTTTTAAGCAAGAAAAATGAATGATTGGTATTTTTCAAAACTGGGTGTTTGAAGGAAGCTGGTGAGAAGGCTGCAAAACCTAGCGGTCATGTTTGAATGGACTTTTATGTTTCTATAGACTCAAGTTGCATTCAACGGGAAGGAAAATATTCTTTATATAAATTTATTATTTTCATTATTAATTATAAAATAAAGGGGATTTATGAAATTATCTAATTGGAAAATTAAATAATCATGTACGACAATTCTTCCAGCACAAACTACTTTGTCACACTCTTATATATAGCACATATAAATATTAATCTTGATAACATATTTTGATATCTTACAACAAAACCTTTCATTGCTTCAACTTGAAACTCAGCTCAGACTAGTTCCATATAGTTCAAAAACTCTTGGATGAGTTGAGATATTAAGAACAAAAAGTCAAGAAAGTAAACAAGAGGGGGAGAAGTGTACTTTGAAACCAATCTTCCCCTTTTTGATTGGCTTTTCTTTGTTCAGTTTCTGTTTTGATAGACCCATCAAATAATCAAGTATATTCATGTAAGTATATACACTTTTTTCATCTTCATATTTGTTCTTTTTTTTGTTTGTACGAATCGAAGTGATAAAGGCTGCATCTGTGGATTGTATTGTACTTATGCTCTTTCTTTGGTAGATAAGAAATATGGAAATCCAAAAATCAAAATAAAAGATTATTTTTTGGTTTTCTTCAAGCTTATGTGATATTAGAAGCAATTAAAAACTACCATATAGTTAATTTGTTCAGCTCATGTTTTAATTTCCTCCTAATTTGGTTTCAATTGACTTATTTTTTTTCAGAACAAGGAGAAGCAAAAATGGATAGTAATTTAAGTAGAAGTATAAGTAGAAGCTTGAGTAGGTCAAGTTGGAAAATGGAAGAAGTATTTGCTAGTGGAAGATATTCAAGAAGAACTTCTCAAGTTGATGAAGATGAAGAAGCTCTTAAATGGGCTGCAATAGAGAAACTACCAACCTATGATAGGTTAAGAACAAGTATTATGCAAACTTTTACTGAGGGTGATCAACCTCAGCCAGGAAACAGACAGCAACACAAGGAAGTTGATGTTACCAAATTGGATATGAATGAAAGGCAACAAATTATTGACAAAATTTTCAAGGTTGCTGAAGAAGATAATGAAAAATACCTCAGGAAATTCAGAAACAGAATTGACAAGTGAGTTTCATCAATTTCTTTTTACACATGGGTTGTTTGTTCCTTGGACACTTGCATCAATAATTTGTGTAGTCCACGTAATCGGCTAATTTAAGTTGTTGAATTGAGATCAGACGACTAATATTTAACTCCGTTGATTTTGGAACCAAAAACCTCAATCGTCCATATTCATCAACGATTGAGATTAAACACAAAATTTTAGCCTTAAATAAGCTTTTTAGCCTTAATCTTTTATAAAATCTACAAAATTCATCCCTTTAGATGCCTTTGCTTTCTCCTATAATTTAAGTTTGAAACAGTTTTAGTTTGTTGAAATTTCTCAACAAAAATTAGCGTTTAATTACCATACAATCTAATGTTATAGCCTTATAGCCATCTATGGAGAAATAAAATGAGAAAAAATTGAAGTGAAAAAATTGATTTGAAATTATGCAAGATTTTGTTGGTTTTCAATATTTTTTTCCTCCCATTATTATATCCATTTGACTCTGCCATTTGCTAAAGACAAAACATGTTCCAATTGTGTAAATTGCAATGCAATAGGGGGGACCATACATAACATGGGCCATCACTTGTCGCACACATCCTACGTATGGATATTTATTACATATATTACATCAATTAAATTAGCAGATTTTTTTTAATTATTGCAAATTAGTAGAATTTTATAGGCTATACTTTTCTATTCCTTCGATAATCAAAGGTTAAATTTTAGACTTAAGCTTTGCCAAATAGAATAGACAATGAATTTAATTTAATGCTTATAGTACCAAGTATTTGAAGATAAAATTTCCTTAACAAAGGGGTATGTAGTATGTATTAATGCTATTAAATGATTCAATGTTGAAAGTAATGTTACTTACAAAAGTGCCTAAACATTTTTCTTTAAAAACGTGACAATACTGTTCAAAACATATTTACTAATAATTTTGTTATCCAATTTTGCAGGGTTGGAATAAGACTTCCAACAGTAGAAGTGAGGTTTAAGAATTTGACTGTTGAAGCTGATTCCTTTGTTGGCAGCAGAGCTTTGCCAACTTTACCAAATACTGCACTAAACATTCTTGAATCACTTATTGGCCTGTTTGGATTTAGTACAACTAAGAGAACAAAACTCACAATTCTTAAAAATGCTTCTGGCATTGTTAAACCATCAAGGTAATATAATCAGGCTTTTATTCATAGTTTGATTGGAACAATATTACCTTAAGTTTTTGAGATTAACGAATATACACTATCACGGTAAAGTTATTTTACACTGATATTCAATCACAACTCTTCAATTATGTAATTGTTTGGTATCTTGACGAGTTGTGATTGATTGTCGGAGTAAAATAATTTTCCTTTAATAATGCATTGTAATTTATTCCCAAAATTTTTATATGCTACTAGGTGAATTTATTATATAGTTTTTTATTTTATAATAATCTTTTTGGTTATGTATAGGATGGCCCTATTGTTAGGTCCCCCTTCTTCAGGGAAAACGACCCTGTTGCTGGCATTGGCTGGAAAATTGGACTCTGAATTGAGGGTACATTCCAACCCCTTAATTTTAGTTAATTACAAATTTGACCTTTATATAGTTTATAATAATTAATGCCAATTTAAGGAATAATAATTATGATGACGAAAACATGAAAAGAGTTGAATTGTATACATGATTGATAGTATAATTTATTTATTTTTATTAAACAGGTACAAGGAGAAATTACTTACAATGGACATAGACTTAATGAGTTTGTACCAAGAAAGACTTCAGCATATATTAGTCAAAATGATGTTCATGTTGGAGAAATGACTGTTAAAGAAACCTTAGATTTCTCAGCTAGATGCCAAGGAGTTGGAACTAGATATGGTAATTAAAATCAACCTCTCTCAAGACTATTATATTTTTTTTAGTATTATTTTAAAATAAAAAATTTATTAACAAATTTATTTTGATTTTAAATAATGTTACTAAAGATCTACTAAGTGAGCTTGCTAGAAGGGAAAAGGAAGCTGGTATATTTCCAGAAGCAGAACTTGACCTGTTCATGAAGGTATTATTATTAATTTTTGAAATTATTATTTTTATTTTTATGATAATTATTATAATAGTACATCAATAGAGTAAATAGTTATTAATTATCTCAATTATTGTAGGCTACTGCAGTGAAAGGAACAGAAAGCAGTCTCATTACAGACTATACTCTCAAAGTAAGTTGATTTTTGTTTTTGTCCCAACATTTATTTTTCACATTAAAATGAGTGGGAATAAAACAAAAATTACTATTTATGACTTTTCCTATAAATTAGACTTTTTAACTACTCCCACCAGTCTCCAGCCACCAAGCTTTACCTTATTATACTTAACCACCAAGAAAAAAGTTTATTACCTTTGCATAAAATTTCCACTCACCTACCCTACATTGTGACTCCTTTGAAGATATATTATGGTTAAAGTAGGTCCCACTTGTGGATCAATTGTTCTATATGGATTTAAATAAACTACCATTATAATTTAGTTCATCTACAAGAAACATAATTATTGTTAATTACTGTGCTTAATGGTTTGATTGATTATGTTCTAACAAATCACATTGTTAATTAATTCCTTGTGTTGTATGAAACAGATATTAGGGCTTGATATTTGTAAGGACACTATAGTTGGTGATGAAATGAATAGAGGTGTATCTGGAGGTCAAAAGAAGCGTGTGACCACAGGTTAGGACTAAAAAGTCAAAATAATTTTCTTCTCTATTCAAATTATCTAGAACATGTTATTTGGTTCAACATTTCCACCTAAAGTCATATTCATAGTTTTCTGCTGCAATATTTTCAAACTTGACACTTGCTTACATGTTTGAATTAAATTGATAAAACATATTTGGACGTGGCTGCAAGTTGTAGACAAGACACCCTTTTACTCAATCATGATATATATAATATAATATATATTTACATTTTTCTAAAGATTTTGAAAATCTTGCCGCATGGGCCCATGTACTTTAGTCCACCAAACTCAATCTTATGGGAATTGGAACTAGACTTGGGAGGAATACTTTCATGGTCATAAGACCAAATCAATAATGTTTACACACACATAAAAAAATTCTCTTTAAAATATTTAATCATCTTTTTTATTAATTTCCTCTTTATTATTAAAAAATACTTCTTTTTGTGTATGTGATCAGACAATAGAAATAGTCCTATGAAATAGTCCTATGATGATATTAGAACTTCTCATTCTTCTTCATCACCTGCACCGTGTTCCTCCAATAAATTGTCAAAGAGTTCCCCTTTTCTTATTTGCTTTTTGAAAAATAACTTGCTTTAAGTAAATGACTTTAATAAACATGCAAAGATAATATATACTAGAAATTTTAAATTAATTTTAATCATATCATTGATTAGATTTTTTTGGATATTTTTAAAATAATATTATATACTAACATTGTGATAAATATAATAGATATATGTATAAATTTTTCTATTATAATATTAATTCATAGTTATTAAATTCCAAAACAATACAAATTCTATAATACCTTCTTTATATTATACATATTTTTCACATTATATATTTAATTGAATGCAAATCAGTCTTATAATCGGTTAAAGTAATGCTTGTCTACAAATTATCATAGGTTTGTTTAAATTATGACGAGAGCCATCATAGTTTTGTTGAAGCTACCTTTGATGATAACTTTTGCAAAGTCGTGTTACCTAAAATGCACTAAATATGTGAAATTTTGTAGGAAACTATGACAAAAGCAACTAGTAAAATGCATAATTGAGATTAATTGTTACAATTTGATTTCTAAAACAGGTGAAATGATTGTTGGTCCTACAAAAACACTATTCATGGATGAAATATCAACTGGTCTTGATAGTTCAACAACATTCCAAATTGTGAAATGTTTGCAACAAATTGTGCACCTAACTGAAGGAACAATCTTAATGTCACTTCTTCAACCAGCTCCTGAGACATTTGATCTCTTTGATGACATTATTCTTATATCTGAGGGTCAAGTTGTGTACCAAGGTCCACGTGAACACATTGTTGAATTCTTTGAATCTTGTGGGTTCCGTTGCCCTGAAAGAAAGGGAACCGCTGATTTCTTGCAAGAGGTATGATTATCATAACATCCTTCTTATTAATTGTGCACCTATAAAACATGAATACAAAACCCGACACCACATGAACATGAACACGAACACACCGACACTGTTAATAATTTTTAAAAAAATTACATAATTTAATGTAATTATAAATATCAGTATCGTATCGGTATCAGACATACACGTGTCCGACACCGAAACATGTCTAATTAAAGGAGTATCCGTGCTTCATAGTTGTGCAACCTCACACACACCTTATTATTAAACAATGCATAAATAATGTCTGTCTTTTTCTCATTTGGGTTCATGGGCCCATAATACTGTTTAGATTTTGTCTTTTTTTTGTTAAGTTCAATGCATATCAACAAGTATAAAACCATTTGTTTGACTTTTTATAGAAAAATTGTGATATTTTTCCTCACAAATACCAATCATTGCATTGGCATTAAGGCACCCTACCACACATAACATGTCACATGGTAATTAGTAATTTTTCTAATTGACAAACTACTAATTAAAAAAATTTAAAAGTAAGGTATGTATTATTTTGAAAATAATTTCTACTTTAATTTCTTATTTTCATTTTTCTAATTGCAAAATCATCCCATGTTTTCCATTAGTTTCCTATTTACAAAAAGAAACTCCAACAATTTTGCAATTAAAGTGAAATCGAGATCTCAAATAAGTCTATTATTCTCTACATAACTATCGTATCGACTATGTATGACTATGATGTAAATGCGTCTTAAAATTGCTATCATTAATGAAATGCAAACTATATCATAAATGAAATACAATCTTTGATTTATAAGTTGATGATGTTATTTTGAAGGCAAAAAAAAGAAGGGGAAACTCAAATATGATTTGTAAATTTTGAACAGGTTACCTCAAGAAAGGACCAAGAACAATACTGGGCAGACAAAAACAGACCATACAGATATGTTTCTGTGTCAGAATTTGCAAACAAATTCAAACGGTTCCATGTTGGAGTACGTCTTGAACAAGAATTATCTGTTCCATTTGACAAGTCAAGTGCACACAAAGCAGCTCTTGTTTACAGCAAAAACTCAGTTCCAACAGGGGACATTTTTAAAGCATGTTGGGACAAAGAATGGCTACTTATCAAAAGAAACTCCTTTGTCTACATTTTCAAGACAGCTCAAATTTGCATCATTGCCATCATAGCAGCAACTGTGTTTTTAAGGACTGAAATGAAAAGAGATACTGAAGATGATGCTGCACTTTACGTTGGTGCAATTTTGTTCGCTATGATTATGAACATGTTCAATGGTTTTGCTGAACTTGCACTAACAATTCAAAGGCTTCCTGTGTTTTATAAACAAAGAGATCACCTTTTCCATCCTGCTTGGACTTACACAGTTCCAAATTTTCTGTTGCGTCTTCCGATTTCTATGTTTGAATCTCTTGCTTGGATGGTTGTTACCTACTACACCATTGGATTCGCTCCCGAAGCCAGCAGGTTCTTTAAGCAATTTTTGTTGGTGTTCCTTATCCAACAAATGGCAGCTGGGATGTTTAGGTTCATTGCTGGAACATGTAGGACAATGATTATTGCAAATACTGGTGGAGCACTCATGCTTCTTGTTGTTTTTCTACTTGGTGGTTTCATCCTTCCTAAACGTGAGTATTGATAATCTAATTAAAAAGCATTTGAAAAGTGACTCTAAATCTAAATTCTAAAGTTACATTATTATTTGTTCAAAAAATGTGTTCACATTGGATGATTATTTATTTGTTTCCAGGTTCAATTCCTGACTGGTGGGTTTGGGCTAATTGGGTTTCACCATTGACCTATGCTTACCATGCCTTGGTTGTGAATGAAATGTATGCTCCAAGATGGATGCATCCAAATGTAAGTAAATATCAGCATAAGCTTTTAATTAATAAAAAAAATTTAAACATATTTTTGTCGCTATAAATATACTATCTTTTGTTTTTGGAAGGACTAAAGTCAAATATTTTACATATTATAAGAATCAATTCCAATGTTAATCATTTGCTTATGAGTTAGTTTTTGACTTGAACTTGTATTCTATTGCAGACTTCTGGTGATAAAACTACCACATTGGGTCTGGCTGTATTGAAGAACTTTGATGTTTATGCTAATGAAAATTGGTATTGGATTGGTGCTGGAGCTCTTGCTGTTTTAATAGTTTTTTACAATGTTCTCTTCACCCTTACACTTATGTACCTAAGTCGTAAGACCTCGCATTCTCATCAATCTTTTTATTTTCTTTCTTTCTTTCTGGTGAGTTTCTTCTTTCACTTTCTGTCTTAATAAAACTTTTTATTTTTTGTACTAGCTTTTGGAAACAAACAAGCAATTATATCTGAGGAAGATGCAACTGAATTGGAGGGTGAAGGAGACGTAAACGAACCAAGACTCGTGAGGCCGCCTTCCAACCGAGAATCAATGCTTCGATCACTATCCAAAGCTGATGGAAACAATTCAAGTAAGTGTTATTAATGACCATTGTTGATTTTACAACCGCTCTTGAGAAAATTTGAACTTTGTCCTTGAAGTTGCAAGGCAAAGCTCTTACCAGCGAGCATGCACTTCATCAACCCAAACAAATTAGATTTGGATGGTTTAGATAAATGTATGTCCTTGTTGATTTATTGATGTTCTTGTCTTGTGCATGAATCACTTTAGGGGAAGTGGCAATGCAAAGAATGAGTAGCCAAAATCCAAACGGATTAAGAAATGCTGATGCAGACACTGGAAATGCACCAAGAAGAGGAATGATTCTACCTTTCCAACCACTTGCAATGTCCTTTGAGAGTGTTAATTACTTTGTTGACATGCCTGCAGTAAGGATATTATTACAACTTTATAATTAACATGATCAATGATTCGAGAGGTACTTACGAAGGCGATTCTAACATCGATATAAATTTTTGACAGGAAATGAAAGAGCAGGGAGTGACAGAAGATAGGTTACAATTGCTAAGGGAAGTAACCGGTTCCTTTAGGCCTGGAGTTCTTACTGCACTAATGGGAGTTAGTGGCGCCGGGAAGACAACTTTAATGGATGTTTTAGCAGGAAGAAAGACTGGTGGCTACATTGAAGGAGATGTTAGAATCTCTGGATACCCTAAGAACCAAGAAACCTTTGCAAGAGTTTCTGGTTATTGTGAACAAACTGATATTCATTCACCTCAAGTTACTATCAGAGAATCTTTGATTTACTCTGCTTTCCTTCGGTTGCCTAAAGAAGTTGGTAATGAGGAAAAGATTGTAAGTCTTCAGAACTCTATCCTTTAATACTTTTGTGTAAACTAGTTTTACATTGACGTATAATAAGAATTAAGCATTTTTCATACATAGAAGGGTGAAAAATTAAAACTTTTGAATTGATTGATGTTTTCAGCAATTTGTGGAGCAAGTGATGGATTTGGTAGAGCTGCAAAGTCTCAAGGATGCTATTGTGGGGCTACCAGGAGTCACAGGGTTGTCAACTGAACAAAGAAAGAGGCTGACAATTGCGGTCGAGCTTGTTGCTAATCCTTCAATCATATTCATGGATGAGCCAACTTCTGGTCTAGATGCAAGAGCAGCTGCTATTGTTATGAGGACTGTAAGAAACACTGTTGATACTGGAAGAACAGTTGTGTGCACAATTCATCAACCTAGCATTGATATCTTTGAAGCCTTTGATGAGGTATACTACCCTACCTATAATAAACCATCTTCTCATGTGTTTCTCTTTGTATATCCCGTTTTCTTAGGAATTTAAACACTGTTTAACCACAAGTTATAATCTGTAAAACCTAACCTTGAATAATAGAGAAGTAATGTAGGCACTATACAGTCGAAAACGTAGGCAGATTTGGCCGAACTTCGCGATCAAATCTCGTGTGTCCTTCGCTTTTTTCGATCTTTTTTCTTTTTAATCAGGGTTCTTGTTCTAACAAACTCCTTTTGTGCCAGCTCATATTGATGAAAAGAGGAGGGCAACTGATCTATGGAGGACCTTTAGGTCGGAATTCACACAAGATTATCGAATACTTTGAGGTATTAAAACTGATTGATTATATATTTTTTTATCATGTGCTTTAAGATATGGTTCAAGTTTATGTATAATATCAAAGTTTCATGTTAACTCTTTTTTTTTAACAGGAAATTCCTGGTGTCCCAAAAATCAAGGAAATGTACAATCCTGCAACATGGATGCTAGAAGTTAGCTCCATAGCCGCTGAAGTCCGTCTTGGAATGGATTTTGCTGAATACTACAAGTCATCAGCTTTGTTTCAGTAAGCAAACATACAATTATTATTAATTAAAGTGGCACTAATAATCATTATACAACTGCTTCCGAGGGGATTTGGACTCCGTCCTCGAGTTTGTTACTTTGTTTTTGCTAACACATATGCTTATTGAACAGGAGAAGCAAAGCTCTTGTAAAGGAGTTAAGTACACCACCACCAGGAAGTAGTGATTTGTTTTTCGCTACGAAGTACTCTCAATCAACATTTGGACAATTCGCATCTTGTCTTTGGAAGCAGTGGTTGACATATTGGAGGAGTCCAGATTACAATCTAGTCAGATATTTTTTCACCTTGGCTTGTGCTCTCATGATAGGGACAGTATTTTGGAAAGTTGGCGAAAACAAGTGAGAACTTCTTCATTTGAATTAAAATCATCTTAAGTAATTTTCAAAAATTATTACTTATTGATTTAAGCTAATTTCTTTTTTATTATCTTTGTTTAGGGAGAGCTCAACCGATCTGACGCTGGTTATAGGAGCAATGTATGCTGCAGTTATTTTTGTGGGAATTAACAATTGTCAAACAGTTCAACCAGTTGTAGCCATTGAACGAACAGTGTTCTATAGAGAAAGAGCTGCTGGAATGTATGCTCCTTTGCCTTATGCCTTAGCACAGGTAAGAGGCTGATATATAGATAACTTCTGGTGCAAGATACTTTCTATCATTTCCATTGCCTTGTGAATATTACCTTATATGTTCCTGAATTTTCAATTACAGGTTCTCATTGAAGTACCATTTGTGCTATTTCAAGCATGTTATTACTCACTCATAGTGTATGCTATGGTGAGTTTTCAATGGAAGTTAGAAAAGTTCTTTTGGTTCGTCTTCGTCAGCTTCTTCTCCTTCTTGTACTTCACTTACTACGGAATGATGACTGTTTCCATCACACCAAACCATCAAGTTGCGTCAATCTTTGCAGCAGCATTCTATGGACTCTTTAACCTCTTCTCTGGTTTCTTCATCCCAAGACCTGTGAGTACCATTATAGTTTGGTTATTTTATAGTATATTACAACACATTAGCGTACGAATAAACCTTACACAATACTTGAAAAAAAATCACGATCATTCAATTTTACTGCATTAGTAGGTTTTTTTACCGACACTGCATAAAACACTTATACTATAAATTCATCTAGTTAATTCCACATCAGCAGATTTGATGCCTTACCAATAAAAAGGACTAAAGTCTAGATACCAACACGATATAAAATCCTATAATGTTTTACTGACATTCTTTTTACCAATTTTGGCATTTGCAGAAAATTCCAGGATGGTGGGTATGGTATTATTGGATTTGTCCAGTTGCATGGACAGTGTATGGATTGATTGTGTCTCAATATCACGATATAGATGATCCCCTTCGTGTGCTCGGAGCTACTCAAAATTTCACTGTCAAAGGATATATTGAACACCATTATGGTTTCAAACCTGATTTCATGGGTCCAGTTGCAGGAGTTTTGGTTGGTTTCACTTGCTTCTTTGCCTTTATATTTTCCTTCTGCATCAAGGCACTGAACTTCCAATCAAGATAAATGAATAATTACCTTCCTAGCTATCTACATTGGTGGAAAAATTAAGCTATGTTGCTTCAAAATGGTTACATTACAGTCCATGTGACTTGTGTATGTATATAACTTAGTGATTTATGCAGCATATTTCATATTACTCATAGATGACTACCGATAATTTTGTTAGTAGAGGATTGTGTTGATTAAGTGTAAATTGATCATGCTACTTTCTTAGTTTGGTTTGCTACTTAGAAGAAATTTGGTGTTTCATTTCATCAGTTCTTGTATAAATGTTTATTGTCATAAATAAAAAACTTATTCTTTTGCCTTAATATATTTTTAGATTAAAGGGTATGTACAATCGACGAAAAGTTATTATACACCGACGTCCAATCACAATTCTTCAATTTGCCACAACACGATATGCATTTTTAAAATAAAAAATTGAAAATGCAGTTATACAATTTTTGATGTCTGACAAGTTGTGATTTGTTGTTGGTGTAAAATAAATTAAAGTGCATTTTCTTAATCTAATTTTTTTTTTCCAAGGAAAATTACTAGATTATAAACAGGGGTTAATTAAGTTTTTAGTCCCTATAAATATTCACAATTTTGTTTTTAGTCCTTACAAAATAAAATCACACTTTTTAGTCCTTATAAAAAATTTCATCAGCATTTTTAGTCCCTATAAAATTTTCTATCAGCACTTTTAGTCCCTGTAAAAAATTTCCATCAACAAATTTGGTCCCTAAAATGCTTAAGGAAAATGTCATAGGGATTAAAAAGTGTGATTTTATTTTGTAGGGACCAAAAACAAAACTGTGAATATTTATAGGGACTAAAAACTTAATTAACCCTATAATCAGTTTATAAACATTGTATACATAAATATCAATTAATTTATGTGTTTCTTTAGACTTGTTTTTCGCACTGGCGAGCTATATCCGTCACAAGGCAAGACAAAACATAATTGAATTGTTGAATATATCGACCTAACTTGCATGGAGAGATGTCCTCGTACGTTGAGACATCACAAAATTTATGGCCAAACTTGGTTTTCTCACTCTTATGTGATTTGAATCACATTCTAAGATTATATACTTAATTCCCTTAGGTCAAACATCTCAACCAGAGCAATCTCACATAAACATAATCACAAATACACGGTAAGAAATTCGACGTTTCACATTCCTTATGGAAACCAAACGACTCGAGTCCAAAACGTGTAACCTTAGAAACATTGATGGGCTTGAAAAACTTAGAGTTGTCTGTTGTGATACTCCAAATAACTCCAGTAGTGGTGTAATCTCTAACAATGGTGAGCTGCTGGTGTAATCCTGATTCTTCTAATTTAATTGACTCTCTTTAAATAATCAAGAAGATTCCACTCATGCAAAGCCAGACTAGACAAGTTCCCCTTGGCTAAAGTCTTTCATCTTACTATAGATGCCTTTGACCATATGTCCATCTTCTTGGACATTGATCACCATACTTATGTTCCATACTACAACAAGAGACCTAAAAGATCTGAACAAATTTAGCTAAAGAATAGAATGAGAATTGTATAAAGGTACTTGATGACTCTATCAACCAACACTGTGGTTCTGTCAAGTCCAAAGCTTAATTCTGCATGGATACTCTTCACAATTGGGGTCTCAGGACTTTTGGTAACATCCCAAGTAAAATGAGAAAGACTCAAAGCAACTTAGTAATCTTCATACTCAAATCCAAACTGAAGAGGTAATTGATAGAGCCAAAGATTTCGAAACTCATCTGGACAATATTTTGGATCGCGAAGATGATGGAGTCAAAGAGCAAAATCATCTTGGCTTCAAAATGGTGTTAAAAATACCCATCAAAGTCCTGTCAAAGACATAATAAAAATAAAATCAAGATTCACAATGATGCTAATGGTGTTGCCACTAATGTTGTGGAAATTAGGAACATGCTAATCAGGCATTTTCAAGACAACTTCACTTCAAGCAATCCAAATAATACTGAGGAGTCTACTTAGTTGTTCAAGGGAAAATCACTGATAATTTGAAGAATTTATTAGAGATGGAGTTTCCAGAGGAAGAAATCAATCAAGCCATAAAAAACATGAAACCTAAATACCTAATGCTAGTTTTTATCAGAAATTTTGGAACATAGTCAAGAAGGAAGTATATACATGGCTTCACATAATAACTCGAAAGAAACATTAAGCAACCTTTGAAACATACACTTTCCATCAACCGATTTAATGGTAACAATTGAGACAACCACATATGGTGTACAAGACATGTAGCACCTCTTTATTCAGCACAAGAAAAGAAACAACATTTGTGCCATGCATTTTAACCAAGTAGATGCATGGTTCTTACATTACATGTAGTAATAAAATATCCACTAACCATTTGACAATAGCATGAAAGAGTCACTTTAGGTTGTTGATAGGTCCACTTAACTTTTCTTCTATGATTTTGGATAGTTTTTCTTCCATTAAAGGAGAAAGATAATATATCCAACCTCCTACTTCTGCCTCTCTAAAGAAGAACTTGTTCTCAAAGTTTAGTCCAACAGATCCAGATTTATTTACCTCCAATTCCTTCATCTTTTCAAAGCCACATAAATTGATTATGTTTTCTATCTCTTTATTACTCTCCTTTGACTTGAAAATTTGCATTTTCTTTAAGATCTTCATATTTCAAGAATAGAACTTTGTGTGATCTAGCCATGCTTTCCTTCAAGTAACCCAACTTATGATCCCAAAATGAACTAAATGGACTTACTCCCTTACAATAACTTTCAAAATTTTCATCTATGCTTAAAGTTGGTATTGATTGATTTGACCGTATTTCATTAGCATAAAACCAAGCAGACACAATTTTGGTGCCAGCATACATTTTGCTTTTGAAAATCAATTTTGAACGAAGCTCCAATTCATAGCTTCTTCAAATCAATTCCCTCGTGGGTTTGGCTTCAATCAATTTCACTTGTTTGCCCTTTAATTGAATTGTCTTTAACATACCTTGCAACTCTCTTTTTCACACATGTTAAAACCCATTTGGTCTTTCACACTTCTAATACAAAATATCCAAACACCAGTTTTCATCACAATCACTTATATTTTAAAGGTATCCAAACATGAATCACTTTAAATTCAATTCACTTTTAACCAAAATCAATTTTACAAAATCAATTCTATCAAAATTAATTCTTGTCCATAAAGATATTCATTGCAAACGTTTTCCCATATCTAAACCGGTTTTATAATTATAATATTATAATATTATTTCATTATAGACCTCTTCTTGTCCCCCCTTAAGAATTGGATCAGAGGTTTGAGTTATGCCTTTTTGCATATAAAAAAAATCCGGTTAGGGAACGCACATGTGCCCTTAAGATTTCCCAAAAAATTAGTCATTGTTATGATATGGTATAAATTTGGCACAAATATTATGGTAATAAAAAAAATCTAAGTTTTTTTTAGTATAAATAGGCAAAACATCCACTTGTATGATGGTGTAACATACTCTTTTCGATTTTAAATACAAGCAAAAGGTCAAATGTATTTGATCCGAATTTGAATCAAATACATTAGACATTTTACTTATATTTAAAATGAGATAAGTATGTCTTTAGAGCATAAGTTAACAAGACTTTGTGTTTTTTACAGGTTGACCGATTGATCCTCTCTATTTGAATAGTAAAAAAATTAGTTGCTCTCTTTTTTCCATTGGTGCTCTTCTAGTTTAACTTAATGTCCTGAGTTCAAACCAAATTTTGGAAATACAACAGTGTTAAATTTTTTGAGGCTGAGTTTACCATTCATTGCAAATTTATCTGAAAATTGATCTTTTCAGTTGCACATAAAGGATACCCACCTCACATCTATCTCTTTTTCTTTTTGATTTAATCCGCAAAGTAGTTTTTTTAAATTGAAAATTGATGAAATTGTGAGACATTTTTTTGTCAAGTAGACTATTTGCTAATATTTCGTCTTTATAATAAATAAATAGAAAATCTGTAATTTAAATTTTAAACTTCCAATATTTGAATGTTTATATCAACTTAGTTATGCCAAGGGAGACATGAAACATTCTATTTTATCAAGCAACTATATAACAAGCGAATAGGAAGAGAGTCAGAGAGAGAAGAGAAAAGAAAAGCAAAGTAAGAAGCTTCTCCTAAAGACTCTCCCTCTCATCATTTCTTGTAGACAACCGCAACTCTCTCTCCTTCATACAATTGTCTCACAATCATGATCTCCTCAAAAACATCCACTTTCATGGTAATAACAAAAACAAAAACAAATGTTTTAATACATTTTTCCATTTTTGTGGTAAATTTGTTCAAAGTCCAATTAAAGCATAGGTGAGTGGTCTTCTTGCAGTAACCAGAGAAAGCATTTTGGTTCTTTGAGGGTGCAGTCTTCAGGTGATCACAGACCCATCAGCATTGCATGGAGACAAGTAATGTTTCTAGTTCCATGGTGGCTGACATTGATGATAATCCCACCATTGCCGGCGGTGTTCGGGATGTTTATGGTGAGGATAGAGCCACTGAGGATCAGTTTGTTACTCCTTGGAGTGTTACTGTTGCTAGGTGTGTTATGTGACTTGTAACATCATATTCATACTGTAACGTAGCTTTCTCTTTAAAGAGAATCACTAATTAGTCCTCAAATTGTAGCTGTCACAATTTTGTTCGTGTAATTAACGGAATTTCAATTGAAAAATGATTCATGAAACTGAAAATCACTGGCCTATGAAACCCTGATACTTCACATTTAAGACATTTCAAGTGTCTATGTGTCAACTACGTGTCTAGTGTCTATGAGAGTGTTTCGTAGTGGTTGATCGATCATATTAGTCCTTTCGAGATTATTAATTTCGTTTCGAGTAGATTGTTTTAATATTTTGTTAATTTTATGGAACGAATTGTCTCATTCCAAAAGACTAAAGTGATGATTCAATTTTTGTGTAATTTCTTTTTGTGATGAATTGTTTGGTTTTTTTAGTGGATATACTTTGTTGAGAGATCCACATTTCAATAAAGGACTAGCCTTCACCGAGAAAGAGAGGGATGCACACTACTTGCGTGGTCTTCTTCCCCCAACAGTTATTTCTCAAGAAATTCAGGTTCATCATCTCATTGTATTAAATTCTCATAGTAATCTGTTTCTATCTTTTATATGAAAAATATTTCAATGCTGTTTGATTGTGTATGACCATGAGTCCACACTATATCAAGCTGTAGTTCTTATTACTTCTTCATTTTAATAGGTAAAGAAAATGATCCAAAACATAAGACAGTATCAAGTTCCACTGCAGAAGTACATGGCAATGATGGATCTTCAGGTTTGTGAAAAATCCCTAGCTTTTTAGGATAGTTATTAAATAAATATTGTTGGATATTAATGAACGTTCGCCCCAATTGATTTGCAAACATTGAGATTGGAATGTAACGTTTTCCATTTTGTTACATCGTTGTAGGAGAGAAACGAAGGGCTGTTTTACAAGCTTCTTATTGATCATGTTGAGGAGTTACTCCCAGTTGTTTATACTCCAACTGTTGGTGAAGCTTGCCAGAAATATGGGTCCATCTTCATGCATCCTCAGGGACTTTATATAAGCTTGAAAGAGAAGTAAGTTTCACTTCAATTGCTCCTTTATACTCTTTTAATTTTTGATGTGCACTTATGATTGAATTTTTATATACTATGTCTATTATTCATCGCAAAATAATTGTTTGATTTTCTCTCGGGTGAGATATAAAGAGGAAGGATTCTTGAAGTACTTAGGAATTGGCCTGAGAAGAACATTCAAGTCATTGTTGTAACTGACGGAGAGCGGATCTTGGGACTTGGGGATCTTGGCTGTCAAGTAATTTCTATTATATTTAATTGCAAATATTATTCATGATCATTATATTCATATGATCTGATACTGTAATATCTCCTTTGATAATAATGCATGTTGGATTTTCAGGGGATGGGAATTCCAGTAGGAAAACTTTCTCTATATACTGCACTTGGTGGAGTTCGTCCTTCTTCGGTAAGTGTTTTTGGCCTACTATGTCTGTCACAAACTTGAGTTGCAGATTAATGATTTCTTACTTTGTTTTGAAAAAGTACTGAAATTTGTGCTGCAGATTTTGTCCCCTAACATATCCGCAAAGTATTGCGCCCACCCCCCAAATAAGATAATTTGGCCCTGTTTAAATAAACAATTTAATTAAGTAGTTATCATGCAATTGCTTATTTATAAGCTATTTTGTAAACAAAAGATTAAAAAAAAGTCAAAATTTTATCATATAAGTTATAAGCTGTTTTCATAAGCGATCCTACTGAGATTATGGAAATAAATTAAAAATAGCTTACGGGCATGTCTTAAGTTGTTTTCATAAGTTCTTTCGAATAGTCTCACAAGTGCTTATACCAGTAGATAAGCTAAAACAAGTCGGTTCAAACTGACCCAAAATAATGACAAGAAAATGAAAATAAGGAAGTTGTTTGAGAGATTCGTATAGTTGATTTTGTACATCAGGATTCAGGACTTTGAGCCCTTATGTTATATGACCTAATCCCTTGTAAAATAAATGGGTTTTTGACAATGGACATAGATATAGAATTTGCAGTAATTGTTGTTGTGAATTATGATTATATGTAAAGAAAAGTAAAAACACTTTTTCAATTCATATTTTATAAACTGTTGAAATAGTGTTTATAGTGTTCTTACTTCTAAGTTAGGTTTATTTATGCAAGTTATGTAAGTTAGTTTAGACTGGTCCTAATTTCAATACTTCTTTCCCTAATTTATTTGATGTGGCTTTAATTTCTTATTACAACCCTGATATTATATGTTTCAGTGCTTGCCTATTACCATTGATGTCGGTACAAATAATGAGAAGTTGTTGAATGAAGAATTATACATAGGGCTTAAACATAGACGAGCAACTGGGAAGGTTCTCTTTTATTTTTTTCCTGGACATCCTTTTTATTTCTTGGCATCCAGCTCATTTTAAACTAAAGAATACTGAATTTGTTTAAACTCTTTGATTCCAGGAATATGCTGAACTTCTCAAAGAATTCATGACAGCATGCAAGCAAAATTACGGAGAAAAAGTCCTCATCCAGGTACTAAGAAGTGTGCAAAGACATCATTTATTAGTTTATTAGCTCACAAATGGAACACTAGTTTTCATGTTTTCCATTTTCTGAATCAGTTTTACCCTTTGATTTAGTTTGAAGACTTTGCAAACCACAATGCTTTTGATCTACTTGAAAGATATAGGTCAACGCATCTTGTTTTTAATGATGATATTCAGGTAAGGAATTCATGTCTTAAAATATGAATTTAGTTACTATTGTGACTAGTATTTATCTCTTCTATGCTATGGACTTTGTTTCAGGGAACTGCAGCAGTGGTCCTTGCAGGAATAGTTTCAGCTCTAAATTTGGTTGGGGGAAGCTTGGGCGACCATCGGTTCTTGTTCCTTGGTGCTGGAGAGGCAAGTCCTTACAATTTGAGTATCATATCCCCTTAAACCAAAAAAATTTAGTCATTGAACATTATGATATCACTTTGAATTGTTCCCTAACAGCGAACTAGTAAATCGTCAATGTCCTTATCAATGACTGGTATTGTTTGTTTTGGCAGGCAGGCACTGGAATAGCGGAACTCATTGCACTCGAAATTTCAAAACGGGTACCTTTTTCTGTTCTGTCTTTCAGAGTGATGTATAGGGACTAATGATGTGAGCATTTCATGAATGTTATATATTTATCCGAAAAACTACGGTGCAGACAAATTCCCCACTGGATGAAGTGAGCAAGAACATATGGTTGGTGGACTCAAAGGTAGTAAATAATCCAATTTAGCTCTTACATGTAGAAACTAAATTCTCATTTTCTGTCTAGATTACTCTTATAATTCTTTTATCGTTGCAGGGTTTGATTGTGAGTTCTCGCAAAGAATCACTTCAACATTTTAAGAAGCCATGGGCTCATGAACACGAACCTGTTGAGAAACTTGTAGATGCTGTTAAAGTACAGTCTCTGTCTCCTATTCTTCCACTCACACACAAGCATACACACTCGGAGAGACAAGAAGTTTCAAATTTTTCACATTTCAATGTTTTCTTTTTCAGCAAATTAAGCCAACAGTGTTGATTGGAACATCAGGGCAAGGGAGAACTTTTACTCAGGATGTGGTCAAAGCGATGGCCTCTTTAAATGAGGTACTTTGTCAACCTATTCATTATCTCAATATGCAATTTGATGCTTATGTTATCTGAATCCATGCGCCATATGGTAATGCTTGCAGAAACCTATTATTCTTGCTCTTTCCAACCCAACATCTCAGTCAGAATGTACTGCAGAAGAAGCTTATACGTGGACCCAGGTAATGTGAAAACACGGCTAGTAGCTTTATGTTGAAAAATTCGGCTTCCTTATCACTTCCTATGGATGATAACGAACAATGACTCTTCTCATTTGTTTGTTGTTCATTGTCTGTTTGTGTTTCTGTCAGGGACGTGTCATTTTTGCTAGCGGTAGCCCATTTTCCCCAGTAGAGTATGATGGAAAAGTGTTTGTACCTGGCCAGGTCTCAACTCAATGGAAATTTTATAAATGTCAGAAAAAAATCCGTATCAAATGAATTCTAATTGAATTTTTTTTGTTAATCAGGCCAATAACGCATACATTTTTCCTGGATTTGGTCTCGGTTTAATAATGTCTGGTACAATCCGAATGCACGATGGCTTGCTTCTGGCAGCTTGTAAGTGCTTCAGAGATTCAAACATTCACTTCAATATGATGCTTGATTGACATATAACTACCTCTGAGCTCTGACTTAAATTTCTATTCAATGGAATAGCTGAGGCTTTGGCTTCTCAGGTTACCCAAGAGCATTATGACAGGGGACTCATATACCCGCCATTCACTAACATCAGAAAAATTTCGGCACACATTGCTGCTAAAGTTGCTACGAAGGCTTATGAGCTTGGTGAGCCTTAGTTTTCCTTTTGGTTAAAAATTTCATTTTTTTTTTATGTTTGGCTAAATATGTTATTAGTCCTTAAACTGTGGTAATTTTTGCTTTTGGTCCCCCATTTTTTTGACTCATCTTGTCACTTCATTTCTTAAAATGCATCGACATTGCTCTTTACAATTATTTCCGCTGGTCAGACAACCTATGAGACAACGGATTTGGATTTGCTGCAATAACAAATTCACGCATTAGTAGAGTCAGCACATCAGTGACCGCTAGATTGCGTGGAATTTGTGAGTGCAGCATATCCAAATCCATGAAACAATATGTGTTGATTACATGCCTTACTTGGATAGTTGCAAACAAGGTTCGCTAGCTTTTACGTGGGCACTCTGACTGACAGAGGTAGCTATAACGACCAAAAGAGAAAATTATCATATTTTGTATTTGGATGACTAATCATATTTAAACCTTAATGGTTTTTCTTCTCGAATTTTAGATTATTTAATAAATTTTGCTGACATATTGTTCAGGCTTGGCTACTCGCCTTCCTCAACCAAAAGATTTGGTGAAATTTGCTGAGAGCTGTATGTATAGCCCAAATTACAGAAGCTACCGGTGAAATAACATTAGTCCTTTTTTTCTTTCAAATTTTTAGGATTTTATCATGAGGATTATCTCTTTTTTAATGTACCTTTTCTGCTCCTGTATGTTTTTCTATTCCATTTGGTGGAATAAGGAGTGGTAGCTGGACTTTAGTATCGGTTGAAATATTTTTTATTCTGTGATAAATTTTAGGTTACAACAAATAAAATAGAAAATGAAGCAGTTGAAAGCATCTGCAAGCATAAATAATGCTTGTACATTTTTAAAAAATAATGTATGTATTATGTATTTCTAGTTTCCTTTTTCTCTTCCCTTTATTGATTTATATATCAAAATCATTGGTCTAAGGTTTGTTGAACCGTAAGTGCAGCATTACTCCCACAAGAAAGCATACAAAGTGACACATTTTCGTCAAGAAAACAAAGAAGTGATACATTGAGTAGTTGAATGTACACGTAATATCAATCATGAATGGTTTTTTTTCTACATTACCCCCGATAAATTGGCCATCCATTAATTATTTATAATTTAATAAGCAACTTTCAAATACCTTATACCTTAACTTTTATTGGCCCATCCATTCATTTTTTGTCTATGTTCATCAGTGTAAGTGGAAATTCATTGATAAGATAATGGTATGATCGATAAAGAGTACTTAATGTAACCTTTAAATTTAAAATTGTAGTAGATAAATAAGAACCATTTTTAAATGGTTAATAAAAATACTATTGTGACGGAAGAGGAAATCGACGGAATCGATGGAACAACAAGTATGACTCGTGGAGGTGAGAAGCAATCCATTCTGAGAAAAGTGGTTGACGGAGATTCAACAAGTGAATGAGGGATTGATTGATTGAATTCAAGTGAATGATATATTTTTCTTTTCTTCTTTTTTTGGTTACGAATGATATATTTTTCTTCAAAAATATGTTTGAATTTTTAAAATAAATACTTATAAATCAATGAATTAATGCATAACAAGTTTTCAATTTAGGAAAACTAATCCTTAGCCACATTCAAGCTAAGCCTCCCTTTAGAATTCTAATTCGGTGGATTAAAAACCATGCACAAAAATCTTCATAAAACCACCACCAACACCCTCTCAGATTTCATATCCCAAACATTAAACTACAATTATGATTATGAAAACGTTGAAGGTTAAATCTTATGGTTTATTGTTCTTAGAAAGTTGTCATTTGATATTTGGGATACGAAAACCAAGGAAGATGTTGGTTTTGAAGATTTTTGCTCCGGTTAAGATTTCTACTTAGATAATAGATGCATCTTTCATTGGCATTCGAATCCTCTTGTGTAAGCAAGCTTCCAATTGTATCTTTCGATACTAATACATACAATTTCGAAGGTTTTCCTTTCATGGGAGACGTCACGATAGAAGGGTTAACTAAGTATCTCTTGATTTCTTTAAATGCCTTTTAAAGAAATCCAAGGTGTAAAAACATTTGTTCTTTCTAAGATTTTAGAAATTAATCTACGAATATATAATTGACTTTACTAAGAAAAAATTGGACTTTCAATGTGTTCTTTGGTGAAGCACATCCCAAAATTGTTTTTCTCTCCCTTTTCCTTTTCTAGTATAAGAAATCCAAGGAATCTCCCTACGGGCACACCAAAAAAAAACATTAAATTTGATTCAACTTTAAATTAAATTTTCTCATTTTGAATTGGTCCATTTTTATTATAATTTGACCACAACATCATCAATGTATAGCTTCATGAAATGATCAATGAAATCATGAAAAATCAAAGTCATTGCTATTTGATATATTGCCCTTGCATCCTATACTCCCCTCTTGTTCATCGCAACACAAACCTCTGGCCCTAACTTACTTGCGTACTTCGTTGTTCTCCTCAACCTCAAACAACATATTGCATGAATCATCGTGGTGGCCATAATCACCATTTTTTTAATGATAATGTAGAAAATTATATGAAGGTGTTATATTTAATATCAGAGCAGGTCGATCTAAAATTTGCATGTGTAGTTAAGAATGAGTTAGTGATTATTGATTTCCGTAGTTACTAACTTAGTTGAGTTTGGATCTTTGAAAAGAGAAGGTTAATTCAGACTTCGTTGGAAATTTTACAGAAGACTCAACATGCTTGTCGAAGCTGAAATGTAGAGAGCAAAAGACTTGGGAGTCAGATACCTTGTGAGAAATCTCCAATCAAGTCGGACATACTCTCGTCAATCTAGTTGGATTATTATAGTGGATTAAGTCCTCAAAGATTTGAGGTGAAATCTCTCTTTATAGGGGGACTAGAAGTAGAAATTGGGTAGACTATGAGCTAGTATAAACAAATTGTGTGGTTTCCTTTCTCTTTCTGTCTATTTTATTTAGATGCACGGGAGTCCATTATGGTTTAACTCTAATAATATTATTTTTCCAATAGAGCTAAATATTTTGATAACGAATTATACACGTTTAGGAAAACTTGTTAAGAGGATCCAACAAAAGATCATCCATAACTTAAAAACATGGATTGACTTAAAACATGGATTGAGTTAAATATTTTTCTTTTCAACAAGATTTTGTTTATTTTTCTTTAAAAACATGGATTGGCTTAATCAAAACAATATTTGGTTCCAACAAACTTTTGTTTGTTTTTCAAAAACATTCCTTCTTCTTAAATGATTTTTTATGATATCTTGAGATGTGAAGTTATTCACTAGACCTGTAAGAGATTCTTAAGGAGAAAACTCAGAGATTGAAAAAGACTTATAATATTATGTTCTATGTGAACAATGTTTTAAGTTCTTAAACAACTATGAATGTTGTAAAATTAACTGATGTAGTGTATGAGAATATTTCAACATATGATTTGTTATAATATAATTAAAAATTTGACTAGTTTAAGTGATATATATTATTATGTATATTAAAACTATTTTTCAAAATGATTTTTTTTTAAAAAAACTTCTAAATGCATCCTTACAAATTTCTCTAATGAAAGTTTTGAAACGATATTACCCTTCTAGAATAAATGTATCATCAAAGGAGGAGAAAAGAGAAAATCAAAATCAAAGTTACTTTATGGTGACATTGGATTTTGAAAACCATGAGAAAGATTGAAAGTAGTTTGAATTGTGTGTAAGACATTTGCAATATCGGATAGGAGTTAGATATGTATCTAGAAATCTATTGATCCTATCAGGGTTAAATCATTAATAACTTTTACATAAAATAAAATTATATTAGTTAATTTTGATGTGTGTGTATGTTATTGCATGACAAATTATGCAGCGTGTCACATAACTATATCAAACCGATCTATGATCATCATCGTTATCAACGTTATAGTCAGCAACATCATGTACAAAGTCATTAGAAGGCATAACCCAAAGTTCATCGCTACTTCTATTCTAATTTAAAAAAAATTATGACATATATTTCAACTTTTATTGTATTATGTCAGATTCCATAATTTGTTTATTTAAGTACAATTACTTATCGACATAACATGTATAGATCAATTTGGCATAATTGAACATACCACACAACTGCAACGATAGAAATTAAACTCGTAAAGCTAATATGACCCGTGTTATTCCATTTAAAGATATAAAAAAAAAAGTTTAAAAAAATTATAAAAATAATTAATGTTAGTGGAATACACTTAATGATAGGACTTACTATCTACGCTTTATGTTTATCTCTCTAAATGGAATTAAAATTTATATTTTTCCCTAATTTTTTATTTGCAAATGTATATTTTTCAAAAATTAACCTTTTAAAATATTATATGAATCACACATAATTAAGTTTCTCACATTATCATAAATTAAACATAACTTTTTAAGTCATGTGTTTTAATCACAAAAAACAACACCAGCTACATACATAAATCATCATTATATCTTATATAGAATTTATATCTCACTCATTTTTCATGTATTAAACGTGACTCTTGAGTCATGCATTTCAATTACAAACAACACCAACAATATACTCGAACCATTTATTATCTTGCAAAGAGTACACATCTCCGTCATTTTTCATGTATTAAATATGTCTCTTTGACTCATGCATGTTATGTGAGAATAAATATCTTATATGGTAGAAATAGAAAGTGATCGTAAAGTTTAACCCTATTAAATTTATATTTTATGTATCATTTATCTATCAAATAACTGATATGTTTTTATAAATAGTTGCATAAAATATTACAACGGTCTATAATTTCATGAACAAATTATATACTATATCATTTATTCTCTCAAAAAAAATACTATATCATTTATCATTTTGATAGTAGACGAATAACATCAACAACATTATTTGTCTTTATATTGAACCATATAATGCACATGCATATGCATGTTTCTTTCTATTATTTTGTATTTTATTCGTTTCTTTATATTGAACCATATAATACACATGTATATGCATGTTTCAGTCTTCTACTAAAAGTTTTTCATTACCTACAAAACCTTTTTTTTAGTCCATTTACATACAAAACTACAGTGAGGGAAAATATGAAATATTTGTCTATTGACATATGAGCATACTTAAAAATTTATTTCGTATTAACGAGTTTAAATAAGTAATCTAATATATCTTTAAAATGGATCCAAATAACATGTTGTATAGGAATCACAATGTTATATGTGGTATGTGATCTCAGGGAGAAATGGTTTTTTATTATTTTTATCATAACTTTTTTTTTGAAAGGTTATTATTTTCATCATAACTTTGTCAAATATATTTTATATTCATGATATTTGGTTTGTTCTCCTTTGCATATGAATCTTGTTTTGAAAAATCTTTTACTGGAAGTGAGTAGTCTTTCTTTATCATTTCATCGTAGATTTTAAAAGGAGATTTTCTCTTCTTCTCTTTTGCATCAAAATTTTATTTCTTCTTATTGTTGTTTTCATAAAATCTTCGTGAAAGAGATTTTCTCTTCATAATATTTTTCCGATTTTGTTTCTCCTACAACGACTTTTTTTTTCCTCCTACAACGACTATTACATTGATTTTCCCGATTTTGAAATAGATGGTAATGTTTTCAGCAATCTTTATTTTAGGGATCTCACCCTTATGTGTTTTATGATTTTCAATGGGTCAATCTTTGAGTTAGGGTTATTAAAACCATTTAACTTGCTTTTCTATTTTAGCCTTACTTTTATTCAATTCATTTTTTTTAAGATTCAATTCATTATTATTATGTTGATATTCAAGCAACTTCAATGAAGGGCATATTTATTTAATTCTATTGTTCAACCAAATACTCTAAATTTGTATCAAAAAAATGCTTTGAATTTTATATCAGTAGACTAACATTGTAATTTGGATCCAATTCGATTATTTCTAAATTGTGTCATAAACAAATTCACTCAATATTATAATGCAGGTCCAAATCTTAGAACATTTATGAAAAAAGTTCATATTGAATGCTCCTTCACATTGATTTTAGATTCAAGTAGAAGTGGAGGCATGTTCAAGTTCAATCTATCTCATCCACTTATCATCATGTCAACCTCATTAAAATGCTAAATGGGGCAAGATTACTACTACAAAAAGATGTGGTTGTATTGATAATATAAAAATATGACCATTGTTTGTAAAACATAACAGGATAAACAGGAAAAGAGTACGTATTTCTTTGTTTGCAAAGTGTCTAACCTCCTTTAACATCTCCCTTGCGTTTCTCCAAATTCTTTCAAGTCAACTCAATATTTGTTTTTTTCTTAATAAAAAAATTTCTTGTCACATTGTTATTCTCGTTTGTTTTAGTAATAAACATTTTCATTAATGTTAATAAGTAAAAAATGAGTAGTCGAATTCCTGCTCTTATTTTGTAACCATCAACCTTGTTTGATTTTTTAATAAATTCTCAAACATTTTATAATTTTTTAACAATAGTTTCTGCTTAAACGTGCTTGAAAGACTAAAAACTTATTTAACCAAATATTAATTAATGTTTTGTTTAAATGAGGTTAATCTTTTAGGTTTATTTTCAAATTCTAATAAGCCCATAAAATAAGGCACATTCAATAATAAAAACACAATCAATGAATTAAATTATATTCAATTTGTATGTAGAGTCTGATGATTCAGTTGCAAAATAAAAACATAAACATGGGAGGAAAAAGAGTAGACATTTCTTAGTGTCTAATCAAGATTTACTGTAAAAAGATAGGTTGTATGAGAATATAAAAAGCTAAACATTGTTTGCAAAATAAGAACAAAAAAATAAGAGGAAAAAGAATAGTCATTTCTTTGTTTGCAAGGTGTCTAATATAGAGTCACCAACCGGAACTTGATCTGAAAGATTGATTGGGTGATGCAAAAGAAAGAAAGGAAAGGATCTTACAAACACCGATATTGTTTTGTTTTATAGCACAAGTTGTTTTGAACTTCATAGGTCCCGATGAATTGTTGTTGGGAGATTGCTTGATGGTGGTCTTACTATGACAAAGTAGAAGGAAATCATCTTAAAATAGTTGTTTATGATATATCTTGTGAACACCGTAAAAACTAATGTATTTGTGTTGTGTCGGTACTTATCTCAATGTATCATTTCAGTGTCATGTTGTGTATGTAACTTCTTTCAACTTAACTGATTATATTATTCCTTTTGAGATTATTCATTTAGTCTAAATGTAATTTTCATGGAGATTATTTTTAAATTTTGTGAATCAAATTAAGTGATTCAAAAAGACTAAAATGATGATTTATGTTAAAATTTGTTGGTTAATGTGATGTTTGATTAGCAGGCATGAATTGTAATGTACAACCTGACGTGATTAAGGGATGCTTCATCACGATTTGATTTGCAAACTTTGAAGTAAGATTGTAATGATTTTAGTTTGTTATATGTTGCATTGCAGGAGAGAAATGAAAGACTATTTTACAAACTTTTAATTGACAGCGTTGAGGAGTTACTTCTGGTTGTTTATACTCCAGCTATTGGTGAATCTTGCTAGCATTATGGATCTACCTTCATATATCCTCAAGGTCTTTATATAAGCTTGAAAGAGAAGTAAGTTTCATTTTAACTGCTCCTTTATCTTACGGGAATTGTTGATTGTACACTTATATTTGAATCTAAATGTATTCATTTCGAAATAATTGTTTGATTTTCTGTTGGATGGGGTATAAATAATAATGATGATTTGGTCAATAATAATGATAAATGTTTTTTCTAAAAAGGAAATTTATCTTTAGGTTTCTCAAATTTCTCAAAAGCTTTTTCGAACAGCACTTACAGTTTGACTTTCCAACAACAGTTATGTGTCATTCGGTATGTTTGAGAGCGGTTCAATTACTTTTCAAATCATTATAATTGATTTAAGAAGTTTCCCAAAATGACAGTTAATTGTTATTGAGAATATTTATGTAATTTTTGGATGGTTGTGAGAAATATTAGAAGTTTAAAGAACAATTTAAATAGGAGAAAATGAACACTTAATGTTTTATCTCAACATCCAGATATTTTTCAAGGTTTGAAAGATCATCAAGCCAAATATCTCTCAAGCTTCTACTAGACTGCATGTCATCTAAAAATTAATGAAGGAAATACAACATGTTCTGCCACTATAGAGGCTCATTGTGTAAACATGACTATCTTGATATTGTTGATATATATTGCAGACCAACACCAATGGGTTCAAGAAGATCAGAATAATTGGAGATGCAAATCATAATCTCGTTTATATTACAAAAGATATGCAAAAAGTATTGTCTTTCTACAGCATGAGACGATGCATTTCTCTTACCAACAACATAAGCTACACTTAACATAACAACTCACTAACACACATGATTCCAACCTATAAATGAAAGTACTTCAGTAACTGCTCCTATATTAATAATAATGCTTACGGCTCTTCTTTTCTTTCTTTTCCTCTTCCTCTTCCTCTCGAGCCCTCTTCTTTTCTTCCCATTCCTCTAACTCTCGGGCCCTCTGAATCTTAAATTTTGATATAATTTCCCCTAACAAATTAATCCCTTTGCACCTTGCATCAGAGACAACATCCCAATCTATCCTGAGAGGCACCTGTTGGTTTAGAGATTGATATTAAATAATTCATATATGCATAAAGAAACTAAATTTGTGAAACTTGTATTTAGGGCATTTGCTAAAAGCACGATAAACTTTGTTGAGACTTGTAGAAAAACTCACCTTAGGAAATGGTTTGTCATAAAACTTAATGGGATGGAACTTCACTTTTCTTTTTTTTTTATCGGCACTTCTCAGCAGTTTCTGCTTAATTTTTTGATCAGATAAGAAACAAAAGAGTGAGATTATTTAAATAAGGATGAAAGCTAAAAAAAGAAAAGGCACCACAGCCAGAATAGAAGACAAACAAAACGAAATGGCTCAATTAACCAAGTTTGGCAACAATAGTAAGATAAACATAACTAGCTTATGTGCATATTAACACTCAATCAAGAGCTTGAATTTTTCATAAAACAAGAAAGCAAAAGGAATTGTGTTTTCCCATGGTTTTAAAGTCAAAATCTAGATCATAACAGATGGATGAAGTGCATGTTAACTCGAATTAATATACCTGCAAAGAACATGTTAATACTACAACATTAAAGCATTGAGTAAAACTTACTTTGTACTTTTTGCTTCTTAGGAAGAAACGGGGTTTTGATCGTCGCATGAGGACCTCCCTCTGTGTTCCCTACTTTTTGCTTCTTAGCAACTTTGTTATTTTTGTTTTTTGAACGGCGCTTCTCGGCAAATTCTGTTTAATGTTTTGATCAAATAAGAAACGAAAGGGTGACATCAAAAAGAATTGTGTCTTGACATCAAAATATGAATCATAACAGGTGGATGAAGTGCACGTTAACCCAAACTAATTTAACTACAAAGAACATGTTGATACAACATTAAAGCATCGCGTAAAACTTACTGTCTACTTTTTTCTTCTTATCTAGAAAGGGGTTGATCGTCACATGAGGCTCTTCCTCTGTGCTCTTTACTTCTTGCTTCTTAGCAACTTCTGTTTATTTATTTTAATGTTTTGATCAAATAAGAAAAAGACAAGCACGGAGGTGAAACAGCCACAAACAAAACAGAAGAAACACAAAATAACATAGAAAGTAATAGAGAATGAAATGGGTTGAATTTCCCAAGTGCAACAATAGCAAGATATACATAACAAACTTATATGCGTATTACACTCAATCAAGAGCATGCATTTTCATAAAACACAGAAGGAAAAAAGAATTGTATCTTGACATGGTTCTAAAGTGAAAATCAAAACTACAATAACAGATGGATGAAGTTCAAATAAATTCAATTGCAAAAAATATAGTAATTCAACAGTACAACATTGAGCAATTAATTACTTTAACTTTCCCAATCCAAAATAAAATAAAATAAAACACACACGCGCACACACAAAATAGATTGATAAAATGAAAAGGAGGTGGTTTGAGTTTACCCATTTAATTTTTGATTGTGAGATTATGACGATTAAGGAGAGACAGTCGACTATTGTTGGCAACTTCCTTTAAGCTCCAACAGAGAGCACAACTATACGAAATAACAAAATTCTTAAAACCGATAGAAAGACAAATTTAATTTAACGATAATTTGATTTAATGTCCGGTTGAATTGACTTACGATTTAGCTTATCTACTAACATAAGTTTTGTGAGATTGTTCGGAGAAACTTGTGAAAGCAGATTACAAAATATAAAAAACAATTTAACTTTATTTTATCTTGCTATACACAAGCGCTTACCTCGGCTTGTGTTATAAACTACAAATAAGTTGTTTATCCAAACATGGCCAGTATGATTAAGGAATTATTTTCATCAAAACACACTCAATTTCTATAAATATCACTAAAAAGAAACCCTAAGTTGTAAACCCTAAGCCCCAATACAGAGAAGAAGTATAACGAATAACTGCAACCCTTGTGAACCAAAAAATAGAAGTTGCAATACCCTTAACAGTGATTCGGGTTTACGAGCTTTATTGGGCCATGTAACTCTTTTTTTATTTTAAAGAAATTTACGTATATTTTTATTTCATTTAAATTTTTGTTATCTTTCATTAAAATTCTATATTAATAAATAATTAATGAAAAAAAATATCTCTCAAATATAAGCAAAAGTCTACTATATTTTGTACCCAAAAAAAAATCTATTATAATTATTATAGTTTATGTCATTATTCCAAACTAATTCATATTTCAATGTTTTCAATACTTTTCAAAGCACTTTCAAGGATAAATATGAAAAAAGAGAGTTTTTAATGATGAATTAAATGCACTTAGACAACTTTTTTAAAGGGTGTGTTTTTATTTTATTTTTCTTACATATGAGATCGTAGGGAGTATGTTAATCACCTAAAAAAATATGTTAAGAGATGTGCCTAGGACTTTGAGGTCATCATTCAAACTCTACTAATGCCTTCAACAGAGACACTATCCCCACTCTAAAAAAATTCTATAAAAAAATGCTTACATCCTAATTTCACATCCGCCACGACATATCTCACAGACTGAATTTTTTTTTTGTTGTAAGATTTGGTTCTTTAACGATTTTATGGAGTGTCTTCTTCATGTCTTCAATTTTCAGAAACATTTTATCTAAAAAATAGTAATCTCTAAAATTATTGCATAATGCAACAATATATTACCTTTGTTGAGCTATGTTTGCATTGATGGTATGTGATAGAATGGAATATAATGGAGTGGTAACTAATTATATTTCATTGTTGGGATTAACAAAAAGTGAATGACGAAGTGGAATGGAATATAATGGAACTCATTCCATCCCATACCATCCAATCCTTCAATTTTTCATTCCCCCTAATTTGGGGTGTATGCAATAGAATGGAGCATCATAATGTATATATTAACCTTTTACCTCTATTTTATTTTATCATTATTATTTCCTCTTCCTCTCAAATATGCCCTTCTTCCTCTCAAATACATTATTTTTCCGATCTGTGTGTGTTTTTCTTCTTCTACATATTTGTATGCTTGCTTATTTTTTCTTCTTTGCTTTTATGTTTGTGCATTGCTTTGTATATGTAGTGGACCTTTTTTTTCTTATTCTTTGCTTTGTATACCCAGCGAGTTTGAGCTATTTTTCTTGCTTTGTATACCCATCGAGTTTGAGTTCTTATTTCCGTGCATTGTTTGTATATGTAGTGGAAAAAAAAATTTGCTTTCTTATTCCATTGTTATTCTCATGGAGGTGAGGAGAGGGCAATTCTTGGTGAGTGCAATTAATTTTTTGTGAGTGCAATTCCTACGAGCTCCTCATTGGTATGATCTATGACCTTTTGTTTAGGTGGTTAAATTATTGAAGAAGATAAATTTTTAGTAATGATATATTTTACATAATAGTGGTTTTAAATAGGGGTGAAAATGGAATAAAAATTATAATTTGTTCTATTCCGTCCATTTTCCAAACAATGGAATGGAAACATTATTCCTGCACATCTTAAAATTTCCAAACGATGGAATGGAATATTTGTTCCGTTCCACTACATTCTGTTCCGTTACATTCCGTTCCGCTCCATTCTGTTCCGCCAATCCAAACAGAGCCTCAGTTGTTGCAGCAGTAATTGTTGCTTGATTTGGAGGACTCGAAGGATATTGAGGAAGTTTTAGGGGAAGATGAAGTGAATCAATGATTCTTAGCTCTTGAGATATAAGAGGTATGGGGTTAGAATAAAACATGAAAAACCCGGACTCCACGTATTCACTTTAAGGGATAAATTTTTAACTACTAAATTATTTGACTCAAAAAATAGAATAAAAAGTGGGAAATTTTGGGAGCTTATTAGAAGTCATAAAGTGGAGTTTTTGGCCTTACAAAAAGTGAAAATGGAGGTCCTTGATAAAAAAAAATGTGTGCTAGATTATGGTGGGAGATGATTTTGATTGGGCGTTTGCTAGGGCGATTCAGAGAAGTGACGAAATTTTATCCATGTCAGATAGTTGGAAAGGGGTGTTAATTGACTCTTTTCAAGGGAATGGTTATTTGAGTGTGGTGTTGAGGAGAGGATCCCAAAAGAAGAAGAAGAAAGTGTTATAGTCAATATTTACGCTCCTTGCAACACTAGGGAGAAAAGGAATTTGTGGGAGGAAATTTTGGCCATGAGGCAAAATAAGCATTTGTGGCGTGTGTTGGGGGACTTTAATTTCGTAAGGGGAAGACATGAATGGAAGAGGTGGAGCATTTTCATAGGTAGACAAGAGGAATCAAGAGTCTTTACTAATTTTATTGATGAGTTAGGTTTGATTGATCTACCCCTTTTAGCAAGAAGGTTCACTTGGGTTCAAACAAATGAAAAGTGCGTGAACTGGTTAGAAAGAATTTTTGTCTCCGATCATTTGTTAGCATAATGAGGGTATTTAAGTCTTTGGGCCCTCAAGATGGATGTATCAGATCATTATCCTTTTATTATTATATATGATATGCATGATTAAGGGCTTAAACCTTTCTGATTCAATAATCATTGGCTTATCAATAAATCTTTTTCCACGGTAGTAGAAAACATTTGCAGTTTCATCGAAAGAGTGGATAGGATATGTCATTCAACAAAAAATGGAAAGTGGTGAAGCATTATCAAGGTCTGTCTCAAGAAACCAAGCATTATTAAACCTAAAGTTTTGGTGCGGTAGTCTCCAAGGAATGGGGTCAAGTTGCAACAAAAGAGGAGTGTGATCGGAGATTGGAGTAACTAGAGTTTAAAGAGAAACATTTGAGAACATGTTTTGCCACGAAGAAGTGACAAGACTCTGTCACTGTCACTACGAGCTTCCTTTGATGAGTCAGTGCTTAAACTATGTGAATTGGTACCCTTGAGAGGCAAGTCGAATAGGTCACAGTCATTGACGACATTTTGAAACCCCTCGGGTAAGACAAAGAGGACGGTCATGGCCTCCCCTTTTATCCGATGATGAAAGATGATTGCTAAAATCACCCATAATGTACCACAGGTCATTGGACAGGCTACTGAGGTGACGAAGGAGATACTTAATAATAGTAAAAGGCGACGAGTCTCTAATTGCCAATGAGATGGTCTTGAATAACCATATATTGATAAAATTTAGGGAATAATTTATTAGGGAATAGTTGATTGAATTGTGCCGGAAGATTGCAAGGCCATTGATTCTATCAATTTGATCGATAGGGAAATGATTATCAAAACCAACCTTATAGCATAAATCAGAAATTCTATTTGTTTGTGCGATTTCATGCTTTTATTAAAAGACTAATATCAAGAATTTACTTAACAATAAAAACACGGTAAGGTTGCAAACAATACACCAATTGATAAGACCCCTTTCCGATCTGCATACGTGAGAGTGCACCAAACCGTCATTTTTTTTTAATTTAATGCCTCTGAAAAAAAACTATTTATTTAACAGTCCTTCAAAAAGAGCACGTTGCAAGTGTGCTGCATTTAAGCCTTGTAATTCTCAACGTCAGTTTGGCTTTGACCATGAAATTATATGTTAAACGGTTACTCATTATCTGATCAAAAAATTAGTCTTCATGTGCCTATTTCTATGGAGTTTGTTGCACACTATATGAAAAATATTTTTCAGGCACAAGAACTCTATATATTTATCCTGTGAGTTATAACACTGTGGAGTACGAACAATATTTTCAAGTCTGATAAATAAAAACCCTTCACATACCGCAAACACCACCCTCTCACTTCCAATCATTTTGGGTTTTATCTCGCTATTATATGTTACATAATATTTCTTGTTGTTCCATGTTATATGGAAAATCTTTTAAGGCTGATGCGATCAGCGCGAATTGTTTCACCGTTTATTCATTTTGTAGGTCTTTGTGGTTGATTCAACATGTTCGATTTGAGTTGTAGAAGGATGATAGATAGAGTTGTGTCTATTGCAATAAGAATACATGATGTCGTGTGTCCAACACTGATTATAAATTTTTCTGTATATTTCAAAAGTTTTAAATATGGCAAATTCTATTTGAGTGTACCGGGTACACCACCACATCATCAAATTAATATTGAAACGAGTTGTTTTTTTGAAGAAAAATAATTGTTTTCTATCATTAACAATTATAATAATTAGATCTTATTTACCAAAAGTGTCAACGAAATAAAATTTTTACTTTTTTTGAATTTTTGTTACATGTAACAAAGAATATTGATTATTTTTTATGAGAAAATGTTAAAAATTTAATATGATTTTTATAAACAATAGAAATGATGTTTTTTCTTATAAAATGATGTTTTATAAAATATAAATATTAATAAATAACTCTTTATTTCATAAAATGTTCGTTAAATTATAAATTTTTGAAGCAGGAGTACCGGTTGTGTCTCATATTTTGTTGAGTGAGAAATATGAAAAAATGCTTTATAGAAAGTTATTGTTATGTATTTACGTTTAAAGTAGACTTGGTCTATTTTGGTTTATTTTTATGTTACACTTATTTTAGTTCGAAGACTTTTTAAATGTCATTTCCCGAATGTATCACACTTGTGTGACATGTGACATTGTGGTTGTCAATGTCATGTGATATTTGTCAACCATTGTGTTGATTGACATTGACACCAGAATGTCAACAAGTGTTGTCCATATCATAAGTCAAAGCCTACGTTTTAGCATATGTATCAATCATATTTTCCCTATAATTATGCATTGGTTTCTCATTATAAGGAACTGAAACAATCAGTTCTAACGAGAAGAACAACACTTTATAAGCTATAAATCAATGGGGATTATCGTATATTACGCTTGTCGAACCATTTCAAAGTTTGTTAATAGTGCAGGTCTTTATGGTTGAGTCACAATTTTTATTTGAGTTGTTCAATGCTTCAGATTGAGTTGTGAGTTCTGCATACTCACAATGATCTTAAGGACAGATGAGTTTAAGCTATCTCTATCCTATTTTTATTTTTTTTTTGACAAAATCTCTATTCTATTTTAACCTCATTAGTATTTAATATTGTATATGTTGTTTATTAATTTGAGATATTATATTTCAATATTCAACAACAATAATCACCATAAATCTCTAAAAAAAATAAAATAATTAATTACCATAAAATCAGAGATGAAAGCTTTGAATCGATAACAAACAAATAATATATTTTTCTTCCAAAATATGTTTGAATTTTTAAATAAAAAATACAATTAATGTAGATAACTTTTAAATTTAGGAAAACTAGGCCTTACTTGATTCAAGATTAGCTTCCCTTTAAAATTCAAAATTCAAATTTGGTGGATTAAAAACATGTCAAGGAATCATTCAACCATTACAGAAGCCCCATTTGACAAACTTGTTAACTATATCAACATTAACCGGAACTTTTATATTATCATAAATTCTCGTAAAACCACCGCTAACAACTTCCTCGGCTCTTAAATCCCAAATGTCAAACGACAACCACCTAGTAACAGTAAAATTATAAGATTTAGGTTTCAATGTTTGCATAGCCATCTATGTATTATTTTTAAACGCCGCAATTACTTGTTTCCCCACCATTAACTGTCCGTCATAAGAATGACAGGGGTGCAAGTAATTGTGACATTTTGAAATAACACAATTATGGCTATCAAGATGTTGAGGCTTACATCTTGTTGTTTTTTCTTGTTACTGGAAAGTTGGTGTTTAATGTATGGGATATGAAAGTTGAAGGGATATGAAAGTTGAAGAAATTGTTGGTGGTGGTTTTATGAGGATTTTTGCTACCATTAAAATCCATGTTTGGCAAGTGGGTGCCACCGTAGTGGATGGGATGATTGTTGGGCATGACTTTATCCACGGAATTCTAAAAGGAGGCTTAGCTATGTTTATAAATTGTAAATTGATGAATTAATGAATGATAAATTTTCTTAATTTTATAGGCCACGTCTCTAAGTAGCTGAATTAGGCTTTGACATATTCAATCATATAAACCAATTTTTCATATAAGGATTTTCTATTCCCTCAAAAAAAAAAATATAAGGATTTTCTTTAAGCTTCCTCTGACTGTTGGCTAATGTGGAAGTTGTGTTATTTTCCATGGTCAATTAAAAAGAGCTATTAACGGATAATTGAGGCAATTTTCTGTGAGGATTATTTAATGAACAATTCATCCAACTGGAAGAACTGTAGGATGATGCTAATCCTAATTTTGTTGAGAAAATTGTCATTCAAGCATAGAGCACGATGTATAAGTAATTATTGATTTCACCATTCTTTCTATTTCATGATTATTTTTTTTTTAATATTGTACCATATCATCAAACTTCCTTCAATTTTGTGCTTACGCCATATGCAAGGAGAGGAACCTGTTGCATTTCAACAAGTTGGATACACTTATGCATCAGTTAACACGAAGTAGTTCAAGGTAGATATATAAAATTGCGCACGAGAAAATATTAACAATTATCAGCATCATTGTTATTTTCTTTAAAAAAATATCATCCCATATTATTATTAATTTATTAATATTATTATTATTATTATTATTTATTTTTTGATGTAAAAAGGAAAATTATTATTATTATTAAAATAATAAGTTTTTTTTTTGAAGAAACCAAAATGAAATATAGCTCAACAAGAGTGGCTCAAATCGCACAAGGTGTGTCGAAAAGAACCACTGATCAAAAAGAATACAATGTTAAGAGTATGTTACCATAAGGCACAAGGAAAAAATAAAGCGGAAGAAAAACTACTCCCTAACACCCATACATAAAAAAGGGTGTCACCACCAGTCATTGTAACTGAAAGCAGAAGTAAGCAGCTTTACTTTTAGCCATAAAAAAGACATCAGCTTAACATAATCTAATAATTGTGTCAAATCGCGTGCTTTGTGCTGAAAAATCATGTCGTTTCGTTCCTTCCAAATGACCCAGACAGAAGTATGCCAAATCAGTTGGAAATATGAATGAGCAAAACGCGGTAAACCCGCCAACTGACCAAACTGATGGAAATGATCAGCAACCAATGCAGGGGGAATAAAAGAAATACTAACCCACTGATAAATGAGATGCCACAAGCTGCCAAATATGTCACAGCGCAAAAACAAATGAACCGTGGACTCCATTATTAAAATAATAAGTTGAGTGCATGCATCATGTAAAACCATTTTTAAAAAAGATGTGGCGTCTCCATTTCTTATGATTTTCAGTGAGATGTGGCATCTCACTCTCTTGTGGTCCTAGAGCATTTTGCATGTTGTTTCTCCCGTGTTACTTGGACTCCCGTGCACATGTATGTATTGTGAATTTGTTGGTATCTTGGGCATTATGTTTAAATCCAATTCAAGCTTATTTTCTCCTTTTATATACTTAGTTGGCCAGGCTGAGCCCTCCAAGTGAAGAAGATCTATATATCAAAGATGCATGTATATAATTAGCAAAGAGAAAAAAGAAAAGAAAAATATATGCTTATATATCTATCTTGCTTTCATATTATGCTCTGATTTCTCATTTGCATGCATAAAGACATTTGTTTTCAAATACCCCAAGCAATTGGTTTACATTCAATTTATTTATCTTTTCTACTTAAACAAAATTTGTATTGGTAGTTGGTTTAGGATAAAAGTAATCAAGTTAAGCAACTTTCCTAAAAAAAACTCCATAGTTTCGGTATAAATAAATCAACCTTCCATAATGTAGTTTATACTTATTTTGACATTCTTGTGTTCATATTTCTTGTTTTAGGTTTAGAAGAGTTGCATAGATGGAAGATGGAAAAAGTTTTACAAGATGAATGTGTTATTGTGGATGACTGGGAAACTAATAAACCTAAGGTGTGTATAAAGACCGTGCGTAAGATTGTGCAACTTCCCCAAAATACAATAGGTGAAGTTTGTGTTAATACTCTTTATGAACATGAATTTTTTTCCCTAAAACACTAAGTAAGAAATATAATGTAATTTTGTTTTAATTAAGAAAATGGTTGTGCTGTGATAGTGAAAAATGGTCACGTATTGCATTCTCTACTTTTTAAAATATGTGAGTTTTAGAGATTTTAAAGAAAGAAAAATCAGTTCCTAAAAGCAATCCGGTTCCTGTAAATTTGAGCAACATGTGAGATAATTTAGTAAATGTGGCAAAGGTAGTATTTCCACCAAAAGACCAATTCAAAAACGGATTTGTTCAAATAAAACATGTTTTCTAATAAAAACTATATGAGTTTAATGTGGTGGGTTATCGGTCCAAAACATCTTTTACATACAATCAATTAAAATATTTAAAATTATCACATCAATTAATGTTATTTAATTTACCTGACAATTCGAAATATTTTAATTGAATATGTGTGCAAAGTTGTTTTAAACGGCCAACACGCTACCATTAAACTCGAACTATATTTTTTGTATCTCTAAACTTAAAATTAAGAGACAAAGTACGATTAAAACTTTTGAAATAATACAAAATTTACAATAGAAGGAACATCGGAGATGGAGAGAGTTGGACTAGATGAAGGCGTAGATGGAGTTATACTATTTTTGGATGCAAATTTGATTTGTATGTGTATAATTTTAAAGGTTTCTTTTTGTAATCTAACATTTTTAAATAATTTTTTATCTGATGTATGAATTGAGTTATTGGGATATCGATATAAGTACTTTGTCACAAATTCATTTTTGTATCAGTAATGTGTTTAAGTTCAATGCAGTTGAATCGTTTTTCATAATTCAATAGTACGTGAACCATTTCATTCCTATCAAAACATCTATTGACAAATGATTTCATCCATGTATGCGAAACCAATACATGCTCATATTTTGATGGACCAAACTTTTGGGATAAGTGAAATTATAAATCTTTAGCTTTTGGCAACAGTGTCGTGAATCAAATTGGGATAATAATCAAAACAGAATATATGTTAGTTAATTTTTTTATTTTTTTTAAGAATATATGTTAGTTAGATGTTAGATGTATATATCATTGGTTTCTTTCTTATCTTTTGTAACTGTATTTTTTATTATATTATTCTTTTTTTTTTGTGATTTTAATTATTCTGCAATTAGATATACTTGATTTTCTTTTTGAATCGCAAATTTTATTAAAAACCAGATCCCTGCTCAAGACGAGCAGAGACCGATGAAACAAAAAATACAAACGAAGGCGCCGTATATAGGCGGAACACCCGAAAAATAAACACCATATACTTGATTGAGACTCGTAAAAGTGTTTTACACGGGTTTAAAAATGTTTTTGTTTATTATATTAGTTTTGAAAATTATATTAAAATCTTACTGAACATAGTAAATAATACAAAAATCTAACATTTGTTAGATTTCTCTAATAAACACTTTGTTGAAACTGTTTTTATCTATTTGATATTTCTCTCAAACTATTAAATGGAATGATGGTTCTAATACAAATAACACATAACAAAAAAAAAACATTCAAAACCAAATCATTTTACTGTGTTTTCATTACACCGTTAGTGCAGTCCAACCATGGACTACTGACGTTCTAAAAGTGAACTGATACGCAACGGAAGAATAATTAAGAACATCTTACAAAAGATTAGCTTTAATACAGATAAAAATCCCTCGAAAAAAGAATCAATGTTGAACACAGATTCATTCTCGTTTCTTAATCTTACGATATTCTCAGTAATCCAATAAAACGAAAAATCTACGACCAATACGGCAAAGAAAGCATTCAATACGGTGGTGCCGCCCCTCCCCGACATTCTTCTTCTTCTCGCTGCAACGCTCCATCTTCAGCATATCAGTATAATCCTCGCTCTACTGAGGATATTTATAATGAATTCTTTCGTCGTGAGAATGGTTTTGCAAAGAAGAAGGATGATCCTATTGAGAGAACATTGTTTTGCACTCTTAAAGAATTGTACAATGGGACTATTATAAGGTTAAAGATTACCATAAGCGTGGTTAATTATGCTGGGTATAGTAATATTGAGGAGGAGGTGTTGACTATTGATGTAAAAGCTGGATGAAAAAAGGGATAAAGGGTGACAAGAAGTCTGGTATCATATATTGTTTTTGTGATTGACGAGAAACCACACGCTCGTTATACCATGAATGTAAATGATATTGTGATTACACAAAAGATAATTGTGGCGGATCCTCTCACAAATAAAACATTGGAAATTCCTGCTTTGGATGGAAGGATTCTTTTGGTCCAGTTGCCAAATGTAGTCACACCTAACTATGAGCACAAAACCTCCAATGAAGGGATGCCAATAACCAAACAACCAGGGAGGAAGGGAACTTTAAAAATCAAATTTGACATCCCTCAACGTTAACTCCGCAAAAATCTAGTCTAAGGAGTGTTTTACGTTGAATTGTGTAAATTTTTGGGGATGCACATTTTGAATATATGATGTGAAGGGCTAGAATACCAAGGAGACATACTTGAGTTTTTGGACTATTTGCAGGGTAGGAATAGTGAGTCAATGATAGGAAGTACCAAAATTTCCTAGCTAGTTTTTCTTTTGATTAAACTTATGGTTTTTGAGTCTTGACAATGAATTTTACACAATCTAATTTGATAGTATGTTTATTTTAAAAAAATACATATAACAAATAGATAAGAGTGAATTCAAATATTAAAATAAAAGTGTAACAAACATGATATGAGTATAATATGTCTAGATTTTTTTCTTTTATCCTTTAAAAAGTATAACAAAATAAATGAGTATATATATACTTACTTTTTCATTATCCCAATTATACCCTTCATCTTTTTCTATAATAAAAATTGTTGTCAGTGTCATTAGAAAATAAGAATTTAGATTATATTTTTTTGTTATATTGTTGATGTCATTGAATAGATAAACATGGTTAGTTTGATTTGTTATAATTTGAAAGCAAAAAGCATTATATTTTTACTTTTAATCAAAGTTAAAATTTCATAGAAAAAAAACCGTTCATAATTTTCAAATGTTAGCGTAATAAATAGAGCAGAAAGACGAGCACGTGAGTGTCCATCTTTTCGCTGGTATGTATAATATTTATTGACAATCCATATAATTCAAAAGTAATAAAAGAAAAAAGATTATTCATATTATGACACATAATTTTTTTGTTGTGATATAACCCCGTAATTTATTAAATAAACTCTTCTTCAAAAAAAACTTATTAAATAAACTATTAATATCTACCAAAAATATGAATTTAAATGGGTCCCTCAAATGGACAGATGGATTGGACCCTTCAGATTAGTTGGTAAAAAAAAGAAAAAATTACTTAAAATATAAAATAAATATATCCCCCCTTTCAAAAATAAATAAATAAATAAATAAATAAATCCTAGTTATCAAATTGAAAAATTGTGTTTACAATGAAAATAATGAGCACATGTTGGCAAATATATATATATATATATATATATATATATATATATATATATATAAAAAGTTGATTAAAATAAATAATTTAATCAAATAATTATCTAAAATTTCCGCTATCAATTTAATATTTAAAAAATGAATGACTTATCTATTAAATGTGACAAAATCTATGTTAAATGAAACATAATTTAAAATGAAATTTAATGAATGAGAAAACTAAGAAACAAGTTAATAGTTTGAAATAAGGACAAAACTCATGTGAATTTCTTTGTGTGTTTTTCATATGATTTTTAGCTAAAAATACTCTTTTCATGAGTAGTTTATTTATGAACCATACGAAAATGCATCAAAGTTTTTTTGCTAGAATTAAAATAAGGATAAAACTTTTTTTTTTGAAGTAAAAAATAAGGATAAAACTTAGGTGCATTTTCTTAAATACTTTTCGTGTGTTACTTCACATAAAACACTCACAACTAACTATGATTTCTCAAATTCACAATTTTTTTTAAAAGTTTGTCATAACTACAAAAAATGAATTTTAATTATGTGTAGAACAATACAAAAAGCATGCGAGGAAAATGCACCTAAGATTTATCTTTAAAATAAAGAATTTTTAAAATGACAACTATTGACAGTTAGTTGTTAAAAAAGAACACAAAATATATAAATAAATAAAATATCAAATGAATATAACTGTAATAATAGACTTATGAAGAAAAAAAATAATAGTAACAATAGTAATTAGGGATGATAAAAAATTTATATGAATATCCATGGATAAAATCCACCATTTACATAAAGTGGATAGTTTAACATGTACACATGGATAAAATAAATTAATATTTCAAGTACTTGATATTAACGGGAATGATATATGAACAACCTTGAGGTTGTCCACACCGTATTTTGATACGATAAAGTTGTATAAATTGATTTTTTTTTTATTCATTTTATGCTATCTCGAAATCTGTGTCAGCTTGAATTGTCTCTTGAGAATGATACGGTGTGGCTAAAAGTTGTTGTTTTTTGGTTGTTAATATAACACTGCTCTTAAATTAATGAATATAAACGTAGAAGTCATGGTATCTCAACAGTCTACACACAATTTATAATGATAATTAAGACGGATAATTTGTGTAAAAATATTTATACTATATAAAACATCAGGGTTTTAATTTAAAAACTGTTAATGTGTTACTGATGACACTAGGTCATATATCACTTTTGTTATAGTTTTTATGTAATTTTGTTTGAGTTCAGATGATTATGCATTAGTTAGAAGGTACAAATGACACATTTGATGTTGCAAGCAAAGGAGAAATCGTGCTCCGATTTATAAGCATTGGGCTACGATTTTACTGCAAGTTTGAGCATTTTGTCTCGTAAAAAATTGTGCTCCGATTTATGAGCATCGGGCTAAGATTTGGCAGACGCTCCAGCTCGGATCTGACTTTAATGAAGCCATCGTGCTTCGATTTACAGCATCGGAGTACGATTTCAGTGTATCTAAGATTTCCCTATAAAAGCCAAGCTGCGTTCTGAGCCAAGGGTTCGAAATTTTGGAGAAAGAAACTGACTTTTGGAGCTGGAGATCTGGAGAGAAAGTGGGAGACCATCAAAACTCATATCTGGTTACCAATTTCATGTAATGAATCCTTCTTTTACATTAGTTATTTGTGCTTTAGCCATAGGTAGCTAGATCTTTTGTGATTAGGTCAAGAGATGATTCTGTTCTAGCTCATGTTTATGTAACCTGTAACTCTTAATCTTTATGAATGTCATTCTAGTTTGTTCAATCTAACGGACAATCTAGGGATGGAGCGTTGTTAGGTTGTGATAATTGAATTAACGAACTTAAAACCTTTGATGATTATAGGTTCACCAGAGGGTTCAGGGAATTATATTCTGAAAAGAGGGCTTAGGATCAAGGGATTGACCTAAGCTATTTTGTTAATTTGTCGTAAACTTTATAACATTCGTAAACTTAAGAAACAGGTTGCTAATGAGCGATGAGCAGATGAAACTAAATATGTTGTTAAAAGATAAAAAGTGATAAACAATTAAACCTTATTTAAAAATTAGAATATAAATATACTATTTTCAAATTTGCAAGTGATTGAAATTTGGTGCATTTTGTTGAGATATATTTGATAGATAAAAAAGAAGTTAATTTCGTAAAGATAAAAAATATGAAAATCAACACAGGAGTGGTCACATGTATAACAAACAAAAAATTTATAATTTTATAAAAATTATTAAATATCTCTCTTTTTTGGGAGCCGTCCCTTAATTTCTTCTTCTTCATCCATCAAAGAAGGGTGGTTTAGGGTCAATTTTCGACCCAAAATTACCCCTCTAAATCGTTTTTCTCCTTCCCTTTTATTTAAATAAGTGATTTTCATATCGAATTAGGTTTTTCTTTTGTGATGTCGTCGTCTTAGTGCGACATTGTTTTGTTTGTCGTCTTTGTGCGATGTTGTTTGTTTTTTCCCTCTTGCTCAGGTGTTTGTTCGGTTTAGATTGTCATATCAAGCTTCGATCCAGTGCAGATCCAACCAATGACTTTGGTGTCATCAACGTTGCAGATCCGGAGGCATGACTATTCCGGAGATTTTAATAGTCATATTTGTAGGCTTATGTACTTTGTCGTTTTATGCTATTAACATAGATGTTGTGAGTTTGTTCACAGATTCATCCTTTTTGTTTCTAGCGAATTTGTATTGCATCGATTTACTTTGTCAATTTGATTGAATGAATGTCGTTTGTTTTGTGTCAATAAAAACAAAAAAAATATAATTTTTAAATTTAAATTAATATTAAATAGTTAAATTAGTTGAAAAAACATGTTAAACTAAAATTATAAATTAGAAAAAATTGGTTATATATAATCAAAATTTATATGTGTATTTTAAAAATATATATTTATGCTACATAAATATTAGAAATCAATTAAACATCTAAATGAAATATTTAGACGGTAATATCAAATTAATATATGTATTTTGAGAGTTTTTTCATTCATTGTGACCTTAATCGACTCAATATATTATATAAGTATCTACAGTTGCATGTAAATAATTTCCGATTCACACAAAAAACAAACAAAAAAGTAGAAAAAATGGAAAAAAATTTTAATCGGAGTGACACACGTACATAAAAAAATAAAATATAAATTGTTTTTTTCTTCAAAATAAATGTAAAATATGTTTGAATTTTGAATTTGGATTAAATTGTTAAACTTATTGGAAAAATATTTTAAAACAAGTAAAAAAATTAAATGAAAAAATATGTGTAGTTTATTGATATATTTATGCTACATAAAATATTATAAATTGCTTTTCTTTTGAAAGAAAATATTATAAACTACTTAAAAATTTAAATGAAATATTTAGTGATTTAGAAGTGACATATGACATATATTTTGATCCATCTTTATTAAAAAAAAAAGTATATATTTTGATCAAATCTTGTAAAAAAAAACATATGTTTTGATCCATGTTTGTGATAATAGAGAACCTTTTCCCGTAAACCGTGAAGCTCAAAATTACTCACTCTTCTTTTTCCCTCTTTCATCTCCATTGTTATTCCAATTTCTTCGATCCATCATAGATTCGAATTCTTCATCTTCTACACTTCAATCGTGAACGGTAACCTCGTTTTGATTCGTTAATTTATCATTCTAGGGTTTATAAATTTGTGAACAGAGTTCAAAAAGTTAACCCTAACCCTAGTGATTATTGATTTGATTTTTGAATAATTATTATCAGGAATGGCCTCTTATAGGCCTTTCCCACCTCCGGCGAGTCAAAACCCTATCGCACCACCACCACCGCCGCCGCAACAACGGCCAAGTAATTGGGGTGGTTACGGTTACGGTGGTGTTGTTGAAATACCACCTCAAAATTCAAACTTTCAACATCATCAGCATCAAATTCAGCATCACCATGTTCCTCATGCTCCTCCGCCTCCGCCACCGTCGAATTATTATCCATATCAGCCACCACCACCACCTCCTCCACCAGATAATTCATATCAGCCACCACCACCGCCACCGGGTTCTATGTATTTTCCTTCTAATAATAATAATCAATATAATCATCAACAACAGCAGCAACCACCGCCTCCGCCACCGGGTTCTTCAATGCCACCTCCACCGCCTCCTCCAGCCTCGCCGCCACCACCCCCTCCGACAAACAATGAAGTAGAGAGGGTAGTCAATAAAGGGTCATTGGGTAAACGCGAGCGTGATGGAGTTTCACATTCGCATAAACAGCATCAGAAGTCTTCTCATGCTCATCCTCCGAGGAGAGTTGAGACAGAGGAAGAGAAGAGAACGAGGAAGAAGAAGGAGTATGAGAAGCACAGGCAAGAGGAAAAGCATAGGCACCAGCAGAAGCAGTTGAAAGAATCACAGAATAGTGTGTTGCAAAAGACTCAGATGGTGTCATCTGGGGGAGCTGGAAAGGTGCACGGTTCAATTGCCGGGTCTCGAATGGGAGATAAGAGAGCTACTCCGTTGTTGGGTGGCGAGAGGGTTGAAAATAGGTTGAAAAAGCCTACAACTTTTTTGTGTAAGCTCAGGTGAGAATTTTCATGATAGGGGAGTTAATTGGGTTAATTTTTTCGTTTTAAACAAAATAAATGCTAGTAAATGTAAGAATAGTTATCCAAGTAAACATGTTATTGAAGTGTTTTTAGTGTTCTTAACTTTCTTGCATTTGTGAAGCTTTAATCTGATCTAGTGTTTTGGTGTTTACTTCCAGCACTGACAATTTTATATTTGTATTCTCATTCAAGGTTTCGAAATGAGCTTCCGGATCCAACTGCACAACCTAAGCTAATGGCATTCAAGAAAGATAAAGATCAGTATGTTATCTCATTCCCATGTTTTCCATTAGTATAGAGCTACCAAAACCTATATTAGATTTGAATGTTATCAATTTATATATTTTCTTTCACCGTAATAACTAAACCTATATTGCAATGCCAACTAGTGGGTGGTAAGTGTTCAAAAGGATAACTGATACCTGAACAAGAAACATAAAATGGTTGATTTTTTATGGGGAATTTGTAGCTAGGATGGTATAATTCTGGTATTTAATGACATTTGCCCTAAAGAAAGTAATTTGTGACTGTCTGATTGAAATGTCACACGAGTTGGTCTTTTCATATTGATCCATCATGCTAGATGCAATAGTTTGTTTATTAAGTATTTTGTTCTGGGGGGATGAGGTGTGTTTGTGTGCGTGTGTGTGTATGCGTGCATACACACACTGTTTTACCATTTAGTTAGCAGACAAGGGGAAACTATAGAGGAGGTAAAAGATATTATTTTTCAAATGGACATCCCTATAAGATGTCAACAGTTTGCGTGTAAGGAACTGATATTTATGGTTTTTGAAGCTTTACGGGCATATGTGATGCACTGATCACCATTGTTTTATTTGAAAACTTTATTTTGATGATGCTTTCTAAATTAAGTTTCTTGATTTGTATGTGCTTCTTATGAACACATGTATGATTGTTGTCCAGATATGCAAAATATACAATAACATCTCTGGAGAAAATGTACAAACCCAAACTCTTTGTGGAGCCAGATCTAGGGATACCTCTGGACCTGCTTGATCTCAGTGTTTACAAGTATTATCCTCGGTCCCTTTTATAAATTTGAATACATATACATCAATGAATAATACTGAATGAGTAGGTCGGATGAACCCTTTTTGTACAGTCCTCCCAGTGTCCGCCCACCTCTTGCTCCTGAAGATGAAGATTTATTGCGAGATGATGAAGCTGTTACTCCTTTGAAAAAAGATGGTATTAAAAGAAAAGAGAGACCTACTGATAAAGGTGTAGCATGGCTTGTTAAAACACAATATATATCTCCTTTAAGCATGGAATCGGCCAAACAGGTATTAGGCATATATGTTGATATAGGGATGAATTGCTATCTCTACAACCAACAACTTATAAACATATTATTGTAGTCCTTAACTGAAAAACAAGCTAAGGAGCTTAGAGAGAAGAAGGGAGGCCGCAGTCTTCTGGAAAATCTTAACAATAGGTATGTATATGCCAACTTATCTATCCGAAGTCAATTTTAGACATAAATTAATTTGCAGAAGTAATTATCATTGTCTAACTTGTTATTGTATTCTCTCTCTTAGGGATAGACGAATGAGGGAAATCGAAGCATCATTTGAAGCAGCTAAGTCACAACCTGTTCATGCAACTAAAAAAGAGTTGTATCCTGTTGAGTTTATGCCATTGTTGCCTGATTTTGATAGGTACGGCTCCATATATACCTTCCATAAGTCATATTATTACTTACCCTGGTGTGTTCTATTAATCACCCATTTTTTTGTTGTATGGAAATCCAATCTTTTGATACTGTAAGACGCAAACTGCTTCACGGCATTCGTATATTTGTTCATATTAATTAAGTTATTGTCTATTGTTCTGCTTGGCAGGTATGATGATCAGTTTGTCATTGCTGCATTTGATAATGCTCCAACGGTTGATTCAGAAGTGTACAATAAGTTGGACAAATCTGTTCGTGATATCTCTGAATCAAGGGTAAGCTATGTTGCAGTGATGCATGTAGTCTTCATCAGTAACTAAATATTCTTTTTGCCTGTTTCATGAAGTTCAAAATCCAGGAGATGCTGGGGAAAGATTTGAAAGTAATACAGTAGACGGTATAAAAAGGAATTGCATTGTTACTATAACCAATTGTAACTCTATTCATTAAATGTTCTTAATTTGCTCTTGTAGTTTGACTTACTATGTAGTGGAGTGGAACTATAATTCTGAAATATTGTCTATAAGGTTGTTTACTTGGTAGGATAGTGATCGACTCAATTACACTATTAATGTTCAATTAAAATGAGAAATCCTGTATGATAAATCCCATTACTGAGATATAGTTTTTGGTCGTTAATTTCATACTTGATTGGTGTTCTTCCGGTTATGTATGTGTTTTGCAAGCAATGACTTATGAAATATATAAGTGGTTGTTTTTTGGTTACACTGTCGATCAATGGTGTTGGCTGCTGAATGTTGTTAGGTTGACTCCTATTATTTTGTGGTCTGCAGGCAGTAATGAAAAGTTATGTTGCAACAAGCTCAGATCCTGCAAATCCTGAGAAATTTTTGGCATACATGGTCCCACAACCAGGAGAGGTATGCATTACTTTTTGACTGGATTCCAAATTTGAAGTACTGGTTATTTAGGAAAAAAAATGTTTCTAACATTTGGGCTTATATAAACTTCGTTATGGCAGTTGTCAAAAGATATATATGATGAAGATGAAGACGTCTCTTATTCTTGGGTTCGCGAGTATCATTGGGATGTATGTCAGAATATTTTCAAAATTCCATTCATTAACTGCTAAAGAAATTCCCCATTCAACACTTTTCTGACATTTTCTTTCCACTCCTCATCAGGTTCGAGGTGACGATGCAGATGACCCCACAACATTCTTAGTTTCATTTGATGAGTCAGAAGCTCGTTATTTGGTATTTCCTGGAGCCAATGTCTATTTCTTTCTCAGCTTTCCTACTTGGCATGTTGTTTCTTAATCGTTCAGCATCAACGTGTTAATTTTATAGTAATTTGATGTGCAGCCTCTTCCGACTAAACTTGTTTTAAGAAAAAAGAGGGCTAAAGAGGGAAGATCGGGTGATGAGGTTGAGCAATTTCCAGCTCCTTCTAGAGTGACTGTGAGAAGAAGACCAAATGTTGCTGCAATTGAGCTGAAGGATTCTGAGGTATGGCAACCATTTTATCTTTAAGCTTGCCATTTTATTTGAATTCGCGAAATAATTCCCTATATATGTGTTCCTTTCAAGGTTTATACAAGGTTAAAGGGCAATTCATCAAAGAACCTAGACATGGATGACGATCTCGACGACCAACATGGGGATGCAGATCACCATGATAACTTCCAATCTAGTGGAGCAGAAGATGAAATGTCCGAATGATTCTTTGGTGCAGATGCCGCTACCTTAAGCAAATTTGTTCAATGAAGTTGGTTGTTGGATTGGCCATGGATAGCTGAGTTTGTATGTGTTCTAATGAAGGTTAAATAATGACAAATCTCATTTTTTATGTCTAATTTAACCTAATGCATATACTTTCAGATTGTAGGCAGCTGTTAAATTAACAGAGATTTTGTTTACACACGTTTATAATAGAAAATGTCGAGAAATAATGAAATTTTAAAGCATGTTAGTCTCCATGGAATCCTATCATTGCCCTGAATGTTTTTTGTGAACATTTTTAGCAACTCTCAGAGACTCAATTATTTCCAATAATTCAATGGCAATCTAAAAAAGTATATGCTTGTAAACATACTTTTGATCAATGGAGGTCCGGTGGGTTGATCAAAATGTGGTTGGGGATGCTTTGGTGGAGGTCTAGAGGCAGAGTTGTGATTGTAGGTGAAAAAAAATGACAGAGTAGTGCTGTAAATGTTTTCTGCCAATGTTGAGTGGGACTAATTTCTAAGTCTTAAATAAAGTTATGATTCTGAGCTGTACAAAATTGGGATCTTACACATAAGTAGGTAGTTTTTAGTGCCACTTCTCACATTAGTATATCTTATACATGATTGGTGAAAGAATACCTTTACGGCCATTGTAATGAAGTTCCAGTGGAAGATATATAAACTCTTCAAGATAACATATATGAGAAGTCATGATGACTTCAGAACGTTTTCAAGTCTTACAATGATGAGATTGAATTTCAATATGAAAGAAAATTAAAGCTGTCAAATATTTTTTGACATGCAAATGAATTGAAAGGTAAGGTAGCATAAATACAACTAGTCCTCAATTCACACAAAATCATAATTCGAAGTTGCATATTTTGCTAGATAATGTGGAACTTGATTAGCAAAAAGCCTAACATGCAAACGTTTTAAACTATGAAAACTGGAAAATAAACTCATGCAATCATCATCTTTTGTGCGCATAAGAGGAAATAGTCTAAAAGTCCAGCAGAGCTTTTACATGGTTATGGTTTACTGCCAGATCAGAATCAGGTAGCAGCTGTGTTTGGCAGCAGGATTCCCTTCAGCGTCTCTAACAACTGCGGACAACCCTCATCTCCCATCCTAAGCTCGACCTTCTGCATCAACATTAACTTACACCAACCCCAGGGTGGAAGAGTCCAGCGAACATTCGAAACAGGAAATGGAACATGACTTGCATCTGATTTTGCAAAATAAAAGCATTATAATTGTTAATTATTTAAATGGAATGTCAAGACCCTCAAAGCATTGTTTCAGACTTTCCAAAGTTCATAGCATAGCTCACTAATTTCATCACATGTTCCGATTCGTTCACAATGATATTTGCAGTCAAGGCACTGAAGGAGCAAGGAGTAGAAATTGATTGATGACAAGTAACTCCGAGAGAAGATGCAAACCAAATCATTTTGGGTATTCAGACTCCATAAAAAATCGTTTACGCGTATACACACTCCATAAAAAGATGATCAATAGTTTCATTATGTTGATAACAAAAAGTAATCAATATCCGTAACATTAAAACTGCCAAATATGATCATATGGTGATGAATACTATAATAGATATGGCGGAGAATGAGTGAGTAAGAGGGGAAATAATTTCCTTTTCTTTCGAGAAAAAGTATGCTCTTGGATGTACACATTTATGTTATTCTTCACATTAATTAGACTTTTATATACATTTAACAGTGTAACACTTTAGTTTTCTATATCTGTCTTGTTGAAAGGGACTGTACTCTTGGATGATTAATTTGTTTTTAAGATTGAGTGATTTATCGAACTTTTTTTTAAAAGAAAAAGTTTAACAAGCTACAAGCTCGACTAGCCAACTTTTAAAATTATGTCTTTTGAGAGGAAATTTTTAAAATTATGTTGGTTTACTTCTTTGTTTTTTTTGACTTGTGTCATGTTGATCAAATTGTTAAAAGAGAAATCCTGATATTCATTTTTTCAAAGGAAGTGGCAAGCACCAATAAAATTCAGATACATAACTACGATATCGATTTTCAAAGGACTTGTGTCTGTAAGGTCTTAGGTTCAAACTTAGATAAAGTGTCTAGTTTAACAATATCGATTTTGTCAATTAAATTCGGTATTGACTTTCATTGTTATTGACACAAATTTTAAACACGCACCGACTCCGTGAAGAGACATTGAGTTATAGTTCACTGGCCCGTGTACCACCGTAGAAAGACATTGAGTTATGGTTCACCAATTGAACATGTTGAATTTTTTCAATCAAAATTGAACACATTAAATTGATCTATACTAACAACTTCAATAAATTCAAACATTTGAGTTCATTTTAAGAGGGAAAAAACCAAAAGATTTACCATATCTTAAAAATTATACTATATTGCAATGAATATTCGCAAGTTTATGATTCTGATATAAATTATTTATAATTGTCAGGCATTTTAAGAGAATAAATGACCACTTAACAAAATTAGTAATCATCAACACATTTTTTTAATTTCATAAAATTACTAACATATTTACTTATGGAAATAAAGTCATGAACAAATTCTTTTCAATATATACATATTGATACAGTACGTTCGAAAGCATGTCAAAGATTATTAGTTGCTAGCTTTTTCCTGATTAGAAATATGAGATTAAAATGTACCGTAACCAGGGTATCAAATGCCCTTCATTTTATCAACATTGAGTATAAGTTTCGATGACTCACAATACTGCAGCACTCATTTATCTCCAAAAAGCTGATAATCACATTGACCAGCTCCAAATTTTTGAAATTGTTGAAAACATGCAAGTCCCTAGAGGTGTCATGGGCTTTGAAGTTTAGGCCCCAGCCCACATAGTAAGGAGGCTTAAAAATTCACAAGATTAAAAAATTCACATTCATGCAAGCCCACAAATAAAAAAATCAAAAGGCCCCAAAGCCCCAAAATTTCTATAACATTTTTATAAAAAAAAATAACTTTTTTTACCGAAAAAAACATTTTTTTAGTGGAAAAACTTTTTTTTACTGGAAAAAAACTTTTTTTTTACCTTTATAGTGGGCTTTTTTAGGCTCACAAATAAATAGATTTTAGAGTGGGTTTGGCCCCAAATATTTTGTTCAATTAGGGGGCTTTAATTTAGTAGGCTTAATGAGGGCTTTTTTAAGTGGGTTTTAAAATTTGGGGCTCTATTGACACCTCTACAAGTCACTAACCCGACCACAAAAAGATATCCCTTCCATCGAAGTATCTTATTGCTGACCCAAAAATGAATCTTGAAATATTTGCATATCGTGTTTAATCTCTTAAACAATGCCAGAGAATTCTAATATATAAAAATACACAAAGTACATTAGGCAAAAAATGTACATTTTTATCATGTATCATTTGTGATTGACATGAGTTCTGTTGTCCACAAAGTGGAACTAGAATAGGATGCACCAGGGCTCTTTGTTACAAATCATACAACAAAAACAAGCATGGACATGTCAAAACTTTCCAATAAGATATTATTTGCTTGCTTAGATCTTGAGACATTTTTCTGATCAAAAAAGATTTTTAGACAATTTCATATTTTCAGTTTATTCATCACAGGAAGCTTCTTCCAATAGGTCAAGAAACCCTTTCTGAGAACTCTTACTGACCGTTTGAAACTTAGACTCAAATGGACAATCAGATGCTTCTTCAAACTTAGCCCATAATTCCTTCTTCAAAGTATTTTCACCAGCACGCTTCCCTCTTTGTATCGTGTTTTCAGGATTCAGCCACATGGGAGTGCTCTCTATATGTGATAGGTCGCCAACAAAATCACCTGTAAAGAAGAAAAAACACAACAGCTATGATCAAGCACGCAGCCCATGTTAACCAAACAAGCTATAAGGAATATATAACAGGTGAACCACTACCTTGGTTACAACAAGTTTTTTTGGCTTGATTATGACCTTTGGAAATATTCTCTTCCAAATTCAATTTATTGACCTGTTGTTTAAAAATGGATTTAGTGACACGCTTACACGATTCATTATCAGCCTTTTCCTTGTCCAATGATTTCTCATCAGGTGTCCCTAACAAAACACATGTTTTTGGAGGTGAGGTAAGCCAAACAGGTGATGCTTCAACATTTTCCTTTCCAATTCCTGACTTTGGAACACAATGTTTCCCCATGAGATCTGGATACTTCAACGCCAAACCCCGCGTCACACCATCGCTGCCAGAAGCTTCAGAATCTTCTGAATCACTGTAATGAACTCCAACAGGAAAAGGGGTGGCCTTTCGAAACTTATCATTACCCACACGACATATTTCAGATATGGGTTCAAGCAAAACACAAGATTTTGGAGGTGACATTTTCAAGCAAGGAGTCATCATATAAAGCATGGAGGTGTCTATTTTAGAATGATCCGGCGAAGAAATCAATTCACGCTCTTCATTATTTGTTGCCTCTTCACTCACCAGAGAAAGGGCAGGCTTTATTGGAGTTGGTTTCGTTACAACACCGTAAAGCACTGAATTATTATTGGAGGAAGTCAACTCAGTGAAATCTAATTTGGTTTGTGGTTGGTGTTGTTTGGATGATAACAATGATTTCGATAATGGAAGTGGCGTGAGCATAAACATTTGTCTACCTCGCTGAACAGTACAATTAGCACGCCATGATACAAGGGGCGAAGGAGATACTAACGTAGTCTCTTTAGGACTTACGCAATCACTCACATTACTTTCATCACAAGAAACTTCTTCACTTTTACTTTCAGATTCCACTGAAGTTGATGAAAGTGAACTTTGTAATTTTGGTCCCCATGGCTGCATTTGATAACAACAACCAAAACACTCAACTGAGCAAATTTTGAGAAATAGAATATTGAAGAACTAAAACAAAGAGTAAACAACAATCTTGGTCCTTGAATGTGTAGTGTTGTCAATATAGTCTCTGAATGCATCAAAATCATAAAAGTATCTCCGAACATCTCTTTCTTAGTCAGTTTGATTCTCAAATGTGTATTTTGTTAATTAGCTCAGTTCTTGAATGTGTCTTTCCTTGATCAGTTTGGTCCATGAAATCACTAACAAAAGACACACTCACTCAGAAATATTTTAATTAATTTTGATGCATTCAGAAACTAGAATGTCACCTTTTCATACATTTAATGATTACAATGATAGTTCACTCTTAAGTGTATGTTTGGTTCAACTTTTGGATGAGCCTAAATTGATTCTAGAGGTGTAAAATTGATTTTGACATGTTTAGTCGCTCTCTAGTATAATTGATTTGGTCTCCAGATTTGATTCTATCCTGAAGCTAGAAATTGGAGCTAATGATTCTAGAATTGATTTTTATACTCAAATTTTCATGTTTGGTTTCACTTTTGGAGGAGCCAAAATTGATACTAGAAGTGTAGAATTCATTTTGACATGTTTGGTTCCTCTAGAGTAGAATTCATTTTGCCACCAAAATTGATTGTGCTTGAAGATAGAAAATGTAGCTTCAGATTCTAGAACTACACACACACACACACTCAAATTTATTGTTCAACTCACTTTTACAAGAATGTATCCAAACATACACTAGTAGTGTTCAACGCAATTTTTTCTGAATGTATCCTAACATAAACCACTTTACCTTCAACTCAATTTTTATCCGAAAACAATTTTACAAATTTAATTCACTCAAAATCAATTTTTGTAAACACAAAACCGAACAAAGTAAAATAATACAGTGAAGAACCAAATTTAGGGTTTTTACCTTTAAACGCGACAGCATTTCAGACAACAAATTAGAGAAAGATTCAACATCACTTTTCCCCTCTTTGCTTACACTTTTCTTCACTTCAAGCGCTTTCACAACAAGCTCATCAATCTAACAATATTCAAATAAAAATTATAACTTTTTTTCATTTTTCATTTTTCATTCAAAAACCTAAAATTAAACAATCAAACTATAGAAATTTTCACCAAAATGATTATAATAGAATAAATTAACCACATCGAATCCCTAAAATGAAAAAAAAAATGGAAAAAAAATTGAAAAGAAGAGAAACCTGATGAAGAAGAGTGGAGAGATCGGAGTGAAGGAGAGTGAGGGAGGAATTATCATCATCATCGTTGATTTGGTTTTGGGGATTGAAGCGATTCGTTGTTGTAGTGTTGTTCTTCATCTTCATCAATCTTCGAACTCTGTTTCAGTGTTATTTGAATTTTTTGATTGAAGCGGGTTCTTAAACGCGACACAACCACGTCGTTTTGTATAACGGTACAAATTATTAATTAATTCCTAAGCACATAAGTAAGGGAGATCTTTATTGAATTTTAGATTAACTTGTGTAAGTTAATTAACTTAACTTTCTTAATTATCAATTAATTCATTCTTTAATTTTGACTATTTCATTCCTCTCAATTTTGCATTATTAATAAAAAAAAAATTTATTACTAACTTTTTTACTATTCATAAAATTATTAGAGGATCAGGATATGTTACTTCCACAAAATTTTAATGGAGGAGTTTAGGATGGGACAGTAGATTTCTTCACCAAGGTAGTCCACTTAACCACAATAATTCTAATATGTAATTAGGGTGGATTTTTTTTATTGAAAGAAAAAATAATAATAGGATGAAGAAGAAATATGATACAAAAACAAAATAAGAAACTGAAATTGCCTCAGCCATTTTTATTCGAGTAAATAGGCAATTACCCCCCGAAATTGTAAGTTTCGTCAATTACCTTCATGAAATTAACAAAACTTCAATTACCCCCCTGAAATTGCACAACGTTAATCAATTTACCCCCTCGTCAAATTTTTCTGTTAGTCAACATGACGTTTTGTAAATATCCCCGTTGAAGTTTTGCACTTATGTGCAAAATGCCCCTTGAACTTGAATTTTTTATTTTTTTTCTTAAAGGCAAGCAATTAACATTTAGCTTTATGTTGGGTCAATTCCCATCACATTATTATCCACCATAATCAAAATTTATAGCAAATCTTGTTAATTTTTGAACTACTCATTAACCATTTTTGTTGTATGGTATAATGAGTAGCTGTTTACTATTGATCTCAAATGCTCCAAAAACATAATCTATATCTATATGCATAAAAAGAACACAAAAACCCTATCCAATCCGAACAATGTTCATGAGCTTCATGAATGGAAATTGTAAACAAACACAAATGGAAATAAACAAATGGACAAAGGAGAATGGCACTATAATTAACTTGTAAAGGAAGGTTAATAAGTCAAAGGTGAAATCACAATGATGATACACATGACATTGATAAAATTCAATAATTCTATTCCAAGAACTTAAGAGAAGACATAAAGCTAACTGTTAATTGTTTGTCTTTAATATCATTTGAGTCAAGGATAAGAATTTTTTTTTATAAATTTTAAAGTTCGAAGGGCATTTTGCACATAAGTGCAAAACTTCAATAAGGTATTTGCAAAACGTCATGTTGACTAACAGAAAAATTTGACCGAGGGGGTTACTCATTTTTATTCATAAGAAGATGAGGAAGTAGAAGCTTCATTCCTTTTACATTTTGTTTCACTAAAACTAGAAATTAAAAAAACTCCCCGAGATGGGGGGGGACACTATGGGTTGCAGGGAAGTACTCCCGCCCCCACCTCGTTGACATCTCTACTTACTCTTTTTTTTAATCTCGTGGGTAGAAATTCATTTAAAATGAATGCAAGGTTTGAACCTCGGCTCGTGCATCCTGCAATATCCCTACTAACTGAAGGGGGCAACAAAGTTAAACTATAAAATAAAGTAATACGTTTACATTACTACTCAAACCAAAGAAGAATAAAAATGAAGAAATACAAGGAATCAAAGAATATAAACATACATATATATTACTGTCAAAATTACAACTCATCAAATTCACAAGGAAATAAAATCCATCCTTAGCCCCATCATCACATGCTCTAAATTACTCCTAAAATTTTCTACATAGCTAAAAATAAAATCTAGATATAGCTTTCAAGACATTTGGGAAAGTAAATGACCAAAAAGAAGACATTGATTGACAAACATGTCATTCACAAGTCTCTGCTCCTATTGATACATCACAATCATGCAAAAAAATACTAAGAGCTTTTTATACCCTTTTTATTTGATTCCTATCTTCCCTGAACAAGTCCACTAAATACTTGGCTATTCCCAGCTAGTGTTGCTTCCCACTCAATAGAAGACAAAAGAATCTGTGAGATGGAAATCACTACTGTTTTCATATCAGGTCGTAAGATTGGATCGTCGTCCACACATTGCTTCGCCAGCATAGCCATCTATGCACACAAAAACACCAAAACATAAATGAGTCACGACGGTTAAATTTCATGCAAATTGTTAGAGAACAGATATTCAGGATTTGATCACAAAATTCGGCCAATTTTGCCTACGTCCAAGTGAAGAGTGACGGCAGTGCCTTTCTATTATTCAAACTTAGGATTATAGATTACAACTTATGTTTAAATACTAAGGTCCATTTTACAATATTACTCCTAAACCATAATGCTGGTGCGACGTGCCTACTTATCAATAAACTATGAGCCATATCCAACACAAATTTTTATCGCTTAAAGCTAAGGTGGGAAATTGTGCAGATTTGTGGATTCATGTGGGAGGTATATGATGAACTTCACATCAATTATGCTTTGGGCTGAACAGTCTTAAATTTTCTTCCTTAACGAATCATAATAATATAATGCATAAGAAAAATAGGTGAAAAATAAGGAAACTTGCCTTAAATACACAATCATGGGGATACAGATTCATCATATTTGGATCAATGTAATCTTTCATGCTTGACATGCTCAAGGAATCAGGTGAGTTCCTAAGAACTGCCAACATCTGCAATTTAACAAACGTTTAAAGCTATACGTCGGAAAAAATTTGAAACGGTTAAACACTAGGAAGTGCCATCATGATTCATGAATGAAATAAGTAAAGGAGCAATGAAAAAGTTTAAGAAAGCGTGGAACCAACAATTGACACTGAGAAAAACATGTTACAGTCAAGTTTTGAATGTAAGATGCAATAAATAAGGAAACTGTAGAAAAGTATTTGATAAATTCTCATCACTTTCGGTCTAATATTTACCAGCTACAACTATTCTGCAAAGCAAGGAAGAACTGCATGCATGTAGAACCTTCAATTCACAATTATGTCTTATAAGTAGAACTTACTATTGATGCGAGTGATCGTCTTTCAGGATTTTTTGTCATCATGCCTTCTGTTCGAATAATGGCCTCCTTTCCGGTTATAGTCTCAAAAAGGACAACACCAAATGCGTAGACGTCACTTTTGGTTGTCGCAAGGCCGTCACTCAAGTATCTGAAGTACAACATAAAGGTTTTCTCTATATTATTTTTTTTACAAAGGAGAATTAAATTAGAATGTAAAAAAAGTATACCGAACATTACTTACTCCGGGGCAAGATATCCATATGTACCAACAACTTTTGTAGTTGAAACGTCTCCTCCCTCATTTGTTATCCCGACAAGTTTCGCCAACCCAAAATCTGAAATCTGGAGAAACAAAGAGTGTTCAGTAACAAATGACAATCAGCATATAGAAAATATGTAATAGCGTATAAATTAGTCATCATTGCCTTTGCTTTAAAAGAAGCATCAAGTAAAATGTTGCTTGTCTTGATATCACGGTGGACATAATGAGCTTTTGTGTGCTCATGTATATATTCAAGTCCCCTAGCAGCATCAAGTGCAATCTGGACCCTCATGATCCATGAAAGTGGTGAATGACCTATAATCAAGAACATAATGGGCATGAACTATGGTCTTGTTTGGATAAACAACTTAATCAAGTGCTCACAGCATAAACGTTTATTATGCAAGTGGTTATCTATAAGCTATTTCTATAATAAAAGATAAAATAAAGTTAAATTATTTGCATATAAGCTATAAGATAAGCTATCCTAGAGAGCTTACGGAAATAAACTAAAAACGACTTATAGACATGTCGTAAGTTGTTCCCGTAAGACCAAAACATTTCATTAACTTTTTAAAAACTCAATATAGATATAAATTTATAGGTCCACACAAATAGGGGAGATTAGCATTAAACAGACCAAAATATAGGTGCATAAACTTACCCTTATTTTGAGGATCATGCAAATGGCTTCTGAGTGAACCCTTCTGAGCATATTCATAAACTAGGAAAAGCTCATCGTGACTAGCTGCATAGCCAATCAATTCTACCTTGACAAATTAAAAAAAAAAATACAACTCAGACACGAGATATATGCCTAACAATTGGCTTCAGACTCAAAGAGTGTGATACATTCTGATCGAAAAAGAAATTACCAGATTAGCATGATGAACCTTGCACAGAACTTTAATCTCTGATGTAAACTCTTTTGTTTTTGTAGCTGTCATTCTTTTAATAGCGACTTCCTAGAAGGATTCAAGTAAAAATTGTATGAGAAAAATACACACTTTATAGTTTATACTATAACATGATTTCAAGTATACAGTCATGAACCTGGTCACGAAGGAGGCAATAGTAGACAGATCCATATGTTCCATGTCCAAGTAGATTTGAATCAGAGAAGCCTTCAGTTGAGGAAAAAATCTCTTCATATGCAAACACTACCGGCTTATCCATGTCAAATACGTCAGGCCCTAGCGCTACAATTATAAATGTACACATATAATGCATATTCACACCGAAACACAGTACAAGCGAAACATAATTACTTTGAGCTACAATCATAGATAAAATATACAACTTAAGAATACAATAAGAAGGTTACATACTTGGAGCTTTGGGAACAGTAATTGTGTGAGTGCTGGAGTCGCCGTCTGTTTGCTTTTGGTCAACATGTTTGCCGCATATGTACCGTCCAGAACCACAAAAAAAACTTGGATTCCGAAGAATTTGGAATTTATGGGAGACCTTTCCCTCAGCATCTTTTTCATGACTTCGAGAATCAGAAAAGCAATTTGATGATCTCAGGCAAACACACAGAATTATGCCTAATATTATCAGAATAAGACCAACTCCTAAACCTCCAATGATCCATCCATATGGTACATGATACTTATGATTGTCCTGATCACCTGTAACAAAAATATATATAAATTAAAATTAATTAGTTAATTAAATTGAACATTCTACTGCAGTGAAAATAACGATATATTTTATTTACACCAGTCTGTGCATTGATGAATACCTGAAATATTATCAACAGAAGGGGTAGGAACAGAAGCTGGTGGAGAAGCATTGTTCAGAGGATAAGGATCACCAGGAACTGAAATGAAGTAAAGTAATTAAAATTGTGGTTAGGATTCAAGGGTGAGTAACATTATTATTGCAATTTAATAAATTCAATTTGAATATTGATTCATCATATGAAGATGATCAGGGAAAAGGTAATGGCACTTAAATGAAATCACTTTCACTTGATACTCAATCCCTTACATCTTAAATGTACACATTATCTTCACATATCTCATTTTTCCAAACTGTCTTTAAATTCACATTTATCATGGGGAAGTTTATTCTATTAGCTTAAAAGTCGTGTTTGGAGAAACAAACTAAATCAAGTATTAATCATACCAGTGCTCATGTTTAAACTATTTCTATAACAATAGATAGAATAAAGTCCAACTGTTTCCATATAAACTATAAGCAGTTTTCTTAAGGTATCCTCAGGAGCTTATGGAAATAAGCTAAAAACAGCTTACTGACATGTTATAAGTTATTTCCATAAGTTCTTCCAAACAACCTCACAAGTGCTTATGTCAATCCAAACCAAACCAAACTGCTTTCTTAAGGTATCTATTGACATAAATAAGCTCAAATAAGTCAATCCCAACCAAACTGACCCTAAGTGATCTAAGAAAACCATCAAACTAGAATGCTCAAATATCATTTTATCAATTCAGTCATTTTATCCCCAAATACCAAATTACAAAAACCTCATAAACCATTCAACCGAAATAGTCCCAATGCTCAAATTCCACCCAATTGCCATAAAACAAACAATATGCCACCGCACGAAGTTATATAGAATTAAACTTCATCAAATTTAGTACTCTTAACACACTCCCCTCATGCTCAAGACTGGACATATGTAGCGTGACTTGATTGGTCCGATATAAGGTGGCCTATGGATATTGGGTAGGTTATGATACCATCACAAAGTTATATAGAACTAAACTCGTATCCAATGTAAGACTTTTTACACACACACACCTCCCGCTCAAGACTGGACATATGTATTGTGACCTGATGAAGGTAGCCTAACGAACAATGGCTAAGTTCTTATAGCATCTTATAATTTGGGCTGAGCCTAACTCTACCCTACAAAATCGGCTTGTTAGGCGAGGATTGTAAGCCACATATGAACACATTTTCAAGTCATATCCCATCCAATTAGGGGACTCTTAACACATCCTCAACCAAAACATCCCTCTCAAACATATAAACACACATACATTAATAAATATACACACAAACAAGTTCTAAGAAAGGATTGAATAAGATTGCAACGAAAGAAAGACTAACCAGAATCAAGAGGAATATAATAAAGCGAACCGACAGTAACATTATCAGGACCATCAAGGCCATTCACACCCTCAATACTATCCATACTAACCCCAAATCTACTAGCCAAAGATTCAACACTATCCCCATCTCTCAACACATAACTCAACAAATAATTCCACAATCCACTAGAACAGCCACAAAACAACCTCAATGATATAACAGCACCATTCCTTGCCTTCCTTGAAGTATTTGGAAGCAAAATAAGCCCATCATAAGCATCCATAACCAAATCATCCACAAACCCTTCATTGGTTTTAACAGTAAAAGTTGTATTAGACACATATTTCTTGATCCCAGATGCACAAGAACAATTCTTCCTTATGAATATATAATCCCAACCATTTCCTTCAACTGTGATGTCACTTGGCAACACATCAAACATGCTTTGAATCACTCCCAAAGATTGATTCTGTTGAGGCTTATAGGCCAAGAAAGATGTGCAAACTCGTCTTGTGTCCGTACAGTTCATTGGAGCCATCTGATACGAACTACTACTGTTGAAATGAAGGTAAAACAAAAATAGAACAAATTGAAGCAACTTCAAATGGGGTTTTCCTAGGAGAATCATTGCTTAGAAATAAACAGCTGAAAACAATTTTGAGGTAAAAGGATCAAAGAAAATGGTGGAAATGGAATCAGTTTGAGCTCAGGGGTTGTAAAAGAGCAAGCTTTGCCCAAAGCTTGTTTCAATGGAGGAAAATAAAGGAAATAACTTGATCTAGATTTGAAGGAAAATGAAACACCCCACTACAAATTCAGCTAAGAAAAATCAAAAAATGAAGAAAAAAATTCAGATTAAGATGAAACCAGCTTAAAAAAATAAGCTTTTTTTGATGAAAAAAGACAAAAAAAAAAAGAAGGGAAAAATCCAAAGTGAAAGAATACAAGTTGAGAAGAATAATTAGAGGAAAATGGTGTATGCTAAATTTAGGAAGCAAGAAGTTAAGGAAAAAAATGGTACTTTAAGGTAAAGAGGAGAAGAAGAAAAGAATGAAGAGAGTGAAAGAAAAAAAAAACAGAACATTAATGAAGAGAGTGTTTTTGTTTTTATGTTTGTGTTTTGGTTGTAGTCACTTACTCAGGTAAACTCTGATTAATGAAGACAGTAAAAGGTGAAAGTGACTTGTTAATAGAAAATTGTTCAGAGTAAAGAGGTATAGGTGTTTTGTAGAGAGATTTTTATTCTTTTCTTTTGACTATTACACCCTTGCTTCTACTCAAAGAACAATATAGAATATCTTGTGTAATGTGTAGGATAAATAAATGTTAGTATAAATAAAGATTGACTAAGCTAAAAGGTAAGTTAATCACGATAAAACACTGTTTGTTTGGTTGGATTATATCGTTCTTTTTCATGATGTTGATTTCTAGGTCAAAAGTGACATTGCTGGTGTCAAGCTTAAAAGGACATTAACTTTTTCATTTGGGAAAAATATTGTCATATCAATTTATTTATTACTCTAATTTTTTGTAAGGGTCTTTACTCTAATTGCTAAAAGCATTAATGTAATTATTCTTGTTGTTCCTTCAATTAATGTTAATGTTTTAGTTTTGGTGTTATTATGAACTACAGAATGAATGATAAATTTTATATGAAAATTTGCATGTTTCTTTTAACAACAACAAAAATTGCATGTTAATGGCCAATCAGAAATTTTTCTTTTTTGGCAAAATTATCCGGATTGTTTTCACATAAAACAAATGTAAACTCTTAATAGAAAATAATCTATAACTGAATTAAGATTTAGTTGAATGAAAGATTAATCAAGTTAGAAAGAATGGAATAGGAGGGAGTCAAATCTATTTTAGGTTTGAAGAGTCTTACGAGAATCGTGAGGGTGTCAGAACTAGTAAAAGACACACGAAACCAGTAATTCAGCATCAATGACTTGTGTTCCATATTTTAAGTTTGAAGTAACAAACAAAATTATAATTTGAGGAGCATTAAAAGATACAAAGTGTTGTGTTTACCAACTAAATGAAAGTGTTGCGCCGCAAATTAAAGGGATTAAGGTCAAACGTGGAATGCAACATACATCCAATAACAGTCAGAAACTACAAACTACTCGCGAGTGTAAGTGAAGAACGAAAGTCAATAGGATTACGTGCTGTCAGACAACAACTTCAATCATTCTCTTCCCGATTACATCATCCATTTATTAGACTCCAATAACTGAATTTGCCACTTCGACAATATCTTCCGTGAAGCTAATCGTTGTTCTGACATTTGAAACGTGTGTCCAAACAAAAAGGCACGAAAGATATCCTTATTTATTAATTTTGTTAGGTCTGCAGCAACTTAACTTAATATTTTCTATCCCATTTGCTTTATTAGGTTAGAAGTAATTTTAAAAATGTATCGCACCAATTTCATTCATATCCTCTTGTCTTTTTTTTGACAGTATTTTCTACACTTATCCTTATTTATTAATTTTGTTAGGTCTGCAGCAACTTAACCTAATATTTTCCCTCTCATTTGCTTTATAGGTTAGAATTAATTTAAAAAATGCAATTTTGTTAGGTCTGCAACAACTTAACCTAATATTTTCCCTCCCATTTGCTTTATAGGTTAGAAATAATTTAAAAAATGCATTGCACCAATTTCATTCCTATCCTCTTGCCTTTTTTTTTGACAATATTTTCTACACATATCCTTATTTATTAATTTTGTTAGGTCTGCAGCAACTTAACATAATATTTTTCCCTCCCATTTGCTTTATTAGGTTAGAAGTAATTTAAAAAATGCATCGCACCAATTTCATTCCTATCCTCTTGCCTTTTTTTTTACAATATTTTCTACATTTATCTTTATTTATTAATTTTGTTAGGTCTGCATCAACTTAACCTAATATTTTCCCTCCAATTTGCTTTATTAGGTTAGCACTAATTTAACCTAACGAAGACAATTTCATTTGACTGTATCATTTGCAATGACAATTAACAAAAGTCAAGGGCAGTCGCTTAAACATGTTGGTGTATATCTACCAACACCTGTATTTTCTCACGGACAGTTGTATTTTGCTGTTTCAAGAGTTACATCCAAAGAAGGACTAAATATATTGATCACTGATGAAGATGGTGAAGATACCAATGTAACATCTAACGTCGTATATGAGGAAGTATTTCGCAATGTGTGATGAAACTACATGCCAATATACTAAAAATTTCATATTTCTTTTACCGAATTATTGATAGGATTACCGGATTTTCTTTTATAATATTTTCAGATTTCATACATTTTATGAAGTGTTTTATTTTGTCTACTATTGATTATCACGTGTTATTTTTTTCACCGTTACCAATTATATATTGCATTTTATGATTCGTATGTCAATCCCTTTATAATAAACCCATGCGGAGCACGGGTCAAAAATCTAGTAACATACTTCATCTAACCTTTTTGTAGAAAACAATCTATATTTTAGATTCAATGAACTTAAAAATGAATTGTTTCTTATAAAAACGAAAGGAAAAAAAAACCGAATGGAGTAGTAACTAATTTTAAATAAAGATAAAGTATTTAAATTTACAACAACAAAAAAAGTAACATATCAAAAAGAAAAAAAAAATACTTTAATAAATATATCACGAGATACAAGATCCATAGACAAAGGGGAAATTTCAAAATTAGATTATTTTAGATGTCTTTAGAAGTTCTATGGTGAGAGGATGGATAATATGGGAATTGAGCATGGTTACGGCAAAGGGAAGGAACAGAGAACCAATACACGATAGCTGGCAATAGAAAATGACAGTTTTGGTGATGGAGATGGGGTCCACACAAACATGATCCCGAATCTAATGTGACCAAAGCATAGGGTAAAAATTCGTTGACCTTTCTTTGTTTTTGTTTGACTCACCGAAACCGACACCCAGAGAGAGATACACAACAAATACGGTAATTAACTGCTTCCTATGCTTAGAACACCCACATCCATAGTACTCATGGACCTCACTTGATATATTATATTTCTTCATATTTTTCAATTATTTAAATAACTCAACTACATTTTCTAATTATCCATACTACTCATTAGAGCTGTCAAAATCGACTGGGCCTACCGGGCCGGCCCGCAAAAGCCCGAAAAAAATGCAGGGTTTGGACATAAAAATTTGGGCTCGTTTAAAATCGGGCCTTTTTAGCCCGACCCTGTTGAGGCCCGAGCCCATCTCGGGTTAGCCCAACCGGGCGCGGGTAGCCCGTTTAATTTATAATTATTTTTTGACATTATAATTTTCTATAGTCCACCATGAAGATGTAGTCATGATTCAATTGAGTACATTTAAAGTATAATGGCATTAACTAAAGAATGCTTTGTAGGAACAAAAATAGTTACCACGAGACACATTTATCTAACAATTAACATGATTATAGTCTTGTTATGCAGTCTACAACCATGCTAATATCATTTTATTAACTATTACATATATTTGGATGTACATGTGTCCTACTTAGATTCATATTGCACTTATACTGAAACACAAGTAGTAAACATATATTTTAGCTTCAAATGTTATGAATACAAAATTGGGCGACTATTCTAAGAAGTGAGATACTTTATTAAAAAAACAGTGGTAAATTGCTAACTGAGTTGTCGGTAGACCTTTTTTAGTTTAATATTTTATTTTTAAATTAAAAACATTAAGTAACCGGACAGGTCCGAAAGTTCAAGGACGAATTTGAAGTATTAATCTCTAAAAAATGTTATTCCTAAAAATAAATGTAGTAAACTTAAAACAAACACACTCCTAATATTTACTAGTTTCGTAGCGGTCAAACAAGTTTTAGCTTGTGGAAACATTCTATAGCTCTACTGCCAGTGGTCAAAAGGCTAATCATACAAATGTTTAATTCAAGAGTAACAAAATAAATTCAACCATGATATTAAAACACGTCAAATTTTTGTAACAAAAAAAACACTTCAATTTTTTTTCCTTTTGTTATATCATCAATATATCACATCTAACATATTATTTTTTAAAAAATCTTTATCTCTCTTAAGATGTATATACATTTGAGGTGTTTAAAAAACATTTTTTAAATAAATTTAATTTTATGAATTGGAAATAAAGCAAAAAAGAAAGAAAAAAAACAGAAAGGGGTATTGCCATTATAAAGGGAACAAAAAGTGATGCCTTAAAAAGCACCGTAGCACTACTACCTGCCTCCTGTTGAAGAGATAGTCAGCCAGCCTCTACCTTTCTGCCAAACCCCACCTCGCCATCACCAAAAGAAATCCTGCAATTGAAGATATAAATAAACTCACAATTATTGAAAGTGTGAAAAAAAAATTGACATTAAAATTGTAAATTCAGATCAAAATACTTCTCCAATCAGATATGTAGGTTTCTATATTCAATTCTTGTATATTGAAACATTTCAATTAGAAAACCAAAATGAAATACATTAGTACAAAAATTAATCACAGTCAAACAATAGTACAAAAATATACTACATTACAAAGTATTTTCATTTTTTTTAGAGGAACGTTAATGCACACAAAATGAAATACATTTTAACAGGTTTGATATTGCTTTGGCAATCTCTATAACCCTATAATTTTGTCAAACCATTAAAATCCATTATGTAAGACAAAACATGCACTTTCGTTGGATGGTTCAGCTTTTGTTTTTAAAACATGATTAAAGTTTGGCAAATTAACTTGAAGACAAGTGATTTTATCCTTTTCACATTTTTTTCCTTATGTACACGAACCATTAATAGTAAAATTATCCTAACTTATCCTTGAACCGTCCCCATTAGTGAAGGGCCCTGTCTCAATTATCTTCAAGTAATTTTTTTATTATTTGAAACTGAGGTTCAAGTATTCTCAAATATACTTGTCGAGGATAAGAAACTTTAGGCCCTATGATCTCAACATATAATATGATAACATAATACCTAATCAACCTAATCTATGAAACATGAAATATTAATCAAAATAAGTTGTAGGTCCATTAGTTACGTCAGGTGCATGTGAAACTTTCCAGGTATAAAGATGATAAGCCAGAGCATGTGCACGAGCCATCATCATCATTATATACTCCAATTCATTTTTTACGTTTTAGATTAATTAAATATAAACAAAAGTCATTAATTGAAGATTTGACATTATTTTATGTTTGGTAGTTACTAGTACGTAAGTAATCAATCAAATAATTTGTCGTACACATGATTAAAATAATTGATATAATTCTAGAATTTAATATTGCCATCTCACTCATCTATGATTCTCAATTTAATTTGTTCTAAGGTCCACATAGTCCCACCACATTTGGACCTTGCCTCAGTTGCCTGTGTTTTAATAGAGCCATTACCATCAAGGAAAAGTTTGCATTCTAACATTCCTCACAACAATGAGAGTTTTTGGTATAGGTTTAAATGATGAAAGTAATAGCTTAGCTATAAGCTTGGGATACATATATTGTGACAAGATAAGAGAATTGGTTATAGCAAGATCATTTATGAAGAGTAGTCCTGTTTTTTTACCAGAAGAATAATCCCTATTCAATAAGATTTATATCATACATTCATTTCAAAGTTTAAATGTTCAGAAATATTGCAAAAAGTAAAAATTACTTTGAAGAAAATGATAAGCTTGTGTTGCAACATGTATTACAAACATTATCATGAATGGAATGCAATAATAAGTTTGTTCATTTCAAAAACGAAAATGCTGAGTTTTTTTAGTGAAGAACTAATTAATAGTGAATGACATTGATGCATAATTACATTTATGGTCATCTAGTTTAACTAATTTGTGATTCAGTTGTTGTAATATTAATTGCTTAATTAGGTCTTCATTTTTTTCAATCAAGCAAATTTGGCCCCTTTAGCAAAATTTCATTTAATTTCTAACATGATTTTTTAAATAGATAGAATTGGTTTTTTAGTCCAAAGCAAGTTGATGTAAGTTGTTAACTTTCTCCCCAATATTTGAAGATTGTTCTTTAGGCACCTAACAAATGTTCACAAATAGTTATTACCATTCGTCGAATATCAATTAACTACCGTTTGCTTCAAAACGGTAGTTAATTGTCATTTAGTGTTTTTAAATCGATTAAATCACTTTTTAAATAGGTTTACCGATTTTAAAATTTTTCATGAATGGTAATTAATTGTCATTTGGGTTATTTTAGATAATTTTATGTGTCTGTGAGCAATTTTGATAGGTGTCTAAATGAAAACATTTCTAAATAATTTTTAGATGGGAGTACGCCCCCAAATGTTCATAATCAAGCTGAATCCAGCCCAATCCATTGCACTAACTTCCCATTTCTTAAGAGCTGGGCTGGGAACATGTGACATCAGTACGAAGAAACCTTTATTCACACCCCCCCCAAAAAAATCAGGATACTTCTTCTTTTTTCACTATATAACAAATCAGGATAACTTCTAACATGGTTGTGACTTGACAAGAAATGTTCATGATTTATTTTGGGTATTAATTAAAAATTCTAGGTGTAAAATCATTTTTATTCTGCCTAGTTTCTCATTTTTTATTTCAAAATTGTTACCTTGTGTTTAATCCATTTTCTATCGGTAAATATTTGTAAAAATATCACTAAAAGCAATTGTTTTTTCTCAATATTTCTTGAACAGATGTTAAAAAATGGAAAAAAGATTGATTAAAAAGAATATGACATAGTTAAACTTAATTATATCATATCATGCATCAGCTTAGAGTATTTTAGAAAATAATTTTACTAGCAATGCTTCAAAGTTCACTAGGGATGCTTCAAATCTCATTATGTTAGACAAATTACCCTCTACATTAGTAGAATTGTCTAGAACTTTCAATTCTACTTTAACAAATTTGGAATGACCTCAGTATGCAACCAATTTAATAGAACATTAACCAATTTAAATCTTCATTAATGAAAATAAAAAGGTTACATTCACACACAATATTTGGAAATTTAAATTAGTATTCCCTAATGATGCATCAAATATCATTATTCTAGACAAGTTACCCTCTACATTAGTAGAATAGTCTTAGTTTAGAATGATCTCAATATCCAACCCAAGTCTTGAGCTCAAGAATATGCTTAGTTAATAGAACATTAACAAAAAGGTTGCATTCATACACATTATTAGGAAGTTGAAATTAGTATTCCCTAATCTACTTTAGCCCAAAAAGGAACCAAAATGTCAAATAAAAACACTCTTGTAGTGTGGAAGAACACCTCAAACAGCCTCATCCTTCCTTTGCATTGCCGAGTCAAGTGGTCAATGTATCAATCTAGTCTTTCTTGCTACCAACTGTGAACAAAAGAACATTTATTCAATCATTGATCACAACCAAATAAATCAGGGTAGAGAGATAGAGAACTAATTGTTCTCAATTATAGTTGAGTTTGGATCAGCTATTATAGCTTACTAAAATTTATAGTTTATGAACTAATCCATATAAGCTTATGAAGGTGTTAAATGAAAGTGCTTCAAATATTGTGATGTAGAAGTTGGTTTTTTTTATTTAAAATAAAATGAACATGCAAATCGATTATTGAAATTGTGAATATTGGATGAAATAGTCCCTGAATTTTATGAACTAGTAAATACTTCATTGAAATTGTAACTTGACACTCAAAATAGTTCATTTGTTGACTTATGTCGTTAGAGGCTATGACGTGACATGCTAAATGAACATGTATCATTTGACGTGAATCTTACATCAATGTCACATCACCAATAACTTATATAACAGTTAAATTCATACATTTCATGTCAACTCTAAAATTTTCATCTTAGAATCCAAACATGTAAATAAACTTTACCTCATAAATTTCATATACAATTTAGTCCTTGGTGACCTGTTACAATATATGACCAGGTGATCATAATTTTGAGTACTAATTTCCCTAATCACTATTTAATTTGTACAAAATATTTTTTTTCAAAAACTCATAGTTATTGTAAGGTTCTTTTTTCCTCTTCTTTAGAAGTACTTGTACTTGTTGATAAGTTTATCCAAACTAACTAGCTTTAAGTTAAAAGACTAAAACTCACGGTTAAAAGCAGGAAGATCAGAACTCTTGGACACACGCAGCCTCTTCACTGTTGATACAAACATACTGCCAAACAAACACATTAAAAATTAACCACACAGTAAAAAATCATAGTTTCCAATTATCACACTTCACTAGTAATAACTAAATCATTGAAAAACTAAACAAAACTCACTCAAGAGTTATATATAGTAGTAATTGTTAAACACAAGAAACTATAGTTTTAAAAAACAAAGATTAATTTTGCATTGGCATTGAAATAGTAGTCATAGAATATAAACAGTATATAAATATTGAATAGAATAAGATGAAAAATGCATCAGATTCACATTGATAAGATACTTACTGCCACGGCACGTCCCCTACAAGCATCTTGTCTCCTTCATTATCTTCATAAACAAGAGTATATTCTCCACTTCCAGTCAATGATCCTTTGATGCCTTTATCTTCTTCCTCTTGCTTCTTGTTAACTCCATGAGATAAATTTATCTCTGCAACAAATTTCATAATCACAATCTTTATGTGAGCTTAGAAAGAATAATCAAAACATATTTTTAATGATATTTGTGACTTTAGAAGTAGTTATGATAGAAGTAATGAAGTCGCATATTTGTAATGATTTGACGACAATGATTGATTGACAGTGCAAAAAACCTTTACTATAACGGTGTTTATGATTGTCCTTAAAATATTTGTTTGGTGAAAATAGATTGACTATAAGCTAATGTAGTTGTTTCAATTGCATTATAGCTAGGTTGACATTTTATACCAGGAGGTTTGAATGTTACTTGCTATTTAGTCAAAGGATGTAGGTAACAAAGGAGAAAACATGTCTAACAATACAAGCTTTTATTTCCCAACAAAGAAAAACATTTCCACACTACAAAAATTTATGTCAACAACAAATGAATAAATAATTGAAATTAAATAGACTACACAAGACAATTATTGCATTAAAAGGCCAGGATCTGGATTTGGCCGTAGTAAAAATACACTGGAGACATTGAGACAGATGTCTCGGTCGATGGATTAAAATTGGACGATTCATATTCAAACTTCACCAAATCAAATTTCAAATAAAACCTGATCGAATCGTTGAGATGTTTAGACAGCGGTGACTACAAGTATATTGATAACAATAGTTCTTGCAATTGTAATCTTAGTTGTATTTTTAAGACTGGAGATGATTGTGATTTTAAGTTGTATTATCAATCAAATTTTTGAAGTAAAAACACAAACATTCTGATCTCTATCTATCGATCAACGTTTACCAACTATAGTGACTGCAGTCAATCTGGATCCGAATATCAGTATATTACCTTCAAGGAGGCCTCTAAATAGGTCATCAACAGCAGATGAAAGTTTTTCATAGCCATCATAAGCATTGATGTCAATTTTTCTCCCAATAGGAACTCCATCCATATTGATCTTCACAAACAAGCCTTTACCAGAGTTGCTAATAGGTTTGTTACTATCAACAATAACCTTGTCTTGAACCATAGGCCGGGACTCGGTTGGCGGCTTAGAAGAGCTTCCACTTGCAATGTTCTTCCTGAATGAACGAATCGGAGGCCAACCTACTACTGGACTAGCAGCATTTCTGTTTTAGTTGAATCATCATAATAATATAAAGTTAGACATGAAAATAAACAGAAAAAGTAATCATCATCACTACATAAAAGAAGACAAATAGCCAAAATTCGTATCTGCAACCACAATTACGGCCACAACGTTAAGGTTTTGGTATCTTTGTGACTTCAATTGTGGTTTTATTAACAATACATTTATTCACAGTTTGACTGTAATATCAAGAATTACGACATGATCGTAACTAACAACAATTTAAATCTTTATAATATATCAACAACTTTCACTTGGCGGTGGATGCAATTGAAGACTGCAATTTAAAACCACAAACATAGATATAAGAGAGAAAAGCAAAGGAGTACCTTTTCTGAGACCTGTTTGGTAAAGCTGAATTTCTTGCAGAAGAAGGAGAGAATGCATTTTTCTCACCATCCTGCAAGTTTGTGCAACAAGGTTGTGATTGTGATGCATCCTTTTCCATCACTTGCATTGATGAGAGCTTAAGAAATGATGAATCTTTAGCATAACCAAGAGTGAGTGATGATTCTTCATCTCTTTCTTTTTTGACATTCTTCATGCTTTTTTCATTGACAAATTCTTCTTCACCAGGTGGACCAAGTCTAAGCTCCAATTTCCTCTCCTCTAAAGAACACTTGTGGCTTCTTTGCCACATCTTGTTGCTTACAAAATTTCTTCAACTTTCTTATTCTTCCTTTTTCTAGATATTGAAACAAGTTTAATTGAATTGAGCCTTTTTGATATCTTGAAAAAACCACCTCCAAAAAGAACCTGTAATAATGATAAACCTTTCTTTAAGGCTTAAAAACCATCAAGAAGTAGAAAACTTTGAACAGTTATAGTGAACAGAACAAATTCAAAGGAAATAAGGATAGAATGAGCCACAGAATATAGCATGGAATACTTGCCTAACTTTGGTTTCACACGCTTAAATGGTTCTTTTTCTTTCCTCTTTTTAGGCATAGGTTTGAACAAATTTGTTGAGATTCTCCTTAGCCTAACAAACCAAAAACAGAAAGGGAATTAGAGCATAGTGCACGCAACTTGAAACAAATGTTAGGTAGTTTAGCACATGAAGTAAAGTAAAGCCTAACCTGAATCGTTGACCAAGTTATATATAACCTCAATCAATGTTATAAAAACTGAATCGGACGATTCAATCGGTTGAACTGTGAACTAACACTATATACCGTTCAATTGTTTTAACGTTTGGATTACAATTTTGTCTCAATTTGAACGGTTTAAGTTAAAGCAGTTGAACTATGATACATAGGTCTCTTTGGTTCGATATCTGACTCAATTTTTAAATGATGACTCTTCCAATGACTTTTGCTTGTTAGAACAATACCCCTGACATGTCACTTAAACTTTGGCATCTTTATTCCTTTTGGTTGGAGTCAAAAAAAAAAATCAAGAATTCAAAGAGTGAATAAAAAGAAGAACACTAGTACACTCAAGTTCTTATCTTGTTGGCACAAACACAACCATTGTTTCCTTTGTTAATTAATGTAGCTGTTTTACTTAAGTGCCTGTTAAGTTGGTTAGATGAGACTTAAGATACACACACGTGCTGATGATTGAATCAAACTCAAAATTCAAATTAAAATACATTACTTAACCTTTTTTTATACGTCAAGAAATTGAATTGATGATGGGATTGCTACCATTGCTTTATTTTGTTTCTATCTTTTACTTTTACAAGTGGTAGACAGGATTTGCATGATCCATGTTGTGCAACAAAAAACATGCGGTTCATATGATATTTGTTTTGTTCTCTCTTTTGACAAACAACAATGTATGAGAGCACTTGTTACACTATCCCCATTTAGGTTACATTTCATATTTTGATGTCCTTGCCAACGTTGAAATGAATGATGTATATGTCACGGCATTGGATTTGGAATTTAGATGTTGGTTTTAGTTCACGTGATAAAAGTATTGAAATACAATAATTATTAACGAAAAAACTATATATCTTGTTTTTTATGTCATTATCTAATTAAAAAAATAGAAATTAAATTTAAAAAAAAATATTTATTATAAATATACACTTATGAGTATTTTTCAAAATTGAATTAAGGTGATTCACAAATAAAATTAAGCAATTCATTGATTATTGCGTGTGATAGTGATCATGACTAGTATTTTATTCTAAGGCAAGGAAAACATATTGTAATTTTATAAAGGCTAAATTAATAGGAAGGTCTACATGTCATTGTAATTTCACAAACTATTTTATTTATCCCCTAAATATTATAACTTTTTAACTTGTAAACAAAATCTCAGTTGTTGTTGAATTAATCTAAAACAGCATGGCCATCAGTTAAACAACCATTATAGTGTCATCTCAAATAATCCAATAACTTAGGCAAAAAAAAGATATCATATCCTAACAGCAATGTATATCCAATAACTTTGGCAAAAAAAGGATATCATCATATCCTAACAGCAATGTAAAAATTAGTACATTGCAGAATTGTCTGTCATAAATAGGCATGTAAAGAAATTGTGATGACCAAATATTGCAAAAAAAATTGGCCTAAAGTATATGTGTGCATGTCAATCTTTCCTAGACTGCTGGGGTCAAAATTGGAAAATGACATCCAAAAAAATAGTTGATACAAAATCCGAATAACATGATAATTGCTAACCATCAAGGTAAAAAGAATGAGAAGCAGCAAGAAGTGCAGCACCAGTTCCTGAACCATCGTTTGAGTGTTCAACGATAACACTATCCGATACACCTTCACCAAGCAACTCCTTTAGGGTATTCTCTAAGCACTTTCTGTATTCAGTGTAATGCTCATATAGTCCGCCATCCATGGCTATCACATTCTTCTGACCCTCGCCAACAGTGATGGTATCTTTTCCCAACTTCTTCAGAATTCCCATGATACCAGCTGCAGAAAGACGAGCACCACGGGTAGCAACAATATTGCACAATGCAACAACCACCTTTCTCACTTCCAGGGAGGTATCAGATATCTAATACAATTAAACAAACAAAAAGGAACGGAGTTAAGTCGATGAAAGTTTACCATATCGACCTTTACAGTTTTAGATGTCGTTATAAAGACACTAAAAAAAGTCCTTTTGGAAAACATTTATCGGAACAAAAAAGTAAATTTGATGTACCTCTAAAATCTCCTTCAGTTTGGTTTTGACCACATTGAGATCAGCGGATGAGTCATGATGCATGGCAGACATGTCAGGTGTCCTGCACGTCAAATTATTATGGTTAAGATACAAGAACTTCAATGATAATACTGGTAAAGGGGTAACTATAAGAAGCACATTAACCAAGGAATTTTATTAAATCATGACTTGTGTAAGCAATATTCACATGGACAAACTGATGAATGCTCAATGTTTTCACTATCTTCTGTTTGGAGAGAAATTGAATTGGAGTAAAAACATTACAGATTAAGCAAATTTAGGCAGAAAGAAATTAGGAGTGTAAAATTTTAAATCTAAAATCAAATCATTTCTGTGTAACATTATATGAACAAATTCTTTGTCGAATTATATCAAACCCTTAAATTCATTTGATTTATCATTGTTAAGTGGAGAGAATATATACAATTGCTCTAGATGATTCCGAAGAAGGTATTGGAAAAAGATGCCCTGAACACTAAAAAGAGGCCAGAAAACTATCCTGCCTCGTTGAAGGCCTAAGGTCAGAAAATTCGCTTTAAAAGTCAAAGTGGTCTGCTCCAACCAGAGACCAAAACAGGATATAAAGCATAAAGCCATAAAAATTCTCCATAACCTCCCAACTAGATTAACAGACACCATCTCAAGTTATGAGGAGAAACTGAAGCATCAGTGTCACAACCAACAATCACAAATGTTACTATGCATGCAAGTGGCAGAGGGCAGAAAAAGCATAAATATGTACCTTAACATGAATGGAACTTTCAGTTTTGAAGGAACAGTTTCACCAAAAAACCAAGCTTCTTCGGCCATTTTGTATAGTACTCTACGAACAATTTCTCCCAAATACATTCCAGAAATTATCTTCTCAAAAGTCTACATGTATGGTTGAAAATTTCAGGAAAAAAATTAATAGCCTTGTTTATTAAGGCAAATAAGATCAAAATTGGAGGTCAGGTAACGCAATTGTACCTGTTCACCAGGGTTTAAACTCTCAGCATCTAATGAATAGTCATACTCAGTTAATGGAAGGTGCGATGACCGGAAGTTTCCCCACTCCATGTTGATAACCTACATCAGTCTCATATATTGAAGCTTCAATATTTACTATACTTTTTTATATCAAATAATCTGTAACTGTTTTTAAAACTGCAAACTCACCATTTCTCCAGACTTGGGCAAATCACCGTGCCATTTTGGTATTGCTTGAGCACTCTCCACGTACGCTGCATTTGTTCCGGTACCTAAAATAACAGCAGCAATGACATCCTTGTTTGTATGTCGGCCTCCAGCTAATGTCCCGACTGTATCATTGACCTATTGGATGCCAAATATATAAGTACAGAATCTAAAAACAAAAATAATTATACTCCAGAAAAATTAATTGAGAATGCTATCATTTAATGTAATGTAGAAGAGTCGAAAACTTCAATTACCAAAGCTGTTATGTTCATATCAAGACCTTGTCTCTCAATTGCTTTTCTCAATTCAGCCACAACATCCTGACCAACCTATGTAAACAACAATAAAACTTGGTATAAAATGTAAAGGTGAAAGAATAACACGAAAGGAAAAGCATCAAAGCAGTAAGGATTCAGGATTTACTGCATCGTCGATCTTGAAGCCTTTTGTCCAGTTGATAAGGTTCCCGGAAGAAATGGATGTTTGCTTGACAGGAAAGGAAAAGGTAAAACCTAGCTCCCTCTTTCTACCTGGAGGAACCTTGAAATCTTCACTTTCTTCATTAACAAACTTTGCGAGTTCTGCTGCAATATAGTCAAAGAGTTCCTGAATCACATTTTTATAGATAGGTCATGTTTCTCATACAAATGGATTAAAGCAAATAACTTTCTGGAAAAAGAGTAAATAGTAATTGTTAGGCATAAAAACAATTCAAATTGATAGAAGAAAAAAGACTTACATGTGATGTCCCGACCATCAAATTTGGAGGAATCGACACCTCGGCAAATTCTTGACCGACAACACCATCTTTGCCACCGAGTTGCACACGTAATACACGAAAGTTAGTCCCTCCAAGGTCCAATGCATAAAATAGTCCTTCCTCGTTCCTAAATAGAGAGGGATGTAAAGAGAAAACAAAATATTTTAATATTTTTTCAGGCTATAAAAATTCAAAATGTTTGGAAACACATATATACAAAAAAAAAGTACGCTTATTGCAGAAAATTTTAACAGTTATGAAATGTGACTGATGGGAAATTGTCTCAAAATATGTCAACTAGCAACTTCCTAGCACTCTTGAATTGTGTTGCAGTAAAAAGTGAAACAGCATTCAAATATTATATATTTAGACAAATAAAAAGAGGATTTAATATGATTCTAAGCTTCCTAGCAACAAATTTTCACAATCACACATCACTAAGAACATGAGTGGCAAATGAACAATGCAAGTAATAACTTCCCTCTAGTACAAAATCAGTTTATTAACATTGCAATTGAATAATAAATGAGCACAAATAGCTTGCTGATCATTCAAACCTAATAAAAAGGATGAATTTACGGTCAATTATATCATTTTCTCAAATAGTGATGATGTGTTAGTGACGTGTCCAGTGTACATGTTTCGTAGCTCAATAATATATAGACATAACAACAACAACCAAATCTTATACCAGTAAGTAGGATCGGCTATATGCATGAAATTATGTGATAATTACCTATAAACAACTTAAATAAACACTTATCATAACGGCTATATTCAATAAGCTATCTACGTTCAGATAAGCACATTGCAATTCCATCTACTTTATCAACATTAGTTTTCAACATAAAAATATAATTCTGATTCAACCATCACTTACCATAACATTTAAATTCAATAAGCTATTTGCTTTCAGATATGCACATTACAAAGCCGTCTACATTATCAACATGTAAAAATAGAATTTCGATTCGATATCGACATATGTATCTAAACTCTTCTACAACAACAACAATCAAACCTTATCCCACTAATCCCACTAAGTGGGGTGAACTACATAGAACTTTCTTTATTTTTAAAACTCTTCTAAATATTTAAAACTTCTTACATCATAAAATAAACACCAATATCCTCTAAATAGCCTCTTTCATGATACAAAGCCAACTTATAAACAAACAAAGAAATGAATCTAACACCTCAACAACTCTCTAGCATCAAAACTCGTGTATGTCTGACACGTGTCAATATCCAACATGACACAGACACATATGATTACGATCAATTATATATTTTTATCAAATAAATACCAATGGAGATGTGTTCAGTGTCGTATCCGGTGTACATGTTTCAAATACCAGAGGTGACGTTCAGTGTCGTGTCTGGTGTACATGTTTCAAAGCCTTATCCCACTAAGTGGGATCGGCTATACGAATGAAATTACATCATAAAAACACATAAATAAATATATAAATAAATTTATATTGATCTAATAAAATAGTGACAAAAACTAAAAGAAAAACTATAGATCAACATGATTAAGATTGGATCAAAAAAGTTATACCCTGTAGGAAGATTATCAACGAAACTGATAAGCATTTTGAGCTTACTACCACCATCAGAAGCAAGACCAGCGTGCATCTCCACCGTCATTGCATCAGCAACCTGTTTCAGCTTCAACGTTGGTGTCGCACACTTCTCTTCAAATTCCTTCAATATCGATATTGCTTTTCCCCATCGCTTCGATTTCTTCACGTAACGATGAATTAACACCGTCGCCACCGCACACGCCGCCGTTGCTCCGATCACCGTCGCACACGCTACCACTTTTCCCATTTTTTTGGGTTTTAATGTCGGAAACAATCTTGTCAAAAAAAAACACACACCAAAGTACACGCACACTCTCTCTATTTATCACGTGTCTCAAATTTTATTTATTTTTATATTTTGATTGGAAATGATAAATAAATTGAAGGATTTTGGTGAAATTTTGGACCGTCTTTCTTGTTATTTTAATTATATTTTAAAAATTTCATATAATAATGTTTTTTTTTTTAAGAATCATATAATAATGTTATACTGTTGAAGTTATTAAAAAATATAAGATTTTTTTTTTTTATTTGTTT
>Ga0228711_1000036_pt1 | contig 89771 bp, 34 predicted proteins | sample MedpolnodulmetaG_2_FD_177996 | JGI IMG/M metagenome (GOLD analysis project Ga0228711, IMG submission 177996) | Root nodule microbial communities from Medicago polymorpha collected in Santa Monica, California, United States - brown nodules | ecosystem: Host-associated > Plants > Roots > Nodule...
CCGGGTTTGGCCGGTTCCGGCCGGTTTTCACCGGTTCGACAACATAACCGATCCGTTGAGCAACTCGAACCGGTTACCCCACCGGTTCCAGGTTGGACCGGTCCGACCGGCCGGTCCGGTCCGGTTTATAAAACTATGGTATTAGGTTTATAGGTGTTGTCAAACCTTAGTGTAAAAAATGCTTTCAGGTTTCATCAGACCTTTAAAAATGTCAGGTCAGACCTTAAAAATGAGTCTGTGTCGAGTAATAAGTCAGACTTAGGCCTATAATTTTAAAGTAAGTCAGACTTAGGTCTTACAAAGTTCGGCCTAGCCCATTTCCACCCTTAACTGTGAGACTATTTAGTCTATTTGTTATAATTTGTCAGAGATTAATTTATCTACTAAAAAAAATTATGAAATTTCTATTTTTTTTTGTTAGAGAATAAATTGGTCGCGATAAAGTCGTCATTTACTAACAAAATGAGTCTTTATTTTAATTTTATTTTTAATAAAGGGATTCAGAGGCCTAAAAAACTAGGGTGTGTTTGTTTCAAGTTATATTTGTAGATTCCTGGGAATAAAATCATAAAAATGCATATGCCTATGTTTGTCAATTTCTTTTAGGGTGTGTTGTTTCAAGTGTACCAAGTTCAATTGACAAAAATATCAAAATTGTTAGGTTGGATGTTATGGTTGGAGTTCGAACTCCAACACCTCCACTTAGGGTCCGTTTGGTTTGAGAATTAAGAGGGGAGGGGAGGGGGGATATTTTAATTAAAAGTGTGTTTGGTTCACAAGGGGATGGGAGTGATTTTAAAATTATTTTACTATTTTACCCTTAAACTTAATTAAATAAGGATAATAAAGTAACGAAACAATAACGATGTAGTCGATAACAACACGATGTAGACGATGGAATAGTAGATTAGTAATAGGGTTGTTACAATTACAGGTAGTAATAAAAGTTGTTACAAGGAAAAATTGTTAACAATATGGAATAAAAGTTGTTACAAGATAATATAACCTATAACTTAATAATAGTAAAAGTTGTTTCAAGATAATATAACCTAATAATAATAAATGTTGTTACAAGGATAATATTGAGATTTTAAATTAATATAAGGATAATTTTGACGGTGCAATAAAATTTGCTCCCCTCCCCTTCTAAAAATTGAACCAAACACATCAAATTAAAAATCTTTCCTCTCATCCAAAACTCTCGAACCAAATTATATGGGTGAGATTATATTGGCTTTGTCATTATGTACATCTATTCAAAAAAAAGTTGCATATAAAGTTTATGTTGTATAAGTTATTTAACGAGTTTGGATTTTGAGGTGACAATCATATGATGGACAATCAACATAAAATGTCACATGTTCATGTGTCACATCATAATCTCTAAATCTTGAGAATTAAAACATTAAAAAATCTACCATATGGGAAAGTATAGTTATTTATCCTCGCAGTATCAAAGTATTTATTGCGTACACATATATTTGAAAAAATTAAATTTACACATACACCTTTTTTTTAAGAGGAAGTTTATACATATATCTAATCACATTTCACCGTTTATATACTTTTATATGTATTTTTAAAAATAATATCATGACATATCTAAATAATGAGATTTAATTGGATATTATAGAACTATTTTATGTTGATATTACATAAAAGTTATATTATATTAATTTATGTTAACAAAATAACACTAGTATTCATTTGTTTCTTAAAAAGAATAGTTAATTAAGTTTTTAGTCCCTGTAAATACACTGAATTTCGTTTTTAGTCCTCATAAAAAATTCGATAAATTTTGGTCCTTATAAAAATTTTCATCATGTAATTTTAGTCCCTGTTAAATTAAAATTTGTTTAATTATGCTTAAAATTTAAAAAAATTTAATGATTTTTTACATACTTGTTCAAAACATTATAAAACGTTTCTCCGCAATAAGTTAGCTCAAAAATTTCGTAAGTTTTATCTTGAATTTTTGGCGTTCAAAAAAATTATATTTAATTCATTACATGTTAAAAAATTCTAATTTTTTATAAAAGAGATTATTATAATGTTCTTAACATGTCTGTTAAAAATCATTTAAAAATATAAAAGTTTAATTATATTTAAACAAATTTTAATTTAACAGGGACCAACACATACTTTTAGTCCGTGTAAAATTAAAATTTGCTTAATTGTGCTTAAACTTGTAAATTTTGAACATATTTTTTACACACTTATTTAGAACATTATACAAAGTTCCTCCGAAAAAAAAGTAGCTCAAAATTTTATTAGTAGGTCCAAATTTTCATTAATATAATCTTGAAAATTTGGCGTTTAGAAAAATTCATATTTAATTCATTACATGTTTAAAAACTAAAAGATTTTATAAAAGAGTGTCTTACGATGTTATGAACATGTATGTAAAAAAAATCTTTGAAAAATTTAGAAGTTTAAGCATAATTAAACAAATTTTAATTTAACAGGGACTAAAACTACGTGCTAAATTTTTTTTATAGCGACCAAAATTTGTCATTTTTTTATGAGGACTAAAAACGAAATTTAGTATATTTGTAGGGACTAAAAACTTAATTAACTCTTTTTTTTTTTTGAATCGGCAAATATTATTAACCAACAAGCCCGTGCAAGAAGCACTAATAAGCTCGGGTGAAAAAAAAATACAAACAAGGGGAAATCGGTTGCCACATAAACACCGGCTCGAACAGAAACCCCTTAAAAACCACCCCTAAACAAAGGAACAACCCAAAAGAGTAATGACACAAGCATATACCTATGACAAAACCACAAGCATACCCCTGCGTCAACACCTAGACAACCGAACCGGCTAAAGAGCAGCCTCCACTCGAACTGCACAGCTGCTGCACCAAAACAGAAGACTACACAGGACCCACACCACAAGGCAAAAGCTGGACTGCCCCTCCAAAACAGCACCAGCAGCGCAGCTGCTAAACCCAGGCAGCACAGCTGTACACAAAAAACCAGCAGCGCAGCTACTGAAACTCAACCAAACATCGACATTGTTGACACCATCAACAACGTACCAACATCCCACACCAGAACCGAAACCAAAACACTCTAACAACAGCCATCAGTGCCTGCTCCCAACCCTTCCAAGGCACGAAATAGGGTCCCAATTTCACTCATAAATTAGACAAATCTGGAATTGCGTCCTACTAAACACCCATCTCCAAGAAAGGGCTTTGATTTCCTCCACAATATCGTCCAAGATGGGAATTTTTCGGTTAAAAATGTTGTCATTCCAAGCCTTCCACAACACCCATATTCGTTGCAAGCCAAATAAGTCAATGCCCCTTTTGACCTTCTTGTTTCTTTCCCACCCTCCCCAACATTCCCAATGTACAAAGAGATTTGGAGGGGGTGAGAAAGAGACAATCAAGCGACAACATAATTCTCAACCACACCGATATGGCCAAATCACAATGAAGAAAGATATGTAGCGAAGTTTTCTCCATCCTTGCACACACCGCACACAAAGATGATTCTTCATGAGGTAGCACATGTCGCAAGACAAGATTAACCTTAGAAGGAATGCGATTAAGAAAAACCTTCCAACCAAAAGCTACTACCTTAGAAGGTGCCGGAATTTTCCAAAGACATTTAAAAACACCTTTTTCATCCTCCCGCCACCTATCTTCGCTCAACACTACCTCTTCTAAACTAATATAAGCTGACTTCACCGTGAAAACTCCCGAATCTTCCAACCTCCACCTCCAAACATCTGCTTCTTGAGACCACACCATCCCTTCCAAGTCCTCTCTAAGACTTAAAAGTAACTCCTCCTCCCACATAAAAAGGTGCCTTCTCCAAAGGAATTTCCACCCCGGACCTACCTACGAAATCTCCCTCATTTCCCATATCAAAGCCTCCTTTTGATTTGAAATCAAAAAAAGTCTTGGGTACTTTAAACGGAAGCATTTATCTCATCTCCACCTATCATTCCAAAAACTTGTAGCCGACCCGTTTCCCACCTTTCTATCAACCACCAAATTAAACCAATCGAGGCCACCGTAGTCTCCTAGTTTAACCACTTCCTTCCACCAAAGAGACGTGAATCTCGGCCACACCAAGTTACTCCCATCCAACAAACTTGAGACACCCTCCCCATACTTCTTTACTAACACTCTTTTCCACAACGCTTCTTCCCCTTCAAGCAACTTCCACCGCCACTTTGCCAACAAGCTAATATTCATCACCCTTATATCCTTCACCCTCAAGCCCTCATTCGTTTTTTGTTTACACACTGACTTCCATCTCACCCAATTAATCTTCTTGCCCCCACCCCCATCACCCCAAAGAAATTATCTTTGGATCCTAAGAACCCTCCTCCACACTTGCACCAACATCTTTAAAAAGGATAAATAGTAAATAGGCATAGAATTAAGCACCGAATTAAGAAGCACAACTCTACCACCCAAGCTAATATACTGATTACTCCACGAATTCAACCTCCCTCCTAAGGTCTCCACCAACGGTCCCAAGTTGACATACTTCTCGAATTTACCCCCACCGGAAGACCCAAGTATTTGAACGATAGGCAACCCTCACTAAAATTCAAGAAATCACATCTCATTGCCATAAACTCCTAACTGACATTAACCTCTATCAACGAGCTTTTGGAGAAATTAATCTTCAAACCGGAAGCCATCTCAAAACCTCGAAGAACCGCCTTCATAGTCCAAAGATTTTGAACCGACGCCTTTCTAATGCAAAGAGTATCATCCGCATATTGCAAATGGGAAATTACCAAATTACTCCCACCAAAATCAAAGCCATTGAACAAATTCGCGGCCACCGCATTCCTCATCAAACCACTAAAGCCTTCCGCCACCAACAAAAACAAGAAAGGCGCTAGTGGATCCCCTTGCTTAAGCCCTCTATGGATGCTTATCTCATCCGTCGGACTACCATTTACAAGCACGGACATACTCCCTCCACACACACGCCTTTATCCATGCCACGCACTTCTCACACATCCCTACTCTTTGCATCATATATTCCAAGAAACCCCAATCCATCGAATCATATGCCTTCTGAAAATCCACCTTGAAAATCTAACATTCCTTTTTAGTCTTCTTAGCATAATCAACCAGTTCATTCACCACCAACACTCCATCCACCAAATTCCTCCCCTTTAGAAAAGCCAATTGTGATGGAGAAATAATAGAATTCATAACGGCCGCCAATCTCCTAGCCAACACCTTTGCTTATAATTTATAAAGACACATACTCCTTCAACTCCAACGGGGATGAGACTTTTGGAATTAAAGTAACAAAATAAGCTAGCATACCCTTTGGCAACACTTCATTGGCTTGAAATTGATCAAACATTATCTGGACCTCATCTTTTAACAAGAACCAAAACTCCTTAACAAAGGCAAAATTAAAGAAACTAGTATTCATCGATATGTTCTCCTATTTGGTAGTTGGAAATATGTGTTTGAAAGGGGAGGGGGCTGCAAACCATGCTTGCCTCTCTCTTAATCCGTTCATGTTTTCGTTAGATGTTGGATATAATTTTTCTTAATGTATGTTCTATTCTGGCAGTGAAAAAGGATAAACCACATGTCTGAAGTTAAGCCTCAAATTTTAACTTCACAATATTATGACAAATTTGATATCTAACCGCAAGAAAGGTTGGTTCAGCGCTAAACAGAACACATCGATATACGATTGAGAGTGTGAGGGATGTGTGCAAGAGAGCATTTAGAAAGGAAAAAAAAAGAGGTGAAGGGGTGTGAAAACCAAAAAGGAGGATACAAACAGTAATACTGAAATATGTAAATCTTCATTCTATTTATTTAGGTAGTAATAGTAGCCAAATACAGTATAATGATCTAACCTAATTAAATTGCTCTTCTCCCATCACTCTTTGCTCACTTCCAACTGCACTTTCGAAAATGCCCCTATCGTGAGTTAAGTCACGCAAGTGTTAAACACAATGTGAGTTAACTCACACTACGTTATTCCTGCGTGAGTTAATTGACGTTGAACATAGCGCGAGTTAACTCGCGCTGCGTGTCCTTTTAAAGATTAGGTAGTAGCTCATTTCCTCTTTCACATCTAAAATCTCCAAAATCTCTCTCAAATCACCCAAATTCAAAATTCTTTCAAGTTCAAATGAAACCACACTCCAATAACAAGTAAGTTTTCATAATCAAACACCATTAACCTTTTATGTTTATATGTTAGATTTTTCCTCTTAAATTATTAGATTTTTTTTAGTTTTAGGGTTTGTTTAAATTTTGATTTTTTTGGCAAGAAATGATACAATGTTTACATGTAAATGACTTATATTGCTTAATTATTTAGATGCTTGCATGTTTATGTTGTAGTTATGAGTTTTAGGGTTTATGTATAATTTGCACTCCAAGTATTTGATGAAATGTTTGAATGAATTTTTCATTGATTGTTTAATTTCTTATGGTGTAGATCTGAAACAATGGACAATTTGTTCAAAGCTCAAGTATGTTTAAACAGTGGAAACCCTCATTTGTTAAAGGTCCAGGTTGATGTCACGCTAAAGGATCTGAAGGATCAACTGAATGAAATCAATCAAGGACTCAACCCTAGAGACACGAGGAGGGTGGAGGACCTTTAGTATGCACGTCCCAGTTATTTGTAGACCTAAAAGATAATGTTTTGACTGCGTGAGAAGCATGTTCTTCATATATCGTCAGCACCACATGTTGGATTGAGATGGAAGTTACGTTGCTGAAATCGTCTGAAGATGTTCTGAAGAGTTTAATTCTGCCACAAGATTATGTTTAGGTAGCATCATTATTATGTAGTGTCTTTAGTTTGTTGGAATTTAAGTTTAAGTCTTGTTAGTTTGTTGACTATGTCGGCATTGAAGTGTCTTATACTTAGTGTAGAGATTTGCAAGATACTTAAAAAAAGTCAAAGAATGAAGAGAACACAACATGTATTTTGCCGAATCAACTGTATATGTTTTCACATCGAATTTCTTTCTATAGGATGAGTAGGACGTAAGGGAATGCACCTCTAGGATGTTGTTTTGTGCTTGATCATGCTCCTCTGTCAATTGAAACTTGTCAGTTGGTAGTGCAGTAGAATTAAGTTCAAAAGAATGTATTGGAATGCATTATTGTGCGTCGCTACTCATCCTACATGAAGGGATTCGATGTGGTAACCTATAAAGTTGATTCGGTAGAATACATGTGTTGTTCTCTTCATTCTTTTGAATTTTCAAAAGATGCTGGAAATCCCTACCCAAAGTATAAGACACTTCAATGCCGACATTTTCGGCAAACTTTCAAGAATATAATTTAAACCCAACATCATGATGATACCACATATTTAGGGAGAATGTAATATAGCGTAGATGAAATTAAAACTAAATAAAATTGTGTATTTTTTGAATTGATTTCGTGTACTTGTACAGCTTTATTCGAATTTATTCAATACTCAACTTTATTCGAATTTATTCAAAACGCAACTTTATTCAAATTTATTCAATATGCAACTTCATTCAAATTTATTCTATACGCAACTTTATTCAAATTTATTCAATACCAAAATGCGCAGCATATCAAAAAAAAAAGAATCCAACAAATCAAGACATTACAAACCATTTTATTTAATCATCTCACTCGTCACTGAAGTCAATTGGGTTGTCTTCAATAGTTCTGGGGGCACCTGCTTTTGGTTGCGGACCAAAATAACAGGTTCTTTTGCTCTGTCTCATCTTGTTGAAATTGTACACGGGCACATTCACCTTGCTTTTTTGTCCGGTTCCTTCACATTCGATACTGTGTCATGTCCCAGTGGTTTTTGCTTTCTTCTTCTAACCTTTTTTTTTTAATTAAGCAGCATATCTACACAATGCAAACATCATATCAAAACCTACTCTAATCCTAAATATTTTACCACAAATTCCTAACAATTTCAAACTATTCCTAACAATTCCTAACAATTTCTACCACAATTCAATCAATTCTATTCTAATCAACATCTAACAATTCAATCAAATCATAAACATCTAACATCATAAAATTAAAAATCAACAAAACCTAAATATGTGACAATTTATCCAAAAAGTCTAACAATTCAATTAAAAAAAAAGGCAATGAAATAGGATAATAAGCACTTACTTGATTCTGTGATTATAATTGGCGTTGATGGCGGTGGGAGAAAATCACAACTTTCTTGATCAAAACCGCCAATGGAGTTTTAGAAATTCCGAGGAAGCTGTTCTGTTTTTATAACAGAACCCAGCATGAGTTAACTCATGCCGACTTAAGTCAGGTAGCGAGCGTGACTTAAGTCACGATGGGGTATACACCTGCGTGAGTTAACTCACGCGGGGGTATTTTGGATAGTTTGGTTGGGAGTGAACGTTTTATGTTGGGAGAAGAGCAATTTTTAATTAATTATCATTCAAGCATTACAAAAAGCATTGAAAAAATAACGTTAATCACTGGCTTAAAACAAATTAACCACTAGATTTTTAGTAAAAATTTTGTTCTGCTTTTGAGTTTACAATCAATTATATAGCAACTAATGAAGCTTCAAACCACTAGTTGTAAGATAGTGAGTGATGCATGATGAATTGTGTCGTTTACAATACGTTTTTTTGAGTCAAACCCTGCGTGGTATAAAAATTTGATGCCTTTGAGATTAAACTTGCAACATGAACTACAAGTCTACAAATCTCCATTTAACCAAGCTACGCTAAAAAATGTTTAAAGAATTTAATTTGCGAAAATATATTTAAAGCGAAAAAGATTTGGGGGGCTAATTTGAGGCCTAAAAAATGTGGGGACCTAAAACCCTTGATTTAGTGGCCGCCCTCTTGGACTAGTCTTGAACATCGACAATTGACATTACCTTTTTAGATATATTTTGTGCATCATGGAAAATTGGAATGAAATGACAGAAATAATAAAAGTAAAACAAATCACGTATGAATCAACATTTTCCGGTAAGATTTTTAAACAGACAATTTAGTAACAAGGAAACTCTATACATAGAGGAGAAGTTTAGGGTTTCCTTGCTTGCTCCTAAATCATTGTTTCCTTGCTTTTAAATCTTCACTTAGGTTGGCTCCACCTTGCTCCCCAAGCTAGGAGTATATATATATATATAAGTCTCGGATGATGGATTCTTTAGTTCGGCCATTGAGTTTAAGTGACAAAGGGGATATGGATCGAGACCTTAATCAAGCTTAAAGGGTGAAATGCGTAAGAGTCGGTAGGTTTAACCTTGGTCGACCCATATGTGCAATAAGCCAAGTCCATAGTCCATTCCACAGTTCCCAAAATATGAAGTCTGAAAGGATGAAATGCTTAAGAATCAATAGTTTTAGCATGGTTCAATCCCATATGTGAGATGGGTCAAGTTCATAGCCTAGTCCACAACCCCAAGCATGAAACATGAATGTGAGTAGTACTTTAAGGACCAATTTGAGGTAATCAGACCATAATTTATAACGAATCTACCAACCCCAAGCACTAGGCATGTAAGGGCGCGATATGCTTCAAAATGTCTTAGCCACCAAGCTGCGTTATTTATTTTTAACTAGTGTGGCTAAATTTCATTGACACAAGCAGCATAAGGATCAAGTTTCATAACTTTCAAATGTAATGATTTCCCTTACTAAAGTTAAATGCATTGCAGATGATTCATTCCTTATGTTGGGAAGAGATTGATAGTGCAAACTCCTCCCCTTTTGGGATGCCCTTGGGAAGAGTCTTATTAGCACTTGATCCCCTCATGGGGAGAGTCTTTTTGATTTATTGTGTTTGATCCCTTGGGAGAGTCTTATTAGCGCTCGATTCCTTGGGAGAGTCTTTCCGATTTCTGGTGTTCGATCCTTTGGGAGAGTCTTATCGGTGTTTGATCCCCTGGCGGAGGCTTTCTTATTTGTCTCTTTATTTGGGTGAGCTTTAACACCAACTACTCCTAGTCAGGAGAGTTGGATGCCGTGATGAGCTTTTAATCATCTTGTTCTTTGATTTCGCTCTTTAGAGATTCTCGTTGGCTTCATGAGGTAATTTGACATCGGTTGTCTTTTTGTTGGTGACTTGTTAGCTTTTTGGCTCCTCAAGTAGCAGCTCGGTCTTTTTGGATTGTTTATTTTTTTTTTTAAAGTTAAACTAGTCCATCAAAATTGATATTAAGAAAAATCAAATGTGAGATCTTGAAAGAAGATTTTTCACACTTTATTCGTTGTTCATGCACCATAATCAACTCGAGAGCCAATTTTATCAGTTAAATGAAGCGCCATGTGCTGGACAATATCAGATAAGAAGATATTTTGTCCTTTTAATAAGACAAAATGTTGTCGAGAACCAACTTTAGTGGTGCCCTGAAGACGTAAAATATTGGACATGTTAATAAATTCATCATGCCCTGAAGACTGAGTCTATTGCATATTTAAAACAAGATGGAGCTGTTTATAAATTCAAGTTCCACTGCTAATTTGGTGCAACGGAGCGTTTGTCAAGATCATGAGCCGGAAGTTTAAAGGGTAGCAAGCTTGTGAGGACATTCAAACAAACATAGTACAAGCATATATGAAGAATTTTTTTTACGTTTACAAAGCATATAGATAACAAGTTAGGATAATAATCAATCGTCCATTTTATTATTAGAATTAATATAACAAGTTAAAGTCATAACTAAAAAAGTTGTAAAGTTGTTCCCAAGTCCTAACTTAGATGACAAAAATGTCAAAATTGTTAGTTGGATGTTGTGATTGAGTTCGAACTCCAGCTCCTTCAATTGTGTGTGAGTTTCTAATGACTCTTATTATTTCGTCTATCAACCAAAAAAAAATTGTAAAGATTGACAGGCTATATGTCATGTGATTCGAGTGGGTGGTCTATATGTGTTAATTTGACTCGTTCGTTTGGTTTACAGCAACGGTGGTTTTATTTCACCAACAAACCAAGAAATAGAAATTAATTACATTAATCATACTCCAAACAAACTAAGAAATCGAATTCAATGATTGACCATTGAATGAAAAACAAACGTGCAGTTGAGAGGATCGTCAGAACTTTTTGGAGGCTCTCGTTGCTTGCCAAATTTCGTCGGAGAAGATGATGGATGTGTGGCAGGGAAAGGTTTGCCTTTGTCCAAATATGACGTCAGTGTTCATGTCAAGAAGTGGGAGTTAGACCTAGTAGGTGATGCACCAAACCCTAGGCCCTGCGTATGTAGAATTTGGAGGGCAAAGTGATTGAGTTTAGGGTTAGTTATCGACCTCTATATATAAGAGAAATTTAAAGTTTCATTGCGCTTGTTGCTAAAGCATAGTTTGCTCCTAAATATTTGCTTAGGGGCCGGCTAAACCTTGCTCCCCAAGCCATTGGGTTTAGGCAAGAATGGAGATATGGGTTGAGACCTTATTCCAGTCCAATTAGTATGCCGCATATTATAGATGTTAGGTTTGAAGTGTCAACATAGTTATGTCATTACTACCATATAGACTACTGCGCTATTTTTCCTTTAAAAAAAATATTGTGTATAATTAGGGTCATCAAAGTATATATGATGTCATTGGAGAGAAGAAGACTTTTTCCTTCCTCGTAAATAACTATCTTAAAATTTAACATAAAACACCTAACCAAAATTTAAACCTTAATTAATTCGCTATGTTATAAAAGTATAGCTCCTTTTATTAGACTCGGATTTTTGTTAGTTCGGTCTTAAACACGGTTAGAACTCCCTCTGTTTATTTACAGGGAAATGTTAACAACCTTGTTAAGAAACTCAAAGTAGAAACTTTGAAAATGGTAAATTCAACATTGAAAGATTAAAAAACAACTTTTTTTTACATAAAATTTAACAATTGTTTTCATTTTTGAACTTCTAACAAGTGTCCTAAGGCACTTATTACCACGACCCTTATTTATAATTGTCTTTTTTTGAGAGAAAAATTGTATCTATTTATATATCATTTTTCAAATTTCAAAATTATATTATTTTCTCTTTTTTTTTTTTGTCAATCATACTCTTACCTTATCAATTATGTATTTTTACATTAATGAAGAGACACTGAATGAATAGGCCAGTGAAAGATAAATATAAATTTAAAATTTGATTATCAATCCAATTTATTTACTGATTTGTACAAAGAATATGTATATAGACACAAAAATGTAGAAATGTGATCAAGTTGTGTAAATTTCTGACTTTTCTTGATGTAAGAATTCTAATCCAATCATTATAATTTATGATTATTGACTCCAAAAAAGAACCAACGTTTCTGCATGTTAATCCACAAAATTGTGTGCTTCAAGTTTCTTTGTTATATTGCCAGACATGATCTCACTTGTTAAATTCATGATCACTCATGAAAGTTGCAAGTATATGTGTCCACATGCCAAAAGCTATATCATGCTTATGCCTTCTATCATTATTTGCCGTTATTGCATTAAATAGATGTTTTTTCCCCTTAACGAAATAAAGCTTATAAAGTGTGACAACAGTAAGATAAGTTTGGTCAAATCATTAATAAAATGATGAACAAGACCCCACCCTAAAAGAAAGTAGAATGATCTTTGTTTCATGAAGGGTATGTTATGTTCTGTAAGGATGGATCAAGGGCCAGACCAGTTACCTTTTTTTTTTGTTTTCGGGAAAGACTATTTACTTATATACTCAAATTTCAATTTTCTACTTTTGTATGTGTATATTTTCTAAAAGAAATAGAGAAATGCTAACTAGTGTTTTCATAACACTCTTTAAAATATTTATATGAAGATTTTTTTTATTTTTTTTTAGGGAATATGAAGATTTTTTATGAAAATACATTTATAGAATGTCTTGAAGATTGTAGTATTATCTTTTTAAAAAAATAATTTTTTAATTTGAAATATTTAGCAAGACCACTTATATAAATACTATATAGTTATATAGGCAGAAATATTATTTCCTATGAGCTAAGTTGTTACCTGAACTCTAATAAAGATGAATAGTTTAGGAGAACCGAGTTTAAATTATAGCTAAAACAATTTTCAATTAGATTTTATGTTCGACGCTTAAACCTCGTATTACTAGCACTCTTTTGTCTAAAAATTGAAAGATTAATGTGAAGAAAACTTTTATAATTTTTAACGTTGTTGAATTCTCAAGGCTGGATTTAAATTCAGACTATTCTGTACTTTTTTTTGTCGAGTAATTTAGTGGCTGAAGCTCACACATTTTAAATGTAGAGAAGTGGGGTGTCTGGGGTTCGAACTCCGACTCCTACATATATTATGTATTGTCTCTACCAATTGAGATAAGCTCACATTGATATTTTGTACTTCTTTCTATTACTAAATTTGTAGCAGTTGAACATTTGGATACAACATGTGGGATACCCATTTAAAGTAGAAGACAACCTTTTCTTTCCTCCTAATTAAAATTGTAGAATGGCAAAATGTATGATGCAAATCAAACACAATTTAGAGCATATGGGACAGAGGTATTGTACAATTTTCATGGTGTTCTCAAAAGGCGAAGGGAAAGCAAGTAGTAGTAATAATAAATTTAATTTGTGGTAGTGGGTTATTAATAATTGAAGAGTTTGAATAATTTGCAGCATGGGATATTAGACCCTCTTAGCTGCTTATATGATTGAACCAATTTGAATTCAAGGATCACAGTATCAAAGTTCATTGAATTGATAATGAAGTGTAAGATTGGGAAGAGCATTTTACAGCTACTAATCTATCATATATAAAATTCCTTAATATAGGTGCTGCTTGCCAATAGAAAAATATAGGACCCCCAAACTCCAAAGTATATGTGGTCCATAACTTTGGACCTTGCATTTTGAGCTTTCAATTGACCAATAAAATAGAAGTTTAATAAACGGGGAAGGACTAGATTATGGAAACAATTGAACAATGAGAGTAACCAGAGAGATGTTTAATGGATGAAAAATAATCCTAATATTATTTTTTGGTTTATGTGAATTGCGTCTCGAAAATTCATCAAGATCATAGCAAACCCTAAAACCCAAAAAACACCAACAACAGTACTTATAGATTATCGACTAATGAGATTTTCAGATCGTCAGTAGGAGTCGAAATCTCTTATGTGAGGTATGAGTGGTTAGACCAACCTCCATTGTCAAAATAATCATAATTAAGAAAAAAAACATATCACATGCATGTTGCATTATATAATGTGTTATTAGTATATGCACACAAGGACTAAAATAGGTCGTTAAAAATACATCCCATGTTCCCAAAAGGAACTACAACACAACCATAGTCACTTCATCAATTTTCTACTTATTTAAAAAAAAAATGAAAATTATATTGGCCTTTGTTTCATTACCCTTGTGACTATAAACAACTATTCTTAAACTTTTGAGCTCTGGAGGTCCCAAAAAACACATTTAAGTACAATTGACTGTTGAATAACTACCGACCAATTCCCATTTCTTTGTGAGTTGGATCTCAATTTCTTTGGCCCAATATTTTACGTACTCATTTTTCATTGATTAAAGGACTATGTCATTGAACATTTATGATTGGTTTGTGAGGTGTCGTGTTAGGGAATTAAGATGAAAATTATGTCTAAATAGATCATTTAGTTTACCTTTTAGAAGGGATTAAATTTTAATTTTAATTATATGATAACATGATCAAACTATGCTTCAAAACCGTTTGATGCAAATTAATTGACATTGGGCTAAATAGTAGTAGTAATTGGTAAATGCCTATTTTCCAAGAAGATGTTAAGAGACATATCACATGGATTTATCATATAAAAAATGTTTCATGAACACCCACCTTTTTGTACATCTAGGTTAATTCATATTAGTAGATATTTAATTCAATTCACGTTAAAGTTAAAAAATTATGGTTAATTTATACAGTTGAATCAACCTAACTTTTACTAGTTGAATCATAGAAGTAAGTCCAACATGAATTAACTATTTTATGACAATCCCACTTTTATATGGTTATTTTAGAATTGATAGAGTGACATCAAAAACACTCAATAGATTTAATGTAAAACTATTTTGCACTTACAATATAAAAACTATTGAAACAAAGAATAAATCAAATTAGAATTAAAAAAAAGTATTTATTAATTCATCTAAGGACACTCACAAGAGTCACAACTATTGTGTAGTCAACGATTTCATAGCAAACAAGTCAATAGTCATCATGGTTTTGATTTACGTTTCCATGTTTTTATTTTTCTTTCTATTTTGTTTTCTAATATATTTTGGTGTGTTGCAAATGACCATAAGTCATATCCATCGTTATGAAACTTTATAAAAATGTAATGATTTATATGATAAACTTTCTCTAATAAACAAATTAGTGTTGCTCAAAAAAAAAAACAAATTAGTGTTGCATTATATTCAAACTTATTTTCTATCATTGAATTATTATATTTCATTTAATTTACTCGATAGTAAAAAAAAGACATTTGATCTTTGTACATCATAAATTTGCACTTTTTTTTTCTCTTCTGAAGTAATGATATTGATACAACTATTTGGTGACAACTTTTGTGATAACTTTCTTTTTGTCTTTTTTTATTGGTCAAAAACTATAGAGAGAAAAAGTAAGAGAGAGTAAGAACATATTGTAATATGAGTATGAAAGAATTATACAAAATTATTACAAAATAGTTGTACAAATATCATTTATTCTCAATAATCATCGTTTAAACTAATTTAATATACACAATTTGTTCATAAAGTAATTCCAACCCGACAAATAGCATGGAAAATTGCATTGTACCGGAATTCTAGGCTAGGCCCTATATATCAAGGGGGTGGGGGGGGTATGAATATCAACAGTGTCAGCCATTACATTATATTGGGTCCACTGGCCCAAAATCATGTATAAAAGCCCATTTTAAAGACATTATTATGATTGATGGGATGACTAAAGTGTTGAAAATATGGCTATTTGGATGTGACTTTGCAAAGTATTAGGAATGTTTTTGTAGGCTTACTAGTGATCTTTGTGTATACTTCCAAAGTGTACGTGTGATAGTGATAGACAAGCATGTATCTTGTGTTGAGGTGAGATTTTAGGCCATTGTAGCTTGGAAGATTTTGGTGCAAAATGTTTCACTTGATTTTGTCATTCTAACTACTCCTAATTAACACATACAATGACTTTTATTTATTTTTTTACCTTTTAAAGCTTCCTTTATTTCTTTGGAAATTAGATTAAACCAATTTTTTTTGAAGGAATAGATGATACCAGTATTATATGGCTTGAAAAGGTGGATGATTAGTGGTGAATGAAGTGAGTTCATCTTATAATAATAATAATCAATGAATAAAAAAACTAATATTGTAACCAAAAAGAAGATTCCAAAGCATAACTTGTGTCATAATATGATAAAAACATTAAATTAATAAGAAAACTGAAAAGTTAATCTACATGAGTTGATAAATTGAGAAATTGGATGGTGATGTAAGTGACCTTTCATATATTATGAAAATATGAGGACAGAGGAACTTGAGAATGAAATTTAGGGTTAAATTGATATTTATGGTAGGAATGCGGTTTTAATTTGACCGATACAATTAGGGAATGCTTATCCATTTTTGTGTGTATTTTACGTACAATTTGGTTTGTGATAATTGATATGATGTTTCTAATTTCATGAATGGTTTTGATGATCATTTATGCAAGTGACACAAATTTACATTTAAACTAGGGACCACAAAAAATCTTATTACAAATGATGCACGTATATTTTTCTTTTTGATTTTTTATTTTGTGTGATAAAAAAAATATAAAACTACGACTTCCAGTAGCTCGTGGATAGGATAGGATAATACTACATATATGTCTTTTGGTTTAATCAAATGTGTCTCAATATAATTTTACCCTAATAAGATTTTTATGTATAGTGCCTTGAAAATCTCTTCAATCCACGGTCAATGAGTTTTTTTAAAAAGATAGGAGTCATTTTCGAGCAAGAAAATAAACAAGTGAAACAACCACCTTACTTGACTTGCACTTCAAGAAATAGATTTATGACCCATATGTCTTGTCGAGCAAGAAAATCGTCTTGTATTTCCATTTTCTTAAGAAACAAGAACAAAATTCCAACAGTTTTAAGTCACATACAATAATTATCCACCTTGATTCTTAATATTAGTGATGTCAATTAAACCATCAACCACCTTGTTGTTTGTCCTTGCATCAAACTACATTTTTTAGTCTACAAGATTTCACCTTTACATCTTCAATCCTCGAAATGTCTTTCAACTCTTGAAGAACCTGCATCCAACTACCTTAGGATTTTTAGGCAGCTCTGAAAGTTTCACCATAAGCTCCCGACCACTAGAGTGATCATTTCCTTCCTCCTAAAATTTTTCTTGCTCTCGATTGATTCCCTGATGCTTGGTTTTGAGTATTGCATATCTTCTGCCGCAATTATAGCATAACACATCAGATATCCTTAGTTGTACCTCCTTGGTGCAATATTATCCCTATTTTCACTATCTCTTACTAGATAGCTATAAATAATTGTTGGTTGTCTTATTCTAGTTCTACTAGTATAAGACTCAACCTCATGCTGAGTTATCCCTTCCTCTTCTTCAAACACCTAGATCACTTATGCATAAGACAGTGAAATTTCTGTCTTGTCCTCCATCTCGATCTTGTTTGATTGTGACATGGTGGTCGACAACACAACCTCACCTTTTAGAGCTTATGCACATTTTTCTGAATTAAGATTGCTTGCATCTTTACCTCCCACAGTAAAAAATGTTGTGTATGGTAAATTTTTTGATATCCCACTTGATAACCAATGTGTTCACTTAATGATTTGTTTCGAGTGTCCCATTGCGAGCGTAAATTGTTGTGAATTCGATTAAAACTCACGCCAATACTATGATGTGTGCAGCAAAATTAACAGCAACCAATAACCAAAATAGTTGAACATGATGATAATAAGAGAAAGGAGAAGAAGAAGAAAACAATGATATTTGTTTATTCATTTTAGCTCAAATTGACCTACGTATGCAGGGAGAAAGTTTAAATACGAGGAATTTTTCTTGCTTGACATAACAATGCGCCGCAAGGGTATTTCTTGAAGAGAAATGCATGCAAAACAATTGCTTCTCTTGTTTAGTTTTTTTCTTGGGACAGCTTGTAGTCCACAAGATTGTTTCTTGAAGTGCAAAACAAGCATAATGATGTCTATATATACAAGGCGTTGGTTTTCGTTTTGACGTGAACTGGAAGTAAGACAAACCAAGCCAACTAAAAGAGAGGATCCTTAGAAATTCAAAGAGTAAACATTGGTTAATTTTGGGATAGATTATATGCTTGGGGAAAACCTTGCGTAGTAACAATGACTAATGCTCATTTTCTCTATGCAGAAATTATTATTAATAACAGTGACACTAATAACCATTTTACAATTGCGTCGATTGAAATTTGAACCATACCCTCTGAGATTACATATTCAAACATTTACCATTACAATAACACTTCTTGGATGAATCTTTCTTTTCAGAAACTAATAAAACAATTAGCTAGTGTTGAGAAAAATCAATGACTACTATCTACTGGCAATCAGAGAATAACCCTATATACATATTTTTACAACGCATAAACTACTATATAAAACTTCATGCTTCCAACACAGCCACACTATTTGAAACAAATATCTAACTATATCTCACACCACTCAAGAAAATAGTATATTAGAAGAAAAATATGTCAAATAGAAGTTGAAAGTACTTTCGACTGGTGCATCTTCTAACAAAGAACTAGAACCTATATATATAACCCTGGTCTCATTTTTCTTTACAATTAAGCAATGTGATACTTCTTCAACATGTATATTTTCAACCAACATCAACAATCTTATCTTGATTGAAAATGATATATTTGTTATTGTTCTCGTCGACAATCATAGTTTAAAAGAACTATCATACTTCATCATAAAGAGTATAATCACTTGAAGTTATACTCCAAAAAATTTCAAAAAAAAAATCAAAAGAATTATCATACTCCTTCTTAAGAGTATAAATCACTTATTATTTTGTGGGTTAAAAGTTGGTTATCATTAATATTAATTTTTTTGACCAAATAATTAATATTAACCTGTATTTTGACTTAAAAAATAATTTTAACTATTATTTGACCGAAATTAGCATAAACTTTTTTGACCAATAAAATCAATATTAGTGTTAACTCTTACACTTATGTCAGTTTTTTTTATTAATTAGTCTAGAGACCGAAACTCACACATTTTTTAACTTTTTTTTTTGAATAAAGTTATGCCAGTTTATTGTGAGATATGACTATAATTTAATAAATTAATGATTTTTTTAACTTCAATATTTTGATGTCAAATAGAATATTCTTTGATTTTTGTGTATATTTTCAAAATATGTGTAAGTTGTAGAAAGTAAAAAATAAATAAAAAAGATTAAAAAATCATGGTTATACTTGACAAAAAGAAAAACAAACACGAGATACAAATATCTATATTTTGATATTTAAATAATATACTTATTTGATATTTTTTTTTTACAGAAAATACAAAGACCAAAGTACTTATTTGATAGTATTATAAAATTAAATTGTTATTCCAACATACCCAAAACGTTAAATATAATTTATTAATTACATCCTTCTTCAAAAAGAATTGCTTTTAAATTGTTATTCCAATATATCCAAAAGAACTTATTTGAGTGTATGCTTGCATCCACTTTTAGAGGGTCAAAATTGATGAGAGTGTAAAATTGTTTTTGACATGTTTGATTGTTTATGACTTTAGTTGATTTTGCTTTCTAGAATTGATTATACTTGAATTTATAATTTGTAACTTTTGATTCTAGAATTGATTTCTGCACACAAATATAACTCAACTCATTTTTACATGAAAATATGTAAACGTAAACCACTTTACGTTAAACTTATTTTTAGTCGAAATCAGTTTTACATAATCAACTCAATAAAAATCAATTCTTATCTCCGCACAACAACACATACACCTAATGTAGTACTCCTTACTTATTCAATTGTATATCACTTTTGGAAAAAAAATTATGAAAAATAATTATAACCACTTTACAATATTAGTGAAACATTAATTTTTCTTTTCTTATCATACATTTACTATTTGTTCTTCTATCTTCTTCTAATTCTTTTAATTTTTCTTTCCCATATCATTAATGAAAAATATTTTGGTAAAATCATTCATAATTCATATCTTTTAATATACTATAATTAACCATATTTCTTAATACATATGATGAAAGTGATATATAGTAAAATACTCGGGAGCTAATACACATTGAATTTCACATTTTGATGGCACAAAGTCCCATGACCATTATCTAGGCCATTTACAATGGGAGAGTCTTCCTCTTTAAGATTTAATATCTAACAAGTATCGATCACATGATGCAGAAAAAGAGAGTACCTAATAACAAGATGTGTTTTGTGAAACACTTTATCTTTAGGTGAGATTCACATTTTTTTAATATTAAAATAGAATGATATATAGTGAGTGTTTGGATTGGAGTTTGAATTATGTTTCTCACTTTCCAATGTATATTTGATATGATTTTTGTGAAGCTACAATTGCAAGCTTCCACATAGTCATATGATTGTGGTCATTTGGACGTTGTTCTAAACATGATCATAATTATGTGATTCATTTAAGTACCATCAAATGAATGTCTCCGTTGTCGATGTGGTTAATATTTTCTTTATGGTAAACCTAACATGGGTTAATCTCTAGATGTACTTGAGACATTGAAGTACGTTTCTATAAATATTTTAGATTCGATTTTCTTCGATGTCAATTTCGATGGACTTCTTTCTCATTTTAAAAAAAAAAAAACTTTTCCTTTACGCCTTTATCAACCTTATGTTGATTGAACCACATGCTCTTGTAATTTAGAACCACAATTTAAAGTGTTCACACTATAAAACCACACATAACCCTCATCTCTCTCTTCTCAAATCCATGTTCTCTTCTCTCCACTTTGACCATTGTCCAACAACACAAACACAAACACACTTCACTTACCAACTCATCACTCTCTCTAGTCTCTAGTACTTCAACTTTTCCTTCAAAAGAACTGTTTTTTTTTTTCCTTCTTCTTTCAAATGTTGTTAAAACCACAAAACAGACATTGACACTTCCTTCACTACAAAAAGACACTAAAAGTGTTGCATCAGATCTCCTTAAAATGCTCAGAAAATATTCACATTACATTTACTTCACTTCTTGACTAGCCCTTTATTCCAAGATCTCTTTTTTCATTGCATTCAACCATTATTCATCATAAAAATCCAATTTTTATTTAAAATATCACCTACCCTTTAATCAAAATCCAATTTTTTCATCAAAAAACTAATTTTTTCATTGTTGGGTTGGTTCAAAATTTCCAATGGCTGAAGCTTCTGATGTAAAAGCTTCATTGCCTGAAGCAGAGAAGAAGAAGGAACAAAGCTTACCATTTTTTCAGCTTTTCTCATTTGCTGATAAATATGATTGGATTCTTATGATCTCTGGAAGTATTGGTGCCATTATTCATGGTTCATCTATGCCTGTTTTTTTCCTTCTTTTTGGTCAAATGGTTAATGGTTTTGGTAAAAACCAAATGGATTTGAAGAAAATGACTGATGAAGTTTCCAAGGTATAACAAAATTCAATTTTTTCCATTTCATTCAAAATTCTTTTTTCATTTCAGATCCATGTGATCTAATTAATATATTTTTTCCTTCTTCTTATGATCATCATTGCAGTATGCACTTTACTTTGTCTACCTTGGCCTTGTTGTTTGTATATCATCTTATGCAGGTATGTTATTTATTTATTTTCCTATGAACTCCAGATGCTTCTTATATTAGGCGTGTCCCGTTGTGGGACTGACACGACACCGACACATATAATTACACTGAAAGATATGATTTTCTCAAACTATTAATGGTGTCTGCGTATTCGTGTCCGGTGTCCGTGTCCGAATCCGTGCTTTATAGTTTTTTTCTTTCCATTTTTTCAATTTGTTAGTTCTATCTATTAATATTTTGTTTTCTCTTTTTACTTTTTCATTTAGTTGTTTTGGTCCCTAACATGTGAAGAAGATTGATTAAACTTACTTGCAGGACCATAAACTTTTCTTAGTCTTTGTATGTGTCTTTGTTATGTGTATGTATGTTTGTGTGTGTGTTTTTTAGCCACTTCACATAAAAAAACATACTTGTGTCATTTTCTTCCTTTCACTTGTCAATATTGCCTAACATTATCTAAGAAAATTCCATTCTTCTCATCTCTATCATCATGTATTATTATTAGTAATTAATGTATGGTACACATTTTTTGTTACACAAATTAATAATTAAACAATAATACATAAAATTTAATATAAAAAAAATCAGTAATTTTTTTTTTTTTACTAATTTACCAGAGATTGCATGCTGGATGTACACTGGAGAGAGACAAGTAAGCACCTTGAGAAAGAAGTATTTAGAGGCAGTGCTTAAACAAGATGTTGGCTTCTTTGATACAGATGCTAGAACAGGAGATATAGTTTTCAGTGTATCAACTGATACACTATTAGTCCAAGATGCTATTAGTGAGAAGGTGCTTAACTTGAATTTTCCATTTTTAAATGTTTTTTATTGCATTAATTTTGTTCAATTTCAGTCTTATTTTCCTTTTATATGCATTGTCTAAAATAATTTTTTTTGGTAAACTTTAATAAAAATCAAGACTTAAATTGAATAACTCCTTTGTATGAATAAATTTTTTATAGGGATTGAAAACATAATTATTTATTTATTTTTAATTTTTATTTCACCTTCTTGATATGAAAAAGAAAAAGATAACTAACATACCGGAACTATTGGCTTGAGACCTTGGAGTTTGCTCTTCTTAAGATCTCAGGTTCGAATATCTCGGGTGTCAAATTTAGCGGGCTAATTTGGCTTCTTGAAAAAAAAATATGAAACTATTGCCTTATGTGGTAGTTGTATCCATTATAAAGTGGGCCCCTTTTAAGATCATAGCTCAAAGTGGTGCATGTTAGCAAGTCAGTGCTTAACGTGCTCCTGAGGAGGTTGCTGACATTATTAGTTTTTTTTTTTCCTTAAAGAATTATGTAGTATAGTACTAATATTTATCTATGTTGCACATACACACTCACCATATAGGACACCGATACATGTCGTTTGCTAGATACATCTTTGATATCAATTATTTCATAGATTATAAAAGTGGCACATGCATAGTACTAATTTCTATGAAGCACTTGCGTAGACGCCAGATACGATACTGATATTGACATGTTGACATGTGTTGGACACCAGACTAGACACACATTTACTTTGAAGTGTTACATAGACTAATATTGGTTGGTTGAACTTATTTTGGTGTGTGTATGTGCAGGTTGGGAATTTCATACATTATCTATCAACTTTTCTGGCTGGACTTGTGGTTGGTTTTGTGTCAGCATGGAGATTAGCCCTTCTCAGTGTTGCAGTGATTCCTGGAATTGCGTTTGCTGGTGGATTGTATGCATATACACTCACCGGCCTTACATCAAAGAGTCGCGAATCATATGCAAATGCTGGCATAATTGCTGAACAGGTAAAGATTAATTCACTGTGAAACTTGAAAACATCATGTGCATGAATGAACATGTTTCTTTATATGAAAAGTAACACAAAATTGTTCATTTTTTAAAAAAACATTTTTAGGAAAAAACTTTTCAACTCCTTTTGCTTTTTGAACACAAGCAGCGCATGCTGATCCTTATGAATTTGTGACATGTTATAAATTCAAAGAATGTTTTACTTTAAATGATGTGTTTTAATGTGCATTACTCACAAAAGTTCCTAGCTTTTTTCTTTTTTGAGTAAAGTAATAATAAAAAAGCATGATGATGATGGTTGTGTGTTGCTTTAATGCCAACTACAGTCTTTGCTTATAATTGAGTATTTGAAAGGAACTTAATTTTTTTCTTGAAAATTAATGTGTTTTTGATCCAAAACTCTAAATCATTTTCCGTACTTATTGGCTCAGAAAATGACATGATTAGAAAGTAGTAACCGATTAATGTAGGGTACTAAAGAAATAATCTTCATTGTTTTTTTTTTTTTTATGTTCAGGCCATTGCTCAAGTTCGAACGGTTTACTCTTACGTCGGTGAGAGTAAGGCGCTGAATTCTTATTCTGATGCAATACAAAACACATTGAAGCTTGGATACAAGGCAGGAATGGCTAAAGGTTTAGGCCTAGGATGCACATACGGTATAGCGTGCATGTCGTGGGCGCTAGTTTTCTGGTATGCTGGAGTTTTTATCAGGAATGGACAGACCGATGGAGGCAAGGCATTCACAGCTATTTTCTCTGCCATTGTTGGTGGAATGTGAGTCATCAATTTAATTTTTTTTTGAGTTTACTATTTAAAATATAATAAGAGTATAATCACTAAATTGTACAATATTAGAAATGTTTGTTTGATTGTGACATGTTGATTTGTTTCAACAGGAGTTTAGGTCAGTCATTTTCAAACTTAGGTGCATTTAGCAAAGGCAAAGCAGCCGGATACAAATTGATGGAAATCATCAAGCAGAAACCAACCATAGTTGAAGATCTTTCAGACGGAAAGTGCTTAGCCGAGGTTAATGGCAACATTGAATTTAAGGATGTTAGTTTCAGCTATCCGTCAAGGCCGGATGTTATGATTTTTCGGAATTTCTCAATTTTTTTCCCAGCTGGAAAAACCGTTGCGGTTGTTGGTGGTAGTGGATCTGGAAAGAGTACCGTAGTTTCCTTGATCGAAAGGTTCTATGATCCTAATGACGGTAAATATAACTAAAATCAAACATTACTCCTTTCAATATGTTGGAATTTCTATTTTGGATGAACAATGAACAACTTTACTGATCTTACGAAATGGCTAAACAGGTCAGGTTTTGCTTGATAATGTGGACATTAAGACACTACAGCTAAAATGGTTACGCGATCAAATTGGATTGGTGAATCAAGAGCCTGCCCTATTTGCAACTACCATTCTTGAAAACATACTCTATGGAAAACCTGATGCAACAATGGATGAAGTCGAAGCTGCAACTTCTGCTGCAAATGCTCATAGCTTTATTACATTGCTTCCTAATGGCTACAACACTCAGGTTAATATTTTCCAAGCATATCAAAATTTTACAAAAGTACTTTTTTCAGCGTAAAATTGATTGTTTAGTACTAAATCGATGTTATGTGGTCTTATATCAGGTTGGTGAGCGAGGAGTTCAATTATCTGGGGGACAAAAGCAAAGGATTGCAATCGCGAGAGCTATGTTGAAAAATCCAAAGATCCTTCTCTTAGACGAAGCAACTAGTGCTCTCGATGCAGGATCCGAAAGCATTGTTCAAGAGGCGCTAGACCGTCTCATGGTTGGTAGAACTACCGTTGTTGTTGCTCATCGTTTATCAACCATTAGGAATGTTGACAGTATTGCTGTTATACAACAAGGAGTAGTTGTCGAGACAGGAACGCATGAAGAACTTTTTGCCAAGGGAGGAACCTACGCTTCTCTAATTAGATTCCAAGAAATGGTTGGTAATCGAGACTTCTCGAACCCTTCAACCCGCCGGAATCGCTCTTCACGGCTAAGTCATTCGCTTTCAACAAAGTCTTTAAGCCTTAGGTCAGGAAGCTTGAGGAATTTGAGCTACCAATACAGCACTGGAGCCGATGGTCGAATCGAGATGATCTCGAATGCCGAAACCGATAAGAAAAATCCGGCTCCAGATGGATATTTCTTCCGATTACTCAAAATGAATGCGCCCGAGTGGCCTTACTCGATAATGGGAGCCGTTGGATCTGTTCTTTCTGGATTCATTGGTCCAACTTTTGCTATTGTTATGAGCAATATGATTGAGGTGTTTTACTATAGAAACTATGCATCTATGGAGAAGAAAACTAAGGAATATGTTTTCATATACATTGGTGCTGGAATTTATGCTGTTGGTGCTTACTTGATACAACATTACTTTTTTAGTATCATGGGAGAAAATCTCACCACAAGGGTTAGAAGAATGATGCTTGCAGGTAATGACTTATTTTTGGTGCTTGAAAATTCGTAAAATTTTCTTCCAACATTTATTGAAAACAATATAATCTTATGAATATTGAAATTGCTATTTTTGCTTTAGCTATTTTGAGGAATGAAGTTGGATGGTTCGATGAGGAAGAGCACAACTCGAGTCTTGTTGCTGCTCGCCTTGCCACTGATGCAGCTGATGTGAAGTCAGCTATTGCTGAGAGGATATCAGTAATTTTGCAAAACATGACATCTCTTCTCACTTCTTTCATTGTTGCATTCATTGTTGAATGGAGGGTTTCTTTACTCATCCTTGGAACTTTCCCTCTTCTTGTTCTTGCAAATTTTGCTCAGGTAAATCTCACTCTAACATATACATCAATGCATATAAATTTGTTTAACCTTCATTAGTCTAGAAATCACGCATTTGACTCGATCATGGAATTTTGACCGATTGTCCGATCAAGATCAGAAGATTTACATTATTCTTAATTTGGTAAATTGATTCAAAATTTAAAGTCAAAACGTGAATCGTGTGATCTTGATTAAATGTTATAAATTGTCAACCGCGTGATTATTGCAATCATGCATTGAAAGTTGATTCACTGTAGTTGAGATATTGCATTCATAAAAGTTAGTGTATAGGTGACTGTTGGATGCAAATTTGTTTTTTTGAAAATCCAAAAATATTGAGTTTGAAATCTTGATCGTTTGATCTTGATCCAACGATCACTAATATGTTGATTGTATAAATTTAAGATATAGTCATTGCAAGGAATCTTGATTCGTCATGCAACAAGAATTGTTTGACCGATCGACTAACATTGTGACTTTGGTAAATCATACAAAAAAAATTCAAAGTTAGAGCGTGGACCGTCTGATGTTGATCTAAAAAGTTCAAATGAATGCAGAGAATTTGAATCCCATTCAATTTTTTTTTTTTAAATTTTTAAATTTGCATGTGTTGACCCTAAGAGTAGAGTAGGGTCCACAAAAGGGTAACTCTAAACTTTAACATTAGAAGTTCTCACTTTATTACTAGTATTTGATCCCTTACCTTACAATTTATTACTAGTAAAACCAGTAAAACTTTCCCTTTTACAGTGTAAGAATCTAACTTCACAAAAAAACTGTCAATAAACGACAAAAGCTAAAAGAACTAAGACCCTACCCTAGTTGAAGGATGCACGTGCTTCCTTCCAGTTCTGTGCATTTAGTGCAGTGATGTACTAACTTATTTTTTGGAATATTAAAAGCACATTAATTGCACTGAAAAATTTACACCCTCCGTCCCTGTACGTTCCGTCCCTATACGTAAGCTCCCTTTACATTTTTCACATTTCTTAAGAAAATTGTCGGTGTAATTAACGTGTTTGTTTTCTGTATTAATATTACTAAATTACCCTTTGTTTGTCTGTGTATTAAATTTGACTTTTCATATTTCAAGACAAGTTAATAGTATTAATTAGGGGTATGTTTAGGAAAGAAATAATAAATGAATCTAATAATTTGAAAAGAGATTTACATTTAGGGACAAAAATAAAGTCGAATGAGTGCTTAAAATTTAGGGACGGTGGGAGTATTTAATATATATGGGTATTTATAGATTCCATACCTGACCATCAACTTTGACACAACAGTAGACTAGTCTTCCTACACTTTCAAGTTTCAACATTGCATATATAATATTCCCTCCTCTCATCCCTAGTATTAATAGCACCCTTTGAAAAAAAAATTGTTGATATAAGTCCCTATGCAAGTTGCTATATACATTTATTGTTATTTTTTCCAACATATCACTTATTGATATTATTATTAGGTCATGCTAACGAGTGTCTCAGATTGTCCCTGATGTTCTTTTTAAGCATTTTTGAAGATGAAATGGACGCTTCAGTATACAAAGAGCTTCGGTATACAAAGATTATTTTAGAAATGGACACATTAAATTCTTTACATATTATCCTAATAAACTGTGGAAAAAGCAATATATTTATAATTAGGGACGTAAGAAGTATAATACATTATCTGATCACTATTATAAATAAAAAATTATAATATAGATCAGATGCATTATTTATTCAATAAATTTAAAAAATAGTTTTTATTATAATAATAACCAAAGAGTATATTTTAATATTATTATTGGTTCTGACAATTTTGCCAACTGTCTTGATGATATTATTCACGCATATAAATATATATTGTGTATATTAATAAATTAAAATATAAATTGTAAAGTGAGAAAAAGGCATACATTGGTATTCATGAAAGAAAAATTAAAATACTGCTTGGCCCACGTTTGTTAAGGGTATTTTTTGGGTATTGAGTTGTGGAAATTCATAGTATGTCTAGAGGAAACTTCATATATACTTTTTTATTAATTAATATATTTTCATAAATCCTAAACCTTTTAATTTGTCTTGGAATTTGCAACTTTTTTCCCCTCCTACCCGTGACCTTTTCAGTCTTTTTCAGGTCTACTTAATTTGTCTAGACATGTGATGTGACCACTATGTTACATGTACAACATGTACACACATATAAAATGCTACTATTTGGTTTGTTTGTTTTTATAAGGTTGTGTTTAGTTCCAAGTGTTTTAACCATTGGAGATTTGGACTATGCACATGAGAACATGTGGAAGTTTTCTTCAATTACATGTCTCACTTGTTAATCAATAATAAAACCCTTATAATAAGGGCATTCGTTAGCATTCTCCAGTAATAATAGTAATATAATAGTAATCTGGTTTATGTAACTTTTGGCTTAGTTTGTGTAAAAATGTTACATTAACGAGCTAAGTTCGCGGGACGCATTAAAATGTTTTTTCATATTGAAAATAATATGTAAGTAACATAATATGTAAGTAAGTCTCTCAAAAAAAAGTGTAAGTAACATAAATTTCATGAATCATTTTCAAACTAATAGCATCAACCACTTTCTAGTGTCCTACAATTTGCGCATGCTTTAGGCACAGAACCAAAAAATAGATTGATTGGTAAGTAAGGAATGTACCTTCCAATATATGAAAGTCTTTAATGCAGTTGGTGATGTCCTTATGATATCAACAATCTGTCTCTTCTATAGGACCCACTATTTAAGTCTTTTCCTTTGATTTTTGCTCCATTCATTCACACCCCCCTTTGAACCTTGTACCAAATTCCTTTGCCTTATTTATATCTTGTCACATACATGTCTTCAATTATTAAAGTTACCGTTATTCTTAGTAGTTATATTATTTATCACCTTAGGATGTGACTCTTGTCTTGTATAGTGCACAAAATATGTAAACATTTGTAGAATCTTTTTAATTTTTTTTATCAAAGTAATATTTTATTAATACTGTAGTAAATTTTTTTGATCAAAGAGAAATTCCTTAAGGGTTTGTTTAGAATTTTATGTTGTTGATTAAGTGCTAACACTTGTCTTTGGATTTTACAGCAACTATCTCTCAAAGGGTTCGCCGGCGACACAGCGAAGGCTCATGCAAAGACAAGCATGATTGCAGGAGAGGGAGTAAGCAACATAAGAACAGTTGCAGCATTCAATGCACAAAACAAGATGTTGTCCATCTTTTGTCACGAGCTACGTGTACCTCAGAGCCAAAGCCTTCGTCGTAGTTTGACATCGGGACTCTTATTCGGCCTTTCTCAGCTTGCCCTTTATGCATCCGAAGCTCTAATTCTTTGGTACGGTGCACATTTAGTGAGCAAAGGCCTTTCCACCTTCTCGAAAGTCATCAAGGTGTTTGTTGTCTTGGTGATTACAGCGAATTCTGTGGCAGAAACCGTTAGCCTAGCTCCGGAGATTATCCGTGGTGGTGAAGCAGTTGGTTCAGTTTTCTCAATTCTCGACCGATCAACTCGAATTGACCCTGATGATCCTGATGCTGAAATGGTTGAATCAGTTCGTGGAGAGATTGAACTTAGACATGTTGATTTTGCATACCCTTCGAGACCCGATGTGATGGTGTTCAAAGATTTCAGCCTTAGAATTCGCGCAGGTCAGAGCCAAGCACTTGTTGGGGCAAGTGGATCAGGAAAGAGTTCTGTTATTGCATTGATAGAACGTTTCTACGATCCACTTGTCGGTAAAGTAATGATCGACGGAAAAGACATAAGGAGGTTGAATTTAAAGTCTTTAAGGCTTAAGATTGGTTTAGTGCAACAAGAACCAGCATTGTTTGCATCCAGCATTTTTGACAATATTGCATACGGCAAAGAAGGCGCAACAGAAGCCGAGATAATCGAAGCGGCTCGTGCTGCCAATGTGCATGGATTTGTAAGTGGTTTGCCCGAAGGTTACAAGACGCCAGTCGGCGAAAGAGGTGTGCAACTCTCTGGCGGTCAAAAGCAAAGGATTGCTATTGCAAGAGCTGTTCTTAAGGACCCTGCAATACTTTTACTCGATGAAGCGACAAGTGCACTTGACGCCGAATCCGAATGTGTACTACAAGAAGCCTTAGAGAGGCTAATGAGGGGTCGAACCACTGTGCTCGTGGCTCATCGTTTGTCAACGATTCGAGGGGTTGATTGCATTGGTGTCGTGCAAGACGGTCGCATTGTCGAACAAGGAAGCCATTCAGAACTCATTAGCAGGCCAGAAGGAGCTTATTCTAGACTCTTGCAGCTACAACATCATCACATTTGAGACAGAGAAATCAGAGATTTTTATTTGATAAAATATGATCATGATAATGACTTTGTGAGTTGATGATAATTATGTTTGGTCCCATTAACCTCATGCTTTGATTTTTCTTTTTTAGATGTAGATATGTGTTCTTTATGAGGTTTGTACCTTAAGGACAAAAGTGCTCTATTTTCAATGGAGTATCAAGTATTATAATATTATTAATCATATTTCAAAGGTGCACAAGCATGTTATCTATCTGTTTTTGTTTTAGCTTTTCTTGTACTTTACTATTAATATAATTCAGTTCCAACATTTGCATGTTTGTGTTTCCCTTTGCCTTTTTCTCCATGCATGTGTGTTTGTCACATGATATATATTTTTTAGTTGAAGATAAACACATCTTTTTCTTTGAGGGTCCCTAAGAAGGACTAGTAGCAATGTTCATATATCTTTTTAACAATTTGGATATAGAATAAGTTGAGACATATGGTGTTAATTATTATTGGTCATGAGGGATGAATGAAACATTTTTTTAATATATGCTTTTAAATCTTTAGGATGAACCACTTGATGTTGTCTAAAAGGATTTTCTTCTTTGGCAACTCATTCAACTCAAAGGAAGCTTTATTACCACAAGTAACTAAAAATGAGTGCACCTTTATATCTCTTGGATTTGGGGAGGGGGTATGCATATGATCCATATACTTTAGGGTAGGGCATGTTTGAATTCACTTGCCAAATGATTATGAAGACTTAAAATTGATTTATGTATGTTTTGAGGGTTATTGAATAAAATTGATTTTACCTTTAGCATTGAAGCTAAAATTTGTAATGTTTGCCTCCAATAATTTTTTTTTTACACTATAAACATTAATCATTTTACCATAAACTCGTTCACTTTTAGTGTATATTCGAATGTTCTCAAATAAAATTGATTTTACTTCTAAAATTGATTCTAACTTGAAGATAAAATTTGAAACTTTTGCCTATTGATTTTTAGCCTTGAGATTATTGTTTAATTCATTTTTACAAGAATATATCTAAAGTTGAATCATTTTATATTTAGGGTCCGTTTGTATTGGCTTATTTTAGAGCTTATGCAAATAAATAAGCATTAAAGTATTATTTATAAACTTGTTAAGGTAGTTTATGAAAAAACAACCTGTGAATATACAATTTTCGTTAGTAAGATCTTATGAATTAACATAGAAGCTTATTTATTTGCATAAACTCTTTTTCATAAGCTTAAAATAAGTTCAATTCAAACAGTCTTTTAATTCACTTTCGGCTCAAATTAGTTTTACGGTATCAACTCATTAAAAATCTATTTTTGTTATTTAAAACCAAACAAAAACTTCAACAAAAATTAGTTTTACAAAATCAAATTTTACCATAAACTTATCTTTCTCCTTGATCACATGGATGAGACTCACTAGTAACCTTCACTGAAAAGGATGCAACCAAACATATTGTACTTGGTCTACAAGAAAAGTTAAAAGAATGGCCCTCTTTTAAGGTCCTAAACAAATTTGAAGTTCCAATGCATGCAATGTCAGTGTAATAATATAAGAGCAAAATTGTGTGTGAGGGTAAGGGTGTGGTGAAGACAAAGGCATAGCTATAAGCAAGATGAATGGAGAAAATGATAGGTGAGGAAAATAGGGTGTGAAAACAAGATTTTTCAAAGACATTTTTCTGTTGCTAGGATTGATGCATGATGCATCACATCATTGAGCCTCAATTATGTATGCCTGCATGTATTTTTGCTAGAAATATTTCAAGATATATGATCTTGTTAGGGTACTACAAGCCTATATGGTTAAGACTTTTTATACAAAAAGACAAAAGGTATCCAATTATTTGAGATAAATTGTAATAGGATTAAATGTGTATTTTTTCTCTATAAACTTGGCACAATCTGATTTTGGTTTATATGCAAAATTTATTCGTTTTTAATTCATTTTCTTACAATGTTTTATTTTTATTTTTATAATGGTCATTTTTAAAAGGGTTAAATATACTACTGATCCCTGTAAATATGTCAATTTTTTCGTTTTAGTCATTCTATTTTTTTTTTCAAGTTTTAGTCCCTAAAAAATTTTCTATCTTCACTTTTGGTCCCTCCTATAAAGTAAACTCATATGTAGAATTCATATTTTTGAATAAAATTTTTCAGAAAAATTCATAATATTATAAGATTCTCTCCTAAAAAATTTAGAATTTTTTAACAAAATATGAATTTAATATGAATTTTTATATTTTTGATGGTTAAAAATTCATATTTAATTTTTGTTTTGTTAAAAAATTCTAATTTTTTTTGGGAAGTTTTTTTACAATATTCTATACATTTTTGAACAATTTCATTAAAAAAAAATACAAAAATTAACTTAAAAATAGGGACCAAAAGTAGTGATTGAAAATTTTATAGGGACTAAAAATTGAAGTAATATTTTAGAGGGACTAAAACGAAAAGTTGGTATATTTATAGAGGCAAAAAACATATTTAACCCTTTTAAAAAACGACCATTATAAAAAGTAATATGTAGTGGTTTTTTTATAACTACTTCACACATGACAATATATAATTTTGACAATTAATATCTTTACTTATTTATAATAAAAAATTATAAAAATTTGATCTTTTGAAAATATTCATTGAGACGGATCTAATATCTTACATGCTAACATTTGTATTTATATATTAGTTAAAAAATATGGTCAAAGTAAGTTTCATGCACATTGTATTTAAGAATGAAGAAAGTATTTTAATCATCATTAGCCTCTTAGAAGTAATGAAAAATACAATTTTTATTTGTATATTTAAGAGACTAAGCGGATGTAAGGTTATGTGGTGACATGAATTCATTTGTAAAATTGATTTTGAATAAAAATAAGTTGAATGTAAAATAATTTATGTTTAAATACATATATAAATTAATTGAATTATAAATTTGTGTGTGAAAATCAATTTTATAATTAAAACTACAAATCCTAGCTTCAGATAAAATCAATCCCGACGGCAAAATCAATTCTACTAAAAAACAACCAAACATGTTAGAATCAATTCTACGTCCTTAAAATCAATTTTGATCATTTTAGAAGCTAAACCAAACATACACATAGATAAAAAAAAATGGGTTAGTTAAGTTTTTAGTCCCTATAAATATTTACAGTTTTGTTTTTGGTTCCTATAAAATAAAATCAAACTTTTTAGTCCCTGTGACATTTTCCTTAAGCATTTTAGGGACCAAAACTGTTGATGAAAATTTTTGACAGGGACTAAAAGTGCTGATGGAAAATTTTATAGGGACTAAAAATGCTGATGGAAAATTTTATAAGGACTAAAAAGTGTGATTTTATTTTGTAGGGACTAAAAACAAAACTGTGAATATTTATAGGGGCTAAAAACTTAATTAACCCAAAAAAAATTAAGAAAATTTGCATAGACCAAAATTATTTTTCTGTCAATCTTATAAAAATAAAATATTTATATTTAACATGACTAGAAAATATATTTAACCCTTTTGTAGATTTTTTTTAACCAAGTAGGGAACTAAAAAAATTGTGCCATTTTCTTGGTTTCTTTTGAGCATTTGAATCTAGCTCTCTAAGAATACTTAGATATTTTAACTCTCCAAAAAAAGTTTTACCGACTATAACATTTTGTGTTGCACGAGAGATTAGTCTTTGTAATCGTATTCACAACTACTCATTTACACACAAATATTTCTTTAAAAAACAATCATTTAAATTATACACAAAAAATTCAACATTTTCAAGCATTAAAATGACTTGGATTTTGATGTGAATCTTCATATGTGGGATCAAGGAATTGGATTGGTTAAGGTTAGAAAGGAAGGTTAAGAAAAGGAGCAAGATATAGTTATATTATATCATCACATTACATAAAGTGAAGTGTCTAAGGTCAAGATATAGTTTCACAAGAAAGAGCAGAAATGAATCTAATGATGAACTGTGATAGATTTTGGAGAGTGAAGAATCTACATAAATTTTGTACTGTGTTCTGTGAAAGTGGGTAAATGGTCCACAGGCTGTCTTGAATACAGTACAAGTTTGTTTGTTGTCTACTTCCCTTTCTTGTTTCTGTTTTGGTACGTGGGAAATATAACTTTGCTGTTGCTTTCACTATATCAAAATCAAACTACTTTCTTTTATACCTAGACCACGTGGTTTGATTACTGAATAACATAGCATATCAATTAATCCGTTCCACCCTAAGTACACGCCACATTGTGTTTCGAGGTATTATCCGATTTGAGTGTAAACCTTTTATGGTTTGAGAAGCGTGAGTGTTGTATACAAACAACCCTTGACCTCGACTCCCAAGTAATGTGCGACTTTTAAGGTGTACAAGAACATTAGTTGAGCCTAAGGGAGAGTTAAGAACTCAATCCTCAATGAAGTCGTCAATGCTCTGTTCCACCCTCAAGTATGTCACAACACGTTTTGATGTATTGTTTGCTTTAGATGTAAGCATTTCACGGTTTTGTCCTTTATATAATGTGTCTTGTTGGTTTAAGGAGTGTTGTATATAAACTATCATTGACTTCGATTCCCAAGAGATGAGGAACTTTTAAGGTGTACATGAACATTAGTTCACATGTATATTGAGGGAAAAGGGAATGAATAATAAGTTAGCATTTTGCAAGCAAAAAGAATAGAATAGACCATTTTTATTTTCTTATTCCAACTAAGACTTAAACTCAAGTTCATTCAAAATATTTATCATTAAAAACTCATTAACCGCTTAAACTCTTTACCTTTACAAAAAATAAAAATCCTTCCTTTGAACTCAACCACTTGATTATACCAATTAGCCCTTTGAAATTCAATGCCATATTGAAATATTTTAATGAAGAGGTAAACCCTAAAATTCTCAAGCTCTTTCATAACACAAAATTAAAAATACTTGTGGATCAAATGGTGCAGCACTACTGGATTTTCTGAGTAATAGTGGGTCCTTAACATGTTGAAGTTAGATTCTAAAATTGTACAACATGTACAGAAAAATTGAATCAGCTTTTATTTTTTGTGAGGTGGTAGTGACCAGTGAGTCTTTTTTTGCACAATATTTTTGACCATATGTTCAGTTTTTGAAGACTTTGATCAGTGTCCTTCCAGCTAGCCCCATGTCTTCTGGCAACACCTCACATACATTGTTTGTATAATTGAGGTTCTGAATTTTTTTTTCAATATATTGTGTGTTGTTGGCAGTGCAATGCATGATGAGATACTATGAAGCATATACATACACTGATGTCAGACACGACATGGACACATCGACATTGATAATTTGAAAAAATTACATAATTTAATATTATCATATGTGTTGATATATTGTCAAACACGATACATATCCGATATCGAGACATGCCTATTCAAGAGTATCTCTGCTTCATAGATGAGATAATAAAAATGACAACAAACAATTACTGTATTTTCTGGTAATTATAATACATTGGATTCACTGGCTTCTTGACCCTAAATTTTGACTTATTGATTTACATGTTCAGAGATAAGATAAGGGACCCTATTTGTCAGTAATTTATGACATCAAGCATAGTAATTTTCATGAACCCCATTTTCTGATCTTACCTTACTAAATCTGACACCATGTTGTGGCCAAAGGTTATTGAAGCAACGGTTCTCTAGTGAACAAAGTATTGTTTGAATTTTGACATATGATTTACACTTGAACTATATTTTTTGAAAGGCACACTTGAACTATATTTGAAAATGGTTTTAAACTCTACAAATGATAGATGTTAACATAAACTTATAGCGTTAATCATCCTCATGATTGAGACTATGATTCAATTAGCAACAATTTAGGAAAAAATTGAATATAAATACGTCAAAACTCAACATGTATCTGTTTTCTCGTCGATTAGGTTATTGTCTCAATTATATCATAATTTTTTTTGTAGTAATTTTCAAGCATCGGTCAAGTGTAGAACACATAAAACGCTCCTCTGTCTAACAATAACAATGACTTATAATTTATTTGTAGAATTTGTTCGATAATGTATACACCTTTTTCTTTTTTTTTTTTTTTTTTATTATTATTATTATTATTATTATTATTATTTAACTTAGGAAACCCTTATAGGGGATATCATTTTATAGAAAATTACAAATAATATAGATTGAATAATATAAGAACTCAACATGTATATTGCTTCACATCTCTCTCACAATTATAGATCCCCAAATTTGCAATTTTAATATTCTTTTGAAGTCTTTAATATTTAAAAATTATCATCAAATTATGAAATATAGTGTAATTTACTTGGATATCATTTTTTACTATGCACATAAACTTTTCTTTGCGAAAATTCAAATATATGTCAGTAGAAATTATTTACAAGATTCCTATCACTTACCCTAAAGGGATGGTAAAAAAAGTGTTTGCAGATGTTGCTAGCAACTTCTATTTTAGTTTAAAACGCATCTGTTCAATGGTCAACACATATTAATGAGCTTTGCAGTGGTGATGTAACATCCATATCATTGGTAAGCCTCATAAATAGCTTTCATGTTAAGAATATAGAGGGAGCAAGTGACATAAGAATTTTTATTTTTATTTTTGTATAAATTGAGTATCACAATTTCCATGCTAGGTACATTTAAAAAAAATGGAGAAAAAACATATTAATAACGATGACACAATTATGTCTTAAATTACGTTGTTTGAGGTTACAATCAAGGGCAGATCTAATTTCACAATATCAGTGAGACACATTTTTTCTGTTAAATAATTAAAAATTTGTTAGTGTCAATTTGATTGAATGATAACAACCTTCGTTCTTCTTCAATTTGGTTTGATTCTAAATTGTGAGAAAAACAAAAACAAACTATTTGTAATTGATATGTATTTTTCTTTGAAAAACAGAACCAACCTAAATAGTTACACCCGCCTAACTTTTTTTATTAGGGAAATGTTAACAAGTACCTCTGGGGCACTTGTTAAGGAATTATAAAAGGAAATATTACCTCGGAAATTGTGTATTATACTTTTTAAAAGTTGAAAAAGTGTTTTTTCAATGTAAATCTTGTCTTTTCTTTCTACTTTTAGTTTCTTAACCAATGTCTCGGGGGCACCGGTTAACAAGCCCCTATAAACAAAAATATTTACAAATACCCAATAATGTTAACGAAAATATTTTCAAATATCAATAATGTTAAGATGAGATGACACGATACAAGTCTCTTTTAGTTTAACTAAAGTCTTGAATTTGAATCCAGCATTGAGCATACAATAACGTTAAAACTCTCTGAAGAAATTGACGTCCATTTGAGTTTTACATAACTTAAATAATTAGTCACCGCAGTTGCACGCAGAGGATATCGTATTTTTGAAAAGAAAAAACAATATAAATAAAATATTGGGTTTTTATTTGGGCCAATTTTTTAGCCTAAAACAAGAGTTTTAAATGTCTTATACTTGGTGGTCCAGAAAATAATGCATTTTGAGGACATGCAGAAAAACATGGAATCATGTCACAAGCTGGTTAAAAAGTGAAACTACACTCACCTAACAGAATAGATTTAAATCTTCCAAGTTTGTGTAAAGATTAAAATTTAGTAAAACCCCAAAAAATTTCAATTAGTATAAAAAAGCGTGCATTTCTCCATCATGGATAAGTAATAATTATTTGACCAAACATCACTTGGATGTTGCATTTGTGGACATGATAAAAATATATGAATTAATAAAATCCAGACATAAGATAAGAATATGTGAATTAATAAAATCCACACATAGGAGAGCAAGATACTAACTAGTCATGTTGAATCAATCAAATTTTTGTTAAAAGATTGTCTAATTTTGATTTGTTACAATTTGTCATGTTACTAATTGGAAAGAACATTTTGATCATAAAGCATGTGTCTATGCACCTCGACGTTTATGTGTCTGCTTCATGTTTCCACATTGATGCATCTCTATCACCAAAGTTTACAGTTTCTTTCTTGTTTTCATTCTTCTTTATTATATTTTCTTTATAAGCAGAAATCAATTAAGGTAACGTTACATCAAACTACACTAATAAAATTCTACATATAAAAAAACTACACTAAGCTAAGAAATGCCTTAAGGCACAAAGTATTGGATAACTACTTAATAAAAAAATTAGGATAATTTGAGTGTTGTTTTCTAATTCTCTATTATCATTTGAATGTTTGTAGTTTATATATATTTTTTTACATAAAATAAATTTAGAGAGAAGGGATGATGTTTCAATCTAAAGTAGGATATTGTTCGTATATTCATCTACAACATTAACCAAAAGTGTTTTATGTTCGCATTTGTTTTTGTGACTGATATTCAACCTCAACATGTGTAAGCCTAAAACACTGTTTGATGACCGCTCACACACACTTCTCTCTCTCCCACCAATGGTATTTTAGATTTTAGGTTCCGATCATGTAAAAAACGTTCGAAACCTCTCTCTATTTTATTTTTTATTTTAAGATCCGATAGGCATGGCGTGCGAGCAATTGGGGGGACTGGAAAGAAATTCTCCTTTTTGATTGCTTTATTCTTAAGCCCAAGTTGGCAATGTTATCGTCTTTATGGTAGACAGCTTTTAAGACAATTTCTTATTCCACTCTACTAGCTTATGTAGACAGTTTTTTAAGACAAATTCTTATTCCACTCTACTAGCTTATCATGCGTCTAACAATATTTTAGATTATACAATCTAAAAGGTGTAAAATCACGTTAAAAATACCCTCCAATACCTTTATATTTTTTTGGATTTTATAATCCGAACCAAGTGTGGACGATGGGAGGAAGACGCTTGCTTTTCTGACTTCCAGAAGGGCATAATAACATATGGAAATGACCAAAAAATCCAGCGTCGGTTTTCTGGTTATAAGTCAACGGTAGTTAACTATCGTTGGGGGTATTTTAGAAATTTTCATGTGTTATTAGGAACTTCTGGAAATCAAAAGAGCAATTTTCAAGGAGGAATTGTCTGTTTTTAAATAACATTGTGGACTTGATGGATTGTACGTGGGCTTAGCCATGATTCACAAGAGTATATATATGTAGTCGAATCCAAGGAGTAAAGTAGCATACAAAAATAAAAGGGAAAAACTTCCGTATAAATTTTCTCATCTGAGCATAAAAAATACATTTTTTTCTTTCTGAATTTATCCATGAGACGTTGAGAAAAACTGGTTTGTCTTCGTTCAGATTGGTAAATCATGAGAGGTGCCAAAGGCATATCGAGGATAAACAATATAGATTTTTTCAATGAGAATTTAGTTTTAAGGGCCTTACAAATTAAATGGGTACTCGGGCCCATACTTTGTACCTTACTATCATCATTTTTTAGGTGATTTCTTTTCCAACCCTCCTTTCTTCTCACTCGCTCTATTCGTATTATAAATCCAAAACATGGAGGGTTTCTGAAGGTGTTTTAACGTGTTTTGTAGGACTTGAAACACGTGAAAAACTAGTATGATGGAAGAAGAAGTTGCCTATTTTTTATATTTTGGGTAGGGGTGGGCAAAAAAACCAAAAACTGAACTGAACTATTGAACTGAACCCAAAAAAAACTGAACCCTTACTAACAGTTCTGAAACTGAACTGAAACAGTTCAGTTTAGTTCAAAATAGTTCAGTTCGATTCGAAACAGTTCAGTTCGGAACAATTCAGTTCAGTTCGGTAACTAAACTTTAATTTCATTTGTTTTTTTCATATTTTTTTTCAAAGGTATCAATAATAATAATTCAGTTCAGTTCGGTTTGAAACAATTCAGTTCGAAATGCAAACAGTTCAGTTCAGTTATTTTAAATTTAGCAAACAGTTCAGTTCGGTTCAGTTTTCATCCCGAACTGAACCATGCCCACCCCTAATTTTGGGTGCTTATTGATTCCCTCCACCGAAGGTAATTTAATCTGAGGCACTATCAAACACTACACCCACCTGCGTTGGCTGGGTGGTATTGACTTGGGATCTGGGGTGTGCTCCTCCTCAAGATCTCATGTTCGATTTTCCCCAATGCTAATTAGGTTGGACTAATTTAGCTTCTTAAAACAAAAAAAAAAAACTATCAAACGCTACATTATGAGTACATCTTTTAACTTTTCTTTTCGAGGAAAGCTGCCACAAATAGATTATCTATATATATATATATTTTGAAAACTCGGTACCCGATCCAAGAATCGGCTAATCCGAGGGACCGATCCCACCGCCCACTTGTGGGGGCCCCGTTTAAAGCCAGAGCGAGCTCTGTATGGACTTAACCCACCAAAATTGGCACCAGAGGGAATCAAACCTGAGACCTCTGGAGGAGCAAACTCCAAGATCCCAAGCCAACCACTAGGCCAACCCCAAATGTGATAGATTATCTATATATAAAGTAGGGAAATATTAACTAGTGTTCCCAGGACACTCGTTAAAGACCTTAAATGGTAACTATTTATAAAAGTTTGTGTAATTAGTGCATTGAAAATTGAAAACTTTAACATTTTAAAAAAATAATTATTTAATTTAGCATTTTAAAGAGTACCCCGGAGACACTCGTTAACAAGATCCTACAAAGTATTGCACACGAAAATGTGTTTGAATTGATTATAAATTTATGATGACTAACCTTCAAATTTCAACAAATACTTGTGAAATTACCATAGCTACCTCTCTTAGACTCAACCAAATCTTCATGATGCATTCACAAACGAGAAATTCTAATATGGTCACATGACCAAATAAAAAGTGTTTGGTCACACACAGATAAAGAAATATTTTTTTAATAATAAAAAAGAAATTGATAAAAAAATAATCGAATATTTTAAAGACCATCTTTTTATGTGTATGTGTCCAAACACTTTTGATTTGGTCTTGTGACCATGGAAGAATTCCTCTTCACAAACAACTCACAATGCTCAAAGAGTGTTGACTAAACCTCGTAGGATAACAATTTTATTTTCAAACGAAAACTAGGGAACATAAAATTATTATTAACGACGGTGATACTAATTATCATTTTACAATTGTCACCTAAACATCACCATGTGAGAAAATCATAATCAAACGATGGTCTAAAAAATCAAACCGATACAAAATTTTCACACATGCAATCAAGAAAGTCTAGGCCTCGCATATTAATACAAAGTGCTCGACCTAAATGCTAAAAAATAAGACCATTTCCATGATAAATTGGTCGTCTCTATGTAAATTTACATTCAACATATTACATATCCAAGATCTATAAGCTTACATTCGTTAATTCTTCCCATAAAGAGATTATACTTCTTACTTTGATGAAGCAAGATAACCTCATTTCTTCACAATAGGTGTGGCAAGTCATTGAAGTCACCGTTGCATATTATCAACAATGTTCTTTAATGCTTCCCAAGACACTCTCATATTCTCATATTATGATAATTCGAGTTAGCATAAACAAACGGGTCTTGCTAACCATTGCTTTGAGACAATGGTTAAGGAAGCCAAAAGTAGCATGTTTGCATTGGTTTCAACAACATTTTGACTTTTAAAAAGTTAAATTTATCACCTTTTTACCATTTTCCAATACTATATTTCTATTTTTATCCCCTTATCCAATGCTCCAAAGACAATGGTTAGCGTTCTCCTAAACAAAATTAATGAAACAATTTCTTCCGGTTAAGAAACACATTCTCAAATGCATGAATTGAAAATGTCTTTGCAGTATAGTAATGACATTATCTACCTTTGAATCAACAAAAATACCACCAAAGAAATCATGAATCTATGTGAACTCATAACAAGTAAACCCTAAAAGCAAGAACGATCTTTGTAACTTCTCATGATCCATTCTAGCCTCGATAATCAATCAATAATATTTTAAAAAAAACTCTCCATATTCCTACAATGGGGCATGGGCCATATAACCAATTCTCTTGACCCATATTGAGCTTATATCACTTGACAAAAATAAAACCAAAACTACTATTGATAAAAAAAAAAACTAAACTCCCAATTTAAATTAAACTAAAAATTACGTTGAAGTTTTTAGGCTTATTTGGTTCGTTGGTCTCCTAATTAATTTTTAGTTTTCATTTTGGTTTCATAACTAATAAAACTCACGTTTCGGTTCCTCGAGTTCACCTCCCTTAGTTAAATAAATTCATGTTTGTTAACTTTAACCACAAATGTTTATGGTGGACCAACATTATAGATTGCCCACTATAGACCTTATTAATTTTTCTAATTTTAATTCTTTGATCTTTTTTAAGAAAGAGGATAGTTAATCATGAAGGTCTAATATATCTTATGGTGAACTACCAACACCTAATTGTTTTAACTATTCTTCATGATCCAACAATCCTCTTTCGTAAAAAATATCAAAGAGTTAAAATTGGAAAAAATAATAAGGTCTATGGTGGACTATCTATAATGTTGGTCCACCGTAAACATTTGGGGTTAAAGTTAACAAACATGGATTTATTTGACTAACGTAGATGAACTTGATGGACCGAAACATAGGTTTTATTAGTCATGAGATAAAAAAAGAAAACTTGAAATTAATTAGGGGACCAATGGACCAAATAAGCCAAATTCCTACATGAAACTTTTCTTATATTTATCATAATTTTTTTGAATGATAAACATTAGTAATTAACCGTTATGTTAGGGTTTGAACTCAAACCACCAACTTCTTATCCTTTATTTTTATCATAATTAGCTGCTTTTTTTTTTGACCTCATAAATATAAGTATAGTTAATTACTATACATTTTTTCTATTCCATTAGGGCGTGCCTTGTGTTTAATTAACTTTAGTGAATTGTACCTTTCTTGACCTTGATCGATTTTTGACTAGATAAATAAACAAATGAAAGTTTACATCTTTGTCGGAAGAACTTCTTAATAATGCTCAAATATCCAGGCAGCTCATATGAATAATTTCATATAGGTGGATTTGATGAATCCCTACATTGATCACGTTCTATGGGACCATATGAACACCATATTTAATTGCATATACCTACTTGCATTATTAATGTACATGTAGGGAAAAAGAGAAAAAGAAAAAAGGTTTTTCGGTTGAAAAACTTACTCTCTTTTGCACCCGCATTTTTATTTTAAGTATTAATAAAAAATGAACTCAAATATTGGTCATTGGTGTATTATATATCCCATGAAATGTATAATTTATGTTTATATACACTGGTTTAATATTATTGACATTCAGGGCCGGATCCTGGGGTGGAAGCAGCTCTACAGAACCGAGCCTCCAAAATTTAGGGGCCCAAATATTTTTTAATTTTTATAATGCAGGTTGGAGTAAGTATGTAATATTAATGCTTAAAGATTTTCAAGCTTGCAGATATACTCTAGCGGTTTCAATTTGTGTTAATCACCCATGGTTCTTGGGTTCAACTCTCACAATTAATGTTTTTTCGTTTAATTCTTTTTTTTTCTTTTTTTTTTGGGTCTGTTTTATTAACAAACACATTAGAACCTTTTTTTTGTTCTTTTCATTTATTCATGTTATTTTTTTACTCAAACTTATAGTATAAAATAACAAAGCTCTAATAACAAAATTATAATTATTTTCGTAAAATATAAAACAAAACAAACGTTATAAACATTTTTTTCTTTTTAAAAAAAATTGAGTTTTTTTTCCTTAGGAGCCTCTCTTTATTTTGAGAACCAGACCACAAATTTTATAGAAACGACCCTATTGACATTAGGCAGGTGATGTGCTTTATTGTCCTCCTGCTCTTGATCTTTGTCTATATACTTCTAGAAACCTCCTTAATAATATTTGCTTTTGAAAATTGATATTCATTGTCCTCCTGCTCTTGATCTTCTTTAATTATTTGTTCTTCTAACAAATACTCTAAAATTGGATAAAATGGTTAGACATTTTGACCTAGGAGCAATATGAAGTGAAATATAATTGGTTAGACATTTTGTCAAAAAAAAATAAATAATTGGCTAGTCATTTTGGATCATGAACTCCCAAATTTAGATCACTAAAGTGTAACATGCTAAAAATTCGAACATGGTATTACGGTCCAATTTGACCTAGTAGCATGTATCGATCCGACCCTAAAAAAGAAGGAAAATTTTAAAGTGGACCTGGAGACTCAACAACAACTAGCTAGTCTTAAAATAGATATCTCACATTAGATAAAATAGCATGACTCTTCCAAACCTAGATCACCATGCAAAGGAAAATGTTATGTCTCGTGACAAAAACCATCCCAAGAGTTTCCAGAATGATGTATGGATGACGTGTAAATGACATTCTCTCGTGGGCCCCGCTTTTAATTCAATTTCTCTCCTCTCACATTTGCTTTCATCTTCCACCTCAAGAACAACACCCATGAACAAAATACTACTCCATTTAAGACTATACTAAAATATCTAACAATTATAGATTTGATTTTCTTTCTTTCTGTCGATATCACGACAGTGCCTGCATGATTGTCTATCAAGTGAAATATGCATCATCATAAGGAGTTGAATTAGACAAACTAGAAAAATAAGAGATATCACCATGATTAAACTAGAAAAAGTTACATTAACAACGAAAAATAGAGATTGAAGTAAAACATGAAAATAAAAAGAAATCAAAGTAGATCAAATACTTTGAAAACAAGCTAGAGGGTTCCAATATGAAAAAACCAGATTATATTTCTTCAGAAATTATTGAAAATAAGTCATTGTCAAAATATTAAGCCTAGATAAGAATAATATTATACACACATTTGATAAAGATAATATGATCATCAAAAATGAAAAATGAAAAAGTGAACATGTGTTTTTTTTATTTGTTTACATATATTATTCATTTGTTTTAATGCATAAGTAAATTAAATATGCAAGATAATGTACATTTTGATCACATAAACATTTTTTCTTCTGAAATTAGGGATGAAAAAATAATTATTAATTAAAATAGCTCAAATGACCATCGTACAAACATCTCTTCAAAATTTTTTAACTCCTTTTCTTTAGGTTTAGAGGGTTCGTTTAGAATGGACCTATGCATGAATGTGTCCATCATGGTCTTATGCATAGCAACCTTTGGTTTAAAGCTACTTTACACACTTTAATATTAGAATCATAGCTGATTTTATTTTTTTGCAACAAGCATGTGGCTAAAATTTAGTGTTTTTTTATACGGCGGCTTAAATTTAGTGAAAAAATTATAGATTGTCCCTACGAATTAGTTAAATTCACGAAAAAAAATAAAATAAAGAGTATACTACTAAAGTGCATTAAATTGATTTTTTATATTAATAAAGAGCACATTAAAAACTCAACAAAAAAAAGAGTACATTAAAAAAATTAATAATCATTTTGGTCTATAATGAGTGGTCATAATTGTTAAATAGGTTTTGATTGTGCTTAGTTAGTCAAAATAGTTTTTGATATTAAAATGTTTCATTAATATTGTCATATTAATCTTTCAATATAATTACTTATTTTCACATCAGTCTTTATAAATGCTTATTTATTGTCATTTCAGTCCCTATGCGAAAAGAGTTATTGCGAGTATTGAGAGATTATTTTAGCGTCGGGGGCTATTTAATTTTGACAAACCAAACACACAATTAGGAACTATCTTCAAATTTTAATACACTGAGAGACTATTGTGACTACTCATTACACGTTTAGGAATCAAAACGACTATTAAAAAAATAAATATTCTTAAGGAAATGTTAAAGAGTGCCCTTGGGGCATTGGATAAAGGAACAAAAATAGAAATTTTGTGTTGGAAAGTGATAAAAAGTGGTCAAGTCAACTTGTAAAAAGTTTATAAATTGTTGTTTCCAATATAAAGTTACTAATTTTGGTTACCTTAACTAGTGTCCTAAGGGCACTTGTTAACGAGACCCATATTTCTACATGTTCCATTTCCATGTGTTAATGTGATCTTGGACTTCTAAACCTGGTAACGTTTAAAATGGACCTATGCTTGGATTTGTCCACCATGAACCCATGAATAACCATTGATTTAGTAATATTTAAGTGCGTAAAGTAATACTGAATCAATGGTTGTTATTCATGGGTTCATGATGGACAAATTCAAACATAGGTCCATTTTAAACGTTACCAGGTTTAGAAGTCCAAGATCACATTAACACGTGAAAATGGAACATGGAGAAATATATACCAAACTCTTAACTAATAGTGGTCCAACTTAACTTTAATCAGTTTCCTTAAAAAGTAATGGGGAGGACTGCAATGCATATTTATATGTTCAAAATATAAAAACAAAACAAGAACAAAAATCATAAGGTGGAATGTCATTTTCTGTGGACATTTTTCCTAGGAATGGACGTACTATATTGATGTTATTGTGAAACAACTAATTTTAATTTAGCTAGTATATGTATACTTTATACTATATTAATAATTACCGACAAATCATAAAATTGCCATTTTCTTGACAAAATCTTAGAAGAAGAAAAATAGAAAAAGGTTCAAGTTGGTGAGATTGAGACTCCTTGTAGATGACCCTAGGAAAGGAAGCATGAAAAGAAAAGCACAAAGCTATGATGTACCAACCACATTACCGTTTGTTCCCTAGGATGCATAGTGATATATATCAGTGTTTTGTTTTTTGTTATAAAGAAATTAAGCTACATATCTACACTGTTAATCAACGAAACGATTTCCTTAATCCTTCACATTTATCAAAAAATTCCATATGATGAAAAGGGGAGACGATATAATATAATAGTATAAAAATTAGTTTAAAATAATATTATTATATTGCATATATAAATGTATCTCTTTGTGATGCTATATTTTCTAGAGTAAAGGGAAAGGTAAAGGGATAAAAATGCGAAGAAAAAAACTTGTTTTATTAATTGCATGTGTCATTTACAAATTTACGATGTATCTAAGTATTTATAGCAAAAACTAAACTTATTAATCAAATGACGTGGCATTCAGTGTTGAGTCTTTGCTTGACTAATTTCACGAGTTAACTCCTTTGTTAGTGTGATCATGGTGTTCTTTCATCGACATGATCTGTTGACAAGGTTCTTTGTGCGTAATTCCACCAGAGACCGTGTCTTCTCCCTCACTTCTCAAAGTAGTTAGTGGTGCTAAAAAATTGAACATGAATTTATCACATGATTGTCTAGTTCCACTATATTTTGACTTAGCTATATGGCTCAGAAGACCCACATTATGGTTTTGCGGCATTGAGAAAGAATCAACTCCTTTGTTCGCTAGCTTTAGCATCGCCTAACCCTTCCCTCGACTAGAAGGCTTCCTCGCCTAATAGTCCAGTCGCCTATTTTTCGAGATTGACTAACATGATGTTATTTTTAGGTATAAAGAAATATCATGGGTTGTATCATATTGGTTAGCCTTTGAGAAATGAGATGATGTGACATAACAAAAAGAAGAGTGTCATCATTGTAGCATAAAGTAGAAGACAAAAGATGAAAACTACAAAGGGTGTCAAATCCGAATGAAGACGAAAAAAATAATCTAACAACTAATTAATAACATTGACCATTTCAAAAAAAAAGTAACATCAACAATTAATTAACAAATCAAAGATAAATATTATATGTATACCATAATAAAAAAATCGGTTTTATTAAAATAGCAACATTTGATGTTCTCAATTTAGGGTCACTTTAGATTTAGAGGATCTCCAAATCAAGAAAAAAGACAATTACATTTGTAGATTAGAAACAAAGTGCATTTGACCGGCCTAATAGATTATGCAGTCACCCAGGTTCCAAGCCAACACCATTAGGCCAACCCAAGTGGGTTGCAGTCACCTTGTTATATTTTAGAATTCAGATAATTTGGTTATTTTATTAAGGATACTATCCAGAAGTCTTCGTAGGAAATGAAGAAATTGATCATAATGACTTTAGATTCACCAGCTTTCAAAAAAAGAAGAAAAACTTTAGATTCATTAACGGGAAATCAGAAAAAGTTTGGTCAACGAATGTAACGGTTTATAAGGGATTAAGGGTACGGATTTGTCAAAAAAATCAAAGAGTAGCTTAAATTTAGGGCAATTGCTAGGATGGAGAAGCATCACCTGTGGTGTTGGTGTATAGTGGGTTACTAGTTATTATTCAACGATTTGACCCAATATCTTTTTACTCAAGTATAAACTTTTACTTATGATGTGTAATATTGATCGATTCTTAGACGATCTCCAATGCAAATACCTAAGCGAAAGCATTACCTCCTCCTTCTCATAATATTAGTCGTTTAACGTTTGTGCACGATTATTAAGAAAATGATTAATTGTGTTGATTTCAATGGTAAAATTAGTAACATTCACTAAAATATCCTTTTTAATTGTAGTTAGTGGAGTACTTAAGTTGGATGAAATTCAATAAATAAGAGTATAATAGTGGGAAAATAATAATAAATGTTGTATTGGTATTGTAAAGTGATAATTATTTAGAGAAAAAAAATGTTAAGAAACAATAATTGTGAGACGGAGGGAGTACCGTTTAATATACTCTTATTGTGAAGCAGAATAAATGAATACTTACGAAGAAGAGTGACATTAATAAGTGATCTCTCTTCAGGATTCACATAATTTTTGCATAAATATATTAAATATATGTTCAAATATGATTATGTAGAATTATTGATGTGACACTCACAATGAGTCCATTAGTCTAGTAGTTAGGGGTTGTAACAGTGAGGATGGGTTAGGGGTTCATACCACAACTCTTGTGTATGGAAACAAACTAGTTAAACAAGAAAAACTCACTTTATGCGTCTAACAAATTCCCTTAACAAGATTAGTCATTACTAACCTGATCGAAACTTCTTATTAAGTACTAACATTAAAAATTTATAAATAAATAACATGTACATATAAAACCCATTTAAATATTCAAATATAGAGAGTTCGAATGCGGATTCTTTTTCCCCAAATCACTAGCTCTACCTCAAACCACCATTAACCCTCACTGTTACAACTCTCTCTGGCTAATCGTCCTCCATCTCATCCACCACCTCTAAATTTGGCCTTCATGGTTTCAACTCCAATTGCAAAAAAGATCCCCAAGCCTTCTAGAAAGCCACCCTGACAACTTTGTGTTTTAGTTACTCCATCCTTGTCCTGTTTGAGATCTAATAATCGTGTTGGAGATTTTATAAAATTATTGTTTTGTTGATTTGCTTGTGTTCTATTGTTAGTTTTAATTTGCTTCAAATTTGTACTCCATGTGTTTTCAAAAAAGACTCGAGAGCTACTCGTTTTATCATCAAATTCAACATGCTCTCAACCTTACAAATAAATTGTCAACACATGGTTGAATTGGTCATTTCGAAGACCATCTATAATCAAAATGGGCGAACACCAACAACAATTTTTCCCCAAAAATGGATGCAATTAAAGACGGTGCATTTTCATTATTCTTGATCTTTGGCCATACATGGAATAATTTAGTTTGGTTGTTAGAATTAAGAGTTTAATTTGTTAATGTACCTTTGCCTTATGAGAATCGATATGTGTATTGACAACATGTATTTGACTTTCAAAATAGACGTGGAATGTCTCAACTCATAGATAATTTGATTGCACTATCGTCATTTTAGTATTTGAATGAAGCTTATTTTCTTGTAAAAATTTTTTAATATCAATTAATCTACCACAAACTACTCCTTCTGTCTTAAAATGTGTGACCTAATTGGTTGTTTCACTTATGTCAATGTACAATTTTGATATTTAATATCTTTAATTATCTATTAGATTTTTTATTAAGTGTCAATATTTTGAAAATATTTATCAAAACAAATTCAACTTCTTATATGTTACCGTTTGTCTTTATATATTACTTCATTTAGTCTTGTATATATGAGAAATTTGATCAATAAAAGTTGAGTCAACATCTTGTGTGGAAATATGATATGATGTGAATTAACTGAAAGCTAACCGCCTAATTCAATAATAGCTTCTTAATCAGGTAGTTAGCTCATTTGACAAAGAAGAAAATCACCTTATAATTAGGTTTTATAAAATGATCAAAAGCACTTAAGCGTGGTGCTAATTAGTTAATTACACTTTTCATTGGGTTTGAACTCAAAAAAGGTGCTATCCCTTCAAAACAAAGTAACTAAATTACGGAACTACGCATGCATTCCTAGGAGGGGACTAGGGATATGTTTTATAAAGTTGTTTTAACTATTTTCCTTGTTTACTTTTGAGACTTTGATTCTTTTATCATCATGAGTTCCAACAGAATTCTAACTTCCAACTTCTTGTCGGGTGAGGTACTATATAGTTAGGCCCTTTTTGACCATGAAAGATACAGAAGAAATAGTTTGAACCTATGAAAATGGAGACATATCTGTATCGGATAGGTATCGGATACCGATACTCTGTGGATATTCTCGGATACGTATCCACGGAGTATCATAATTAATTATTTTAATTTTAAATATATATTTTATCGGATATTTATAAAATACTTAACAGATACACATATATACTTATAAAATATTTCACAGAGACGTATCTTGGAAAAACATGAAGTGTAAAAAAAATGAGACTGTGTTGTGAAAATTCAATGGAGATGTATATGATTCAATTTATATGAATCACTATATTTGGTTTTTGATAACCAATTAAAAACTATGTTTTTTGTGGATGAAAGTAACAAGAGAGATGAGATAACCTAACATAGGAATGAAAATAGAATATGATTTATATGAAACTTTACATTTTTTATTCTGATCACATGTATTATTTTTTGTAAATTGTGACTTTTACAATTATATAGTATTGAAGAGTAATCAATGTTTTTTTTTTTTAAGTATTTTACATGCATATAAATTTTAGTATAAATATTTTGTTAACGTATCTTAGTCGTATTGTATCCTAATTTTACAAATTTTACATATCCGCGTACCTGTATCGTATCATACTAGTATCCGTACAACGTATCCAGGCTTCATAGGTTTGAACATATTTTTTCTTCAAAATAATTTAAAGTTAATATGCTTTTTTGCATGTAGTTTGGTATGAAAGCTTCAACAAGAAAAAACGGTAGTTAACTACTTTTTGTCAAAACAACAACTTTGGCAAATAAAAGTGCTGGTGGATATTACCTCTACAACCACTTTTTGATAATTGTATATCTTATGCGGAGGTAGAGATCCATTTTAATTCACAAATTTAGGTGGGTCCAAGATGTTAGTTTGGATAATTGAGTATGCTTCTTTTAAGGTTTTAAATTTGGTTTCTTCTAACGTCAATTTCGGTTGGTTAAGTCTATACAAACTTTTCTTGACTTTTTTTTTTGAAGGATTGACTTTTCTTGTATTTAGTGATCCGTTTTAATTCATGAGAAACTTATTTAGGTTGATCTGTTAACTTGGATATTGAAGTATGTTTCTTTTAAGGTTTCAAATTCGATTTCTTTTAACAATAATTTCAGTTTTTTTAAGTCCATACAAACTTTGCTCTGACTTTAGATTGAACCCCTCTATAAATGGACGTTGTTATTGAACCCTTTAGATTAGTCTGTCTTTTGATCGAAAACCGAATTTTTTTAAAAAAAATGAGAAAAAAATACAAGATTTAACTGATTTCAGAAAGAGAAAAAAAAAGGCAACTTTTCTATCATAAAGATAGACAACTTTATCCACTTGAACTATTGTCAGAATATTAATAATTAAGCCCTTAACAATGGTATAAAAAAAGACAATGTGGTCCTTAGGACAGAAAAAAGTCCATAAACAATATGATTTTTCAATAATTTATAATATGTTTTTGTTTTTGCTTCTTTTTAAAGTTATTAGTGATGAAAATTATTCAAATAAATACAAACAATACCTGATATGTACAGTTTTAAAATAATTTTATAACATATCCTACAATGTACTAATAACAAAATACATGTTATTTATTTTCATAGTTACAACAACCGTATATCATTGTAGATGATGGTTGCTTGAATCTTAAAGAAAGGAAAGAACAAAAATAGACCTTGAATCTTAAAGAATGGAAAGAAGAAAAATAGATGATTCATTGAAATAGACATTATTTAGGGACCTTATCTCTTGTAGGGTCTGATTGCCCTTTTCTGAAGGTGGTTTAGGTTGCAACTAAATTGTCCAAATTTTTTTCTTGACGAAGTGAAAGTTGCTTTTATTTTTTTAAAATCGAATTGGATATCACACATTTTTTCAAGGATAAAAATGGATGTTCAATCTTGTAGGAGTGGAATTTATGCCAAACAATTCGTGGTCATTTTAGTGGCCGTAAATTCAAATTTTTGTCCCCTCCAAAACACATGCTTCCATTTTTATCATTTACATCATGAGATTATGTCCTACTCTCATGAATAAAGACATGTCATAAACTAATAATATGTCATAAACTAATAGTAAATCGAGTTAATTCCAACAAAGAAGGTAGAGGAGATTCAAGGAAACCCTAATCGCTGTTAAACATCTGAATCAAATACCCTAATCTTGCATTGTGGAAGACAATTAAAAAACCTGCAACCCATTCATCTCTCTTTTACTATTTTTGCTTTAATAAATTTCCCTAATTGCTAAGTTGAACAAGAATCCATGTGGAAACGACAACTTACTACTTTATTACTTGTTACAATTTGGTGCACTTGTCAATTCATCCATCAAAATAGTCAAAGAAAAACAAAAGAGATACACTCAGTGTACTGAGCTTAATTTCTTTACTACTTCTAGAGTTTGTGTAAACACAATTTGTTGTAATCATCTTTGTAAATCTCTAGACTAAGATGGTCTCAATGTTTTAGATAATGAATATATATTGCATACATATTATAAGGACTACTTTGAACATTTAAATTTTTTACATGGACCAAAAGAAAGCAAGAATGAAAAGAAAAAAAGAGTATGTTTTTAAGGATTAAAAATAAATTATATTTTTCATAGGAACTAAAAGCATAACATAATATTTGCAAGGATTAAAAATATATTTAAATTAAAATTTTGTGTAAACAAATCCAACAAATTTTAACCCTATCATTTAAATTTTTAGATTATTCATCGACTTTTCATGTTCTTTAGTTTATTTATTTATTTTAATCAAACATGAAGGAATTATTTTCATTTGCTCACCATTAAAATTCATTGAATTCTACAACTTAAAAAATATATAAGTGGGATGAAATAAATTTTGATAGTGAAATGATGAACATAATCCCAAACATGAGATCCAAATCCAACGAGCTGCCACTTGACAACATATTATAGTTGATGGAAATTTTTAATCTCTATGGCCCAGTTTGATTAGATTTATATAAGCTTGTGTGTTGGGGATATATTGGAAGTTGATTGAGTTAGGCTAAGTATACATGATCAATCAAGAGTTAGTGAGTTAAATACAAGACTAAATCCTAATTGCCGGTTGTTAGCAAAAATGTTATGTTTTGTAACAAAATAGATACAAAAGAGTAGAGACATTAAAAGTCCCCTCAATGTTACAAGAGGGGTCTCTTAATTTTGTATGCACGTGGTATTGTTTCATAATAGCGTGAAGTTCCCAATCTCTGCTTGATTTGGAAACCCCTTTCCTACATTATAAGGTACTAGCATGGGTCTCATAATATGACACCTGGCATGTTGTGTGAGCCATGGAAATAGCATGTGATGACCTTAAGGAAATAACATGTGACACACACACCGTACATCGAGATATTGGGTCAAGATTTCTTGTTCTCTGAATATCCTCAACTCAACTACTTGATATATAGTTGATCGTTAGGTTATGATTTATGATTGTCACGAAAATCAGGTGATGAGGAGTGTCCCCTCTTTATAAACTCTTATCAAGAATTTTATCTATCCGATGTGAGATTAAATTTCACAGAAGTTGGCCGTTAACACAGCCCTCACGCTTAAGCCCGGTCTAATGAGCTTGAAGCGTGGGCATTGCAGGAAGTCCAACGTAGACACGATAGATTCTAATACCATGTCACGAAAATTGAGGTATAATCCATCCTTACAAAACCGGCTTGTATAGTGACGAGTGTCTCCTCTTTATAAACTCTTCTCAAGAATCCTATCTATCCGATGTGAGATTAAATCCTACCGAGTGTTGGCCGCTAACATTGATGATTCAAATTTTCCAGTTTATTTCTTTTGAAAAAAAGAAAATGATATTCATTCATTCAAATCGAGAGATTACATCATTCAACACCGCTAAAAACGTAAAGGATGAATCTGCGAACAAACTCACAACATCCAAGTTAATAGCATACAGCGACATAATGCCTACAAAAATATATGATAAAATTAAAGTGACCGGAATATTCATGGCCTCCGGATCTGCAACGTTAACGCCCAAATCTTTGATTGAATAATCGATCTTCAATATGAACCAAATAAACACCGCAAGAAGACGGGAAATCAAACAACGCCGCACAAGACGACGAACAACAAACCACCACACTTAGATGATAAAATCACAAAGAAAAAACCGAGATCTATGTGAAAATCACTTATTTAGATTGAAATATAGAGAAAAAGATGAAGAGGGGTGATTTCAGGTCAAGAATTGACCCAAAATCACCCCTCAATGGAAAATCTGGAAGAGAAAACCTAGAGAGAGAAAACTAGGGCCCGACTTGTTGGAGATGGAGGGGAAGAGAGCAAATACAATACTATTTATAAATTTTCAGTTTATAATTATATATTTTTTTTAAAATCAAATCTATACATTTATGTGAACCATCTGATGTAAATTTAAAATATCTCAATCGTTATCATTGTATTGAGTTTGTGATTGCAAGAATATCCCAACTACAGTGAGTATATTTAAAACATTGGGGGACTCGAATTCACTCTAGTTCTCAATGCATTCAAGTTGTTAGATGAAGGTAAAATAATTTATTTTATGATTGAAAATTTTATCGGCTTAATCTTCCTTTTCTTATAAGCAAAAAGTGTATTCAAACAAGTAGAAGAGTAAGAAAACCTAATACAATAAGATCACAAACACTTGCAATACAAGAAAGTGGATTATTATGTTTTTGTTTCTCCATTCTTTTTAAATAAACCAATACCATGATAAACACTTGACGGGGTCGACCACCTTCAAGGGATTGATCATCTTTTCATTAAAAAAATAATATTATTCTGTTCCAACCAAATATATACATCAAAACTTATGTGAGACACATCCTTTCTTACACAAACTTTGTAAACCAGCAGGATGTTGTTCACTTCCCCAACCTATGTCTATCCATTCCAATCAGTTAAACATACTTTTCCAGATTTCCGAAGTCCTTGGACATGTTGTAAACAAGTGACTAGCTGATTAATAATTGAGGTTGTCTAACAAAAAAACTCTTAACACTTTTAGTTTCCATGACTATATCGAATTCTTTTACAAAATATAAGATCAAGAAGATTCACAAAAATAAATTATTGAAGTAACACCATTCAACTTATCTAAAGCGTTGGGTAAATATTGAATAATGGATAACACTTGAGTGACATAGAGTTGAGTGACATTGGTGACATTGACCAATTATGATGTCACAATGCTTGTGAAAGAGAGAGAAACACAAGCATTGTGACATTATGATTGGCCAATATCACCCAACTCTATATCACCCTAATGCTACCCATCATATTGACTTTGACAAATCGAGGATTCATAATATGAACTCAGGGTTAGCTTAAGATAACTAAAATCCTAAGTTTAGACATACCAACAAAAAAAAAATGTTAATAGTTTTATAAATTAAAAAGAGTAAATATATTGGGAGAAAAAAACCCAATTGACCTAATACAATATTCAAAATATAAAGGCACAACTAAGCTAGTCTTCTACAATACAGTAATTCAAATTTTGAATCTCGACTAAAAGAGTTGTATTAGGTTTTTATATTAGGTTTAACTCGTTCTTACAAATTTGGTTTGTAAGGTGAGGGATATCATTTTTATAAACTCATTGCATGCCTTATCTTCATCGTATGTGAGACTTGATTACTTTTTTGATACACTTCTCACCTTCAACACTATATATTTAGTTTAATGTGTAGATATAAATGGTGTGTAACCCAAATCGGCACACTCCATTACAATATTAGATTTTTATACTGGGTTTAACATATCCTTACAAAATCGTCTTGTCAGGAGAGAACTCCAACTTTTTATAAACTCATTTTAAATCTTACCATTATCTTACATAAGAGACTTAAATTTTTGCTAATAAGTTGTCCCATAGCGTTTAACATATCCTCGAATATGATTATCTCCGGTATGTCAGATAAAGAGAATGAAAACCAAAAATGTTACTCTAGTCCTCACGATTATGCTAGAACATCTTGACTATCACATGCTTCATCAACGGTCTAGATTATTCATTGTTGTGATTACACAAATCCATTTCCAAGATAAATTGGCCCTTAATTGCTCACGTAGTTGTGTCCCTAACAAAAATGAAGGACAAAAATTAAATAAGCAGCACAGAAATTGCCATGAATGTTCCCCTTTTTAGATTCACTTGCTTGTTCTTAAATCAAACACTTTATCATAAAATAATTAACCTATGCACTTTAAACTTGTTGTTTTCTTGAATTTTACTTAGCTTATCTAAATTAAGACAGTTATTTAATAACATGGTTATCCTAATTAAAGACATTCAAGTCATAATGAAGCATCAATTTCATTGAGATCTAAGTCACTTCCTTCAAATATAAATTGTTTTAAATCTATCAAGCACAGATACGGACACGGACACCAGACACGACACAAACACTTACACGTCAATATAGCTAATAATTTGAAAAAATCAGTGTAATTACAAATGTCGATGTCGGATACGACACATATCGACACTAGAACACGCCTAATCTGAGAAGTGTCCGTACTTCATAGTTTTAAATCTATAACTCAAGTGTTGACTAATAGTTGCATGCCATGTCGGTATACTCTTGAGCAATTTAGAGATTTTTGACTCACTAGCCAGAAACATTGGAGCTATGAATCATGAAGGGTGGTAGTGTTTTAGGGTACAATTAATTACGTGGAACTATGTGATTAGTAGAGTGAATTGTAAAATTAACACCCTTAATTGTAGAAGATCAGTTTTCTATATATGGTCACATGGCCCTGCTAATAGAGACATGTACATGAAGGCCCACTTTGTTAGCTTAAATACATGACAAACCCTTCCTAACGCACTTCAAATCAACCCCAAATTGGAAACATATACAAAAGAAAAATCTCTCTCTTCAATTTTTTTTTCTTATCAATTTTTTTAGTGCATACTTAAATTAACTGTCCTCTAAAAAAAATTAGATTAACGGTGAATTTGATAAAATCATTTTTTATTGTTATGTTTTTGTTGAAATTCTAAAATGTAATTTTTGTTAAAATTAAGGTGGCACTATGAGATTTTAAGAAAGTATTAATCAGAATGAGAATCAATTTGTTACATTTTTATTTTGAAAAAGAACTTTTTATAAGAATAAAAAAGTTACTTTTAATTAAAAGTACTCATCTGTTTGTCACTGTATTTTCAATTAAGAATCTAAAAAAAAGCATAAAAACTATCCAAATGAAAAAAAAATTGTGAATGCTTTTTTATAGAACCACATTTTTATTTTTATTTTGCAAACTAATTTTTTTTTATCACTGTTTATTTTAGTTCTAGTTGTATAGACTCTTAGCTTAGACTCTAGCTTACGATGTTTCTCTTAAAAATATATCTATAAATTTTAATATCTAAATGATTAAATATTGCAATCACTTGTTTTTTAAATGCTAACCATTGCTATAGAAGCATTGGTTAAACAACTAAAACAAGTAAGTTTTTAATAAAATGTTGTGTAATTATTACTTTGTTGAATGCAATAGCTTACATTTCCAAAACAAAACTTCTACTTACGGATTCCTTAACCAATGTTCTTAGGTGACTGGTTAACAAGACTATTTTTTATTTTTTATAATATGTAACAAACTTTCAATCTAAACTTATAGTAGTACACCCTCTGGTCACTATTATATGCAAAAATCAACATTTTACATTCATTCATTAAATGATGTATGTGATATAAAATAAATAAAAATTATATACATCATTAATTGAACGAATCTAAAATGTAAATTTTTGCTTATAATAGAGACCGGAGGGTGTACTTTGTAAAGTTGGATTCGAGGGTTGATTACGATCTATGCATTTCTTTAGACTCTACATGCATATATACATATATAATTTTTAAAAGGACATAGTAAATATTCATTACGTTCTTCTTTCAATTCATTAATTATAAGTCGTTTCAGGAAAAAATAAATCTCAATTACAATACCAATGAATTATTAATGTTACTTTTTTTTATTATACCTTTAACTATTTAATACTCTTTCTTCTTTCAATTCATTAATTTATTTTTGATTTTTTTCATACGATACTATATATTAATGACACTTTTGTAAAACAACTCATAATACATATTTCCCATACAAAATTAATTATATTTCTTAATACGTGTGAAATTTCTTAAACATCATATAGTTTAGGACAGAAGGAGTACATATTTATCAAACGAGTGTTTATATCAATAGCAAAATTTGAACTCGTATATATTTTCGGAAGAGGTGAACTCATATACTTATATATTAATATATGAGTAGACAACTCGGTTGGTGAGTTAATGAAACATCAAAGGAATAGTAGAGTAATGATATTTGTACAATTATTTGGTGACAACATTTATGACAATTTTTCTTTTTCTCTCTTCTTATTGGCAAAAATAATAGGGAGAAAAAATAAGAGATATAGTAAGAACATAATGTGAATATGAGAGAAAATTTTTTTCAAAAATTATCATAAAATAATTGTATAAATATCATTTATCTAGTAGCAAGAATATCCAAGTTTCAAACCTTAAACTAAAATAGAGTAACACACAAATATTGTCTATAAAAAAAAATGAGTGGCATTGTTACAAACTAGACCAATATTTTAAGCTCATCTCTCTCCATTTTAATTAGCAACATCCTACGCCACTGCTTTCCCAATGCAATTGTTTGCTTCAAATCTAACATCATTGTCTATCTAATTGTACCCTCTCTCTCCATCTTCCTTCATTTATGGTCCCTTTCTCTCCCTTTATATCTCTCTTATCACTTTCTTATTTCTTCATTCATACCTATAGCTTTTAACTCTACTACTCCTACCATACCCCTATCTTCCTCCTCTCCTTTTCTCCACTATATAGCTTGTCTTTTGTTTGTTAATTTCCAACAAAATAAACCAATTAATTGTTGTAACTTTCTTACTTTATTCTCCCTCATTTAGTATCTTCTTTGTTATATTATAAACTATATATATAAATAGAAAATTACGTACCAACATCTAGGTATATATTATGTCTAGCAGAAGGTCAAGGCAACAATCTTCTTCTTCAAGAATTTCTGATGATCAAATCATTGAACTTGTTTCCAAGTTACGTCAACTTGTTCCTGAGATTCGTCATAGACGTTCAGACAAGGTATTTTTCAAACTCACCCTTTTATGTTAGTTTTTGGGATATCAAACTCAAAACCTCTTGCTTAAATCTCCTTTGGTAATGTCCCTTAGACCACTAAAAAAATATTTTCCTTTTCTTAACACATGTTATTATATATACATAGGGTTATATTTTTCATGTATAACTAGGTATCTCAAGCAACTATATAGTTCAAACTAATTTTAAAAAAAATTAGGCACATCAAACCAAGTTTAATTTTGGAAGGGATGGTCTAGGAAGAAGCTAAGAAATTAACATAAAATGATGGGTAGGTCGTGTAGCACATGTGAGTCATATATCATAATATATAATAGTAAATGGTCAAGGGATATACTATAATCTAAAAATTAATTTAACTTATACGGCAGAGCTTTGAGTGGACATTTTTTTATGATCAAAATTTTATAATGAGTTAAGTCTTATAGTTCAGGAAAATCAGGACATATCTCCAAATTAGAAGAGCATTTACAGATATATTTATAGAGAAACGTAGACTCTTGGTCACAACCATATTATTATTTGTATACACTGCTTAGGTATACAATTAACAACTTAGGTATACAATTAACATATGTGTATAATAAGATTATCATTGCTAAAAGAACTTCAAGAAAAAACACCATACTCATCTCTAAGTGGTGTATACTAAGATTTTTTTTTTTGAAAAATTAAAGGGATTTTTTTTTTTAATAATTAATTTATGTCGCTAATGTTATATTTTAGTAGTCTTACGGTAAGGTCCTTATATAATATAGAATCATGCTGACAAATGTTCTAAGAACATTGTTTAATGAATAACAAGTAGAAAATTTGTCCTTAAAAAAATAAGTTAAAGTAGTCTTAGTAATAATTCCACCATTTTATATGTAAAAATTACTCTTTTTTAGTTGCTTAAATAATACCCTAAATACACTTTTTAGTATTATTCTATAATATATTTCTTAAAAAGTTGAGAAATGTTAACATGACAAGAATTTTATTAATAAAAATTATGTATGATAAATTGTGCCAATTTATTTTATCAAAGAGTTAACATTAAACCTTTTCAATAAATATTTTTTATTGATGAAATCTTTAAGATATACCCTAAAGTCACATATTAGCAATAACAAACATTGTAGGGCACGTATATTAACATCAGCCAACAAAGTTTTATCCTCACTACTTTCTTGGTCTAATAAATAATAGCTTAGTTGATGTATGTAATAAAAGCCTATAACCCTATATTGTTAAACAAATATATCTAAGAACTTGGTCAACCAGACAATGTCCTGGTCAATCTTACGAATGGTATAGGACCAAACTGTTCCCACACCATTCACACCGACTCGTACATGTATCATGTGTGTAGTTTTGAAAGATGAACAATGAAAAATAATAATGAGAAACGTTTTTTGAACGTCCTATTTTGTAATAAAAAAAGTTCATGTTAACCAGTATTCTGGGGCACTCGTTAAACATACCATAAAAGGGAATTATTACTATAAAAGGAATTTATTTTTGAATTTATTATAAATTAATTACACAATTTCAATGCATTAACTACTATATAATTTCCTTTTTCATATCTTTAACCGGTGATAAAAAAAAATGATATTATTTGTGTACATTGATAATAATTAAAGTATGACGCAGAACCCCAAAAAGGAAAAGATTTTAAAGGTAAAAAAAGGAAACTGCACTGTAACAGTCATGAGGTAAATGAGGACTAATTTGTGAAACAAGATTCTGTATTATCTCTGCCTATGATTTTGTAGTACATGTACAAACTCATCAATTTTTGGTCACCAAAAAGAAGAAAAATATAAGATACCTAAGTATTTTTTTGGTATATAATCTCATGCCTCTAAGTATGAACATTATTTTATACAACTACAATAAAATCATGGTAATGAAATAAATCAACATTAATTTTATTTTTTAAAAAAATCGAGTATCCTCTGTGCGCAACTTGCGAAGACTAATCTCTCGAGTTTTGTGGAACCCAAATGAACGACAAACTCTCACTAAGAGTTTTAACGATGCTGCATGCCCTAAGGCTGAATTCGAACTTAATACCTTGTTTAAACATTAATTTAATTTACCAAAGTAAATCAATCAATCAAAATTTCATCATTTTGATAATCATATCTCGCTTCAGGCCTCATATTATGTTCGGAAGGCCCTGATAATTAGTTACATAAAAATGGTTTACACAAAATACTTATATATAAGAATTATTATTATTGTTATTATTCATAATTTATGAATATGACAGGAGTAATGTACGATTCATGACATTTATAACTTCTGCTATTTTGTGACAAAGGACAGTATATATAGAAATAGAAGAAAGAAAGTGACTCTCATAGTAACTGATTGAGATACTGACTAATTATATTATGCAGGTATCAGCATCTAAGGTCCTACAAGAGACTTGCAACTACATAAGAAACTTACATAGAGAAGTTGATGATTTAAGTGAAAGATTGTCTCAGTTATTGGTCACAATTGATGCTGATAGTCCAGAGGCTAATATTATCAGAAGCCTAATTAATCAATAAGCTTTAGATATTAATCTAATTTTCTTAATTTCCATTATGATGAGAAATATATATTTATATTTATAAGAGTGTACTTTATTTTAGATGGGCTAGCTAGAGTGTAGTTTGAGGTGTGCAATTTTCATATGGCGGGTATATTTTGAAGGTTTTGTAATTTTAAATTAAGAACTTTGTATGTGTCATATTTATAGATGGCCAAAATGTATCACTCGTTAAATCTATTAATTAAGGTTATAATTAGCACTGTTTACTTCATTATAATGACTTCAGTAATGTAGAACTCCGTGGCAGAATATACTTATCTTAAGTAAATGTGTTTATATCTAAACCCTATCCAAATTAAATCGTAAATATATCTAAAAAAAATCGTAAAATCGCATAATTTTTTTTTCCAATCTCATTTCATGAATATCTATGAATCACATTTATCTATGCATGAAGTATTCTATAGGGTGAACGAGGTGCCCAAGGTGGCACGCGAGGCTCCTTATACGTGGGCCAAACCTTACCTAGGAAGCCTATTGGCCGCCGTACGCTTCGTTATCATGTGTTAGGCACCTGTCGTAGGTTTAGGTTATAAAAACATGTTTTGGCAGATTTTGAGAGACAATATATATGTGTTTGTTCCTCTATTCTTTTGATCTCCGTTATTTGAATCGATTATAGATTTGATATACACAGATGTTTGTAGATTAATTCTTGATTGAATATTGTTGCTAGAAGGATTTGGTTGCCGGTTGTTATTGGAAGCTCCACATATTGTTATATTGGGTTTGCCCAAAGGTTTTTTTTCTTCTTATACCACTAATAAAAGAAGCTTTACTAGAGGTCATTGAATAAACATGGGAAAAACAAGGACCAGAACTAATCCAACCATCCACCCAAAATTTAGTAGAAGCTCCATATCCTACCTTCTTTTTTATTTATGGTATCAAAGAACCAACTTGATACCAAGTCGGAGTCTCCATACAACGACAATAAATTGCGCCACCAAATAGAATGCTTAGCATGACAAAGATAGTTACCATCAAAGGGTTCATATTTATAAGAAAGAAAGTTATACCTAATCGCATTTGTATCTATTAAACATCTCCAACGTCATTTTGACAACAATGAGATATTAAACAACTCAAAGATTTTTGACAAGAAGCTTACCATTCACCTTTGGAAGACAAACAAAGTCTCATTTGACCCAATTAATATTTTAAGTCCCAACATCACCTCACACTTTATAATAGAATCTAAAATAAAGTTCAAGTTAACACTCTTTTAGAATGACCGTCTATACGAAAAACTTGAACGATGACATAGAACCAACGAAAATGACCAAATAACTAATCTCAAGTGATTAATAAATTTCAATTAATACTAGTTATTTGAATGAGTTTGAATTCAAATCTTAAATGAACTAAAATTGTAACCATGATAATTTCCTAAAACCGAGAGATTTAAAATAAAAACCTAAAAACATCACAAGTGAATATTCTCCACAACGTCTAGAAAGGATTCAAGATAAAACACTTATGTTAGAGTAAGATAGAAGATTAGTGAAGGAAAATTGCATCCACAGACCACAGAATTGTACTGTCACAACAACCCACATGTGACTCAACATGGCACTCCCAACACCCGACAACTACATACCTAAACTACAACAAACTCCTAAAACACACGGATCAAAATTATGCTGCATTATCGTACGTAAAAATAATAATTATGCAGCATATAAACACATTAAAATAATGCTCCATCTAATAAATTAGTAAAAAATTCTGCAGCATTTAAGAAACTTCTGTTTTATTCACACGTTTCTGCATCAACACACTTAGTATAGTTTTTTTTTGGACTAAAAATTGAGAATTTCAGTATAGTTATAGATTGCAAATTATATTTTTAGAAGGTCAAAGTTATAGTGCACAAGTGAGACAAATAATCCTTTAAAAAAAAAGTGAGACAAATCATGCATCGTGTATAAACTTGTTTTCTCTTTTGGATCAATAAATCTTAATTACCATTAGATTAAATGGTAGAAAATAAACTTATGCATATTTTTAGATATTAATTTCATTGTGCACATTTTTCTTCAAAAATAAAAATTTACTTGTGCACATTAGATAAAGACATTATTTTAAAAAATAACATAAGATTAAGTGACATCATAATGCATGGCAATTAACATTTTTCGCATGCAATTTTGATTGAATTTTGCACTAATTATAAATGTATGTGATCATGCAAGAGTACTCATCTATGAACAAAATACTTAGTTGGTCACAAGATTTCATCTGCTTATGATCAAGAACAAAAGTTGTTCGTAAATGACACCAGTCTAGTTTTCTAGACAGCACATAATAGAAAATTTAGATAAAACACAAGACGGGTAAAACTAAGAAGATATACAGAATCTTTCAACATAGAAAAATAATTAACTAAACTAGAATACAAGAAGCAGACAATAGCTAAGTGAACAAATCATTAAAAACCAAATAAAAAACCCATTGATTTCAAACTGTACAAAATGGAAAAAAGAATCCTAAGGAAAACAATATTGACTCAAAAGGAGTACCAAACTAATGGCTAACACTCGTTGTCTTCAATATGCCTACACGTAATTAGGACCAACAAGATGATCAGCAGCCCCCCAAATGATCATTTGCAGTTGTAGGCTTGTAGCCGAAGCAAACAAATGCATTAATTAATTTGAGATAAACCATCAATTTAATATATTTAAAATATCATTCTCTCCAATTTCATCTCTAAAGTACATAAAAATAATAAATAATCTCTAAATAAAATAAATACGTCAATTTAGTTTCCTAAAATATATGCAAAATATGATGGATTTCATACTTTTTATGGAATGTTTATTGTATTTATACTAGTGTTCATTCCTGTCATTTTATTGTGTTAACACGTATAATGATAGTTTTTATGAAATGTTGATTTTAATTAAAATTATATTGATTAAAATTAGAGGATGAGATGATTTGGATTTTCATATCGTAACCGATATAATATAGCAAATTCTAATCCGTTGGAAATAATTGGAAGTGAAAAAGTCACTTCAAAATCATGTATTCACTTTATATATAGGATATAATAGGTATATTCTAGGGAATAAATTGGAGAGAATGATGTCTTATGGACTAGATTAATTGTTTATTCACTTTATTTGTGACAATTATGAGAAATACAATTAGGATCCTTTTGGTGGTCATGATACGAGTCGAGTCGAGATAGGATAATTGTAACATATCTTGTTTTAATTTAATGTTTGACATAAAACAACATGATATTGTCTCGCAAGTTAAATTTCTTATCGTAAATTTGATTTATGTTAAAAATCAGCAGGATAAGATAAAAAATAATTTATTAATTTACCCTAATAAATATAATTTACAAAAATTGAAAACTAATATAATTCATTTTTATAAACAAAAAATAATTTTATATTGATTAAAATATTAATAATTAATTTTTGAAAATAAGTATAATTTTGTCACAAGGGTAAATTTATAATTTAAATAATCTAAAACTTAAAAAATATTAAAATGCGAATATTGGAAAATAAAATAATTATAAATTGTTAAAATTTATAATAAATATTAATATAAATTATATTTTTTTATATGAGTAACTATCATACATTTTTTTAGCCAATCTAACATATTCACAAGAGTAATATGTATCATACTTTTATTTAACCTATCTAAATATATTAATATAAATTGTTATTTTTTAACAAATCAAATATAATATATAATTTTATTCACAACAGTAATTTTATCATTTAAATATAACTTTTTTTTTGAAAGAAAATATGACATAGATCTTATCGTGTCATTACAAGGTCTGCAAATAAAATAAAATTATATGTTATATATCCTATTGTGACATTTATTGTTGGATAATAAATTTTATTTGGTTTGTTGGACTCATCAAGTATTAGACCCATTTTTTCCTTAAAAAGAAAGTATTAGACTCATTTTTCTTTTTTAAAAAAAGTGTTACACCCATTTAAAATCTGCTCTTTACCCAGCAGAAATTGCTCGCTCCCAACTGAAATACCGAAATTACTCCTGCGTGAGTTAACTCACGTATCGTGAGTTAACTCATGCTAGTTATGTTTATGCGTGAGTTAAACTTTATAACAGCAACACAGAAACATAAACACTCATATTTCAAACTTCTCAAAATATTTTTTTCCCTCCAAGACTGATTTTCTTCATTCTTGCGCCATTCAGAGTCAATTTCTCCCACAATATCAAGTAAGTGTTGCTTATCATATTTCATTGCTTTATTTTGGTTAAAATTTTAGATTTTTTGAAGAAATTTGTCATTTTTAGGTTTTTAGAACCAGGCCATCGACAACATCATAGTCAGAGTGAAGAATGCAATGGGGATTCCTAACGTGGTTTCAAATCCACCCCCTTTCGGCATTTTGGATGGCATCCATTCCAATTATACCGTGTGTGAGGAGGTGCGGGCTCCGCGGAGGAGGAGTAGGAGTCCACGGGGTCTTATTTTATGAGTTTTGTATATTTTTAGTTTTTTTATGACATTTTGTTGGATATGGTTGTAATCTATTTACATTTGCGCATTTGCTTTCACTAGTACAGAAAACACTTTTTAAATGGGGTGAAAATGACTTTTTAAATCGGTTGTACATCCGACTTATAGGTGGCCGATTTAATAACTTTTTTGATTTTAAGTCTTGTGATTCATCCGATTTAAAATATACTTTTTAAATCGGGTCATCCCATTTAAAAACTTTTAATTAAATGGGATCACCCGACTTAAAAAGGTTCAGAAAGGGTAAAAAAAAATCACTTTTTTTTCCTTTTTTATTTTAATTTCTCCAGTTTTATATATGATTATAAAACAGAATTTCATAATTAATTTAAAATTTCACACACAACCACTTCTATAAAATATCATTGAAGCAAACTTCATATTAAATTGTGAACAAATTCAAAGTTACAAAATCATTCATTAAATAATACTATAAAACTAGACAAACTAAACATTAACATTCATTGTTTCACATAATCAAATTACATTCTTTCAAGAATCAAACTTGAACAGTGTTCTTAAACATTTGTAACTTCATAACGGGTTTGTCTCCAAATATCTGAAAAACTGTTAAAATAACATATATTAGAATATCATATTAACTTTAAAAACACAATAAACACAAATGCTAAGCTGCATTTTCTCAAATTGCAAAATACAAGATTGATTATAAAAAGTTGACCTCGACAGCCTTATTAGGCTTGTATCAGTATGTCCATAAGTTGCCTTCTACCTTACCCTCTTAACCAACATAGTATGACCTCAACAGTTTACAAATAAAGGTGAGAGTGTATGTTGCACTTCTGAATTAGCTTCCACTACATGCCATAGTTACGCATAGGAGGCAATCATTAAATAAATAGAACAAATTATACACCACTTTGGCATTTTTTGATATCGAACACTTGAGAATTATTCAAAGAACTTGAGGCATTATGAAATTTGAAGCCACCACCAGATAAAAAAAGTACTGAAAAGCTTATCAAAATCTAAGCATTCGACATAACCCTCCAAAACAGATGAGTAAAACTACATTCGACAAAATCTAAGCATTGAATGAGATTGAGCAAAACTTACGAATTAGCAATGTGCACATCACAACTTAAACTCGTATATGTTTGCAGGCCAAGTGCTCCAATATAACTTCAATATTTAATTTTTCTTTGGCTACAAATAATTCTATTCTTAAGAGTAGGAGAAAAGTGAAAGGGAGCTGACATTTCACTAACAAAATTACCCTTTTGACATGTTTAACATATGTGTCGACAAAGTGAAAGGGAGTTGACCTTTGCATAAACAAAACTTCTAAAATTGTTATGTTCACTTTTGGAACATAAACAAAAGTAAAATGATAAAAAATTAATGAAGTAGCTTAACATCAAAGTCTTGAGAAATGAATTCCATTCCCCAAAATCAGCAAACATATGAAAGTCATGTATATGTAATGGTATTGTCAAAAAGTGTCACCAGTCCATTAATCTCAGACATTGAATTTAGAAGAATTCCATCAACAGCAAATGGCCCAAATAGATATAATAAGAAAGTATCCAAAAGAAAGAGCAATAATGACAAATCACTTAAACAATAAGAGAGGAAGAGGAAAGGAGCAGTTGCCAGGTCATTTAAAATGTTAAAAGTCAAAACTTCTCTTATTGTGTATATAGACCATGAGACATGGTGTGTGGTGCAAACCTAAGTCCTCCATAAATCTACAGTAAAGAAGCATGGAAAAATTGCATTTAGAATACGATAAGCATTTAAGCAAACAATCTAAGAGTAGTAATATTTTTAACATGTACCATGACTACTATTTGTTCACAATCAAGAGTACTAATCATACAAGAATTAATTATCTTACTCAAAAAATATTACATGAACACAATTACTAAGCTTGTTAAGTAGCTTATTATAGAGAAGCACTCACTCATTCACAAGCAAAGCAGACGGGTTAGTAACCTACCCATAACTACCTATTCATATATAAATTTTCTTAATTTGTCTCTCATGTCAATGTATGGCCTTCAAATATGAGAACTAATGTTGGAAAAATATGTGGCACCATGTATGCATAATTTAAAAATAAAAAAAAAAGTGTTCCTACCTACTAATAAACTTTCACATGATGACAACTAATGGTTTATATGCCCTGCCGTGTTAGAAACAATTTAATTAAAGAGAATAATTGTTTTGGGCTTTGGCTATACATAACAACTAGTCCACATGATAACAACTTAATTAGTATGTAGTCGTATGTAGCCTGGCCAAATTTGAAACAAGTATTGAGAAAGAAAAAGTAAAAAAAAAACCAAACACAACTGTATTATGATTTAACACTAGTACACACATCAGTTCAACAACAACAAAATTAAGTGTTATCTAAAACCAAACACGGCTGTATTATGATTTTGGGTAACACTAGTACGCACATCAGTTCAACAACAACAGAAGTGAAAAGAACAATAACAGAATGCACAGCCTTACATAAATTTCCAACATCAGTTCTAATAAAAAACATACACTAACATCATGGGGTAGCACTAGTACACACATTTATTCTAAATCAGTGTTATCTCACAAGGTTGCATAGAAATTCAACTAGCCAAGGGTAATCTAAAGCCAACTAGCCAAGGTACTCACATTGATTTCTGGATTCTTTTTAAGATCAAAATTCTCCCCCAATGCAGCACCCAAGCTCAAAATCACCAAAGCGGTTATATAAATATAAGCACTCACTCACAAACAAAACAACACTATGTTATAACACTGAAATCCAAATCACCAAAGTGATTATATAAATATCTAGAACAATTTACATATGAGGAATTTCTGAGAGAAATACAAACAGAATGCTTCCAAAAGTATTATTTTGTATGTTTTATTTACCTTAATCAAATAACATTATATGAATGATGTGCTTATAGTTCATATATAGATGTGACTGTCAACAGTGTACTTCACCTGTAAACAAGCATACAAATCTCAATTCAGATTATGAATACTCAATGAAAGTAAAAAAAACAAAACAAAAATGCATAGAGTATTGTTCACCAAGTATCCCTATACCAAATTTTATCCCTATACCACATATAAGTAATAAAAAAAAGTGCTCTATTATCACTTAAAATATCAAAACACGATTATCACTATACCACATAACACAACAATAACAATTCCGAAAAGCAAAAAATTCAACATAGCAACATCAATTTAAACACAAAATCCCTTTATGGCTACAGATGTCAAATCCCAAAGAAGGAAAATCTAATAAACACAAAAAAAAGTTAAAAAAAAATAGCATAGATCTAAAAAAAATCGAATTGGAAAAAAGAATGAAGAAAGAGAGCAATTACAAATATAGCACAGATCTAAAAAAATCGAATTGGGGAAAAGCATGAAGAAATAGAGCAATTACAAATATGAAACGAACTCACCACCACAGCAAAACCCTAACGTTGTGTGACTCTTTCATTGAGAATACGAAGTAGGAGGAGGAGAACTCGCACTGTTTAGAACGAGAGGAGGGTGTCGTGAGGAGGAGAGGATGAGAACTCGCACAGATCTAGAAAGTTTGTGAGAGAGCAAGACTGAGAAATTTGGGTTTGTTTTGCGTTTAGAGCAATATTTGGGATTTAGTTTGATATATGTTTCTTTTATTTTTATTTTTATTTTAATATAAAATAGTTTATAATTAGGGTTAACCCATTTAATATGTATTGCAGTTAAAATCATTCTTCCCGTTGTAGTTTTTAAGTCAGGTGGATAGCATCCCATTTAAAATCTCTGAACTAATAAGTGTTTTTTGTACTAGTGCTTTTTACTTATGACATTTTGCGTTATTTTATTTTATTTTATAATTGTTCGTATTTTAATTATGAGTGAATGCTTGATTGAATGAATGGTTGAATGAATGATGAAAACATGTATTTTTGAGAGGAATGGATGTATGTATGAATGATGAAATGAATGAAATCAGGGACACTAGTGATTCTGCTTGTTATGTGACTGATCACAGACATGGCGTGATTTAACTCACGCAGGCCATGTATCTTGCGTGAGTTAAGTCATGCAGTGGTTTGCACTAGCGTGAGTTAAGTCACACAACGTAAGTTAAGTCACACAAATTTAACACTAACGTGAGTTAACTCACGCATGAGTAATAATGTCTTTTCAGTTGGAAGCGAGCAACTTTTGTTAGGTAAAGAGCAAAATTCCACCCATTTTATCTGTTGGACTAATCAAATGTTAGACCCATTTTATTTTAAGTGGTGTAATCTGAAATAATATTCTAAATATTGGTAGATCAGATAGGGTTAAATGGCATAGAAGATGTAGCCTGAATTTAGTGTGTAGTTGAGATGTGTGTCTTGAGATGTAGAAGTACGTAGAATTAAAAGCAACTGGTGCAAGTGCAAGCAGCTATGTAAGAAACATCATCTTCTCTCTAACACTCTCTCCTCCTTAATTCCTCCCAAAAATTTACTATATACTTTTCTCCTTTTCTAACACGTATCACTTTACAATTTAATTTTGTAGCGATGAGTAAAGCACAACTTAAGTTTTAAAATTATATCAAGTCTATTGAAGATCCGTTAAATCATTTATTCTTAAGTCAATCAGATCATACTTTAGATGTGCAGTCCTAAATGTGAGACAAGGTCATTACGTATGATCAAGTTAGACACAACCCACATTTTAAGAATGTATGTGTTTTAATTAATTTTTAGTAGCTAACAAATACGAATCATATGATCGTAGTCACATGAAGAAGGTGAACTTGAGTCAAATTTGCATTATGTGGACTTGAATTGCATTACGGAATGAAAACTTTAGTCATTGATCTCTTTATACTACCAGCATGCAATTCGTTGATGCCGTGGTGACTGGTGAGTATATGTAAATATTGTACATATTTTTTTTTTCTGACCAATTCTATATTGTACATGAATTTGATTTATTTACACAGACAGTGTAATCTGTTATACATATGTATCTAATAAAATCAAACCATGAATGACATTTTTAGGTTGAGTCCTAAAATATCTCGTCAAATATTTATTTAATGTAATTTGGTTGGATCGATAAATTACATTGTTAATCTCATTCTACATATTTAATATGTTTGACAAAAGATACATAGTTTATATGTTAGATAAGTTTCTATCAACAACAAAAAAAATTGCAAACATTCTAACACCATTGTAGACTTTGAGATAGAAAGAGATAAAAAGAGTGGCTTGATAGGTCGATAATACTTGGGATTTAATCCCCTATATATATATAATATAATTTGCCATTCGAAAAAAAAAGGTTGATAATGTAATAAGAATTGACAAATTGAGATAAAATAGAGTGTTGAATGTGATAAAGAAAATTCTTTTGAGGGGAAAGAGTGTGAAAAATTTAAGAGTGTCTAAATATAAATGTTAAAAATATGTTAGATCAGCTTAAAAACACTATTAACTTTCATCAGCCTTGGGCCGTGGCTTTCTGTCGTTTTTGATGGACTTAGTTTGTGTTGTTGTGACATGAGGAAATTTTACTTCAGAACTGCTCTTTACCAAACGTTTTTGCTCATTCCAAGTGAAATGTTCATATTGTTCCTGCATGAGTTAACGTGTGCTGCATGAGTTAAATGAGGCTGTGTGAGTTAACTCACCTTACGTGCTGTTATATGCTCAGGTAGAGCCTCATTTCCTCATTTCCAATCAAATTTTTCTCAAATCTCTCTCAAATTAGCCCAATCCGAAATTCCTTCAACTTCAAATCAAACAACACTCCAACAACAAGAACAAGTAAGTTTTCACTTAAATTATGTTGGTATGATAGATTTTTTCACTTAAAATAGATTTTTTTTTTTATGTTTAGTGTTTTGTTAAAATTTTGATTTTTTTTGCAAGAAATGATAGAATGTTACATGTAAATGACTTATAGTGCTTAATTGTTATCATGTTTAGATGTTTGCATGATTATGTTAGATTTTTTACAATTAGATTAGATTTTTTAGTTCTAGGGTTTAGTTTAAATTTTGATTTTTTTGCCAAGAAATCATACAATGTTACATGTAAATCACTTATATTGCTTAATTGTTTAGATGTTTGCATGTTCATGTTGTAGTTATGAGTTTTAGGGTTTATGTATAATTTGCACTCCAAGTGTTTAATGAAACGTTTGAATGAGTTTTTCATTGATTGTTTTTAATTTCTTATTGTGTAGATTTGAAGCAATGTCCGGGTGGATCGACGTTCATGCACAATTCAACGGTGGAGAACCTCAGAGGTTGAAGGTTCGGTGCCTTGGTATAAAGTCCAACGCTCGACGAGGGGAGAGTATCATTCAATTGGGTGGAATTAACGAACGATGAAAACGTGACGAGCATGTTTTGGGAGCACAACATGTTCCAATGGATCGATATGCGGGTAACGTTGCTGAGATCAACTGAAGATATTATCAACAGTCTGATTCCGCCAGAAGATCGTGATTAGGTAGAGAAATGCACCTTCCAACTACAACAATTGTCTTCCTCTGAATGGGGTAATTCAAACTTGTTAAACGACAGTTCCCAAGCATTCACCCGAAAGTGTTATTGTTTCATTCAAAAGATTAAATTCCTGTTAAATTGAATACCATCATCTAAATCAAACTAACAGGAATTTAATCTTTCGAATAAAACAATAAAACTTCCGGATGAATGCTTGACAGTTGTTATTTAGCAAGTTTGATTTTACCCCATTCAGAGGTAAGATAATTGTTGTAGTTGGAAGGTGCATTTCCGAATGTAATGTAATGTAACTTTTATTCAAATTCACGTTGAGTTTAATTAGGTTTTTTTCGATATTTTTAAGACGCAACTTTATTTGAATTTATTCAATACGCAATTTTTATTCGAATTAACGCTGATTTATTCTAATTTATTTATTTACTTTATTGGAATTTATTAATTAAATACGAAATCATAAGACAAATGCAAAAATTAACAAAATCGTGTAAAAACCATTTACAATGGATGAACAACCGGCCACAGTAGCGTGACTTAACTCAGGCAAAGTTTAACAATAGCGTGACTTAACTCACGCTAAGGTTAACAATAGCGTGACTAAACTCACACTAGGTTGGCCGGTGGTATTTGTTCAAGAACACGTTCTTTTGAAGTTGGTCAGTTATTCCACTTTCAATTTAACTCATTTCTACACGTTTTTTCTACTCTTTTGACTACATTTAGTACTAATAAAACCTATGGTACCCATTTTTCACTATAAATACCCCTCCAAAACTTACTATTTCCTCACACGATACCTTCTCTTCTCCTCCTCACTCTTTCACCTTTATAGTTTTAGTTTTTTTTTACCTTTTTTGGGGGCCAACTTAGTGGTAAAAAAGGATCAAGGAAGAGGGTAAAATAGGCCAACCGACTTGGGGCACAAAGATGTCAACCTTTGGGGTAAAAGTAAATCTCCTTCTTTTTACCCCAAAAACTTTTTACCGTGGGTAAAAAGACTCTTTCTTGGGGTATAAAAAGAACCAGATTTAGATTTACCTTGAAGGGATGATGTCTTTTTGCCTCAAGAAGGCTGGTCTCTTTAACCACCGACCTTGATCATCTGCTACCCTTAAGTTGGTCTATTTTTACCTTAAAGAAGCATATTTATTTTATTCCAATAAAATGTATCAAATTATTTATTATGTAATTGTATCAAAAAATTAATAAAATGAGGTTTTGTATTCTCATTTATATTATTAGCATTTATATTACTAGCATTTATATTATTTGTATTACCATTTAAATAAATTCGAAAAAATATTGCATATTTTGAAACGTGAGTTAACTCACGCTACAGTATTTGTAAATTAACACTAGCGTGAGTTAACTCACGTAGGGGCAATATGGACATTTCACTTGGGAATGAGCAAAAACGTTTGGGTAAAGAGCAGCTCTCATTTTACTTTATACCTCTACATTTATACCTTCACGGTTTCACCCCTAAAAACCATAAAAATTCCAATTTTAACCCTACATTTACGTATTCAAAGATTCAGAGGCAATTTGGATTCAAAGCTTCAAAGGCAATTTGAATTCTAATTTTCTGTTCTTATTTTTTGTGTTCTTTATACCTTTAAACAATATGAACTACATTTTGGCATATATAATCTGAAATCTTTTATCCTACATAATTACAGAACAACATTGCATATAATATTAAGAACACATACTTGAAAATGACTAAAGTTAAAAGAGACAAAAATGTTTAAAAACTCTCATTTTATTAATAGATCGTATCTTTTATAGTACATTTACATTGCCATTGAAGCTTATTACACAAAATAATTAAACACATAAAGTTAAACATGTGGCAAGAGAAGATGGAGGGGGGAAGGAGGTTGGGGCAATGTTTGTTTCCTCTTTAGGACCACCTTACACCCAAGCAGGTCAACCTTACATCATACAACTTATGCAAATTTGCAGAGTGGCACCATGTCTTTTTCCTATTCATACAATCTTTAAAAAGCTAGAGTAACCTTTTTGTATGAAATGTCGACAATGGAAACATATTAAAGAAAAAAAGAGGATGAGAGAATGTGAGATGATGGACAGGGCCGGCCCTAGGGCATCTGCCGGGAGTGCGACGGCCTAGGGCCCATTCCGGTAGGGGGCCCAATTTTTGTTTTAAGATGGACGGTGTATATAGAAATATTTGGTTTTTGGGGGGTATGTATAACAAAATTCTCTAAAAAAGCCCCAAGCATTGACATGATGAAGGGCTGGGTTGAAATCTGTTAATGTTTTTTTTGCCATTTAGGCACGATTTGCTATATATACCCCATGTAGCACAAAAAATTCTATATGCACCCTCCTATAAAAATTGGTTGTTCCTAATAATGTGCTAAAAAATTTATTATCGAAGAAATTAGTGATATTTTTTTGGACCCTTTATTCCTAATAATGTGCCTCACTAATATTAAAAATGTCAATAATATTTATTATCCAAGAAATTTGGATAATTTTCATAACAAAACAAATTCTATTTTAGTTGAAAATGAGCCCACTAGAGAAATTAATCTTAATCTTGTCTTTCAAAGATTCCAAAAAAATAAATTATATCAATTTAGTAATGTCAATAGAGTATTTGATTTATTTTCAGATGTTGTCTAAAAAACATTTATTTGGTTGTGAAAAGCGAAATAAAAAAACAAAATGAAGAGCTAATAAAAATACAACAATGAGTTAATTTTTTTAATGATGTGTTATGTAATGGGCCCTTTTATCATATTATGCCCAAGGCCCGTAAAATTCTAGGAACGACCCTGATGATGGAATGAGAAATTGTGAAGGATTGATGGGTATTTATAGAGGAAAATTTGTAAAGAATGAGTTCATATAGTGTAACTATTCATAAACAAGGGTAAACAAATGTGTTCAATTGGCCTGACCAGACACTAAATTGTTAAAACCCAAAGAAATACGTGTTTCATGAGTTACACTTGCTGATCAAGTAACCGTCCAAACTCTAAACTGGTTCAAGTTATATAATCCGAACTCATCTCAGAAAGGTTTGGATCATATAATCCGAAAACATTCAAAACCGTGTTAAATTTAATACTTTATAGGGTGAAGGAGAGTTCATATTATATAATCTGAACTAGTTCAGTACATGTTTTTTTTTTCTTTCTGCGGTCCACATTGCACCGACAATTTCTGTGGTCAACGACACACAAAACTTCTACAAATTAGTGTCCTAGTTTTCATGAGCAGTAAACCACACCAAGAAAATCATGGACACTTCACTCATTGATCTAAATACCAAGCTAGCTGCATGTTACTACAATAGGGGAAAACCACCCCATCTGTTCAGGGTTCGAAATTATGTCACACTATCTAGGTGAAGGATCTGCTGAATCAAATCAACCGTCAAATCAATGACAGAGATACAAGAAGGATGGACAATGTTAAGTATCAATGTCCATCGACCAACTCAACTGAAAGAGTGCAGTTCACCCATAAGAAGATCAGGAATGACAACGACGTGAGAACGAAGTTCTCGACATTTGGTCAGTACAATACTAAAGAAGATTCGCTGATGTTACCCTTTTGCATCCTAACATAATTGATGGGGTGAATCGAACTCAAAGGTTAGTGTGTCACATACATGCTTTGAAATTTATGTGCACTCTTCATCACTTTCTTCTTCATCATCTTTTTGATCAAGTTATTGCAGCAGTCCCCGACACAGGTTCTAACATATTTCATCGCGTCACACCTACTCCGATTGTCATCCATCTCTGATTGTATGTAGAGAAATGATATTTGAACAACTATTTTTTGATAACTTTTATGACAATTTTCTCTCTCATACTCACATCATGTTTTTACTTTCTCTCTATTACTTTAGTTTTTATGCCACTACTTAAATTTCTTTGTATATTTTGGTTGTCAATCAAATTATTCCAACAAAAGATTGTTCTAATAACATTTCTCTGGTATGTAGAATGTATACAAATTTTTTCATGAGATAAACAAAGTATATAATGGTGGCTTACAAACAATCTACATTAATGTTATGTCAACAAACTGTGTATTATTTCTCTTCAAAAAAAAAACTCTGTATTATTTCAACGCTGATCACCTTCAAACCAGCTTGGCAGCTTGCTATGGTTTCATAGGCATCCCATCATAGCCAGGCAGCCAACAACCTATCCCATAGCAAAACAATTTATTACGACCCTTAAATGTCTAAATGTTACAACCCCACGATTGCTATAAAATTGCCGGCCTATTTCTTTTGGACCACTATTACAAGCTTCAGCCTTCAAGTCACATAATCACACTTCCCTATTTTATTTTACTTTTATCAAAACATCACTTCTCTATTATACGAGTGTCCCTTTCACATTGATCATGTCTATTGAAGGCACACCAATAGGAAAATGATGAAAACTACAATTATATAACAGTTTAATCATTGAAAATGTAAGGTAACCACCACATTAAACATTTGGGGTTGGCCTGGTGGTTAACTTGGGATCTTGGAGTTTGCTTCTCTCAAGGTTTCAGGTTTGATTTTCTCTGGTGTCAATTTCGGTGGGCAAGTCCATACATAGCAAAGCTTTAAATGGGGTCCCCGCAGGTGGGTGGTGGGATTAATCCCCTCGAATTAATCGGTCCTTGAATCAGATACCGAGTTTTAAAATATATATATATATATATATATTTTATAATAGACCGAAATTGAAAATATTTTATCATAGTTGTTATCAATCAATTTAGCATATGGATATTGGAATTGCCTGAAAGAGATTAATGTTATTTGAATTTTAGAATTCAAAATATATTTTTCAATTAGGATGATATCAAGGATCATGTTCCATTTCATAATATGTTACAATTTAATGGGTGGTTCACTTTTGAGCAAGAGCAACTTCTTTTTATGAGTGACCTTAATGCATATCTTTGTGGGACATAGCTAGACATGCATCCATGGATATGGTCTAAGGCTTGGCTTGATGGATGAGATGTGTGGATCCCCCTATCTTTTTAGTTCTCTACTATTGCAATCCATTTGTTTACATTTTAAGAATAAATTTGAGAGTGAGAAAATTATCACTAATCAAAGTAAAATTAATGGTCATTTTACGTCGTCTCTAAAAAATTGAACTCCGTTAATTAAAAGGGTTATGCTATCTTGTATCATTGTAACTCCGATTAAGAAAACCATAAGTGTACAACTTCCTAATATCATTTTCAACTAAAAACTTCATCTTAATTATGGCTTTCTTAATCGGAGTTTAACAATTTCCTAATTAAAAGTGTGACGTCAAACTTTTACCATTGAGTTGATGACAATTGTGGACAAACCATTTGTTTATTAAGAATGCCGTGTAGTGGGTGGTTCCTTTCTCATACACAGCATTTAACAGCTATAGCTACAAGAAGCTTTTTCTTTATAGAGTAACATGAAAAAGAAGGCATAACTTCTTTTCTCAACATAAAGCTGACTATAACCATTTCTTCTTCCACGAGAATCTTCAAGCTTGTGATGCATTCTGTCTCAAAGTTTCGGTGAATACTTTTTGTAATTAAAAAAAGCTAATATTATTACATTTTCATGTGAAATTAATTAAGCATTGGTATTTTAAGGCCAAATAGAAAATAAGATGTGTAAGGAAGAAACAAGAGAGAAAAAGTGAATTACAAGATAGAATTATAAAATTTAGTATATGTTTAGAGAAAATATAAAAAAATATTTTGTTGAAACTCTAAAATGTAGTTTTTATTAGAATCGCGACAACACATTATATCAGTGTTGGACACACCATAAATCTAAATATTTTAAGGAAAATATAGAAGTAAAGAATACAGTTCCCATTTTGTGTAGGCCTCATCTTTTACATGAACGTGATTAAAAGGGGAGCTATGTGAGTAGGTGCACAAAAAAGTTGGCTTCTTTGGCATAAATCATTTGTATCATTAGCTTCTTCTCATCTCTAGTAGTACAACCTTTTGCAAATGACAGCATATACAACTTTAACTTCTATATTCCAAAAATTGATATGTTACTTCACATGAGTAGGTGCCTCAAATTGGGCACCCTGCAACAATCATAGCACAGCATTAATAATCTATAAAAGTCCTTTTCAACATTCAAGTGAACCCTTATAATAGTATAATGTGTTGGTTTGCTTGAAATCAAAATTAGTGATTTTTCTAGCACCTAGAGTTTATGTGCATGAGCCTATGATATTAGTCTTTTTCTCCCTTATGCCATTGTAAGTTTTTTTTAGGGACTATACCCTTGTAAGTTGTAATGTAACCATTTGATTTTGCAAGAAATGAAAATGAATACAAGCCTTCTTTGTTTCATGAATGAATGAAAATAAAAAATATACACTATGCACTCATTGTGCATAAGGACTAATCATACACAATTATTCACCCTTCTATATCCTTCATCCTCTCTCATATGATCAACCAAACTAGAAATTAACTATACAACAACAATAAAAAAAAACTAATTATAAACAAAATACATAGAACACAAAACTCAAACATTGGTTCAAAGTATCTATGTTAAATGTTAAAATGAAATATGGAACTAGAAACAACACATGGAACATCTTATTAGGCCATTTTCATTGCAATGAGGACATCTTTGAAATCCATACTCACCAACATCACAATCATCATCTTCTTCATAATCACCTTCATAGTAGATTTTACAACTTCCATAACATGTTTCACAAGGAACAAACTTTATATCACCACAAGCCTCACATCCACCATCACCTCCTTCAAGGTCATCAATCCTTTCACAACAATCAAGCAATTTCTCAAGTTTCTTATCATCATGTAATTTCTGAATTTCCTCAACTCCACCAATGTATTTCCTTCCAATAAACATCTTTGGTAATCCTCCTTTACCATAGTATCCTTCACCAAGTAACTCTTTGAGCTCTTCCTTAAATCCTAAATGCATTGACACATCTCTCTCATCAAACCTTATGCCTAATCCTTTTAAAATCATCCTAACTTTGCAACAATCCTCGTAAGTTTTTCTCACCATACGTAGGCTTGTGAAATACAACACTACTTTTTCCTTCTTCTCATAAGGGGCAATCTTGAAATCCACTACATTATCACTAATATTCTTTTCCTCAAAAAAGAATCTTTTTGTATCCATCCCCTCTTGCTTCTCTTGCAATGGCTTCTTGAATGAAGACACCACTTTACAATCATCAAAATCTAAAACTTCAACCTTGATATTTAAGTCATTTGATTCGTCCTCAATAATCATATGATCCAACTTTGGTTTGTGTAAATCAATGTCATCATCATTATCCATGAAACTAGGCTTTGAAGGATAAACATGGCCATTGACATTAACATCAAATGAGAAGCTTCTTAATTGATTTGGTGATTGAAAAGGACTTGTATCTTCAAGTCCTTCCATTAGTTCCCATGTGTTGATGATGTCCTCACAAGGTGGTGGTGTGATTGGATTCTTGGCAATAGATTTTGGTAACTTCTCCACAATCATATTAGACCATGTTTTTGCCTCATTTTCAATCTCTTCTTTGAAATTCTCACTAACCTTACCATTGGAAAACATGAAACCTTTTCCAACCTCGAATCCGTTTTCTGAGGTATTGTCTGCTTTGAGCAAAGTTGAATATGGAACAAAACCATTACCTTGACTTTGAGATACAAGTTCCAAAGAACCTAATGTTGTTGATGTCAATGCTACAACATGATAACTATCTCCTTTGTTTTGAGGTGGATGATGTACATGCATTGTATAGCTTCTAGAGACAGAGCAATAAGGGGTGTTGCAATGACAATATCCCTTTTGCTTGGAACTCACACAACCCATAATCACAAATGTGAATATGATCAACACACAAAGTGAATCTCACTATAAAAAACCAACTTTGAGAATTTGATTTATGAAATCAAAAACACCCCACAAATATAAAAGAATTTGTCAGAAATTCTTGTCCACTCAAAGTGATTTCAAGATCAAACAAAAACAAAATGTCAAATGAAAATTGTACAAAAAACTCAATGACCCAAAAACGACAAAGGAATGTATATGAGAAATACCTCTCAAAAGATTTTCATTTGTTCCAAATAATGAAGTACAAGTGTTAAATTGAGTGGAGAAACACAAAAGTGAAATTGAAAGGAATGGAAGGTTGAATTGATATCAAAGCCTAATAGAATGGAAGATTAATCATTCAATTCCAACCACAAATTATCTTTCTTTCTAGCTCAAGAGATTGGTAGAGAAAGAAAATAACGATTAATAACACACACGCTATGAAAAAAAATGGTTGAATAATATGCTATGATCAATAAAAGTATAAGAGGAATGAAATTTGGGTTTGATGAGAATGAGTTAGAGAAAATGGTTGAATACTATGCTATGATCAACAACACACACGCACTCTCTTTCTTTTCAACAAACGAAACTTCAATGGAAACTCTCGGTTACTTCCACCCACGTTGTTATGTTATGTCATTGTTGTTATATTATGTTACATATTCTTTATTCTTATGTTATTTCTTTATAGATAAACTGTTAAGTGAGTTAAATTAAGTTCATTAATGTACCCAAAAAAAAAGTAAGTTCATTAACATAAAATAAAAGAGTTATAAGGATTTTTTTATTAAAAAGTTCTAAGGTTCATTAGAATAGTGTTTTCATACCGTCGGTGGAACTTGAATCCTGTTATATCTTTTGCAAGATAAGAGCAGAAATCTTTATAAACTAACTAACCTTCAATTTTTTATTTATCCAAATTATGAATGTCATAATATAGTTATAAATCACTCAAACAAGCCTTAGAAAGAAGCTTTTGCTACTATATAGTATTTTAATTGGTTGCCAATTTTTTTTAAACAAACCAAAAATGAGGTATATCAAACACCCAAAAAGCTACCTCCTAAACATATGGCGTACCGAGAAGAAATAAAGAGTTAAACACAAAATAATTAACCAGCGTCCATTAAAAAATAGAACACTCAAAACAATATAGTTAACCAACACCCAATCAATAAAAGGGTGTTGTTACCGACCAACAAACTCAAGAGAAACATTTGCAGTCTTATGCTTCAGCTAGATATGTAAATGGATATCCATGGATACGAATAGTGTGATATCCGTGTCCGCTCTGTTGAACAAATATGATATTCGTGCCCTATCTATATCTGCGTGGATATCCATTTAACGGGTAATCCACAAATTTTGAGGTATCTGCAGGTTTATATAGATATCCATGGATAACATTTATAAAAAAAATAAAAATTGTTAATGTTTTTTAGCTGAAATTTAAAAACCAAAGTTCATCACGTGCATTTTCTTTTCTTTTTAGCAAAACATAATATTTATACATTACAATAACAACAAAGATCATTGACTCAACAAAATCGTAAATAAAATTCCTTACATTTAATACAAATAAAGTTCTTTGATTTGACAAAAGTATAAATAAAGTTCATCATATTCAACAAAAACAAAGTTTATTGCTTCAACAATCCTGACCACTTTCACTATCTTTTAAAGGAATGTAATACAAACTTGAAAGGTATTAAGGTTATTTATGTAATTTATTTGGTTTAATAACGTGTATGGATATCCGCGGGTACGGATACCATTAAATCTACATTTGTATCCATTAATTAGCGGGTAGTAAAAATATCCGTTTATTTATTCCATGGATATCCATTAAGGTATCCGCTCCGCGTCCGTGATGGATTTTATCCGCAAATATCCATGGGTGCGGAAATATTTAACCTTATCATGCAATTGAGACATCGACTTCTCCTTATTTATGATAATGTTTCAACATTTTTATCATGTTTATAAAGATGTTAAAACATTGTTCTTGTGTGCTTAACTCAGTTGGTAGGAACCATACATAATAACCTAATAAACGTAAGGCTGAGAGTTCAAATTCCAGTTACCAAAAAGAAATGTTGAAACATTGGCATACACTTATAATTGTTTTTATTCCTGAGAAAATTCAATTATTGTCCGTACTTCAATTATTGCAAACAACTATCATATATATTTGCGTTGAAAATTAGAACCTCTTTCCTTTGGAATTGAGAACTATTGAGGGCGGCAATGCTATAACCACTCGCGATTTTTAGCGCGTGCATGATAACCGAGGTATGGGCAAAGAAATTGAAAATGACTTGTTTTTGCGGAGAAATGTTGTTGTCATTGACTGGTATTCACGCGTGAGCAGCGGTGCCGGTGGCTGGCTAGATTCTACTTACAAATATTTTCTAAAAACAATTTTCTAATAACTTTATTTTTTTTAACCCTCGATTATCAAAGAAAAAACTCTAATAATTCAAAGTTCAAACAAGACGTAAGTAAAGAGTTCGAACAAGACGTAAGTAAAGAGTTCGAACAAAACGTAAATAAAGTCTGATCGAGAGTTATTCTATTTGAAAATTAAAATGAAGTTCACATGAATAATTAATCTGATGAACTTCATTAATCACTTACAATTGACTGATTACATCTACAAATAAATATAGTAAAATGTACTCCATTATTTTTTACTTGTCGCATTTGGAGAAATTTTGTTTCTATTTACTTATCATTTTAAAAGTTCAATGTAATATTAATGATTGTTTTAGAGAAATGATATATAGACAACCGTTTTTTATACAACTTTTGAAACAATCATTTATCTCTCTTCTTTTGGTACAAAATCAATAGAGAGAAAGAGGGATATAGAAACTAAGAACAAAATGTAAGTATGAGAAAAAGAGTTATCCATAAATTATTATAAAATAGTTGTACAAATATCATTTTACATTGTTTTATTTTTCAAGAGGATCGATGCGCATGTACCAATTTGTAGTTTGCAACATATCAAGATAAGGATTTTAAGTGATTTGGTGATTAAAAAGGACTTATAGACCACGTCTTTGCCTCATTCTCTTCCTCCTCTTTGCAGCTCTCACTAACCTTACCATTGGCAAACATGAAATATGTTTTGGCCTCAAGTTTGCTGAACTGCTTTTCTAAGGTATTGTTCGCGTGAAGAAGAGTTGAAAATGGAACAAAACTATTGCCTTGACTATGAGATACAAATTCCAAAGAACTTAGGGTTGTTGATGTCAATGCTACAACTTTGTTTTGAGGTGGATGATGTGCATGCATTGTGTGTTGCTTCTATAAACAAAGTAATGAGGGGTGTTGCAATGATAATATCCCTTTTGTTTGGAACTCACACAACCCATAATCACAAATATTATTAAATTGATCAACACACAAAGTGAATCGCACAATAACAACAAAAAAAAAACTTCGATGATTTGGTTAGTGAAATCAAAAACACCCCACAAAAATATGAAAGAATTCACTAGAAATTCTAGTCCACTCAAAGTATTTCCATCATCTAACAAAAACAAAACGTTAAATAAAAGGGAAATTCTTCGTTACCCATGACACTATGGTGGGTACCCTAACCCATCTGACTTGTCAAACGATAAGTGGATCTAAACTTTAGTAGATGCTAATTTGAAATATTTGCAAATTTACCCCAAATTAATTAATTTTAAGTTTTTATTTGCAAGTTGCCCTTTCACATTCAAACAAAAGAAATTGATGTTGGTCTTCCATCCCTCTGTCGTACAATATATATATATACACGCTTAATTCTTTTCTGCCATAATTGATGTTTTTTTACTGAAGATTAATTGAAAATTTCAATGGTTTTCATGCTGAATCAGTCTCACGATCAGAACTGTGTAATTTTGTTGTGTTTCATAGGCTAAATTGTGAGATCAAGTCGGGCTAAATTGCGGGTCAACACGACCCGTTTTCTATTATATGGGTAAAGAAGAAGTTGTTTCAACATGGAACAAAACACGAGGTAGCCGCCAAAATCAACCCATTATTTTCTGCCCTTTTCCAACCCGTGTACTCGAATAGAAAGAACCCTTTGATTCTTACAGACACCACTAACCATATCTCGAGCACACTTGAAAATATCTGCAACTACATACCTAAAAGCATCTCTGGGAATATCCATTTGAGAAAGCCATGATACAATGGTACTTTCTTGCATTATTTGATCCTTAAAGACATTTGAAAAATTGTAACGCTTTGTGTCTGAAAAAATTTCAAATTTTCTCTCACTCAAAACATACATGTTTGTGTACTCAAACTCTACATCGAAATACTTTCATCAGGGCATGATGAAATATTTTTGGTGTTGATGAAAGTAATATTTGAGTTTGCACAGCAAGAGTAATCATCCATGAATGAACGAATCGTTGGACGAATGATGAGAGGTTTCAAGAAACTTGAAAGCTTGTAAAGAAAAAAGAGAGATTTTGGGAACAAATAAAATAGAGAAGTTTTAAAAAGAGAGATTTTTTTTAGGAAGAAAATATGAAACTTTTTTTTGTCACGAAAATATGAACTTTATTGATCATTAAAGATTTCCCTAAAAAAAATAATCATTAAATATTTTGAATGGTATGTTTTATATTTAAAGATTTAATATATTAGGAAAAAAAAACTCGCCAAAGATATTGATCCATATCAATTATGGACCGTTCGTTTTTTTCTCTCATATCACACATGATAGCCATATTTTTCTCCTGATTGTTTTAAAGTCGAAAACGGTTACACAATTGGGAGAGATACGGTTCTTTATTTATAAAAAGAAGAATGTGTATCCGTTTTCGACTTTGAAACAATTATGAGAAAAATACGGCTATCATGTGGAATATGAGAGAAAAAAACGGTCATAATTGATATGGATCAATATCTTCGGAGACATTTTTTTCCTAATATATTAAATCTTTAAATATAAAACATACAATTCAAAATCTTTAATGGTTATTCCTAAAAAAAATCTTTAATGACTAATTTTTTTAGGGAAATCTTTAATGATTATACCTAAAAAAATCTCTCTTTTTAATATCTCTCCATTTTATTTGTTCCCAAAATCTCTTTTTTTTTACAAACTTTCAAGTTTATTGAAACCTCTTATCATATTCTTCCCACGATTCGTTCATTCATGAATGATTAATATTGCTATGCATACCCAGATATTATTTTCACCAACAAAAAAAATATTTCATCATGCCCTGATGAAAAGTATTTCAATGTAGAGTTTGAGTACAGAGACATGTATGTTTTGAGTGAGAGAAAAATTGAAACTTTTTCTGACACAAAGCGTTACAATTTTTTAAATGTCTCTAAGGATCAAATAATGCAAGAAAGTACCATTTTATCATAGCTTTCTCAAATGGATGTTCCAGAAGATGCTTTTAGGTATGTAGTGGCAGATATTTTCAAGTGTGCTCGGGATATGGTTAATGGTGCCTATAAGAATCAAAGGGTTCTTTCTATTCAAGTCGTTCTTAGCGTTACTAAGGCCAGTGAAGATGAAACTGATGATGAAGGCGATGTCAATGATGAAGAAGAGGATGGTGATGAAGAATATAATGGGTTGATTCCGGCGGCTACCTCATGTATCGATAAACTAGATTTTCATTACCCATATAACAGAAAACGGGTGCTAAACAAAGCATGAAACATGAAACCTTTTCCAACCTCAAATCTGTTTTATGAGGTATTGTCCGCTTTGAGCAAAGTTGAATATGAAACACAACCATTGCCTTGACTATGAGATACAAGTTCCAAAGAACCTAATGTTGTTGATGTCAATGCTACAACATGATAACTATCTCCTTTGTTTTGAGGTGGATGATGTACATGCATTGTATAGCTTCTAGAGACAGAACAATAAGGGGTGTTGCAATGACAATATCCCTTTTGCTTGGAACTCACACAACCCATAATCACAAATGTGAAAATGATCAACACACAAAGTAAATCTTAAAATCAAAAACCAACTTTGAGAATTTGATTTATGAAATCAAAAACACCCCACAAATAAAAAGAATTACCAGAAATTCTTGTCCACTCAAAGTGCTTTCAAGATCAAACAAAAACAACATGTATAATGAAAATAGTACAAAATCTCAATGACCCAAAAACGACAAAGGAATGTTTATGTAGAAGTACCTCTCAAAAGAAAAAAAAGTACCTCAAAAGATTTTCATTTGTTCCAAATAATGAAGTATAAGGGTTAAAATGAGTGGAGAGAGAAACACAAAATAGAGAAATTGAAAGGAATGGAAGATTGAATTATCAAAGCCAAATAGAACGGAAGATCAATCACTTATTCATCATCATTCAATTCCAACCACAATTTTTCTTTCTTTCTAGCTCAAGAGATTGGTAGAGAAAGAAAATAATGATGAATAACACACACACACGCTATGAAAAAAAATGGTTGAATAATATGGTATGAGCAATAAAAGTATAAAAGGAATGAAATTTGGGTTTGATGAGATGAGTTAGAGAAAATGGTTGAATAATATTTTAAAAACGAAACTTCAATGGAAACTCTCTCGGTTACTTCCACCCACGTTGTTATGTTACGTTGTTGTTGATATATTATGTTACATTTTCAGTTTTATTTTTTATTTTAATGTTTGGAAGAAACATATTCTTTATTCTTATGTTATTTCTCTATAGATAAACGGTTGGTTAGATGAGTTAAATTAAGTTCACTAACATAAAGTTAAAAAGTTATAATGTTGTTTTTCGAGTTCACCATCAAAGATATTATCGGATTGAGTCTGCTTCACGTCCTAATAAAATTCGTATCACCACCAAATGGAATACCGGGTTGAGTCACGACCAGGTCACTTTCTTTAAGACGTTTTACGACACTACTCGATTTTGTGCAAGGTAGACTAACAACTGTGCGCTTCTAGGATAAAACAGCACAGTTCACATGTTCGATTAAGTACTGCACCGTAAATAATCGTTTGAGAAATAACACCCTCAAATATGGTATTAAGACCACTCTTTAATACTGAAATCAATATGGTATTGTGACCACTCTACTATTGAGACCACTCAAATATGGTGTTACCACCATTTTAATTTTTAACTTCTCCAAATATCAATATGGTACTTCAACCACTCAAATATGGTGATACGACCATTCTAAGATCTAACTTCTCCATGAATAGAAGAAGAATATATATGTTTAAGATCATTTTTATTGTACCGAAAAAGACTATGATCTTAAAATATTAGTTATTTTAAAGAGACATAAACAATTGAAGGGACTATGCTCTTGAGACCATTCTTATTTTTGAAAGAACAATAAACCGAATAGGCACTATGGTCTTAAGAACACTCTTAATTCCAAAGGGACAGAAGGAGTAGAAAAAAGGAGAATGACTTGTTGACACAAGTCGAAGGAGGGAGAAGAGAGGAAAAACACAGGAATCATCAATTGTGAATTTCGGTGTGTCCAATGCACTGTGTGTGCTCTCTATTTATATAGGGAAAGTTAATAACTAATAAGTGAGAAACTTTGGGAGCAAGTAATTCTCATATTAGATCTAGTACAAAAATATCTCAAATTGAGTATTAAAATATATCATATTAAGTACAAGAATATATTATTCGGTACATAAATATATTATTAAGTATCAAAATATATTTCAGATCATGCACTCAAATATATTAGACTGCCTACCAAAATATTTCCTATTGTGTTCCAAAATATTCTAGATTGCGTTTGAAAATATTTTAGCAAAAGTTGGGGACTAAGAAATCACTTTCTAATAATGATTAAATTAACTATTTAATTTATCATTTCCAAATAATAAAATTTATATCAATATATATTTTTCTCTAGTACTTACTTCGCTCACATAATTACGTACCCCTATTAGAGGTACACCTCCAATATATAAACACTACTAATGTGTGATCCATCTAGCGTAGGACTTTCACTTTTTTCAATTCACACTACATTAGTTCCACCCATTGTGAGAATTTGTGTTTAGTTAATTACTCAATTACTGCTTTATAAACTAGTTTACCTTCAAATCTTTTTTTAAGTGCATATAAGCAATTTTATCCAAATTATTAATGTCATAATAAATTTATA
>Ga0228711_1000037_pt1 | contig 88660 bp, 40 predicted proteins | sample MedpolnodulmetaG_2_FD_177996 | JGI IMG/M metagenome (GOLD analysis project Ga0228711, IMG submission 177996) | Root nodule microbial communities from Medicago polymorpha collected in Santa Monica, California, United States - brown nodules | ecosystem: Host-associated > Plants > Roots > Nodule...
CATTTCTTGCTGCTGCTGAGGAAGTTGTTGACACTGCAGTCGCAGTTGTGAAATCTGCTGCTGCATATCTGGAAGATTCTGCCGGTGGTGTTGTTGCATTTCTTGCTGCTGCTGAGGAAGTTGTTGACACTGCAGTCGCAGTTGTGAAATCTGCTGCTGCATATCTGGAAGATTCTGCCGGTGGTGTTGTTGCATTTCTTGCTGCTGCTGAGGAAGTTGTTGATGCTGCAGTCGATGTTGTAAAAGCTGCAACTGCATTTGTGATGATTGTGGCTTAAATATGATAGGTAAATAATCAAAGGTGTAACCCATTAGAGGAAAAATCAACGACTATATGTTACCTGAGGAAAAAGCATCCCAATCAACCGGTTGGGTTTTTCAGAAACAAATAGTAGCAATGTTTGTGATGGCAATTGAATAACTGCACCCTGAAATTAAATAATCTATTTATTACCACAGCCATACTGTGTAGACAAGTAACACTTGTCACCAAAGAAGGTAACTCTACAGAGTTATTTTTGAATATCATGGAATTAATATTCTACCGGTAATGAAATTAATAATGTAACATTTGTCATTAAAAAAAAAATTCTAGCAGTCACGAGTTTTATTAATGATTCAGAACCAAAAGGAATTGAGTTCTTGAGTTGAGATGCCCACAGTATCACACCTCAATTTCATTATTTAGGGGAAGAATATCAGGGAAGAAAACTTTGACATTGTAACTAAGAAAACAACCCGAAATTTAAAACAAGTGGGTTTAAATTAGAAACTCGGAAATAACCTACCAGTTTCTTTTCCTTCAGGTGACTATGAGAACGACTTGGGTTCACTGCCCGAAAATCTAGGAGATCTTCCTTTCTTACATGTTGCCTAGTCACAACATACAAAATTAGCACATCTACAGAAAAAATTCTAGGAACAAAATACACCTAAAGACATCAATATATATTAATATATTACAAATTGAATTAAGGACTTACTTATGAAAGACTTCTCCTCATATAATAAGAAAAATAAAATTAAGGACTTACTTGTGTATAGTCATGCGCTCCTGAGATATAAGCCGAACTATTTGCATATCAGAAGGCCAGTTTGCTGCAAGTCTGAAATAAAACTAGTATCACTTATGTTAGGACTTACTTGCGTATATGATTTGATCAGATAGGGAAGTCAAAATCAGATAGGGCAGTCAGCCAACAATCCGTCATATAAACATGCCATTGAAGCCTATGACTGAAACACGGTGCGTATAATACTAGTAGGTATTACATCCAATTGAAACTGACACAAAATCCACCATACTATAATGCCATGGCAATCAGTTTGAGGATTTTATTTTTCTTTTCCAGCTGAATTGATTTTTCAAATAGATAGAATTGCAAGAAATGACAAACGAATGAATTACTATTACTTCCATTCACAGGTAATACAAAATGCTCTTACACATAAATGAAAATAGTAGAAGTAACAATAAACTCAAGCGGAAAATTAAGCAATGTTAATATTTTTATCTCGGAAAAAAAACCTGTTTTATTTTCTAACCAGCAAAAATATGTTGTACTACAATTAGAATCTCTTGAACAACTAATCATTTTTGCACAATAGGAAATTCACTATTTCAGGCTTAAGTTTAATCAAATGGACCGTCGGTTATGAATTGCTGAGATTGCTCTGCCAATTTTTTCTTCATTGAAGCTTCAATTGTGGGTAGCGGAAAATAACAGATTCTTAAAATTCCGCCACACAATAGTGCTAAGCTATATTTTGTACTAAATAGCATATCGCGGAACAATAGCAGTTTTTTCAAACTCCGCTAAGCTATAGCTTCAATTAAACAACACTGAATATGTTTTTTTCTTATATATAAAGGAATATCTGAGCATAAATTAATTATCAATAAAAGTTAATCGGAACTAAGAAAACTGTCCAAACAAACCATTTTAAGGAAATACTACTTTATTAATCTATAAAAACACCACATCATAAATTCTTTGCTCTAAAGTTTAAAAACCAAAATCAACCCAACACCAAATGGTACTAATAAATAATAATTTTGAAGCAATAGTATTATAAACTTCAACTACAAAAATATGATTTTTTTTAAAAAAAAAAAAAAAAAACTACAATATGATCTAGTCTTTTGAAAAGAGATAATACAACTTACGTCTTAGAGGCAGAAGAACTCCTGGAACACTGCCACCGAAAAATTATACATTAGGATTACACGTTAAAGAACTTAACAGTTTTCACAAAATTACATCAATTACAATTGTTAAGAATAAAACTATAATGTACATAGGAAAATAATAGTAGGCTGAAAAACTGAAAAAGCAGAATTTAAATAGATTGAAATAAGTAGTAGGTATGTAATTTTCTTGCAGTTAGGAACATACTTCGAGTTTGGTGATTAATACTCGCTGTCCTTGCCTTAGTTCTGTTAAGCTTCCCTGCATGACTTTCAATCATTGAACATATAGAACTGGTGCACAAACATGCTAAATAAATCCAATAAATTCATACCACCACCGCACCGGTTCATTCTTTGACAATTACAAATGAAAATATACAGCACAGCATGTATATATTGTCTATGATTTAATGTTATTGTCTTTCACAGTAACAGTGTGTTTTCACGGAACCACTCCCTATATAGCAAGATATCCATACCATAAAAGACCTATAAACAGAATTACATTGAAAAAAAAAGAAATTCCCGTTCATTAAAACGAGTCCACATTTTTGCCAAAAGAATACCGCTTGGTTATAAGATAAAAGTAGCAGTGATGATGCTTACAAGATAAATACTGCTTGATTATTCTTATTATACAAAATTACCTATTAGTGTCAAACAAAATGAATTAGTGATGAAAACTTGTGTGTGGCCAATTTACAAGAAAATTGTGTAAAATAAGAGTGAGGGATAAAGTTGAATTAGGGTTTAAGAAGGAAGGGAACATGCATACCTTCCAGAACCTTATATGCTTTGATTGTGCAGAAGAAGCTGTCTGTTGTGCAGCAGTTGCATCATTCTCAAGCGGTTGCATGTCTGATTCTACTTCTTGCTGAGGCATTCCTGTTGTGATTGAACCATTTGCTTGAGTCCCTGATTATATACATGAATACAATTAGAGCATTTCAATTTTCCCGAAATACCCTTGTTTTAACAAATAAAAAACATTTCTTTTACGTACCATTCCAACCCTTTAAAATTTATAAAATAAGTGAAATACCCTTTTTGTCATAAAAAAGAAAGTGAAATACCCTTTTTAAACTGTTCCAGACCATACAATGACCCAATACAACAAACCCTTAAGGAGGCTTTGTTTGAGAGTTTGGAGAGGAGGGGAAGGAAAGGTTTTTGGGGGAGAGGAATATATGGGAAAATTGATAAATCTTTCACATTTTTCAAAAGTGTATTTTTTGAGAATGATAATTTAATGCTTATGATTAATATAGTTTTAATTTTAAGAATATTATAACAAAATATATTAAATTTCAAGAATTCATATAAACGCTCCTAAACCCCCCAAAACCTTCTCCACTGCAATTTTTTAGTTCCCCCAAATGAGGAGGGTTTTATATTTTGAAGAAAAATAAGCCCTCCAAAGCGGGCCCCTCCTTCCAATTTCCTCTGTTTCTTCCACTTACTCCTTCCTTTTTTTTTCCAAGCCTTTCCTTTCTTTCCCCTCCAAACTTGCAAACAAAGCCTTAAGGACAGTCACATGTGCGCCTAATTGCACAGAAGAAATTCCCTGGGATGATCTAGCCGTCAAATCGATCTCCAACCGACTCTCACAATCCACACTAAGTTTCAAGGAAGCGGTTAAAACCACAATTTTCCACACTTTCTACTCCTCCACCACATACCGACTTGAGCGTCAGAGCAATTATCTATTTTGAATGTTTCTTTCCTCACCCATTGAAGGGGAAAGAGCGACGAGATCACGTCATCCTAGTCATGTTTCCAGACAGATAATTGACTCCTTATGTGGAAACGGTAGGGCATTGATTAGAACCGGTTTACTTCTACCATCACTATGAATATGGACAAATGAGGTACACCCAAATATTCTAGGAGTGAGATTATCGAAGGTGGGCATATAAGAATTCCGATAAAATTTCCATAGGAGTTTTGGAGTCAAGGACAATAGAAGGTAAACGATTTATGAGATAAGATGCAGTTAAAACCGCATCCCCCCAAAATTTCTTAGGATTTTGGAATAACATGGCTCGAGTTTGATCTAACAAGTGTCCATTTCCCCTCTCAGCAACCCCATTTCGTTACGGGGTTTTAAAACAAGAAGACTCGTGAATAATACCCTCTTTTGACAAAAAGAATTAAACTCGTGATTAAATTATCAGACATAACTATCTTAATACTCACTCCAAATTGAGTTTTAACCACTGAGAAGAAATGTAGAAACACTGAGGTAGCTTCACACTTTTGTTTCAATATATAGACCCAATTAACTCGAGTACAATCATCAATGAATGTTACAAACAATTGACTAACTGATATATTTGGAGCATTAGAAAAACCGCACACATCGGTATGAATTAAATAAAATGGAGACGTGCTAATTTTATTACTAAATGGAAAAGAGGCACCCTTTTGTTTTCACACACCTCACAACAAACACTCAATATCTAATTTTTAAAAAAGTGAATGAGATAATTGTTTCATGACTCTAAATGAAGGATGACCAAGAAGACAATTAAACAAAAAAAACTTTCTCCTTCTTTGATGGAAATTTTGGAGGATCTGAGAAGATTCTGGTTATCAAAATAATGAAAATCATTCCATTCTTTGGCATTTCCAATCGTCCTCCCCGAACCTTTGTCTTGAAAAACACAAGCATTGTTATGAAAAACAACATTACATGATAAGTATTTTGTTAGTTTTTTTTATGGAAATTAGGTTAGTTGACAATTTGCAAATATAAAGGACATTTTGTAGGATTACAGTTGTGTTTGTTTGGACATTTCCTTGATCTGCTACAATTATAAGGGAACCATCTGCCGTTGATATTATCTTGTTGCTAGGACAAGGTGAATACGTGGAGGTGAGTGGGTAAGGGTGTCATGTGGTCAGTGGCTCCAGAATCTAGTATACAGTATTAGTTAGATGGTTCATCTAAAACATTAAATCCGACATAAAATTGAGACTTACCAAGTGGAAGCGGAGAAAGAGATGTACCTAAGACTTACATGTTGTTTTATCCAGTTTCTTAAGAAAATATCTCACATTTTTTATTTCATCTTGACTAAAAGGATGAATCAATGCTCCTTTTGACATATTTACTGATGTCTTACCAATGAGAACAAATAGGCAAAGAACAATAGTAAAAAGCTTCCAATGTGCTCGGATTGACAAGAAACACAACCAATTCAAAATATTTTTTTTATGATGAACTTTAATACCAATGCGATGAACAATATATCGCGATGAAAAGTGTGATCGGAATGAAAATTTCTTGTGGTGAACAATGACTTGTGCTGAACAGTGACCCACGATGAATAGTGTTTTCCAGAATCTCAAAGAGACCACATTAAAGGTGGAAACTCACAATAAATTGCAATAAAGACGAAGAAAGAAAAAGTAACCACAATGACAGCGGTTAAGGTTCAACCACAATGGAAGCAAGGCCCCCCAAGATCGGGAGCTCTGATGCCATGTGAAAACTGAATATTATATTTCACAAATAAATAATGTATAACCACTAATATGTTTATATAGACTATTCATTCTAACCTAATGAGCCTGATTAGTGACTAATGGGACAATTACAAATTACTATTAATAACAAGCGCTATTCTAAATGGTTGCGGAGCTTCACTTCTGAATCATCAAAATTTTAAGATAAGTTTCATTAGTAGACAAACAAATAATTTTGTTCACTTGTTAGCAAGGGCATTATTATCTTATGCTTGTTCTCACATTCATGATTATATGTCATCTTGTATTATAATTACTGTTATTAATGAAATGAGTTGAGTTTGTTTATGTAAAAAGAAAAATATTGTCCTTAACTACTCTCAAAAAATTAATTTTTTTAATCATCATGTCGTTTAAAGGAGTACAATTAAATCTTTAATGATAATTAAAAATAGACAATTTAATCTGACATTAACGAAAAAAAGAACTGATGAAAACGTATTGTCCTTAAGTATCTCTAGAAGCTACTGCTCGAATTGAAAAACTGATGAAAGAGTTGTTTTGAAGATGAGTAGTGATAGCAGTGATAGTATGTTTAATTATTCTTGTGATGAACATGAAAATTTTTTCAACAATTTGGAGAGGTAAGATCCCAGAACGGATTTGGGGTGCGATTATGACTAATTTCGAACGGGCATGGAGAGGATTTGGCTTGATCAAGAATGAAGTTTTAGGATTATCGGAAGCGCTAAAATCGTTGTGTGGTTGGAGTGCTCGCAATATCATGATCAAGAATGGCTCAATGCAAACCCATTCAAACAGCCCCTGAATGAGTTTGGACGCATCATTACTAATTGTAAAAATCAATCTTTTTTTCATCACAATCCTCCCTGTATTGATAATATTGTGATGAATGAAATCCCTTGAGTTTTGGTAAAAAGGAACCAACTTAGGGCATACAAATTCAGCTTTTAAAGCCGGTTTTTAAAATTTTAAAAAACAGGTTATGGATATAAAAATTAAGTTTTTAAACAAAACTTGCTGTAACCGGTTTTGGACTAAAATATTGAACAAAATAATTAACATCAAGGTTAAAGCACTGAGGTCTACCAAATCAATCAATGATGCACTCTTAAATTCATAGAACAAATGGATTGCTCTTGTATTATTACATATGTTTTTGCATTCCAAATTATCATGATTTATCAGTCAATTCTGAGACTAAATAAAATGTATTGCGACCACAACAATGAAAGAAAAAAGAAGATACTTGCAGAAGAGTAAAGTTACATGGACAGTCTTAACACAACACCAAAATGTTCCCCCTACTTCTGTTGTCTCTACTCTCAACTCTACTGTAAAATAAGCTTAAACAACTTTCCATTCATCATAATTTACATAGCATCTCTGACATAGCAATGGTGCGAGCTTGTCCGCCAAAGCTTGTAGCATTCTGCACATAGCAACACTTCTATATTATTGTATCTCAAAAGATATTATGCATTGAATCATATAATACCACAAGGATAAAAGTAAATCCGTGTAAATTAACATATACTTGTTCTCATTGTAACCATTCATCCAAATTTGATAAAAGTTAGTCGTAAGATTATGAATTAAAGCGATCACATGTTTCTAAATTCCTAGACAAGGTTGCTATCACACATTTCAAACAATCAGTTATCGGTACACATTCAGTCTCTAATATGCATGTACTAGTAAAAACCAATAGGAGCAGATGCAAAAAAAAACAAAAATGAATATTCACTCAATGTATTGAAATCATCAATCTAAGCAACCATAAAAATGAATATTCCCTCAATCTATTGAAATGAAAACAAAATATACAAATGAACATAAATTCAAACAAGTAAACCATAAAAGAGGAACTTACTTTCAAAATATTGAAACTAAGCTTTCAACGTAAACCTTGGCCGAGCACCACAGTATAGAATTACTTGTTCCATTATCATTGATAATAGTACTACTTGTAGTCAATTTTGTTCGCTCTGCTCTATTTTCTCTCCAATTATAGAGAATTGCTTCTGATCCTTGACTGCTCCTAAGTACCAGTGTATCATCATCCTCATAAAGAAGCATCGGTACCAATTCAAATTGATATTTGATCTCGTCATCACTAGAGTCTTCGTTACTAAAGTAGTCATAATTTCTTGGAAGATTTTGTAGATTGATTTTAAGAAATTGAGTCCAAGAGTCTTCAACCCCTAATTCCTTCATCTGCCATATAAGAAAATCAGTTTCCTTGTAAAAATAAGAACAACAAAGAAAGCCCCCCAACTCACTAACAATTGGCATCATAGGTGGCATTTCATCAAAGTCACGAGGGAGTCGGTACTGACTAAATGTCTCAGTCCCCAAATCGAATGAAACAACAACAAACTGTTCAACTCTAAGATTCTTAATATCATAGTCAAATTCATTGTGGATAGCCAGCCAATTAAGAGTGCCACTCAAATACACAGCATCATGCACAGCCTTTCCACCCAAGTAGAAATGAAGAGGAACAACTGGAAAACTTTGAATCTGTCTCCAAACATTATCACCTATACTTAGAATTCGGCTTGTATGTTGTCCATCTAGATCGTAATAGGACGCCACTATCTTATAAGTGCCGGTAGAAATATCACAACCGAAGGTGAAACTGTAAAGGTCAAGGTCGTCTGGAAAAGGGTGGCCTCTAGGGCTACGGCAGAAATCTCCAAAATTTTGAGAAGTTACCCTTGTGGCTGGATTCCATAAACAAAAATTCACAACTTGAGAATCATCGCCGCCAGCCAAAAGAATCAAACCATTGCAGTTGCCAACTATAGAAGAACATCCTTGATCGCTCAAATGATAGCAAGGATCCACAGAAAGAGTGAACGATGAATTCTGAATTAAACTATTCAACGAGTAAGGAACGACACTGCAATCCATCCCATATCCACCGTCAAAATCAGTGCAATCATTTGTGATGTGATTTGTGACTAGTGTGAAAAGAGAATTCCGCGTTGCTGATCTGTTGAGGTGTAATTTGACGAAGGTGTTATCAGAAATTCGGGTTTTCCAATACTTATTGACACATTTGAATCGAACAAGAGATTTGACGGGAAGGAAGGAAAAAACCTCGGCGATGAGATCATCTGAAAGGGACGGTAATCCAAACATACCTCTTTCTCTTTTACGACTAGGGATGAAGTTTGGGAGGGTGGATGATGGAAAAGAAAATTGCCGAACCATAGCTCGTTAGTCTTCCACTAGGTTGCACCCTTTTTTTAGTTCCAAAAGATTATTTATATACTGTATAAATAAAGGTAACAAAATATAACAAACTGTATATATCCGATTTTCTTCTTTTTTTATTATTTAAAAAAGATAATGAATGAGAATGAATTCAAATATTAAAAAAATATAACAAACAAATATAATATTTATTTTTTTGGTTACCACATAAAATATATCGTGTAACAAACACGATATGACAATATGTCCAATTTTTTCCTTTATCCTAAAAAAGTGTAACAAATTAGATCAAGTATATGTCACTATAAATATAAGGGAAAAATACACTAACCTCCTCTAAGGTTTATCTAAATGTAACACACACCCCCTCTAGTTTCATATTCATCACAAACCTCCCTCACAGTTTAACTCTGTTAAACTTCCGTCTATTTAATTTTCTCAAACACAAAAAAAAACATCCACATTCAAAAATTGATACTCTGCCTTCGACAGACACTTTCACTCAGTGTCTCTTGCGTATGAACATATGGAAAAACACTCCCAGACCACAAAAATGGTTCACAAACTCTCTCTACATTTCAATAACACTAAAAGCCACAATCTTATTTCCCACTCAAAATCTCACTTGCCACTTACCCACTATTCATTCAACAAACCAACGCATCTCATCGTCGAGGCCGCACCGTCCCTGTGTTTCTAACAGCTCGCATAGTTCAAAAATATCAAATCAGCTCTGAAGAAGTGATGGAACAGGGTGAGGAAAAGGAATTGGTTGGTCACAGAAGTTAAAATTGAACATTTTATGATATAATTTTATCACATTCACACTTTGTTCTCTTTGTGTTGGTTTCCTCCTATGTCCCTTTTTAGTATCACAAGTTTATGCTTGAAATTATGTTTTGGTTTCCAAATGTTGTTGGATGAATATGTTTTAAGCAGAGAGGTCAGAAATGGAGATGACAGTGTGCAGAACAAAAAGAACGAATCACTAAATGGAGGAATCAATGTAATTAAACAGCACTGGAAATGCTACATATTTGAAATTTAATCTTTCTCTTTTTTTTATTTTAACGGAGAGAAACAAACAATGTTAAGAGAGAAGGGAGGTTTATATGTATTTGATAAGAACTTAAGGGAGGTTTATATCTATTTTAAAATTAAAGGGGGTGTTTGTGTCATTTAAAGAGACCTTAAGGGAGGTCAGTGTAATTTTCCCTAAATATAATTGATAAGAAAAATAAAATTATCATTGATACACTGAGATAAGATATTATCAAAAGAGCAATTAAAGGGTAAATAGTGATTCTTATCATATGTGAGTCTTCTTAATATATGTAACATAAAATATTTATTATTCGATCATTGATTATGGAATCATGTTGCTGAAACAAATTTTTGTTTCTCTTTTCACTGATTCATGTTCTCTCGATCGCTTTAATTATAAAATCCCAAAAACAAAAAATTATTTTATTTTAGAATCATTAATATTTGTTTTATTTTCCTTAAAAAAATATTAATATTTGTTTTATTTAGTTGATTTCAAAAAAAAGAATACAAAATCTCTGGTCCATATTATTTAGTCATTGTGATTTGTCCATTTTTTGAAAGGTTGGAACCTAAACCACGCCGGTACAAGGTGGAAACGCAGAACACATCATTATGCTCAAACTTAAAATGTACATGATAAATTGAAGATATATGAGATTTTTTTTGGAGATAGATTAGTGAACTTAGCGAGTGGGTGAGGGTGGATTCAACTATGACTAAGAGAGATATCATGCTCTATAATCAATTTGTCCAGGTTATCGTAAAGAAAGACTTCAATTGGTTTACTATGTACATGTCTCTCAAAACTTCAAAAGTTCTGTATTTGGGTAACTAATATTTGTAATTACTTTTAGAGTTTAATGGTAATGAGTGGACATTATAAAATAACTTTGCACACATAACCAATTAAAACATTTAGAATTATCGCATCAATTGATGTTTTTAATTTACGTGACAATTCTAAATGATTCAATTGATTGTGTGTGCAAAGTTATTTTGGACTATCGACTCACTACCATTAAACTCGTAGTTTTAAATAATATCGATAATATGTGTTTTTAGTAAGTTATATATTAAGTCCTAGACCATGAATCTCATAATTAACCACATCGCCTAGTCCCCAAGACTCGTGTTTGGGGCTGTGGACCGTCAATATATGATTAAGGGCACAACGTTCTCTAGAAGGGCCGAAAGAGACCTAGGCGAGTCCCTCAAGGGGCGCCGCCTCTAAGAGCTTCTAGAAGCACCTAGAACGCATTAAACGTGACTTAGGGACCAAGTTACTTGGGGCCTAAGTCACAGAAAAACAAGCCCAAGAAAGGCTATAAATAACCCCTTTGAGAGCATTCTCAACACATCACATAAAGAGACTAAACCCTAGTTTTTAATATTGTACTCACTGCAAGTACCATTCATGTGGTTACTCTGAAGGTGCTTCTTACCCTAGAATTTGGGGGAAATCACACAATCATATAAATCCTAGAATTTGTGAAAATTTGAATTTGAAAATAAAACTAGAAGAAGATTGATTGAATCGGGAGAAGAAGAACTCACCTGTGATACCTCAATTATTTTTTTTTAAATATTTAATGGATTTAATATATATATAATGGTAGTGATTTGTTGATTATTTATATTTAAAAAGAGCATTTAAGTCTTCAAAGAGAATTTATTGAATGAACTTAAAATTTAGATTTGTTAATATTTTTTTGGTATATAAATCTTATTTGTGTAATATTTAGAAATTCTATCACATTGGTATGATGTTATGATGAATGTTGCCTTTATACTTTCGAAGTTTGAGTAGTTTATGGTTATGATATTGTGTATGAGTTACTTTAAGTTATGCTTGTCAGGCTAATTTGTGATGAGTTGGCGTTAGCCTGTGCGTCAGTCATGACCTGAAATTGTGTCATGACATTACCGGTGTGAGAGATGTTTGGTGGAGAGCAATTTTGGGAGAGAGGTGGTAGAATTGGAGAGACAATCAAGATATGATTTAGTTTTTTTAAATGAATTGAAAACGATTACGTTGTACCTATAAAGTTAATTGGAAAAAGAAAAAGAAAAAACGGGTTGAGTGTTTGGGTTAGGCTGAGTATTTGACCCAAGTTACTAATTTAATACCCCTAATTAAGTCTATGGTTCGGGTTGCTAAACAAGATCAAAAGTCAAACCGAACCGTGAGGGTGAATAAAAAATTGGCTTGAGCACATCCAAACTAATCACGGTTTTTTACGATCTTGATAAACAATATAAAAAACCACATGTAACATTCTTTCAGATTCATAAATAATCTCGATTAACATAACAATACACAACAACAATAGACAAAGACTTAGTCACAAAAGGGGATTCAAAGCCTCGGCTGTTGAGGTGGATCCTCTTGTTGCAAGAGTTTGATCTTGAGATTCGTGACAAGAAGGGAGTAGAGAACGTGGTGGCAGATCACCTCTCAAGGTTGGATAATAGTGAGGTGACAAAGAAAGAGAAGGCCATCATGGTCGAATTTCTGGATGAAAAATTGTTTGCTATTGGAGAAAGACCTTGGTTTGCCGACATGGCAAATTTTAAGGCTGGTAACATAGTTCCTGATGACTTGGAGTATCATCAGAGGAAAAAGTTCTTCAAGGATGCAAACCACTATCTGTGGGATGATCCTTATCTGTTTAAGGTAAGCACTGACGATTTGATTAGACGTTGTGTTGCAGGTGAGGAGGCTAATAGTATCATGTGACACTGCCATAGCTCAGCTTATGGGGACCACCATAGTGGAGAAAAAACCGCTGCAAAAGTCTTGCAAAGTGGCTTCTGGTGGCCAACCCTTTTCAAGGATTGCCAAGACTTTGTAAAGCGGTGTGTGAAATGCCAAAGGACAGGTAACATTTCAAAGAGGAATGAGATGCCCCTAACAAGAATCATTGAAGTTGAACCATTTGATTGTTGGGGCACTGACTTTATGGGACCATTCCCTTCCTCTTACTCTTTTCTCCATATACTTGTGTGTGTTGACTATGTCACTAAATGGGTTGAAGCGATACCTTGTGTTGCTAATGATGCCAAGACTGTTGTCAACTTCTTACAAAAGAATATCTTCACTAGGTTTGGAACCCCTAGAGTCTTGATCAGTGATGGGGAGAAGCACTTTTGCAATAATTTTCTTGAAAATGTGCTTACAAAGTATAACATCAGGCATAAAGTTGCAACTCTCTATCACACACAAACAAGTGGTCAAGTAGAGGTTTCAAACTGCCAGCTGAAACAGATTCTAGAAAAGACAGTTGCGTCAAATAGGAAGGATTGGTCTAATAAATTAGATGACGCACTGTGGGCATATAGGGCAGCCTTCAAGACTCATATAGGGCTCTCACCCTATCAGTTAGTCTATGGGAAGACATGTCATCTTCAAGTTGAGCTAGAACATAAAGCATACTGGGCCATTAAGGCCTTAAATTTTGATCAAGTAGCCGCTGGTAAGAAAAGACTATTGAAACTTAATGAACTTGAGGAGATGAGGCTTAGAGCGTATGAAAATGCGCTCATGTATAAGGCCATGACTAAAAGGTATCATGACAAAAACGTGACACGATTTTGCCTCTCCTCTGAAGCTCCCAAAAAAAATTTGAAGTTAAATTTGGTGTCCTTTCGACATTGCCAAATCGTCTCACGTTGGCCAAATTGTGACACGATTTCTGGGCAAGAAATTTTTTAAAAGAAGATGGAAATCGTGACACGTTTTTACCCAAACTTGACACGATTTTTGGTGGTTTTTCAAAATCTGACCGTTACAAAACCTAATTGTGACACGTTTTTGGCCAAACGTGACACAATTTTCCCAGCCTATAAATAAACCCACCACGATTTTCACTTCATTCACTTCCAAAAGTAGCCAAACTCTGCCAAATTTTTCCCAGAACCCTAACCTTCGAAAGTCTAACCCTTTTTCACCAAATATCTTCATCTTTTCATCTTCAAATCACCAAACGAACTCCATAAACCTTCATCATCACCAACATTCAACCTTAAATCATCATCATTACCATCTCCACCACAAACCCACACCTTCATCAACCTTTCCTCAAACCCTAACCATGGTTGAAACAAGAAACAAACGCCAAACCACTAAAAAAGCCAAAACCGTCCCTAAATGTAAACCACCCGTTAAACCAAACCCTAACGCCGCACCAACGTTTCTACAACGAAGCGGCCAAAGACTGTTTCAAAGACATCAAGCACTACCGAGTGATCCAAGAGTGGGGCTTCAACTTTCCCAAACTCATAGCCAACCCCGAGTTCAATCAGGTATTCATTCATAGAGGTTGGGAGTCCCTGAACAACATGATCATTGAGCAAGCAAAAAAAACTTTGGCGCTTGAGTTCTATGCAAATGCGAGGTTTATGGGGAAGAAGTATGTGTCTTATGTGCGGGGAAATGAGATTGATTATAGTCCTGAGAGGATTAATGCTTTGCTGGAGATTGTGCCGCCTGAACATTGTGACGTTCAGAGGCGGCTAGCGGAGTGCAAGAATTGGAATGATGAGGCTTGGGAGGAACTTAAGCTACAACAGTGTGTGGAGGGTGTGAAGTGGCAAGGAGGATCGCATATGTTGTTGAGGTCCGACTTCAAGCCTTACCCTAAGGCTTGGGCGTCTTTTGTGGTGCAAACTTTGGAAGGCACGACATGCACTTCAGAGATTCCATACTATTGTTGTAATTCTTGATGGGGCACCCATCAATGTTGGTGAGTTGATTGCCAACAATATTTATATGTTTGCTTCAGGTACAAAGAAAGCAGTGCCTCACTTGAGCCTTATCTGTTGGCTTTGTGAGGATGCCGAGTGCGACTTATTCTCTAATGACTTGAGTGCTTCGATGATGAAACCTTTGACAGACACTTACATGGATACATTTGTGAGGGATTATCATGAGCGCCTGCATCAGATTCAGGTTGCGGGGCAGCAGCAGGACAACCACAACCACCCCCACCTAAGTCTCAGTCAGTACATGGAGAGGGGAGCAATCAACAGGTTGCGTATGCACCTATTCATCCTATGCTGCTGGATTACATGTTGAACCAAGCAAACTGGATGAATGAGGTGTCTGATCAGAAGTATTGGAACCGTCCTAGGTTCGATCAGGAGTTCACTGAGGCAGTCTACCTCAACAGAAGGCCTATCACTGGGTCTTTTGAGAGATTCGATGGGTCTGAGGAGGCTATGGACCAGAACTTTGATGTGACCAGAGGTCGAGCTCAGGATAGAGAGCAGGAGATCAGAGCTGACTTTGCTGCTGGTGGTGCTAGGTCTAGGTATCATTTTGGGGAGGATTCTTATGCAGAGGAGAACCCTAACACATGGATTCCTGAGGACCAAATGGAGGATTGAGTGGACTACTGATGGTCCAACTCATTTTATGTTTCTTCTTTTGTTTCGGCATTTCTATTATGTACTTTTATTTTTATGTTTGAACAATTTTAATTGCTTTCCTGAAGTTTAACTCGGTTGTACCCCCCGTTTATGTAATTGTTCTTGAACTTGTTTATTATTGATGAATTTGCTTGTTTACTTGACTTTTTTCAGTTTAGTAACAAATATTTGTTCAAGTGGTATTCCATAAGTTCATAAGGAGGAGTGACTTGATGTTTAAAGGCGAAGTGTACGACAGTGCAAGAAGGTAGTCACAACTCCCAAAAATCTAACACTGTAAGGTTCATGGCCAAATTTTATTTTTCCAATTTACTTATATAGAGTGTTCCATGCTTTTACATTTCTAGAACTTGCATTGTTTCTCTACTGTCGATTGATCTTTGTCATTAGCACACTGAGGCAAAAGTGTTTGGTCCTGTGAGCCTTTTTGAAGCCTACCCTGATTTTAATTGTTATATTTTATTCTTTTTAAGCCAATTTGAGCCGGTAGGTTTAGATCCTTTTTATTGGGTGACAAACTACAAATGAAGCCTAGAGACTTTTAGAATTTAACCTAAATGTTATATCTGAGCTAGGCGTTGTAGAGTGTTACTAAATAATAAGTTTGGAGTTGCTATTGGAATTTGCAACCAACTAAGTTTGGGGTGGGGTTACTATAGAACAAATGAAGAACTTTATCATGAAAAATAATACACACAAAAATTGTGTATCAAAAAAAGAAAGGAAAAGAATGAAAAAGGGACAAATCATTGAAAATCCGAGTAACTTTAGACTTGATTGTCCCAACAGTTACAAGTATTCTCTAGTACCTTTACAAGTTTTGTTGTTCCAGAGGTGAATGATGGATTGAATTTGTGCTTTAACTTCCATAGGAGTGCCTAACTCATAATGTTGTGTAGCCTACTTATCCAAATATTATCCCACCTTCACCTAAGCCCCGTTATAACCCTTTAAGACCTCAAGGTGTGCATTGACATTGATTTTGATTGACGTTTAGAAACTTTTCGAGCGTAAGGTAATATGTAAATTGCATGTCGACTGTGTGTGAACCCTTTCATATTTTTTGCGTGGAGTTGTGAATTGGTGGATGCGTACAAGTCAAACTAGCTCATCTTTAGTTAGTAAGGTGTTGAACTTTTGGATACTATCGCTTGATCAGGTAATTGTTATTTTACTGTTGATTGTCAATTTTGCAAGTAAATTCCTTGAGGACAAGGAATGGTTCAAGTTTGGGGTTGTGATGACATCTCGTCATTACGTAATTTTATATGTATTTTGATCACATTTTGGAGTTCACAAGGCAACTTAAGCAGCAAGAAAAGCAGAAAAACTGAAGAAAATACAAAGAAGCAAAACGTGTCACGATTGGCAGAAAACGTGACACGATTTGAAAAGACCAAAACATGCTCTCGACATTGTGGAAAACGTGTCACGATGGCAAAAACGTGACATGATTTGGTGAAACCCTAATTCAGCTGTTTGTTATTCAAAGGAAAACGTGTCACGATTTACTTAAAAACGTGACACGATTTTGGGCGAATTTCTGTGCCTATTTAAGCTGAAGTCTATTCCAAAAACAAGGGTGACGACTTGAGAAGAGAAAAGTGCGATTTTGAGACTACATGACGGCTAGGAGGGCGATTTCTTCATCCTTTTACCTGTTCATGTATGTATTGATTCCTATATTGATTATGCTATATGTAAACTCAATTATGAGTAGCTAAATTTATTAGAGATTAGGTCTGAGATGATTCTTTGTAACCCTAATTGATCCATGTTGCTGTGAAACTCTATTTATTGTGAATTACAATCTAGTTTTTATTCAATTCAATTGTTCTTAATGCTTTTTATATCCTGATCAAATATAAATATGATTTAGTGAGAACGAATGACTACTGACCATAGCTTTCGACTTAGACCTAATTGAATTGTTCTAATAAACATGGTTAGTCTAGAAATGGATAATCGTTTGTTAGTGATATTAGGTTAACGTGCTTAAACCTTCAAAGATTATTAGACCACCTAAGGAAATTAGGGGCTGTAAATTAAGAAGAGGGTCCTAACTCAAGGGATTTATTAGGGCTATTTTGTTAACTGTCGTGGAACTAGAGACTCATTCATAAGAATAGGTGCAATATACCGATTAGGGGAACATAGATGATTCGAAAGACCTGATCTCATCTCTCTCTTATTCTTAAAACCAATCTTTATTTTCTATCGTTATTTTCATGCAATCAAACCAATCAACTGCCTGGTGGCAAAACAAAGGAACCTTTTTTACATCCAAATTAATAACGTACTAGAATTGTTGAGATTAAAAACAGTCCTTGTAGGAACGATAATTTTTACTACTTCGATAGTTTTTGGTACACTTGTCAATTGTCTATCATGTATAACTGATATACCATGTTGAATTGGCATTTCAGTATCATTAAACTCAAAAAATAATTAATTATGAACTTTACGTAGAAATATTTACTATATATCTAATAGAATTCATTAACATGATATATATATATATAGCTACTAGACTAAGCACTAACGTCTAGCACCTCACTTCATCTTTAAATTAATCACAACTAAAGTTTTATAGTTTCCAACCATTTCCTAAAAAAAAAATTGTTTCCAATCATTAAACTAACCCCTGTAAAGTGTATATAACAATTTACGACTAACGAAATTAATTACTAGAGCACGATCAATCCACACTTTCGATGTTAAAATAACAAAATGCAAACAAAAAACAAAGAAGGGATAAGACTAAAATAAGAGCAGTGACTATATTGTTGAGAAATGATTCAAAATTGTGATGTTGTGTAAGCTAAAAATCGTGGCGCGATTTTCAGTGGTGTGCCGCGATTTTGCCGGCAGAATGTATGGTTTCTGCAGAAGGCAAAATCGTGGCGCGATTTGTGCAGGCGTGACGCGATTTTTAGATAAGGTTGTCGTACCTTGGGTTGTACGCATAAATCGTGGCGCGATTTTTCTCAAGCGTGGCACGATTTTGACAAATCTGTCACACTATTTAAGCATTCTTTGACCCATTTGTTGAGAGAGCTTGGTGAATCTCATGGAAACCAAAGGAGAGAACTTTTAGAGTTTTAGATACTAAAGGTTGAAGGTCTTTGGGTGAGTTCAAAGCTTCAAGATGTGAATCTTGGAGAACCAAAAGAGGGGGCTCTTGGGAAAAGGGTTGGTGCCTTTTGGGGAAGATTCATGGGGTTGGGAAACACATGAGTGGAGAGTCTTTTGTGAGCAACTTGGGTGAGTCTTGTGAAACCAAAAGAGAAGATCCTTAGTGAAATCAAAGACTAAGGGTTGGTTCTCCTGTGGGGGTTAGATTCTAGAGTTGGGAAACAATTGTAAACACCTTGGGAGAGTGAAAATTCATGAGTGTCTTGTTCATTAGTGAGATTGGGAAAAAATGGGTAGAAATTAGGATTGTTCTTTGTGAGCTTGTTGAAACAAAACTTCAGTCGGCATCTCAAATACACACGCCAATGCTAACCTTATTATTGGCGGAAGATAATGAAGCATCAACATTACATTTAAATCTACATGGGATGCGTTTGTGCCATCGAATAAAAGTTACTTGCAGAAGAGTAATGTTACTTGGACTGTCTTAACACATCCTTCATAGAAACCAAATACTCACTATTTCTCTCTCTTTTTCTTAAACATCAAAAGATTCTCCCTCTTTCTGTTGTCACAAGAAAACTGATTTAGATATAACACAATTGCTTTTGAACCCATTCATCATAACTTGTAGCATCTGCTGAAGTAGATATGGCACAAGCTTATCCGCCAAAGCTTGTATCATTCTGCACATAGCATCTAAATTTATATTCTGCATCGAATCATATAATACCACTAGGACAAAAGTAAATATGTGAAAATTAACATATTATTTGTTTTCAGGGGAACCAGTCACTTAAATTTGATAAAAGTTGTCAATGAGTGTTCTTAGATTGAGTTAGTTGTAAGATTGTGAATTATACAACTCATGGTCACTAGTACATATATCAAATAATCAGTTCTCGGTGTATTCTGTCTCGAATATGCAACGTGCAATAGGAGCATATGCAAAACGGCTATTTTTTCATAACCTTTTTCTGTGAACCATTGATGAATAAAGTTCATCCATTTAAAATAAGAGTACTGCTATTGTGCACGACAAATTAGTAGCACAACTCCCGCACGACATGGCTTAACTTTTGTTGAAATCATGTTTTAATCAAAATAAATTTGTAAAACTGAAAAAAGTGACTTGTGGAATAAAAGTTGTGTGCATTTCACGGCAATTGATTGTCATGCTACTAAGCATTAGTCTAAAAATAAATAATCACTCTATCTATTAAAATGAAAACAACATATACAAATGGACATAAATTCAAACAAGTAACCACAAAAGAGGAACTTACTTTCTAAAATTTGAATCTAGGCTTTCAATGTAAACCTTGGTCGAGCACCTGAGTATAGAATTGCTAGTTCTATTATCGGTAATAGTACTGCGTATAGTAATGTTTGTTCACTATTCTCTATTTTCTCTCTAATTATAGAGAATTGTTGCTGATTCTTGATTGCTCTTAAAGTGCCAATGTATCATCAATTCATCATCCTCAGAAAGAAGCAGCGAAACCAATTGAAAATGATATTTTTTTCTCGTCATCACTAGATTCTTCGTCACTAGAGTAGTTATAATCTATTTGAAGAGTTTGATAACTTATTTTATGGATTTGAATCCAAGAGGTGGAAAAGGTGGCACTTCATCAAAATCACGACACAACGGTACTGACTAAAAATGTCCCAGTCTCTAAATTGAGGAAAAAATAAAAAACTGTTCAAAAGTGGCAATGAGATCAACCGGGAGAATCACCACCGTCGAAGTCATAGACTTTTCAAAGTTGATAATCTTCGATGGAACTGTTTCATAGAAAATGTAGCGTCTAATGAATATAGGAAAATAAATAGTGTATATTTTTTTTCTTTTTAGCAAAGGCAAAATTAATGCATTTCATTCATAATTAAAGGGTATAAAGTAGATGATACATCATAGAAAATATGGGGGATAAGATTAAATAAGAAAGCTCTAGCAATACTATGGGAAACCTTATTCGCTTTCCTTCGAACATACGACACTCAAAGTCAAAATTATCTAACAAGAGATTCCTACATTGTGATATGACGTCCTTAAACTCATTGAGAAGAACATTAGAAGTAGCAAGTGCATCAACTAAAGACTTACGGTCCGTTTCAAAGCAAATTTTGTGCAATCCATTTGATGTTGCCATTTTGATAGATTCTAGTAAGCCAATGGATTATGCTTTTAGTATCGTGGTGGAGAAATGCAACACGTCTGATTTAACGAATCAAACCCAATGAGTCTCTAAAGCACATATTGTATCCCATGATTGAGTTGTTGTGGAAGGTAGCTCCGTCGACATTACACTTTATCATGGAAGGCATCTTTGGCACAAGTAACAATGAAGGTGGGCGAGGTTCCAGTGGACTCACAAAGTTCAGTGTTGCGGCTCTTCCATAGGCTCCATAGGGTGATAAGGTTAATGTTTGATGTTGCACCGATAACTTGCTAAGTAAGTCAAACAACATTATAGTAAAAGTTATTTATCCAGTGGAGTAGCTTAGATACAGTATTATCAATGCTAATTCTCTCCCAACAACTTGCATCTTTTGAACATACAAAAAACGTATGCATGCGCATTTCCACCAAGGACAAATAGTGTCTATTGATCATTGTTTTTTTTGGAAAATGTTAAGAGATATGTTGTTATTTGAAGGAAAAAGATTAAGACAACTTATGGAACAATCAAAGATACACAAAAAAATATAAGTATTGACGCAAAAACCAAAACAATGTAGAGATAGCAAAAATATAATAAGAGTATGAAAGATGTCTTAAAAATTATTACAAAATGATTGTACAAATATCATTTATCAATATTAAAGAATATTTATAGATTACATTATTTGGCAGGAAGTGCCTAATTGTTTTCTAAATTATATTATTATATTGGTGAACACAGTAGTAACAATGTAGTTTGATAAATATATACTCCTCATCCCATCAATCAATAATATGTCATATTAATTTATTTCAAGATAAATTTAAATATCAAACAATTTTTTTTTAAAGGCATCGGTATCCATCAAACTTACGTAGGAATTTACCATATTATATTCCACATTCAAAGTTGTCGGATTCACAGTGAAAATTGAAGGAATCTTGCCGATCTAATGATGCTCTTGCCTTGTTTTATATTTATATTATGGTTCATTGTTATTTTTTTTAAATAAGCAAGCCGATTCAAATTTACATTGACCATTGGAGTAATGTTATCAACATTTATTTTAACAAACTCTTTCTAACTTTTTTTTTATTACGATGAAATACACGTAGGTTTAATTACTTTAAAAATGGGCCCCATATAAAATAGTGAGAGTCATGTGTATTTCATCTAATAAAATAATGAGTGTTAGTACGTTTAAAATAGGTGTTGCTAGGATTATTTTTTACACTAGTGTTGTGAATGTTGCTGATGTTGTTAGTTGATTCCTTGTGATACAGTCACTACAGTGTGTTTGATGATTTAAAAAATGCCTACTTGGTCACCTTGATTGGTGCAAAACAGACAAATAATCAAAACATTTATTTCTCTAATTGTGTACTTTTTTATACGTCATTCACTTATATTGGTCTTCTTAATGTTTTCTCCTCTCTAATTCTCTATAATTAGTTCCACATTTTGTGTTAGAGCAGGAAAGACTTTTATTCTGGTGTTGTTTGCCTATCAATATGGTGGTAGAAAACTCAAACCAATTAGAGGAATCCAGTGATTTCACTTATGATAGAGAAGCTGAAGTTAAAGCTTTTGATGATTCAAAAGTTGGTGTCAAAGGTTTGGTGGAGTCTGGGGTGTCAAAGATTCCACGCATGTTCTATACTGGGAAGTTGGAAATCTCTGAAAGCTCAGCTAGTGACTCCAAGTTGAGTATTCCTATCGTAGACCTTAAAGACATACACATCAATCTAGCTCGGCATGTAGAGGTAATTGACCAAATTCGAAGTGCATGCCATGAGTGGGGATTTTTTCAAGTAATTAATCATGAAATTCCAATTATTGTCTTGGATGAAATGATTGATGGAATCTGTAGGTTTCATGAACAAGATGCTGATGTAAGAAAAGAGTTTTATACACGGGATTTAAAGAAAAAAGTTTCGTATTACTCTAATGTACACTTGTTTAATGGAAAAGGTGCTTATTGGAGTGATACATTTGGTTTTGCTATAGCTCCTGATCCATTCAATCCAGATGAATTGCCACCAATATGCAGGTAATAAACTCAATATTAATTTGGATTCTCACTCTCTAAATCATAGTCAGATTTAATTGTATATCAAGGCATTTATTTATGGGTTATATATATGTTTCTAATATTAAAAAAAGGGTCATGCTAACCGGTGCCCCCGGGGCACTGGTTAAGCATACAAAATAAAGAATTTATTACCATAAAAGGAAACTTTGTTGACTTATTTATGGATTAATTACACAGTTTTCAATGCAATAATTACTATATAATTTCCCTTTTTAGTATCCTTAACCAGTGCCCCGGGGGCACCAGTTAGCATTTCCCTTAAAAAAAAAATACATAAATGATTACTTTTAGTTTTAGGCCCAAAATTTAAAAAGTACATTTCAGTTACAAATCATGTTCATTTGAATTATTGTAGTCATTGATGGATTGATTGCATACTTGCAGAGATATTGCGATTGAATATTCACAAAAAATAAAGAATATGGGTTTCACCATCTTTGAATTATTGTCAGAGGCACTAGGACTTAACCCTTCTTACCTCAAAGAGTTTGGTTGTGCTGAAGGACTCTTTACTTTGGGTCACTTCTATCCAACATGTCCAGAACCTGAATTAACTATGGGCACGTCCGAGCATACTGATAGTAACTTCATGACATTACTTCTACAAGACCAACTTGGTGGTCTTCAAGTTCTTCATGAAGATAAATGGGTCAACGTTCCTCCGGTACATGGAGCTCTTGTTGTAAACGTAGGAAATCTTCTACAAGTAAATATTCTAACCCTAACCACAAGGCAACTCAATCTATTGCTTTACGTCTACACAAAATTTTTAATATTAAAGAAACTTCTATGATTTTGGTTAGTGAAGAATTTACCATTAGCAATTCTTGTGAAATATAATAACAAAACTTTATAAAAAGGCAAAAGCAATAAAAATAAAAAGTAATATTGAAGAGTTTGCCAATTCAAAATTTGCAAAATCCATATACGTACTTAATGAATTGAGTGCAAGACTATCAATATACTAATCATATTATCACATGTCATTTTTACACATTATTTCACCGCATGTAATTTTGTATCAAAAACTTGTGCATACTTAGAATGTGATTATAGTGAACTGCAATTGTTGGCTAGAAACCATTTCCAAAAATAAAATCATTGATTTCTTCATCATTGAAAGTTTGTGGTGACAGTTTTGTCATTTTTTTTTATACCTATGCAGCTTATCTCAAATGACAAGTTTGTAAGTGTTTTACACCGAGTCTTATCACAAAACATAGGTCCAAGAATTTCTGTAGCAAGCTTCTTTCTGAATTCTCGTGACCCAATTGAAGGAACATCAAAGATTTATGGTCCTATTAAGGAGCTGATTTCAGAAGAAAACCCACCAATCTACAAAGATATTACCATAAAAGATTACGTGGCACATTTTCATACAGAAGGCCGTAATGTGAAATTTTCGTTGGAGCCCTTCAAGTTGTGAATTCAACATGTGAATATACTTTATATATATATATATATATATATATATATAACAAGCAATAAGTGTGCTCTATATGTATAAAGTTTGAGACTGAAGTAAATGAATTATCTATGCTTGTTGACATTTTCAAAAAGTATTTGGAATGAACTACAAATTTATAAACATGAACTTCTAAATTAGATGAAGTATGTGACTATGTTGTTACATATAGGATGAGGTAATATAATGAGTACCATTAATTTTCAACAGGAATGAACTTGTGTAGCAACTTGATGGTGAGAAAATTAATAAAGTATTGCGGTGACTGTAATTCTGTAAATGACAAATTTTCAACAGGAGTGGAGACAAATTTGATGAGCTTGTTGATTGTAAATAACAAATAAAGTATATTGTTGGTTATATTCTAGGGTTCTAGATTCTAGTATTACGGTGACCGTCTATAATATTTTCTTACATTCTTCTTTAGCTCTTGGTTAGTTTACAACCTAGTTATAATATACCCTTTGAGAAGGTATGTTGGAACATTGATGTGATGTTGAAAGAAAAATTGGAAGATTAAACCAAGTAATTATACTTGATCTAATGATGTGTGAATTGAAAAAATAGAGTGTGGGTCCCACATAAAATAGAACCATAAAACACACCATGTTAGTAATGATAAAAATAATAGTAATAATGTTTCCTCCCCTTTTGTAGATTTGTTTCTTTTGATCATATCCACAAGTGTTGTTGAACGGATTAATGGATAAACTTCATTTTAATCTTATCCTGTTGTCGCAATTTTTGCTAAAACAATTACAAAATCTCTATATAAATAGAGGACTCCACTTAATTCAAAAAACACATCAAAGAGTTTCATTGAGTTGTCGGGAACTTTTTCTCTCTTCTCCCTTTCTTGACTTGTGTTGACGAGTCTTTCTTTTCTTCATCTCATTTTTTAATTATGCAATTCACCAGCATTTTAAATCATGTTTTTTTATTTTAATTATATTTTTGAATTATTAATAAAATTTTAGAAATAGTACATTTTATTTATTATATATACTTTAATTAATTAGATATTTCAAAAATTAAATGATCATGAATGAATACATAAATTATTATTGTTACAACTTAATGATATATAGTTATAATTGGACCCATTTAATAATTTTGTTTAAGTGTGGTTTGAAGAGATTAGGTGCATATTAAGTGTTGTTCTTCTCATTTAAGAAATTGCTCATTCAAACCTGAAATTTACGCTATAAACCCTTTTAGGTATGTAGACAGAACAACAATTCTGCCAAGAATTGCAGTTTTTTTTTTTAACCTAAAATTGCATATATTTTTTTCATTACAATCATTCACTACCATTATATTCATTCACCACATTCATTCATTCAATCATTCACATGTATTCAATCATTTACAAAATCAATTCTAACTAAACATACGCAAATTCAAAATCAATTCCAAAATAACACAAAAGTGGTAGAAAATTATGCGAAAAACACAAATGTCATAGAAAATTATGTGAATACGCAAATGTCACAAAATGTCAATAATTTACATAAAACCGATAATGTCACAAAATAATAATAAAGTACAATCACAAAATCATTCCCTCCTTCGTCCAGAAATCCAGAGCTCGGTCATCTGGTGCATCTCCTCATGCATCCTCCTTATTATGTTGTTGTAGTACTTGTGTGGATCTCCTTCACTCAACGTCTCTTGGACTTGTCGTAGACGTTCTATATGATCTGGAGTAGGTTGGGACGGTCTCTGGCATACTCCTCCTCAATAATGACCTCCTCATTAGCAGGCCTAGGAGGTGAGACCTCACCACCTCCACTGATGGAATCGTATAATGTACATTCCTAGGAGGTTAAAACACAGGTCCGCCAATTTAATATGTATTTGCATGTTTTGCCTTCCCAAGTTTTTTGCAAAGCAACTGTTTAGAAAATTACTATGGAAGATGAGATTGGTACAGTTCCTGACTTTTAAGGAAAGTTTATCTTGAAATAGTTGAAATGTTTTGAAAATTGGAATACCTCTCTTCTATGAATATGCATAATTTACTTTTCCTTCAAATCTTGGTATTCTTGATTTAGATTCTCTTCAAAAATTAAGGAGCTTGTATACTATTTCCTTGCCTCATGAGTCTAGGAGATATGAGTGCCATTTGTCTAAGCCTGACAAAGCTCACTCTAAAAATTCGAAGTTCAAGCAACAGTATGAAATAAAGAAAAGATAGGAAAAAAAACAACAAGGTGGGGTCATTGCAGTGGAAATTTGTATAACAAGGTTTATTAACCAGACTGACATATGGTTTGTTTTGGTATATTGAAATTTGAAATTAATTGAGTTGTTTGGTTTGTTTAATTTCTTAAAACCAATAGCTATGAATCCTTCAGTTGTAGCGGTCAAACTTAACATTGCCATATCTCATGACTGTATTGACAAGACTCTTCAGTTGTTGAATTACTCGAAGGTATCAACTGTGACTCATTCTCAATTCACATATAGTAGGACAGTATGTTTGTGCATTGAGAAAGATGATGATCACTAGCCACCAAATCCCACAATAAAACTATCGAATCTCATGCTTATTTCCAGAGTAATCAGCAGATTTTATACAACAATAACTCGTCCCTGCGCCGAATACATCTTCCTCCCTCACACCAACATACAGGAGCTTGTTTCAATCAGCATACAAATCCACAAACTAAACGTGTAACATTTTTTAAGATTCATAAATATCACTGTTAACGTAACATCACACAACAACAATAGACAGAGACTTAGGAACAAACATCACCCAACAGAGACATACACTGAAGGGAATGCCAACTACGAGATTTTTAATTATTTAAACACAAATTCAATTACAAACATTATCCAATAGTAACAACAACCAAGATAATCAAAGGGTTTCCATAGAAAATCATTTCCTACAAGTTGAAAACTAATGAGTGGGTGGTTAAGAGATAATGGGAAGCACGTAAAATAATGAGTTTGAAAAGAAAAAAAAAACTAATTTTTAATTGAAATTGATCGGAAATCGTTTAAGAAAATAATGGGAAGAGAGAAATACGTCGGAAATTAAGGTTTGATATTAGACAACCTGTTGAAAGAAGATTTACAAAATGACGACGTTGTCCTCAAAACTAGTGTGGACAACTTGCTGAAATGAGAAGATGTATTTATAATTGTAAAAATAATATATTTTAATATTTTTACCAACCATATTAATTTTCAGAAAACGATAAACAAATTTAAAAAAAAAACATGTAACACCATTTCATTTGGCGTGAATAAATAAAAAAAATAGAAAAACCAAATATCAGAAAAAACAGTAATGTTTGTTTCGCTTTACTAACATAAATCTCTTATTTAGTTGCTATGAAAGATTAAGAGAAAAAAAAATAATGTGATCCAAGTACATTAAACAAGTGGTCAAAGAGATATAGCAAAAAGAGAGAGAGAATGTATCGATCGATACCATAAACAAGAAATAAAAAAGAAGATACTTGCAGAAGAGTAATGTTACATGAACAGTCTTGACACAACATCAAAATGTTCTCCCTCTTTCTGTAGTCTCTACTGTAAAATAAGCTTAAACAACAATCCATTCATCATAACTTATAGCATCTCCGACGTCGCAATGGCACGGGCTTGTCCACTAAACCTTGTATCATTCTGCACACAGCCACATTTTTATATTATAATATGTATCTCAACAATTTTTTTGCATAGAATCATATAATACTTAACTTCAGAATAGGAACTGAAGAAGACTGAAATTGAAGTGTGGTCGAACTCAATCACCAATAAAATCAAATAGAAATGGTGAATCTAGAGAGAAAATGTGAGAGTTGGGATTTAGGGTTCATCGATTTTATCTTTTGAGAATGTGAGATGTAGTGAGGAAATGAACGAGGGTGGGACATTGGTTTTGCTTTTGGTTATAGTTATCCAACAAAGTGGATACGGCTATCCAAGAAGTCAGAAATATGGGCCAGGTTAAAAACCAACATATTTTATCATATTTTTTTTTAACCGGATATTATTAAGGGTATGAATAAGTCACTTATTCGGTGAAAATGAACACCCCTACCTGAAATGTGCATAGCCTGCAATCTCCTATGTTTCATATTCTGCAAAAGCAAAATTTGGTTTCTATAGTTGTTTTATCTTTACGAATGTGAAAGTTTACTACTCTTTCTTGCATTAGTATAGCATAATAGACAGTTTCTGCGTTCTCCTAAACTGAAAATAGAAGTATCAAAACCAACCCACGAGTGTGGATATTCATATCTAATACCCTTACAATAATCTAAAAAGCCCTGAAAACTTGTTTCTGTTGTCCAAAAATAAGTGTCTCAATCAAACACTATTACTAATATTGAAATTCTATTATTGAAGACTCAACTTTATTTGAAGGTAAATGCATGCTTGGATGGAGAAGTTCAAAAACATGGCTGCATGTTGTTCTGTAGAATCAATAAAAATATATATGGATTTTCACCCTCAAATGCAGAAAACATCATATCGTTAAGAAGCGTATCAGCACTAACATCAGACAAACAAGCATAGAGAAACTGATACATTAAAGAACATTTCCTGAATAACTAAATTTGAACCAAACTATCCTCCTATTGATGAAAAATACATTGTATTAATATTAAATGGGTATAATGGGACGTTTGAGCAAGAAAACTTCATATTGCGATGGCCTAAGAAAGTACCAAGTGATAATGAATTCAAAAGAATAAAAAACAACACTTGTATTCACTCAATCAAATATACTGAAACACTATATATAAAGGAATATACATTCAAACAAGTAAACTATAAAAGAGGAACTTAATTTCAAAAAATTGAAGCTAAACTTTCAATATAAACCTTGGCCGAACACCAAAATATAGAATTTTCAGTACTATTATAATCAATAATAGTACTACTTGTAGTAATTTTTGTTCGCTCTACTCTATTTTCTCTCCAATTATAGAGAATTGCTTCTGATTCTCGATTGCTCTTAAGTACCAGCGTATCAACTTCCTCAGAAAGAAGCACTGGCACCAATTGATGCTTTGTCTTGTCATTACTAAACTATTCATCACTAAAGTATTCATAATCTATTTGAAGTATTTGATAACTGATTTTAAAGAATTGAGTCCAAGAGTCTTCAACCCCTAATTCCTTCGAACTGCCATATAAGAAAATCGGTTTCCTTGTAAAAATAAGAACAACAAAGGAAACCCCCCAACACACTAACAATTGGCGCCGTAGGTGGCACTTCATCAAAATCATGTGGTAGCCGGTATTCACTGTATGTCTCAGTTCCCAGATCAAGTGAAACAATAACAAACTGTTCAACAGTGACATTCTTCCAATTGTAATCGAAATGATTGTGAATAGCCAACCAGTTAAGAGTACTACTCAAATACACACCACCGCTCACTTCTTTTTCATTCTCATCTTTTTTGCCACCAAAGTAGAAATGAAGAGGAACAACAGGGAAACTTTGAATCTCTCTCCAAACATTATCACCCAAACTTAAAATTCTCACATCGCTTGTGAGTTGACGATGATAGTAACAGGATGCCACAATCTTATAAGTGCCTGTAGAAATATCACAACCAAAATTGAAATTGTAACAACCAAGAAACCGGAACGGGTGGTCTGGGAAAGGGCTGCGAAAACGGTGAAAATAGCCAAAATTTGGAGAAGTTTCCATTGTTGTTGGGTTCCATAGACGAAAATATCCAAATTGTGAATCACCGCCAGCCAAAAGAATCAATCCATTGCAGGTATCAACCATACAGGAACATTGTTTATCACTCAAATGATAGTACGGATCTACGGAAAGGGTGAACAACGGGTTCTCAATTAAACTGTTCAATGAGTAAGGAACAACACTGAAACCCATCTCCAATCCACGGTCGACATGATGGGGACAATTGCGAAGTGCAGTGTGAAGAGTGGATTTCGTGTTGATGATTGATTGTGGTGTAATTTTACAAAGTTGGGATTGGAAATTAGGGTTTTCCAAGACTTCCATACACACCTGAATCGAACAAGAGATTTGACGGGAAGGAAGGAAAGTAACTTGGCGATGAGATCGTCGGGAAGGACCACCGGCGTCAAAGGAGTCATGATTGTACACGCAGTGAGGATGAAACATAAATAGGTCAGAATCGGTTTGGAAAGTGAGGAAGCCTAATCATATACTATTTTAATTTGACATTTTTTTGGCAGTTAATACCCATCTTAATCAAGAATAAATTTCTGATATTTACGTTTTTATAGGCTAGTAGTTAAAAAACTTAAGCCCCCTAACAATCATAATCACAATTCACAACAAAATGGTTATAACTAGCAATAACGCTTAAATAAGTCGGTAAACATAAATAAAATTTGTGAACTACAGTGTATGATGGGAGTTGCTGTATATCACGAATTGCAAATTGCTTTGGTAATAAACAAAAAGGCTCCCACTTGCCAACATGGTGGTCTGCAACAATAAAGGTAGGAGTGTTTTGAACCGTCATGAAACTCTCGTGAATTCACTTTTCACTTTATAAAGCATTTTCCTTAACACCATTGCTAAACACAGCAAAGGAAATTATAACGAAAGCATCGCGAACTAGAAACTAACCGATTAAAAATTGCATCCGGGCGGAATTCATGGGAAGTCTTAGTAAAAGGTGGCAGTCAATTGAATATTATAAAAATGCTAACAAAAGAAGAAGATTTCCTCGTTTACTATTTTTTAGTGTCAATTCTTAATTAATTAGTCTTGCTTACAATGTATAACGTATATATTAATAAAGTTTACATATGTAAGACATAACTTAAACCATCTCTTTCTTTTACTCTTAACTTCCAAGTAAAACACAGAAAGAATCTGTGACACCAGAAACATATACGATACTACTTCCATGTCCTTAAACAATGGATTACAGAACACACTTACAAAATTTGCTCCATTTCGGAACATTCTCCTTAGCAATTGATTCGTGACGTATTATGTCAAAGGCTTTGTTCAGGTACCACATTAACTTTTGCTCATCTATGAACCCTTCTTCTGTTGTAGTGGTCACTCTTAACATTCCCATATAGCTCATGACTGTAATAACAAGACTCTGCAATAATGAAAGTAGAGTACTCTCTTAACATGCAAGTCACAGAGAGATCAACTATAATAATTCATACTTTTCAATAAAATTATTTTGCATTTATAAAGTACTGGTGCAAACCAAATTTGGTATATCTTAGAAGATGAAAGAGGAAGGGAGTTAGGTTTACCTGAGGAATGCCGGACAACGTAAAGAAGAAGCCTCCTATAGGATGATTTGCCCAAGCCATTTGCTCAATTGGTCCAGCCACATTTGAGATCAGTAAGCTTGATTTTCTCATTGTTCCATGGATATGTTTAGCCAAAGCCTATAACATCACCAAAACAAAAAATGAATTAAGTACGTAACCAAATCGAAAACTTTCCATCATAAATGGTTGAAATAAGTGCCTACATACATAGCTATAGAAAATTTAAGTCCAAGAAATTAATTATAGTTTTAAACTGTTTACTTAGGCCTCTCTATTTGTTTTCATTAGTTTTTTTTTCTTTCCCATGCACCAAATGAATAATACAGTTGAAGAGAAGTCCTTATCTGCTATTTGTAACTCACCTCAGGGCCTTCAAGCTTATTCTTCATTCGGAGAAGCTTGGTAATCAAAGGAGTAGCAAAAGAATTTTTATTCCTCTTGATTGAAGTGTGTGCTTTTCTGACATATTGGATAGGATTTGAAATTGGGATGTCTTGTAATTTCGGTACTGACACATGATAGTAAGTAATATGGTTACCCCAAGCACCCTTTTCAGTCTTTAACATATCCTGCACTATTTGGTAATCTTTAATGTGCCTTGTGTTTGCTATCACCAATGTAGTTGAAATCAAAGCTCTTGATCTATAGTCAATATTTTGCATGTAAAGCCGAATCCCGTAGAAGATTATTCCAGTAATCACATCATTTATAGTCTGCAGTTATGTAATACAAAATAAGAACATATAAAAGTTTTAGTTTCTGGTACAAATATTCAAAAACAGAAAACAATATAAACAAAGATGCAGTTATGTAATACAAAATGAGAACATAAAAAGTTTTCTCAAACCAAACAGACATGTTAAGTATGAGTCATATTTAAACATTGAAGAGTATCAAGGGGGTGGGGAGCTGAGTTGGTGAAGCTCCCATCGCTGAAACTCTAATTCATCACAAAATTAAACGGAAATAAAAATGCTCTATAGAAAAACTATATATATTGAGTCAGGAGTCAGCTCAGCTATATACATTAATTGTTTGTAACACTAGTTCATCACAGAAATAAAATGGAACTATAAATGCTCTATTGTCGTAGAGGTAGGCACCATTGGTCGAATTGCGTTAATAAAGATTGATCGAGTTTATTGTCTTTTATTTTCCGTTTCTCTAATCTTTGGTTACTGCTAGTTACCGTTCTAACAAGACACTTTTGAAAAAGAAAAACAAACAAACCTCCGAAGTTTAGATTAATTTAGAACAAAGTTCAATATATGTGCAGTAGAAAACAATATATTGAAGCCTAAAAAGAACAGGCAGAAAAAAATAATCTTACCACTCCAAGATTAGACTTAATTTCTTTGATATGATCCATTGAAAATGTGACATTTGACAACTTGGTTGGGCAAAACTCAACAGCTTCAACTCCTGACCTTATTGGTGTTTTATCATCTTCAACTAATGTACTTTTCAGAAGACTCCATCCAAACTCTGACACAGAAGTGAAAGGCATGGAGAGATACTGAGACATTTTATTCAGAATGAATCTGCTGATATTTTTTGGTCTAGATGACTTCAGCGACGGAAAGGACAACCGGAGAGAAGGATCATCGGCTCTTTGAAGGCTCGAAAGAATGACACCCATGAGATTGTATCCATCTCCAATTGCATGGTGAAATTTGAACACCAAGGTTCCTGCAGCATTGCTTGTTGGGTATTTGATTACATGGACTTGCCATAATGGCTTTGTCCGTGGTAAATTCTCCATCGCCATCTTTGATATGTAGTCAGCAAAATGCTTGTCATTTGAATCAACTGACATGCCATTATCAATGAATTTGGGTTCAATGATATGTTCCTCCAACTTCACTTCAACTTGTTTCCATCTTTTCACTCCTCTTCCATCGTGAACCTGCTCTCAAACGTTAAAAATGTTTACAAAACCATAAAAATGTGTACATTCGTTTTCAAGAAAGCTTATTATCAAATCATGAATGAATATTATATAGTGCAGAAAAGGCTATGCTTTATTTTGATGATGCCTATGTAGTAACAAATCAAATAGATGTAAGATAGAGAATCAAAATTATAGGACGACCAAAAAAATGAAAAAATACTTTAAAACAAAGCAATTATGTAAAAGCTAATAATTGTTTCTTATAGCAATGAACATATCCTTTAGTTTATCAATGAATGACATGAACAACTATATCACATACATTATTTCATAAAATTGGCACATGTGTTATATAGAGGAGAAAGGAGAACCATTATAGAGGTGAAGCGAGGGATGGAAAGAAAAGCATCTTCAACCAAAGAGAAAATTGGCAAGTCATGGATAGGAACTTGAAATTCTAAGAATGCAAGAATATACAAGCATAGAGAAGTGTTGTCCAAGCATTGTCCCATGGGACTCACTGGTTCGTTCAACTCCTCTCTGAAATTCTCCTCCATTGCCTAAAATGTCTAATGCTTTTCTCTAGCTAACTCGTTTGCTAGAAATTAGCTACGAATTCACTAAAGAATTCATCATTTTCTTGTAGTGTGAAGGATGGAGAACAAAAATTATTTTGAAAATAAAAAATAGGAGTGTAACTAAAGTTTATTTATTTCAAAATACATTGAAAACTTTATTTTAAAAAATTGCCTTTGGCAAGGAAGTTGGATTTTGTACTCAATTACAACTAGTCTATTCTAAAATGTTTCCGAAACTAATTTATTCAAATATAAATAAAAATATTTCCCCTAAAAAAAAAAGAACAAAAAAAATTATTATTTTTACAACTAAATTATCAAGCTTCCATGGTTGAAATGACTTTTCATGAATATCATAGGATTAGCAGGTTTGTTGGGGTCAAATTCACCCTAAAATATGATTTTATATCATCAAGCAGCCAGGTTCAAATATCAATTTTTAAAGAGTAACAAGTGTCTCTGAATCTTTAAAGAGTGTCTTAAGCACATTCGTTAGCATTTTTTTTAAAATAAGTACATTTTATATTTTTTTATTTATTCAGGTTTTTTATTTTTATCTATATGACATTGACATGATGCTTAAGCTATATGACCAACCAGGCTATTTATTTTAATTATATATATTACCCATCAATTTATTTCATGTCTTCTCCTTGCAATCAAAAGATCTAGTTAATAAAAATTAATAAGATAGAACATTGAGAGGAGGACAAACTAACAATACAAAGAACGCTAAAGACAAAACCTGCAAAAGTCGCATATTTTCAAACTAATTTTGTAACACATTCAGTGCAATAATGAGAAATTAAATAAAGAAAATATGTAGAAAAAAAAGTCAAAAAACCTTAACAAAAGAGATGGCAGAAGGGTAAGCAAAAAAGGAAGGAAAGTTTTAACATATAAGGAAATCACAAAAACACAAGGAAAAACTTTATATATATGAAAACCACTTATTTAGATTGAAAGAAAAGAGGAAAAAAGATGTAGATGGGTGACTTTAGGTCAAAAATGACCTAAAACCACTTCTCCTCGATGAATGAAGAAGAAAGAAAGTTTAGAGAGCAATTGAAGTTTCTCTGACTAGAAATCTAGGGTTGGCTTCTTTTGACACTTCTTATCACCAATAGTTTATGTTGTTTGTGCATATAAATTTTTGGGTTAAATAGGTTTTTGGTCCCTATAAATATATCAACTTTTCGTTTTACTCCCTCTTAAATTTTTCTTCAACTTTTAGTCCCTCAAAAATTTTCCACCTTCACTTTTGGTCCCTCTTTTAAAGTAAACTCATATGTAGAATTCATATTTTTGAATAAAATTTTGCAGAAAAATTCATAATATTATAAGAATCTCTCCCAAAAAAAAAATTAGAAGTTTTTAACAAAACATGAATTTAATATGAATTATTGTATGTTTGACGGTTAAAAATTCATATTTAATTTTTGTTTTGTTAAAAAATTCAAAAAAAAATTGGGATTTTTTTTACAATATTCTACACATTTATGCATAATTTCATTGAAAAATAGAAAAATTAATTTAAAAATAGAGACCAAAAGTAGTGATTGAAAATTTTATAGGGACTAAAAGTTGAAGGAAAATTTTAGAGAGACTAAAACGAAAAATTGGTATATTTATAGGGGACAAAAACATATTTAACCTTAAATTTTTTGGTACAATGAATGTATAGAAATTAATCTCTTAAAAAAGTCTCTCCAAATTTTATAATAATTAAGAAAATCAAAATGACAAAAACATGAGTGTATAAACTTATAACACCATTTAATTTAACAAAATAAACTACAAAAAACAAAAAGGGAAAACTTGAGATGCATTAGCTATAGCTTCCATCTTGGCTCCACTTCCGTTCAACTCAATGTACACTTAAGAACTCTTAATCTATACTCCAACTCTACAAGTACATTTCAGAAGCAACGAAGAAAATGAATATGAAATATTTTCACACAATATTTGATCTCTATTACTCGATCTTTGAATCGGATATCAATTTAAAAAGAAATAAAAAATACTTTTAAACAATATTTGAAACATAGTTGAGGAATTGGTAGACACATGAGTACAAATTTTGTCTTGTTTGAGGAATTGGTAGGTACGTGAGTACAAATTTTGTGCTTTGCATTTTGTAAGTCTTGTCCGTTATTTAAAATTGATACGAACAAAAATAAAATTCAAAAGAGCTGAAACCCTCTAAGACTTGAACAACAGACCAGTGTGAACAATAGTGTCGTTTAACCAATGAACCAAAACAACATTTTGTTCTTGAATTGATAGTTAGCTATAAGTGTTAAATATATTTTTGGTCTTTATAAATATGTTAACTTTTCGTTGTATTCCTTTTAAAATTTTCTTCATCTTTTACCAAAAGTTTTTCATCTTCACTTTAGGTCCCTTCTTTAAAGTAAACTCATATGTAAAATTCATATCTTTGAATAAAATTTTGCAAAAAATTTATAATATTATAAGAATCTCTCCCAAGAAAAATTAGAATTTTTTAACAAAACATGAATTAAATATGAATTTTTATATGTTTTACGGTTAAAAATTCATATTTAATTTATGTTTTGTTAAAAAATTCTCATTTTCTTTGGGAAAGACTTCTACAATATTCTACACATTTCTGCACAATTTTATTAAAAAATACAAAAATTAACTTAAAAATAGGGACCAAAATTAGTGATTGAAAATTTTATAGGGACTAAAAACTGAAGAAATTTTTTAGAGGGATTAAAACGAAAAGTTTTTTATATTTATAGGGACCAAAATCATATTTAGTCCCAGTTATAATTAATGTTTCATTTTGGTATGGCCAGTGTGAAAATATTTTGTAAAATTGCTCATTTAATTTAAATGCATGTGTGCATTGTTTCATTTTAATATAAAAATAGTGCGAGTGAGCTAATTTAGCTTATTCATAAAAAAATATAAAAATAGCGCATATGAATTGTCAAAAATATTAAGGGTTAATTAAGTTTTTAGTCCCTATAAATATTCACAGTTTTGTTTTTAGTCCCTGTGACATTTTCTTTAAGCATTTTAGGGACCAAAAATGTTGATAGAAATTGTTTACAAGGACTAAAAATGTTGATGGAAAAAATTTATAGGGACTAAAAATGTTTATGAAAAATTTTATAGAGACTAAAAAGTGTGATTTTATTTTGTAGGGATTAAAAGCAAAATTCTGAATATTTATAGGGACCATTTACTTAATTAACCTAAATATCAAATGCATGTAGTATGAACGTAATTGTTAATTTCTTTTTTTTAAGGAAATTATAATATATGCATTTGATATTAGTACTACATGCATATGATAGTATAGTATGAAAATAATTAATAGCGCATATGATACAATGTATGACTTTAAATGCATGTAGTATGAACGTAAATGTGTTATTTACATCATTTTTTTTTAGTTTTCCATGCATAATAGTAGTAGTTAGGAAATTGAAACAACGAATAGTGTGTGGTGTGGGTGCTGGTGCTAGTCAAATTTGTCAATTTGGTCATTTCTATGACTTTTATATCCACATATACTAACAAAAAGTCTAGCACATGCTCGTTTCTTTGAACTGTTTTCAGTGTTCTCATCTAATAATAGTTGTATTTTTTTGATTTAGAAAGATATACAAAAACTATATATGCATGTGTTATGTAAAAATTAGTGTAAGCAAACTAACTTACTTTTTTCCAATGTGTGAAAAATTTGAAATTCGGTAGTTTTCACTGTGGAAAATTTGAAACATTATTATGCAATGAACGTTCTATTTTAAAAGAATTTGAAATTCCAAACTATCAATCAATCTGGGTGGTATAACTTGAGTAGAACTTGTTGATGTGTATTAAAGTTAGCATAAGGGATTAGATCTGCAAACAACGATTTCTAATCATAACATCAGTCAATTATACTTGTAAATAATGATCAATTTTATAATGCACAAGTGAGACAAATATTACATTATATATAAGCTAACTTTTACGATTTGATCAATAAATTTTACCATTAAATTAGATGAGATATAGTGACTTATTGATTAAATACTGCGAAAGACACGTGTGTATGATGCAAGATCATTTTGCTCATACATGAAGGATTCTTTATCTACTTAAAAAAGTTTTAAGAATTAAAAATGAACATATCCATCTTTTGTCTTCAGATCCATACATGATGAGTATTTATTTATTTTATTTTTTTTGAGAGAGAGAGTATTTACTTATTATAAGACAAAAGGAAACAACAGCGTATATCAGCCGGCAAAGCAACCGATGTGATTGTGACCATTCAGTAAATCCGGGATCTTGACTTTATAAAAACGGAGTATTACGTGATCCGTTTCCAAAAACTGAAGACAAAATATATTAGGAAATTTCAAAATAATGGAGTACATAGTCATCGATTTTGACTGCCCACTTTTTATCAATTAATAATACAATTTTTTCATATAAATTACCCAAAAAACGAGGCTGCTCATTTATCCACTTTTCTGATGTGTTAAATCTAATCTAATTCTTAAATAATAAAAAAATCAATCTTTTTTTTTGAAAGTTAGAGGATAACACTAAATAAATTTAGTCTATCAAAATTGACATCGAAGAAAATCAAATCTAAGACCAAAACATATTTTAAGATCACAAGTCAATCAATAAGTCAGCCCGAAATGAGTTTAAAAAAATAATCTTAATAAATCAAATCTAAACATACATGATTTAATTTTAAATTAAATATTTAGTAGTAAGTAATTAAATAAAAGTAAAAATAGTACAGGATATTATTTTGTTCAATTTAATTTTTGCCAAAATAAATATTGGTCTTCATTCAAAAAAAAAACAGAACAAAAATATGTACGGTAGAGAAATATAAAAGAAATAATTAATGTATATTACAACCCCTAAAAAAATCAATGTTACGGCGAATTGACTCTTGTATTTTGTGTCTTCGTGAGCTTATTTCAGTTGATATGGATATTATATAATTTATGTAGGGGCTAGGTTCGAACCCCGAACACCCCAATTCTTTACATTTAATTGTGTGAGGACTAGCTACTATGTTACTAAAAGGAAAAAAATCAATGTACCTTACAATTTGATTAATTTTTTAACGTAATCATCTTGTCAATTTTTGAGGAAAAAGGAGATGCTCCTCAAACAGAAATTTATAATGATTTATAATGCAGACAATGATTTGCCATAAAGAAGCCATTTTTTATAATTGATTGTGCGACGGCTAATTGGCATAAGCACTGAGCCAGACAGCACCTTTGACTCTACTTAGATTCGATGGCCAATACCAAATGCATTGAACTGAACCATATTAGTTACCAATTTTTTTACTGGTGCAGTATCTTGGAGAAAATATACTCTGAACTAATCTATGTTTTTTATCATGAATTTGTTCCATAACAATGGCTGAATTTGAATAGTAGTAGAAGTCGGGTCAGATTTTGGTTCCACATTTACACCTGGTAAAATCACTTTTGGTTACTCAAAGGTGATTTGATCACAAATATGCATCCATATACACGAGCAAAACAATTCTGACCCAAACTATTTAATCATAAATTGATAAAAAGATTCCACTCTTATTCGTAACTTATTTTACATTCAATTCACTTTCAACCATAGCCAATTTTATAAAATCAAATTTTATTACCACTCGAAACTTTTTTAGTGGCTTTTTCAATTAATATTGGTGTTACTTTTCTTTATGCTGAAATTTATGTGGTTGTCTATATTATTGAAGTTGCTCATGCTGGAGGTTTGATAAATTTATGGTTTGAGTCTGACTCCCTTTTCATGATTCTAGCTTTTACTAATGTAAATTTGATTAGAGATCACCCTTGAAACCTTTTTAGAGGTTTTTTCAGCTAATATTGGTGTAACTTCTCTTTATGATGAAATTTGTGCGGTTATCTAAGTTATTGAAGTTGCTCATGCTAGAGGTTGGATAAATTTATGACTTGAGTATGACTCGCTCCTTGTGGTTTTAGATTTCACTAACGTAAATTTGATTCCTTCAAAGCTTAAGGTTAAATTGAAAAATTGTATTCATATCATTAGGAATTTCCATTTTAGATTTTATGATCTTTACAAAGAGAAGAATACTTGTGTAGAGAGACTAACTAATGTTGGCTTCTTTGTTGATGATTTAGTGTTTGTTTAGCTGTGTGGTGTCATTTCCACATCAACTCAAAATTAGACATGGCAACAAAACCCGCCCTTGCCAGACCCGGCTGCTCCCGCCTCGAATTTAACGGGAAAAAGTCGATTTAACTGGGTGCGGGTGTGGAGGAAATTTGAATTTTTAGTACGGGAGCGGGGGATGCTTACACCCGCCTCGCACCCGCTTTTTAAAATTTACTTTATTAAATTTTATAATCTTATTTTCATAAGCACCAACCTATTTTAATATATTATTACTCTTTAGAAACATATTTATTATAATTATTTTGCTCTTTTGAAAACAGTTTATTAAATATTTAATTATTAATATAATAATTATTTTTTGTTGTTATGAAAAAATATGCATTTTTTAAAATATTTTATAAAAAATAGAGTTTTCACAAGTGGAGGTGGGGGCGAGGCCGAGAGACTCGTCCCATTAGGGGCGGGTTGGGTGTTCAATTTTTACCCCCGATATAGTTTGGGGACGGGGGCGGAGGTGAGTGCATGGAAGCGGAGGCGGGGACGGGGATGCTTAAACCCTCCCCTGATCCTCCCCGTTGCCATGTCTACTCAAAATCACGGCAGGTTGTAGTAAAGCTACATATGGTAGCTTATCCAAATCAGGGCAATTTTTGCCTTGAGACGCGAGAAAACATGTGCCACCGCACATCCAAACAAGCTATTACACTTTGTTTGATTCTAGAGAAATAAAGAAGAGAGAAATATGTGAGAGAGAAATAGAGAAGAAAGAGTGATTTTCTTCAGTTTGGTGTATGAGAGAAGTTGAAGAGAGAGAATTAGAGGAGACCAAATTCTTACTTTTTGGTTTCTCCTCTATCTTGCGAAGAAAGTTGAAATTTTTTCAATGAACCACCGAAATTACAGTTTTATCCACTTTATCATTACACACAACACAGGGACCATGTTAATAGCAACACCTAGTCACACTAGTCAGGATTACGTTTTGAATTTTTTTTTCTAGAGAGGATTACGTTTTAGTTTTTTTTTCTTGGTTCTGTTTTTTAATCAATATGTTGTGATACAATAATAAAAAAATTAAGGCACTATGTTAAGTAAATTACTGGTTGTTAGTTTTTTTTGGTATAGTAATTAATGGTTGTTTGTTTTTACCAAAAAAAAAATTGACGGGGAGTTAACTTATTTTTAAGTTGAATTATTTTTTTTTTCAAAAAAAAGGTTGAACTATTTTTATTAGATAGGTACTTATTTGTCAATTCATAAAATTAGTCTATCTCTCTCTTCTTTCTCTTTTATACCAAACAATCTCTCAAATCTATCATATTTCTCATCTATTTTCCTCTTACCTATTTCTCTCTTCACAATTTCTCTTGAGAACCAAACACATCCTTAGTCTTGTGGGATCACCTACGTAGTTGTTGCAGAAAAAGTTTTTTTTTAAGACAGTGTTGGCTTATCTTTTTATCGTTTTGATTGATCTTGTTTTGATGGGTTTGGTTTTTGTCACTCCACACGTTGTTTTCTTTTTTCACTTTAATAATACGTTCCGAGAAATTGTATAGAATTATAGTGCATTATAGTGTCAACTTAGTTTCAATTCAATGTTGATATGTTACCATGATACAATCATCTCCATTTTTGCTTAAAAAAAAGTTATTTTACATTTACATAACATGAGTTTAATTTTAGTGTTTTTTTTTTGGATAATAGAGGGCCAGATGCCTAAATTAATTGTAGTCCTATAATTAGAAGTCCTATATTTGCTTTGGGTAGCACTTGGGCGCTTTTGGTTTCGGTGTCTTTCAGTACTTTTGTCTCTATCTCTCTCCTAACCAATGATTCTCTCTCATCAAAATAATTTATTTTATTTATTCATTCCAACACCACTCTCTTTCCTCTAAAATACACTAAAGTCACCAAAGTCACCAAACACAAAGTCACCGAAGTCCCACTCATTTGTTAAAAAACAAATGGAAAGAAGCCGCCGCCTTCAATCTACTTCCTATAATCGAAACACAATTTTAATGATAATTATTGTGCTGCCAAAAATATGTTTTTCTTTGTTGGAGAAAAGCTGTGTTTTTGTTATTTTTTAATGAGAAATCCGATATGTCAGTGATACGACAAAAAAATGAATAAAATAGAAAACGTAGGTTTCGTATATTTTATTAAATTTAATTTGTGATCCAATCGAACTACATCTCTACAAATTTTTTTTTTTTAAATCGCTACAAATTTTTTTTTTAGCGAAAATCTCTACAAATATTTATGTGGTGAGATTTGATGCGATGCGTATATAAAATTAATTAATATTTTCGCTTCAAAAATAATTAGGAATTGACAAAATCCATCATAAATCCACTCGTATAAGTAGAGGTCATGATTTTTTTTTGGTTGAATAGGATAGCCTCCGCACATGTAACTGCGAAAAATAATCCATCAAACCTTACAGAGACTAATCCACTCATATGAATAGAGGTTCCGATTTTAAACCTCGATTATAGGTTGGCCTAGCAATATCGACAATTGTTGTGAGTTGAGTTAGGATGTGTAGATAAATTAATCTGTATTTTATTTCCTATAGAAGATTAGTATAGTATATTAGTTAGTGTAATATATAAATATAAATAATTTTAATGTGATTAACTTTCGCACAGTGATAATGTAATTTATTTTACATATATATCAAATCAAATCACACCAACTAAACAGTTCCACCAAAGTTTTTTTTTTTTAGGGAAGTTCTAAAGATATTTTAAAAATTAATCTAAACAAAGTGATACTGTTGTGTAATTATGTGATGTATATAATTTAAATTCAATTCAATTTTAATTGTAAGACGGTTCATAGGATATAGTATATAGTAAGGACACCAAAAATAGGATCACCACCTAATTTCTCGATTCTTGCATTGCAAGTGGGAGGAAAAAAAATAGTAACATATGGATATTAGTGTCTATATAAGTAGCACACAGTCTTAGATATTCAATCCAAATTCTTCTCCTTCTTCTTCTTCAATGGCTTCTCTAATGAGCTTCCTCAAGAGAACCTCTTCATCATCATCATTATCAGTTGCATGCCAGCATCCAATGATGATGAGGAGATTGTTGACAACAACAGCAGCAACCAGTGCTGATTCTTCATCTTTTGCTCAGAGAATCAGAGATTTGCCTAAAGATCTTCCTGGTACCAACATCAAAAAACATGTTTCACAGGTACATAAACATGTTTTTTCATTACAAGACAATAACATAGTACTTTGTTTCTTAATTGGTGACTGTGATGCTGTAACTGTTTTGCATTGGCTTTCTGTTTCTAGTGTTCCCTTATATCATGCCACGTGTATGGCCAAAATATTTCTCTATCCAACTTCATTACCCAAAATTCAAGAAATTTTTTTTGTACAGATACTAGTAGATCTAAATGATTATATCATAATTTTGTTTTAGCAAAATCTTGAAGTTATTTTGTATCTAATTTTGTTGATGTTCTGCTGCATGTTATGTTAATAGAAGAATCATTAGATGTATACAAAAGGAAATGTTAAAAGAGAACTTAATTTCAGCTTTTTCTGTCAGTTCACTTTTTATGAAAAGGAACCAAAGTTTGAAGAACAAACATTTTAATAATCAATGTTTGATGTTTCTATTTTTGTTTTTTTTAAACAATTCTTTATTGGAGTATATTTTCCAATTTTTTTACTTATTCAATTTAAATCTGAATTAGAACAATTTATTTTTCAGCTTATTGGTAGGACTCCACTTGTTTATCTTAACAAAGTAACTGAAGGATGTGGAGCTTATATTGCTGTTAAGCAAGAGATGATGCAGCCTACTGCTAGCATCAAAGACAGGTTACCTTAACCCCTCTATATTTCAATTTCCTTTTGTTGATTCCACTTTAAATTTGACCGAATTTGACCAATCAAGTGAATCACAGGAATTAAGAAAGTTGCTATAGTTGTGATAAATTTGCTGAAAATTGATATTGATTTATACAAGTTTACTCTTCATGAGTGATAATTAGTTTAAGTTTTCATCATAGTATTTATTGTGTAAAAATATGTAACATAATTATGCATATGTTGGTAAAGAAATAATCGATGCAATTTGAAAGGTTCTAATAAATGTACAAGAAAAAATCTCAAGGTCATGTATTTACGGACGAGTTCAAGTTTGTAACATAACTTTTGTGAATTTCTTGAATTTCGACAGACCGGCACTTGCTATGATGGAAGATGCTGAGAAAAAGAATTTGATAACTCCTGGAAAGGTTAGTTGAATCGAATTATGCCATGCCACCAATTTTGCTCGCTTGTTTACATAAAGATCGATGCTGATTCATGTTTGTGTTAATTGATGGTGTAGACAATTCTGATAGAGCCAACATCAGGCAACATGGGGATCAGTTTGGCATTTATGGCTGCCATGAAGGGATATAAGATGGTTTTGACTATGCCATCTTACACAAGCTTGGAAAGAAGAGTTTGTATGAGAGCATTTGGAGCTGAATTGATTCTCACTGATCCAACGAAAGGAATGGGAGGAACAGTGAAAAAGGCCTATGACCTATTGGAATCCACACCAAATGCTTTTATGCTGCAACAATTTTCGAACCCAGCCAATACTAAGGTAAGGTTAACATAACTTGAATTAGTACTATTTATGTTCGAAACAGGGTTGTTAGATAGTAGCTATGACGGTGCTATGACGCTATATTTTGTTCTTCGATACGATATTCAGTAGAAAATTCAGTCAAATAGCGACTAGAGCGGTGCTATGGTACTATTGCGTATCAGAATTTGAGCCAACTACTATTTTTCACGATCCGCGGTTGATAACATTGATTTGAAATCTTTGACTAAGAAAAAACATCTATGAAACTATGCTTATGCTATACTTGTGTTTATGCATAACTTACTTTAAAATGGGAACACAGGTGCATTTCGAAACAACAGGTCCTGAGATATGGGAGGATACAAATGGACAAGTTGACATATTTGTTATGGGAATAGGTAGCGGAGGCACGGTTTCCGGGGTCGGACAATATCTTAAATCACAAAACCCTAATGTTAAGGTGATTTTCTCCTAAGATTACAATTCATATTACTAACTAAAGGGTGTTCTGTTAGATAATTTCATTGAATCCTTTGAAATGATTTCAATCTTATTAGATATATGGAGTGGAGCCATCTGAAAGTAATGTGCTGAATGGTGGTAAACCTGGTAAGCATCATTTTGTTTCTTTGATATTCTTTCACTTTTTTATGTGATAAAATTTGTACAAGTCTCTTACTGCAAAATCTGATGTTGTCCATATACAGGTCCTCATCAAATAACTGGAAATGGTGTTGGATTCAAACCAGACATATTGGACATGGATTTGATGGAAAAAGTCCTAGAAGTAAGTACATGTATATGTACTTTTTGCGACAAAGAGATTCAGCTTGAAAGCCTTATGTTTATCCTAACTGTCACAAACTTATGTTGTTGTAGGTTAGCAGTGAAGATGCAGTTAACATGGCTAGGACATTGGCCTTGAAAGAAGGACTCATGGTAGTCTTGAAATGACAATTTTTTACACTTCCTGAAACAAGAAATGACCATGAATTTCACCTTAATTGAGAAGTGCAAATGAAAATTTGATAATGTAACCATTTTTCTCTAATTTTTCTAGGTTGGTATATCGTCCGGAGCAAACACGGTTGCAGCACTCAGATTGGCTAACCTTCCTGAGAACAAAGGCAAACTGATTGTGGTAGGTACAATTTTCCTTAAAATATGCAAGCAAATGACACTTCTGTCATTTTTATCGTAATCTAATTTGAGACGCTGTAAATAAAAATATGCTTCGCACTGTGATTTTAGGCATCAAATTTCTCTATTTTTGTTGCTAATGTGATGACTTGAATTTCAGACTGTTCATCCAAGTTTTGGGGAACGATACCTGTCATCCGTCTTGTTCCAAGACCTTCGGACAGAAGCTGAAAACATGCAGCCAGTCTCAGTCGATTAATGTTTTCCATGAGTTCTCATACAACTAGAAAGCTTTGTTACATGGATCAACATGTTTGTTGATTTTGTAACAAAAAATATGATGTTCAGCTTACAGTTCTGTCATATAAAAAATTGTCAGTCAAACCTATGTTTTTTACACATCTTATAAAGTTCTTGTCTTACTGCTTTGTAATGTTCTGTTTGGTTTTAGATTGAAGTATATAATTTTCATGTAACCAAAATATGTTCTAAAATTTAAATACCGAATTTGTGAGTATGATGTAAATTGTGTCTTCTTTTGGCACATGGTGTGTGCTCTCAAATTCTTCTTTAAAACAGACCAATCCAAGTGGCATGCATTGTCAAATTTCTATCTAAAGTATATTTAGGTGCATAAAGCATTTTGATTTTATTGCCATATTCAGTGAGTATGATGTCACATACTCACATTGATCACATGCCCTAGGTAATGTCCTTTTGGTGCCATTAGAGCCTTTTGTGTATTTTAGTTGAGAGAATGATGGATGAATGATTAAAATAAATTATATTATATAGCTAAAAGCTTAAATTATATAGCAAAACAAAAAAAAAAAAAAAATCTTCGAAACCACATTGTCGAGTCTGACGCCAACTCTTCCAACTGCCTTGAGACCAGAACCACATTGTTGAGATCACCGGTGAGATCCACGGCGTTGAAGCCGACGAGGGAGCAATAGGCTTGGGTCATAGAGAAACAGAGGACATGAGTATAAGAGTGCATCTCATCCTAACAACCTGATAACCATATCTTGGTCGACAATCGAAATGATGTACCATGGACATGAGTATCTTAGTAATTGACATGATGATTAGGCTAAGAGCATCAACAATGAAGAATTTCATTTTTTTGATGCTTAAGTGAGTTCGACGCTGACACATTATTAATTTATAGTAGTAGTATCTAGTACTCAATCATTTTAATACAACACATCACACAAATTTCTTAAATAAGACCTATAGATAATTTATATCATCTATGAGTGATTATATATCATTGCATTTCAATATTGAACCACGTGGGACCCACAAAGAGAGAGAGAACATTCAACAAAGCCACTCTTCTCATTAAGCACCATTTTTGTTATCTCCGAAATGAAGTGCCTATTAGATAATATAGTTTATGAAGCCAAACTCCACCTATCAGGGATGGTCTAATTCCACACCACGGTTCGGGTGGAACCCACTCGTTAGGATGCAAGATTGACATGTTTTCGGTCTCGTTTATAGGTAGGCAAACCAAGTCATCGTTTGGGTAGAGAGTGCCCACTTTATCCACCTATAAGTACCTATTACTTTAATCATCCTCCGTTGAGTTGTGTTAACCTCTAATGGTAGAATTTTTATCTTATCTATTTTAATGGTCGTGTTAATTTGTGGTTGGCCTAAAGTCTTCATTCTCATAAAAAAAAAATATCGGGCTAAATGTAGATACATACAATTAGATTCATTGGAATTTTATTGATTAATTCAAATTATGACATTGTTGTGCAAAGTGAGTTAACATGAGTTGTTGTTTATCGGTTAAAATGAGTTGTTGTTGTTGAAACAGGTTGGACTCGTCGTTTTGGCCTAAAAATTGCATAAAACTAATATGACTAACGAAAGTAAAGTTAAGGGATCAATACAGAACACCAAATAGTTATAAATCAAAGTTAAACTACATACAAAGTCAATGAACCAAATATGAAATTTAGCCTAACTTTTATATATGACATTCTCAAAGTGGAGAAAAATATTAAACACATAATTTATATTTGTGTATACTTACAATTCTTATAATACAAATTTTATTTTTACGACATTTTCTTAAAATATTTTTTCGGTTCATCTAAGTTACAAGTTTTATTAATTTAACTTTTGTTAAAAAAAAACATGCAATTTTTTATATGATATTTATGTAATATTTTATATATAAACAGTCAATACAATTTAAATTAAATTTCTTTAGATTAAAAAGTATAACCTAAAAATAAAAAAAAAATTAGAGAACAAAATTGATTACTTTATTTAAATTAATCACTTTAAAAAGTAAAAGAAATTATGATAGAAGAAATTAAAATAATTACTCTAAAATATAAAGAAATCATGAGGGAAAATTTTCAATAAATGGATGGGTTCAATTGCTTTATAAAAAAAATTATAAATGAAGGGAATTCAATGAGTTGATTCAAACAACAAATTTTGGCAATGAAAGAAGTTAAATGAAACTTTGAATTCTATGAAATTTCAATTTTTTGGATTTTCCAATTACCTCATTAAAGACACTTTTACTAGTGGTTTATTCTTTTAAGACAACTGGCTTTTAGAATTAAATATTTTCTCGGTTTCTTTTTTAATTTTTGAATTTTTATTAAAAAAGACCAAATATTATTATTTATTTATCTTTTTAAATTTTAATGTTATATTGATTATTTCTTAATCAATTACTTAATCTTTATTTTTAGTTTGTGTTAATCGTTCGGTTTCCAAATGTAGGAATCATATCAATCTGAAGTTCGGTCAGAAGATAAGTAAAGTCTGACAAGAATTGTTACATCCAAAAATTGAACTCATGTTCTCCTTACATTGAGAGAGAGAGAGAGAGAGAGTAATTACTTAAGTGAATCAACGAAAGGTAATCCTCTCTTTGTTCTACGGTAAATATCATATTTGTAAAAAAAATATTATCCCAATTTTTATTTTTGTATGTTCATCACGTTTGAGTTATTAAGTATTTCATTTTATTTATTTATTTATTTATGATGACAATGAATACATCGATATTTATGATAACAATGAATAAATCGATGTTTGATATAAAGAGAGTAATGCACTAAGAAACAAGCAAGCATGCCAATTATCATAGAATGAAGAGTAATACATTTCAAATTTGCATATATATCAGAGCTCTTTATTGATTTATGTACAACAACCTTAAAAGTATAGACTTAATTATACATTTGATCCTTTAACTTGTCTTGTGATTTCACTCTAAGCCTTTAACTATTCTATTTTAATCCCTTAACTTTACTTGTATTAGTCAAATTGGTCTTGTTTATAGCTATGTTGTACCACCACATCATTTGGTGACATCAACCAAAGCCTTTCAAAGGTTGAAAATCCTTTTAGAATGTGATTTTTGTATATATGACAAAATAAAGGGATGAGTTTCTTTTCAACCATGCTGAAAGGTGAAAGCAAAATCACACTCACACATGATAAATGTTCATACTATTTTAGCCACAATCGATAAATGATCATTGTTCTAGTTTGAAGATGATGGTTGATTTTATTTTGTTTTTATTTCCTTTTTTGTTATACGACATTTTTGAGGATTTCTTTATTTTTAATAGAAAATTATTTTAAAAAAATAAAATTACCTATAAATGACATGTTTCCTATATAAATTAATGGACATGACCAAATTAAGCAATGAAAGAAAAAGTTAGAGAAACAAAACGAAAATAAAATATGATTGAGTGACAAAATAGAAATTAAGCAAAAAATATATGTATATAAGCAAATAATGGTTGGTATACTACTGCATGTCTTTGTTCATAGGAGATTGTTGATTGATTCAAGGAAAATCAAGTGAGTTTGTTGAATTATTTTCTCTTAAACCTCTGGTTCTCCGTAGGAGGAGGTTAAGTGATATATATTGAGATATAAGTAGAGTCTGATCAATGATTATTTTTGGAGGACTTGAATTCAGATTCTCTTGATTCATCCTTAGTTGAAATTTATTAACTATTTAAGTTCAATTACTTTTTTTTTGGTAAACCAAATGTATCATCCGCATGCAACTTTGAAAACTAACTCTCTCGATATAACTAAGGACTAACTCCCTCCCAAAAAAAAATGAAGAATGAAGACGCATATAGTATTGAGACCGAGACAAAATTGTGCCACAATTATGAGCTCGTACATCATTATAATATTGAAACTGGTCCAAAGTCGCGCCACAATTTTACCTAATCATGCCATTAAATTTTGCAAACCAAAACCTCCAAATTGCTCCACATAATCGCGCCACAATTGACGTCAATCGCACAACGATTTTCATGAGCCAATTTTCATCAATAATTTATAAAATTATTTTTTTAAGAAAGTTTAAAATAATAAAAAAAAAAAGAACAAAATTCCCATGAGTTAGTTTGAACATTTACTAAATAAGAAATTCTCTCAAAAAAATTTTGTTACTAAATAAGAAATGTTAACAATAAATATTTATTATTTATCTATTTTACAATTCATTGTTATCCATTTGAAATCAAGTGATGTATGTGTAATGTACACCAAAAAAAGTGATTAATGTGTAATATATACACTTGGCAATGAAAACTATTCAATTGGTAAGGAGTCTGTGAGTTACTTGTAAGTACCTTCGTAAATATTCTCTGAACATTGAGGCTTACCCTAACTCAGATAAGCCCTTTGGACCTAACTCACCTAAACATTTTTTTGTTGAGATTAACTCACCTAATAATTCATCAAAATGTGTATAATACACTATATACAAATTATAATATAGTCATTATTATAAGGAAAAACTCAATTTCTAGATTAATTGAATAAATAATGTATTTGTTCTATAACATAGTTAAGATATATTAGTTATTCGACAAATATAAAAAGTTGATTTTTGCTTATAATAGTGACTGAATGGTGTGGTATTTTATGTGTAAAATAACATTTTACAAAATGAATATATATTGTTTTATAGGTTTAAATATATGATTGGTACCTGCAAATATCTCACATTTGACTTTTGGTCCTTGTAAAAAAAATTGAAATACGTCCTTGCAAAAGATTTTGTTTTTTAAAATGGTCCTTGGGCCCATTTAAGTTGAAGGTGTCAGTCTGATGCTTACGTGGCACACACTAACTGTGTACTAGTATCCACGTGGCATCTGACGTGGCAATTTAAAAATTTAAAATAAAAAAATGATTTAAAAATTATGAAAAATAATTTTTAAAAATTAAAATTAAAAAAATTTATTTTTATTAAAAAAAATACATAGAAGGGGGGAATTGAAATTTTAAGATTTTCCCCCATCTCATCTTCTCCTCCTCTTTTCCATCGACCTTCTCCTCTTCAAAAAATGTTATTTTTTACTTTAATTTTAATTTGCTTATTTTAAAATGGTTAAAATAGAAAGGGGTAAATTAAAATCGAGGGTTTATATCATTCTTCTTCCTCGTAATGTTCTTCCCCCAAACACAAACCTTATTCTTTTTCTTAGTTCTAAACCACCATGACCATCGTGAAAATTTGAGTTTCTTTAATCAAACCCAAACCCAACTAATCCCCTTCTCAAAAATAACAGAATAGTCGAATAACACAATGAAAAAATGATTCCTACCATCTTCAGATCTGGATTCGATGATGAAGAAGCATGACATAATATTTGGTGATGGCGGCGGTATGACGGCAGAGATTGGGTTGCGAGAGAGAGAGTGAGAGAGAGAAAGAAAGAAGACGAACGGGTGTTGAGAGAGATGGAGAGAGAGAGAGTGTTGGTGGTCGATGTGTGAACGTGGTGGCCATGAGTGTGTCTCTAGTGAGAGCTTGTAGAGGAAAGAGTGGCAAAGGAGAGGGAGAGGTGAGAGAGTGCAAAGGAGAGTTTCTTCACTGATATGGACTCACGTAATGTTCTGATTTGCAAAACCATACAAATTTAATCAACACATAGAGAAGAGAAGAGATGAGATCGATCATTTTTTTTCTCTCTTACCACAAATTAAAACCACCTTTGTATTTTCAGGTTTAAGATTGACTGCAATGAAAGGAACAAACATTCAAGGAAAGGAATAGAAACCGTGAATTGAGTATAAAACCATAACATTATGTGTTGTTATTGTTATGTTGTTTATACTATGTTGCTGGATTTAAAATTCTAACAACAAGCATTGTTCTTTATGAATGAAGAGAGAAGTGGAAGAAGAGGAAGACTTGTTGTTGTTGGGCTTTTTATGAATGTTGTTGCTGGGTTGGGGTTGAACGTTGTTGTTTTGGTTGAAAAATAAATAAGGAACAATTTAATTATTATTAATTAATTTAAAAATATTTAAAAAATAATGAAATGCCGCGTATTTGCCACATGAATGAGTTGGTACAGTCAGCAAGTGACACATAAGTCAAAATGATGCCAATTCATCTAGAAAGTGGAGCTAGGGACCATTTAAAACACAATTTTTATTTTGCAAGGACATATTTCAAAAAAATTAATATTACAAGTACCAAAAACCAAATGCGAGATATTTGCAAGGACCAATCATATATTTAAACCTATTTTATATGTACAAAATACATATATTAGTTTGCTTCAACACAACCATTCCCAAAAGTATTTTAGGGTTCTAGCCTCCAAGATCCCCACAATAGCCGCAGCTGTGAAAACTCATCTGATAGTTTTTCGTGGCATTACCACACAATCGACCAGTCAATTGTGTCGAAGCGTCACATTTATCGACAACATTGCAAACCATCCTTGATTGATAGCTTCACCAGATCGTTCTGTCATACTATTGTGTTGTCCGATCAAAGATTCAAATATTTGAGTCTTCCCCGATCCGGTAATCCCTGTCTTCAATTAATAATTTCTTTAATGTCTTTAAGTTTTTTTGGTTGTTTTATTTGTCTTCTACATATGTGTTTGTTGTGATGAAATAAAACAATTGTGTTGAAGCGTCACACTTGTGGACAACATTGTGAACCATCCTTGATCGATAGCTTGAGCGGATCGTTGTGTCATATAACTTTGTGGGCCGATCAAAGATTCAAATATTCGAGTCTTCTCAGATCTGGTAATCCTTTATTTTCATTTAATAATTTCTTGAATGTCTTTGCGTTTTTTGAGTTGTTTTGTCTGTCTTCTACATTTGCGTTTGTTGTGATGAAATAAAACAATTGTGTTGAAGTGTCACACTTGTGGACAACATTGTGAACCATCCTTGATCGATAGCTTGAACGGATCGTTGTGTCATATAACTTTGTGGGTCAATCAAAGATTCAGATATTTGAGTCTTCCTAGATCCAGTAATCCTTTATTTTCATTTAATAATTTATTGAATGTCTTTACATTTTTTGCTTGTTTTGTTTGTCTTCTAGATCTGTGTTTGTTATGATTAAATAAAACAATTGTCTTCTACATATGAAATTTGTTTGTTTTAAAATTTGGTAATCAAGATTTAGTTACAATTCTATAGCTTGCACACCATCGAAAGATAATGGGTTATTTAATTTAAGAATATTACATAATACTTAAAAGGAACAATATATACGAATTAAATTTTATTATTAAAAAAATACAATTTAAATTTTAGAATCTTGATCATTTGAAAGAAAATATGATAACATATATAAAGTAAGATATTGACAACACAAGAAGGGAACTAAGTTATGTTATAAATGATTTCGGAAACAGTTCGCTGCATGGATGATTTCATAAATTAATTATGTTTGATTGTCTAAAAAGTTATTTTGATTTATCCACCAAAAAAGAGAGTGTTAATTTGTGTTTTTAATTTATTGTCGACTACTAAAAAGTATGTAAAATAAATAAGAGTATGAAAAATTAGTCTTCTATGATATGAGAAATCAATGACTATGAAAACCATTTGAAATTCAATTAATAAACAATGTGTGTTGAAATTACCTTGATATTGACATTGTCTATTGTCAGATCGAACTCTGTTGACTTCCTGTGTTTACTTTACCAACTTTCATTCCATTAATTAATATTTTTTCCTTTGTTTGCTCATATGCGATTTCTTCCACTAAGGTTATGAAAACACACTATATGACCCTTTCTTAGCATCAAAACTACTACTATGCCACTTTTTGATTCTTGCTCTCCCTAATTCTTGAGTAATGATATATGAACAATTATTTGGTGACAACTTTCATTTTCTTTATTTCTATTGGTCAAAAATAATAGAGAGAGAAAAATGAAGAGAAATAATAAAAACATGATGTGAGTATGAGAGAGAAAGTTGTCAAAAAATTGTTGCAAATTGGTTGTATAAATATCATTTCTCCTGATTCTTTCATTGATTTTGCTCGAACAACATACTAGTATATGTAATTTTACCACGGACAAAACTTAGGTACAATTACTTAAGTGCTTTTTGTATGGTTCTTAACTAAAAATACAACTTTTTTTTGAGATAACAAACTTTGAGAGAATTATAGATTTAAGGAAATCAGGGTGAATTTAGTTAAGAACCATACGAAAAGCACCTAAGGAATTATACATAAGTTTTGTCCTTTTACTAATATACTCCCTCCGGTCTCAAATATAAGAAAAAATTACTTTTTTAGGTTCATTGAATAGTTAATGTATCTGGTCTACATTGTAAAGCATATACATTAATTATCTAATGAACCTAAAAAATAATCTTTTCTTATATTTGAGACTGGAGTGAGTATTCGGCTTGAATAAAAAAAAATCTGGATTATTTTGTATGGATTTGATATCTAATACATTATTGTGAAGTAATGTCAATTGTCACATCACATGCATGCTACAAAAATCAATGTTGCTAAAGCACGTGGTCTTGAAAACTGAATCAGAACAAACAAACAATAATCATTGAATAGACTTGGTGATAGTGACAGGTCTAGTATAATTCTAGGTAGGACAGGGGTTTGCAAAGATTAGGAAAACCATAAAATAGATCAAATAAAAAAATAGTTTTCTTTTTTATTTTTAAAAAATTGCAAAAACAATGGTTTATGTTGAGAAAGTGGATATCATCATATTTACACAAATAAGTTTCCCTCCCGTCAAATTTTTCTACACATTTGGTTACTCATTTATATTGTAATTATCTTTGAATATTTTTCCCAGCAAAGTAGAACATTTGTTGCAGTATTCATTAGCTGTTTATTTAGAAATATCATAGAGAAATTTTAAGTGTTTTTAAAGGAGATAATTTTGCCCTAATATGTTTTTATTTATGCAAAAAGAAGATAAAACAAAGAGGGAAAGAATCATCTCAGTGCCAATGTTTTGATGCTATAAAAACCACCATTTTTTGGGTAAGAAATATCAATCAGTTCTCCTCATTGAATCACCAAAATTCAGTAAAAAAAATGATTTTGTTAAGAGAATCCATAATGATAAACTTAAGTATATAGTAAATTATAATATATCTTTGTTCTCTTTCAATTGAGTCCCACCGATGAACAATGAAATTTATACTATTCGAAGAATTTATACTATTTTTTAGCATGTATTCCCTCCGGTTCAAATGTAAGCAACTTTTCACTTTTTAAATTCACTCAATAAATAATGTATATGGTCCATGATGTAGATTACATACATTATTTATTGAGTAAACCTAAAAAGTGAAAAATTGCTTACATTTGAGACCGGAGGGAGTATATCCAATTGAATTATACCACGTAGATATTTTAGAAAATAACGTATAATTTGATCGGATATATGTGAGATAAAATTTTACAACATTAAACTATACAAATTAAATTCTTAAAAGTAATTAAGATCAAGCATTTTTACTAGTTTGATGGTTGTGATAACAAATACACAGAAAAATAATATTTTAAAAATCGGATATCTCTACGCGTTTAAAACAAAATAAAATCTTTTACGGGTGAAAGTCCTCACATATGACATATCACGGTAATTAAATTTTACCGGTAATAAAGTTACATAAAAGTTTAGATATGTAATTTTGATAACAAAGAGGGGTAAATCTTAATTACTACTTTAGGTAAATCTCTTTAACCGTAATTCGTAGCTGAATTTCATGGTCTCATACATAAACAACAACAACACAGATCACTGAAAAAAAGATGAAGTAAGAAAACCCTTTTCTTCACCCAATCTCAGAACCAAAAAAAGAAACATTTTTGGTGAAGAAAAACGAAAATTGAAAATAAATTGCCCCTTAGGGTTTGACTGTGAAATTGCGAAATCCCGTGTGAAATAATCGTTTCCGTCAAATTCGGTGAAAGATCCTTCCTCAATTGCACCCGAAAGTCGCGGTTTTGGATTCTAGAGAGAGAAAAAGTTGGTGTCAGTGTCAGAAGTTAGAGAGAGAAAATGAAAATGGGGGTTGTTGTCACGAATTTTTGAATTTTGTGATCGGAGGGAAAATAATGTGTTTTTATTGAAATTAAGAGAGATTCTAAGGTTATTGCATTTCTGGGTGATTTTAATTTGTTCAAGTTTGAATTTTTAATTTTTTTACAGTGGGAGTGATCTCAATTATGGTGAATTTTGCTGTTTTTTGGTAATGTAGGTGGTGAATTTTGTGTGACTTAATGCAATCTAGCGGCGGCGCTGGCGGTGGGCCTGGCCGGAATTCGGCGGGGCGGGCAGCGTCGACGTCGTCAGCAGCTGCATCGCCGACTTCTTCATCTTCGGCGGCTTCCCACATGGGATTGGACTCATTGCAGCAGCAACAGCAGATGATGGGTGGTTCTAGACAGGTGTGGATTTTGAATTGTTTAAGCTGAATTTTTGTGGTAATTTTGGTAGAATGTGTGTTACTGTGATGACAATTTCTTCTGCATGTTGTTCTGGTAATTCAGTTGTGTCAGTATTTTGGATCACATGATTGGCTTTGGAAAAGAGAATGTTATGCATTTAATTAATGCATATTGGTTGGTAGGGTTTTTGTATTTTTTTTTTAAACCAATTGTTTTTAGGCATTGATACTATGGAAATTGATGGAATCATTAAACAGAACTTGGAAATAATTGGTTGGAATTTTAGTTCTAGACTACCTTTTAATCACACTCAGCAGTTTGCAACCCTTCTGTTGACTTCAAATTTCTTAGGAATTAATTGGTCTTTGGTTTTAATTTCTGTTCATATCTGATGTTATATTATAGGCAAGTGTAACTATTCTGCTTATTTTATTTTATTTTTCTGCATTTTTAAGGAATTTCCTTTTTGAAGTCATGTAACATCAGGGTAATAAAACTTGGGTTTGTGTTTGAGTTTAATGAACTCCTTTTTTTAGTCTTTCTCTCTCTCTCTCTGCAGGTGCTTCTGTTGACATTTTAATACACTGTTCAATTTTGGAATTTGGATCCCCATTTTCCTTTTATTTATCTCTTAAGTATGTAGGTTGGACTTGGACACACCATTGATCAGTTGTGAATTGTAACCAAACAAGATATACTTGCAATTTGCTAAAAAGTGTTGTTTCGTCATCTTGTGTGAATTGTCAATTCGTCCTTATTGTTTTTGCTGCTTCTGTCTTCTGTTACTTTCTGTGGTCATTAATATATTGCTGATTTCTGTATGTTCTGTAGGTTTTGGGAACCAAATTAGCTTCTATTATAATTGAAAGTATATGTCTACTTGTGTTTGTCTTGAGATCTACAAAATTTGCATTGTGGTCTAAGTTATAGTAATTTTATGGTTTTTTTTGCAACCTTGAATCATATCATTTTTGCTGTAGAATGATGACATTTTCTCAACTGGTATGTATGCAGTCATTTCAACAGCAACTGCTTAGAAAACCTGAAGGGAGTGAAGCGGTGCTGGCGTATCAAGCAGGGCATCAAGGAGTATTTGGGAATAACAATTACTCATCTTCCACTGCCATGCAATTGCCTCCGCAGTCTCGAAATTTTTTTGCTTTAGCTCAGCATGGACCTAACCAGGGTCAAGGCATTGAGCAGCAGAGGCTAAATCCTGTCCAGCAGGCGTACTATCAGTATGCTCTCCAGAGTTCTCAACAAAGACCTGCTTTGGCAATGCAGTCACAGCAGCAACCTAAAATGGAGATGTCAGGCCCCACATCTGTTAAGGATCAAGAAATGCGAATGGGAAATTTTAAGTTGCAGGACCTTATGTCTATGCAGGCAGTGAATCATGGCCAAGAATCATCATCTTCTAGGAATTCATCTGAACATTTTTCACATGGTGAAAAGCGGGTAGAGCAAGGACAGCAGCTAGCTCCTGATAAGAAGAATGAAGGAAAGGCCTCAACCCAGGGACTAGGTATTGGACACTTGATGCCCGGGAATAATATAAGGCCTGTGCAAGCACTGACGACTCAACAGAGCATCCCAATTGCTATGAACAACCAGATTGCAACCTCTGATCAACTCCGAGCTATGCAGGCATGGGCACATGAACGGAATATTGATCTATCACAACCTGCAAATGCTAACTTCGCGGCTCAGCTCAATTCCTTGATGCAATCAAGGATGGTTCAACAATCAAAGGAAAACAACACTAGCATTGGTGCTCAGTCATCTTCTGTCCCAGTTTTAAACCAGCAGGCTACTTCTCCGGCAGTTGCAAGTGAGGGTTCTGCTCATGCTAATTCATCTAGTGATGTGTCTGCACTGGTAGGTTCTCTAAAAGCCAGGCAGACAGCTCCACCCAGCCATCTGGGCTTACCCATCAATGCTGGTGGTGTGGCTGGAAACTCCAGTGACATGGCAGTGCAGCAATTCAGTCTTCATGGTAGAGATGCTCAAGAATCTTTGAAGCAATCGATTGTAGGTGTAAATGGAATGCCTTCTATGCATCCACAACAGTCTTCTGCAAACAAGAACATAGGCGCAGATAGTTCTTTGAATGCAAAAGCTTCATCATCTAGATCTGGTCCAGAACCTGCAAAAATGCAGTATGTCAGGCAATTAAGCCAACATGCTTCCCAGGATGGAGGGCCGACAAAGGAAGTGGGCTCTGGAAATTACGCCAAACCTCAAGGGGGACCATCTCAGATGCCTCAGAAAGTAAATGGCTTTACCAAACATCAGCTTCATGTTCTTAAAGCACAAATACTAGCATTTAGGCGGCTGAAGGTTAATCTCTGCCTTAATTTTTATTCATTTGGTGCCCATTTGACTTGTGATCATATCCCTTTATTTCTCATTGTCTATGGTTGTCTTCTGCTTCTTGCCTACTCTTTGTTTTTATATAAGCCCAGTGAAGATATACTCCATAACATCTGATCCTTTGCAAAATATATATATATATATATATATATATATATATATATATATATATATATATATATATATATAATATAATATCTGATGACAATTGTGCTCACTAATATTCTTTTTCTGTTGGTTGATAGAAAGGTGATGGTATACTTCCCCAAGAACTTCTTGAAGCCATTACTCCACCACCTCTTGATTTGCAAGTGCAGCAGCCAATTCACTCTGCAGGAGCACAGAATCAAGATAAATCTATGGGAAATAGTGTGGCAGATCAACCAAGGCAGAACGAATCCAAGGCCAAGGATTCACAACCCATCATATCTTTTGATGGAAATTCTTCAAAGCAGGAAACTATTGTAAGAGATCAGAATTCAACCGGAGCAGAAGTTCATATTCAAGCTATGCTTCCTGTGACAAAGGTCTCTGCTGGAATGGAAGAGCAGCAATCCGCTGGATTCTCTGCTAAGTCAGACAAGAAAAGTGAACATGTGATTAACAGAGCTCCTGTTATAAATGAGTTGGCATTAGATAAAGGAAAGGCTGTCGCTTCCCAGGCTTCGGTAACTGACATTGCACAGATTAATAAACCTGCACAGTCAAGCACTGTTGTTGGCCTGCCAAAGGATGCAGGACCCACAAAAAAATATTATGGGCCCCTATTTGATTTTCCTTTCTTCACTAGGAAACAAGATTCCTTTGGATCATCAATGATGGCAAACAACAACAACAATTTGTCTCTGGCATATGATGTAAAAGAGCTTCTTTATGAGGAAGGCACAGAAGTCTTTAACAAGAGAAGAACTGAGAATTTAAAGAAGATTGAAGGATTACTTGCAGTAAACTTAGAGAGGAAAAGAATTAGGCCAGATCTTGTGTTGAAGTTGCAAATTGAAGAGAAAAAGCTTCGCCTTTTAGATCTCCAGGCACGTTTAAGAGGTGAGATTGATCAACAGCAACAGGAGATAATGGCAATGCCAGACAGGCCATATCGCAAGTTTGTTAAGCTGTGTGAACGTCAGCGTGTGGAACTCGCTCGACAAGTGCAGACATCTCAGAAAGCTTTTAGGGAGAAGCAACTGAAATCTATATTCCAATGGCGCAAGAAGCTTCTTGAAGTTCACTGGGCCATTCGTGATGCTCGTACTGCTCGCAATAGAGGGGTGGCCAAATATCACGAGAAGATGTTGAAAGAATTCTCAAAAAATAAGGATGATGACAGGAATAAGAGAATGGAAGCCTTAAAAAACAATGATGTTGACAGATATAGGGAGATGTTGCTGGAGCAACAGACTAGCCTTCCAGGGGATGCTGCGGAGAGATACAATGTACTTTCAACTTTCTTAACCCAGACTGAAGAGTATCTCCAAAAATTAGGAAGTAAGATAACTTCTGCCAAAAATCAACAGGAAGTAGAGGAGTCAGCAAAAGTCGCAGCAGCTGCTGCACGATTGCAGGCATGGTTCATTACTCTCTCCTCTCCCTAAAATTTTAAAAGAAAAGGAAAACTCCTGTGGCCTGGGAGAAAACTTTTACATTTGAGTGCCTTTTGATTTCTTTTTCCATACCATTCATTTTTTAACTTTCTATTTTAGATGTTTTCTAATGTAAGATTTATAATGTCTTTCTGAAATCATGTATTTATCATTGATCCATTATTTATTTTATGATTAAAGGGTCTTTCTGAAGAAGAAGTCAGAGCTGCAGCAGCTTGTGCTGGAGAGGAAGTGATGATTAGAAATCGTTTTATGGAGATGAATGCTCCAAAAGATGGCTCGTCTTCTGTCAGCAAGTGAGTTTTATTCAATTTTTGCGTATCTCTAGTTTTGGGCTTTTGTCACAAGAATTCTTGTGGTCAGGTTTATTGTAGTACTGGCTTTTGGCTTGGAATTTACCAATACCTTTTTATTATTTTTTTAGTGCTGCGCTATTGTTTATCTAAATTTAATTTTTTAAAACATTTTATTTGTTATATAATTAATATGTCTGATGCCTACTGGTTTCAATCATTGGCCACATGCCAGGTATTACAACCTTGCTCATGCCGTGAATGAAAAAGTTTTAAGGCAACCATCAATGTTGCGGGCTGGAACACTGAGAGAGTATCAGCTCGTAAGTTTCTCCAGTTGGTGAAGTTGTTTGTAATTTCTTATCGTCTTTGAGTAAGTTTTTAAGTATATGACATGTTATTTTTGAAGGTTGGATTGCAATGGATGCTTTCTTTGTATAACAACAAATTAAATGGAATTTTGGCTGATGAGATGGGTCTTGGCAAAACAGTCCAGGTTAGTCTAATGTTTTGCTGTGTCCGCCTCCCTTAAAATGGGAGTGACCTCTATTAAGCGTTTTTTGAACTGAGTGTTTTTTACACTTAATATTGAAATTATGTCTTGCGTGGAAGATGCACCTGTCAACTAAAATATTTCTTCCTTGACCAGGTTATGGCGTTAATTGCCTACTTAATGGAATTTAAAGGAAACTATGGCCCACATCTTATAATAGTTCCAAATGCTGTTTTGGTTAACTGGAAGGTGAGCTTCAACTCATTTGTTTCACGATATTCCTTTTCTTTTATGATTAAATGTGCCTTTAACCCAGAAAATTGCATTGACCATGCAGAGTGAATTGCATACATGGTTACCATCTGTGTCATGCATTTTTTATGTTGGATCGAAGGATCATCGGTCAAAATTATTTTCTCAAGTAAGTGTGCCACAACCTATTGATGTATGCTGTTGGGAGTAATTCAATCAGCGCTAAGTGTTTTATTTGCAGGAGGTTATGGCTATGAAATTTAATGTCCTTGTGACTACTTATGAGTTCATCATGTATGATCGATCAAAGCTTTCAAAAATTGATTGGAGGTATGTCATAATTGATGAAGCTCAGAGAATGAAGGATAGAGAGTCAGTTTTAGCTCGCGATCTTGATAGATATCGGTGTCACAGACGCCTGCTTCTGACAGGAACACCTTTACAGGTCTGTTCTGTTCTGCTTTGATATGATATGCACTGTTGCTGTGATTTCCTTTAACCTCAGATAATGTTTTATAGCCCAACTGAACCAAACATTACCATATCTTAAAATTTCAAGGTTTCTGTTATGTTGTGCAGCTTGTTCTTCCCTCGATAACTAATAGCAATATTTAAATCATTCATGTCCTCACCTTATAGCTTAAGTTTTTTTTGGAGAATTGGTTCTTGACACATGGTATCAAATCCTTTATTGCCAAGGGGTCATACGATTGGCATTTTGCTACTTCTGTTCTAAATAAAGTCGAATTTCAGCACAAAATAGAATGGGCCTGTGTATTGTCCACATTTGATGTCCAAAGAGCTCTTCTACGAGCGGTCGTATCAAAGATATTTGTTGGTTCTTTTTTGAGCGAGAGGAGTAAAAACTTAAATCATCCACATAAGGCTAGACTCAGCTTTTGCCGAGCTCAAGACCTAGTCTTGCCATGCCTGCCTGATTGCTGATGCTAAGATGTAGTTTGAGGCTTTTAGCCAATTAGTAGTTCTTATGGTTTCTTTGGTTACGGTCAGATATTACTTCCATGAATAATGTCAATGAAGTTTATTGAAGCTTGAGTGACACTTTAATTATAAATAATCTCAAAACAGGTTTCCTGTTGTCACCATAACTTTGGGGTCAAATATGCATATCATATTATGGGAATGACAATTGTGGCTGTTTAGTTGTTACTGGAATGTAGTCAAAGCTCTCTGGCTAGTATTTCGTAATTTTGATGACTCTTTATAAAATATGTAGTAAATGTTTAAAATATTAACTCTTGTTCTATATGTTAATTTCATGTAGATGTCATTTTGCCGATCAATTGATTTGAGTTTTTTTGTGATGTTCATATCTTGTTGATGAAATTGTTAATGGTTTAATTCTCTCTGCAGAATGATTTGAAGGAGCTTTGGTCACTTTTAAATCTACTTCTTCCTGAGGTTTTTGACAATAAGAAAGCCTTCAATGATTGGTTCTCGAAACCATTTCAAAAGGAAGATCCCAACCAAAATGCAGAGGATGATTGGCTTGAGACAGAGAAGAAAGTTATCATTATCCATCGGCTTCATCAGATTCTTGAGCCTTTCATGCTCAGGCGTCGTGTTGAAGAGGTTGAAGGCTCGCTACCACCAAAGGTTTGACTACAACTCTTAACCTTTTACTCTACAGTGTGGCATAATTCTGTTTATTTTTTTTTAATGAACGGAATAATCCTGATACCAGTGCTGCATTGCAGGTATCTATAGTTTTACGGTGTAGAATGTCAGCCTTCCAGAGTGCCATTTATGACTGGATTAAATCCACCGGAACTCTTCGTCTTAATCCTGAGGAGGAGCAAAGTCGGATGGAAAAAAGTACAGTCTACCAGGCAAAGCAGTATAAAACTTTAAATAACAGATGCATGGAGCTACGTAAAACTTGCAATCATCCATTGCTTAATTACCCATTCTTTAGTGATTTATCTAAAGATTTTATGGTAAAATGTTGTGGGAAATTGTGGATGCTGGATAGAATTCTCATAAAACTTCAAAGAACAGGACATCGAGTTCTTCTGTTTAGTACCATGACAAAACTCCTAGACATATTGGAAGAGTACCTGCAATGGCGAAGACTTGTGTACAGAAGAATTGATGGGACAACAGCTTTGGAAGACCGCGAATCAGCTATAGTGGACTTCAATAGCCCTAATTCAGACTGTTTCATCTTCCTGCTTAGTATTCGGGCTGCTGGGAGAGGCCTTAACCTTCAGTCAGCTGACACAGTTGTCATTTATGATCCCGACCCAAACCCTAAAAATGAGGAGCAGGCTGTGGCCAGAGCTCATCGCATTGGACAAAAAAGAGAAGTCAAAGTCATCTACATGGAAGCTGTTGTTGACAAAATCTCTAGCCATCAGAAGGAGGATGAAATGAGAAGTGGAGGCACTATTGATATGGAGGATGAGCTTGCAGGTAAGGATCGATATATAGGATCCATTGAGAGCCTCATAAGGAGCAATATTCAGCAATATAAGATAGATATGGCTGATGAGGTTATTAATGCTGGACGTTTTGATCAAAGGACAACACATGAAGAGAGACGTTTGACTTTGGAGACATTATTGCATGATGAAGAAAGGTGCCAAGAAACTGTCCACGATGTTCCTTCGTTGCAGGAGGTAAATCGCATGATTGCTAGGAATGAAGAGGAAGTTGAATTGTTTGATCAAATGGATGAAGAAGAGGGTTGGCTTGAGGAGATGACTCGGTATGATCAGGTCCCAGATTGGATTCGAGCCAGTACAAGAGAAGTGAATGCTGCTATTGCTGCTTCATCAAAAAGACCATCAAAGAAGAATGCTTTATCGGGTGGTAATGTTGTCTTGGAATCCACTGAAATTGGTTCTGAAAGGAGAAGGGGACGACCAAAGGGAAAAAAGAATCCTAGTTATAAAGAGTTGGAAGATTCCTCTGAAGAAATATCTGAAGACAGAAATGAAGATTCTGCACATGATGAAGGGGTGATAGGAGAGTTTGAAGATGATGGGTATAGTGGGGCTGATATAGTGCAACCCGTGGATAAAGATAAGTTGGATGATGTTACTCCTTCTGATGCTGAATATGAATGTCCTAGGTCTTCTTCAGAAAGTGCTAGAAATAATAATGTGGTTGAAGGTGGTTCCTCAGCATCATCTGCAGGTGTTCAAAGATTGACACAAGCAGTGTCGCCATCAGTTTCTTCTCAGAAATTTGCTTCCCTGTCTGCGCTGGATGCCAAGCCAAGTTCGATCTCAAAAATGATGGTACATGGCTTCATTTTGTATTTTGAATATTTTATTCTTTTGCCCGGTGGTTTTTATTCTATTGCATTCTTATTAATATCTTCTGATAAAATTTACCAGGGAGATGAGTTAGAGGAAGGGGAAATTGCAGTATCTGGTGAATCTCACATGTATCATCAACAGTCGGGAAGTTGGATTCATGATCGTGATGAAGGTGAGGAAGAACAAGTTTTGCAGAAACCCAAGATTAAACGTAAACGTAGTCTTCGTGTTCGGCCTCGTCACACCATGGAAAAGCCTGAGGATAAGTCTGGCAGTGAGATGGCATCTCTTCAACGTGGACAATCATTTCTTTTACCAGACAAAAAATATCCATTGCAATCAAGGATCAACCAAGAATCAAAAACATTTGGAGATTCCAGTTCCAACAAGCATGACAAGAATGAATCAATATTAAAAAATAAGCGAAATTTACCTGCAAGGAAAGTAGCTAATGCATCCAAGTTACATGTCTCGCCGAAGTCCAGTCGTTTGAATTGCACATCCGCTCCTTCAGAAGACAATGATGAGCACTCTAGAGAAAGATTGAAGGGGAAGCCTAACAATTTACGTGGATCTTCAGCTCATGTCACTAATATGACTGAAATTATCCAGAGACGGGTATGCATCATTAAGTAATCAATGCTGTGTTTACTTTTTTTCATCTATCTTATTTTTTCCTGAATAGAATTGATCTTATTGAATGTTTTAAGGACTTCCAACAGAAACCCTTACTAATCTTTCAGATAATTATAATAAAATATCAATATATTTGAAATAAGTTTTTGGGCATCTGATCACAGGTTTCTTTACCACATGGTCACGTAACCCTGACAATATTACTTAATTTGCTCTGTTTTTTCACCAAAACTTTCTGTTGGCTGTGCAAATTGTAATCTCGCCTCCTTTTTGTTAACCTTTATGTTGAATAATCTATTTGGATATGTTTCCTGTCATTGTTTGTCTGCCTGCTCACTAAGTGGAAGTATACGAACTCATACAACTTTTGTACTTGTAGTGTAAAAGTGTAATTAGCAAGCTCCAAAGGAGAATAGACAAGGAAGGCCATCAAATTGTACCTTTGCTGACAGATTTATGGAAGAGGATTGAGAATTCTGGGTTCGCTGGTGGTTCTGGGAACAATCTCTTGGATTTAAGAAAGATTGACCAGCGTATCAATAGATTGGAGTACAGTGGAGTAATGGAGTTTGTTTTTGATGTGCAATTCATGTTGAAGAGTGCAATGCAGTTCTATGGGTACTCATACGAGGTGAGATTTCTCTTATCATTGTTCAAAGTGGCTTTTCCAGAAACATTAACTGATTAATTGTATTTTGCATGATTAAGGTGGCTGTCGAATGAAATTGATAATGACCTAGGATTGTTTATATATCTCTATTTTTGCAAAGGTTAAAAGTTTGAGTGATCATTATTTACAGGTAAGAACTGAAGCAAGGAAAGTTCATGATCTCTTCTTTGACATCTTGAAAACCACATTTTCCGACATTGACTTCGGAGAAGCAAAAAGTGCACTTTCCTTTACGAGTCAAATTTCTGCCAATGCTGGAGCATCCTCAAAGCAAGCGACTGTTATTCCAAGTAAGAGGAAGAGAGGGAAAAATGATATGGAGACTGATCCAATCCCTACACAAAAGCCACTGCAATGTGGATCCACTTCCAACGGCGAAAGTGGCAGGATCAAAGTCCAATTGCCTCAGAAGGCATCAAGAACTGGAAGTGGTAGTGGCAGTGCCAGGGAGCAACTTCAACAGGATAGTCCTTCACTGCTTACTCACCCAGGTGATCTAGTTGTATGCAAGAAGAAAAGAAATGAGAGGGGGGATAAATCATCGGTGAAGCTTAGGATCGGTTCAGCTGGTCCTGTTTCACCACTTACCATTGTTCATGCTGTTATGAGCAGTCCAACTCCAGGGTCAGGTTCTACCCCTAGGGCTGGCCATGCACATACATCAAATGGGTCTGGCGGGTCAGTTGGATGGGCGAACCCCGTGAAGCGGATGAGAACAGATTCAGGGAAAAGGAGACCAAGCCATATGTAGATTTTTTCAAGTGATACAAAGGATGGTATATAATTGGCAACATTGCTGTTAGTTTCAGGAAGGAAAAAAAAAAATAGTGGCCCTTATCATCCATTGATAGATTTAGCCTAAACTGTTAATAATATAGAGTTAGGTCCTCCTGTGTATTTTAGAGTTACCTTCAATGGGGTTATATTACAGGCGATTAAATTTTTTCATTGGGTATATGCTGCATCTTGCAGGAACTGATTTTACCTTAGACATGTCCGCTGAATCTCTCGTTTATAGTGAGTGACTTGCTGGTTCATAGTACTCCATTCAAGATTTCAAGGATTAATAATTAGTTTCTACATGGTATTGTTTTCCCCCCATTGACAACAAATCCTTCCAAATTATTGTTATAGATAGTAAAGTTATGAATTTTTCATTTGAACCAACCGAAAGTTAATTTACTATGGATTATATACTCTTGAAAGTTTATTTATTTTTTATACAATTGAAAAGATAATTTATATAATTATAGTCACAGTCACACTAGGTAAACTCTATGAGTTTAGTAGAAAAAGATGATGGACTCATCCTACAACAACAACCAAGCCTTATCCTATCAAGTGTGGTCGGCTACATGAATCAAACGACGTCATAGTGTTCTATCAAAAACTATGTTTTTCTCCAACTCATTTATCTCTAGATCCTTAAACTATATTTTTACCGTAAAATATAAACTTTAAACAATTTTTTAGAAAAGACTTCGTTCAATACTATCATATATGAAATTTGTACTATTTTATCTAGTTTTCATATCTTCAAAAATATTAAAATGAGATTATGCTACATGGTGTGTATTTGAGAGCGTGAGTTTGGATGATGAAGAGTTATTCCATTGGGAAACTAATTGCTTCAACACCTTATATTTGAATAGGGAAGAGTTAACTTTAGATACAATTCTTGTGATGGTTTTGTGTGGAAAGAAGGTCCATGGTTGAGATACGTAGCTCGGCTTATTAAGTTCTGACAAATATTAACATGCTGTTGGATGAGGATTCAATATTAAGGTGTGACATAATTTATTCCTTTGAAGTGGCAGTGTATGTTTGGCAAATTATTTAAAGTAGGATACTTTCAAAAGATAATTTGGCTAGTAGAAGGGTGAGTGTGAGAAAGAGACAACATGGCATTTGATTTTTTAATGTCCTTTTTTGTTTCAAAAGTTTGGAGTGTGTCATTGATTGAGGGTAGGTGATTATCATAACATTGAAAACTATATAAGCTCAATTTATTTTCGGGTTTGATTCTAGGAGGAAAAGTGTTGGAGTTGAAAAGTGATACAATATGGTTTGCATGCTTGTGATATTTGAACGGTTAGTAATGCAACAAAAAAAAAATCTACAGTAAAATTGAGATAATTTTTTTTAAGCAAGTTGAGATCATTTTAGAAACATGTTAAAATGCTATCTTGTATTGGTCGTCTTTAAAATCAACATTATATTTTATCTTCTTTTGGTTGGTAGGTGTTTTACTTGGTTTAGTGGAAATGGTCATTTTATGAGTTGAATTGATAGGTTCTTGAACTCCGAAGAGTGACGTTAATTGTGGCTTAATTGTTATCAGGTAGCGTTATTAGGAGGACTTTTTTTTACCTCTCTCTCTATGAGGTTGTTTGATGATAATATTAATTAGGGGTCAAAGCCTTTTGTATGTTGAAATATTTGATGGATTTCTCAGGTTATCAGGATTTTGTAAGGGATAAACGGAGGTCGTTTGAGGTCGATGGTTGAGGCATTGCTAATCCTATTTAGGACTTTAAATGTTGATTGTGTGGTTGTAAAAAGTCTGAAAAGACGGCCAAAAACTTTTATTGTCATGTTAACCAAGAAAAGAAGATAAAAGAGTTAATAAGTTGATAAAATATTTCAAAACACCATGATAATTTGATTGTATCTTCTTCTTCATCCCTAATATCTTCATTTTGATATATCAGAAACACACACACATACATTCTCTTCTTGTATCAAATTCATTTGGATACATATTTCATATTCAAAAATCTGAACATGTTCTCAAAGTTAAGAATCAATCAAAAATTCAAAAGGATCATAATTCAAACCCTCTTTCTTGTGACTTATATTTTTTACTTCAATAATTTCACTGAAAAGTTTGGTGAGCCACCAATGCCTCTATCTTAGACTTTTTCACACTTTACTATGTTTTCTGGTCCAATTGTCTTGTTTTTACTCATCATTTTTAACACTTCTTTTTCCTTGTGCTCTTGAATTCGATGATTTTAATTACTCATTCTGTCCTAAAATAAGTGACATTGTTGACTGTTACATGCGTGTCAATGCACATATTTAAACTTCAATACTCCCTCCGTTCCTTTTAAATTGTCACTTATGTAGAAAATTTTTGTTTCTAATTAACTGTGACTTTCAAAGCTCAGTACAACATTAAATGTTGTTTTGCCTATATTACTCTTAGTTATTTATTGCATTGAGAGAAATATATGAAATGAGATATTAAATGATGAAGGTTAATATAGGAAAAAGATAAATCGTTGTATCAAAAGTAGTAAAATGTACTTGTTGTCTTAGTTTGTGTATAAAGTCAAAAAGTGACAATTAAAAAGGAACGAATGGAGTATCTTTAATTATGTATTAAAAAAAATTATAAAATTTTGATATTTTGAAAATACTCATTGAGACAAATCCAACATTTTATGTTACCATTTGTTTTTATATAATAGTAGAAAAATATGGTCAAAGTATGTTAGGTGAATAGTGCGCATAGTCAAACTAGGTCACTTATTTTAAGATGGAGCAAGTAAAAAAAAAAAATCTAAACCAAAACTTTACATTCTTCATCTTTAATACACTTCACTTGATCCAAGTCTCCAGACGTGGATCGTTGAGCCATTGGAAGCGAATAAGGAGTCATGATTGTGGAGAATGTGGAAATACGCCACAATTAGGGTGAATATCCGATTGTTATGTTAAGAGGACGCCGCAATAAGCTTGGAGGTTCTTATTGATAAGTCGATGATTAGCGCCACGAAAAACCGATAAGTCAGAAATACAAATCCTAGAACCAAAGAGAACAAACTCTCCATTTTTACTCAATAAAAATCTTCGTTTTAGGAATAGAAATGAGTCGATTCGAACTTTTCTGAGTTCAACTTGATAAGAATTGATTCATCTCGAAACTCGACTCGAATTCGAAACTAACATTTTTTTAACTCGAGTTCGGATCGTTTTAAGTTCATGAGCAACTCGGTTTGACTCATTAGGTTCAACTCATCACATAATTAGAAGAAAAAAAAATCATTTTTTTATGAAAAAAGTAGAATATATATATATATATATATATATATATCTTTGACCTATATATAGATTTTTCTCCCTTCTTGATGTCTAAGTATTGGTATAACCGTCAAAAGCTCAAAGTATTGCTTTACTCATCTTCTTGGTCTCTTTCTTAACTCTTTTATAAATAAAAAAAAAAATCAAATTTTAGTATTTTTACACTTAGGTCAATTTTTAAAACATTCCCTTTTAATTTTAACTTTACTCTTAACACTTTTGTTCTATCACCAAGATTCTTTAACTCTAGGTTCAAAAGCTCTTTAATTTTTCAACATCTCTTTTGCTACTTTTCTAATCTAGTATGACATCTTGTCTCATATATCATTTACACTTCCATGTGGCAACCCGAAACCTCCCTCTAAGATCTAGTGTTGAAAAATCTATTATTTTTCACCTTTTAAATGCCATCATTTGATATGTGGAGCTTCACTATTACTTCTCTTCGCGCTCCTCTTAATCATTATAGCCATAACCAATACTCTATTGAGTTGTCAAACACTCTCAAGATAAGACTTTATAGTCCAAGTCATTTTGTATGATCTCCTAACAAGTAAGAAATCTATTTGAGAACATGTCATCTCACTCTTGTATATGACAAGATCCTCCTCTCTTCTCTTAAAGCACCTATTAGTTATAGGATGATCAAAAGTAGATTAATAACTATGAAATTACCCTCTACATTAACCTCCTAGAGGCTATACCCCTCAAAACCTCTTGATACACTCCTTAGATGTCCACTTAGATCCCCTCTTAGAAAAATCTTTTCTCCTACTAGTATATCCTGAAATGAACATTCTAAATCTTTACTTTAAGGTGTTTTAACCTAACTTGAGGTGTGTAAACACTAATAACATTAAAGTTATATTGTTCTGTTACAAATTTTAAAGCTATGATTCAATCTCATAGCATACCATATTTACATCCACAATATCCTTCTTCCACTCCTTGTCAACGATAATGCCTACCCATTTCTCGACCTAACTTTGCCCGTATACCAAAACTTAAATCTTGAATTGTCTAATTCTTTTCTTATCATTCACCCCCACCCACTTAGTTTATTGTAGGCATATAAAATTGATCTATCTCCTAATCATAATGTCCACTATGTCCATCAATTTTGTTGCAAGAGTGTCTATATTTCATGCTCAATAAAAATAAAATAACTGATTAATTTACTTTTACTTGAGCAGAAATGATAAGTGAACACACATTTTTGGACACAATACAGACATCAAGGGTAATCATATCATTTCAACTTTAATTAGAAGTGCAATTTTGTCATTTCCTGACTTCTTCTTCTTCCTCCTCCTTTTGTTGTGTCTGCTGTCTACACAGAAATTGTTTCATGTGTCTGCTGTCTCCGTACACGAAATTTGGACACATGCGGTCCCATAATTAGGCTTTGTTGTTCATTAATAAAACATCATGGTTTCCCCTTCTCTCTCTAACTTCTCCTCTTCTCTGCAACATCACCATCCCTTAACCTTTCCCTCCTCCACAAAACACAGATTTGCAAGATAAAATCCACATCACAGACCAACATGAAATTAGAATTGCAGTAGAGATTATTGATCGGAGACGATCGAAGACGATTAGAGCAAATTAACGAACGGATCTGAATGATGGAAAACAACCGGATCTAAATCGACCGGAGATTCAACCACCGTCGCGAGATACCTTGTCGCCGAAAATAGATGCGGTGGTGTTGTTATGGTCAGAGCATGGTGGTTACAACCAAGAGAGAGAGAGAGAACCGACGCATGAGAGAGCTTGCAAAGAACTGACGCGTCTCCGATGGCGGTGGCTGACGGAGGATGGATGAACTGTGGCTGACGAGAGCAGGGACATGGTGTGTGAGAGAGATGGTCTGATGTTGGTGATGAAAGAAGAAAAGGAAATAAAATAAAAAATAAAAATAAAAAGATGTATTGAGCAACAGTAAAATATCATACGATGTCTTTTATGTGTCATATTTTTTGTGTCTGTATGATTCCTGTAATTGAGGGTATTATAAAAACATAAATAATTTGTCTAAACACACCAAGATCCTACAACATACAGTTTTTGAGTTCTCTCATATTATGGATAATTTTGTTATGAAGAGAGGACTATTCTACCCTTTCTCTTCCATCCTTCCTACAACTCTTTTTACCTCCCCTTCTAAACTCTCAAAACATCGCGATGATAACCCATACCTTGTCTAAATGAATCAGCAATTATGCAAGTTATGGTTATCAAAAGCTATCTTTGTTTGGATGTTTTCTATGAACAGAGTTAAATGGTAAATGAAAGTTAACACTACAAAAAACACCTTCAAGAAAATATCCATGCAAAGACGAAACAAGCAAACCAAATACAATTGACTCTTCCCATATAACCTATTGAAAGGATCAATGTAATATCTTAGATCCATGTAGAAAGTAGAATTACTTGCCAGTTGGCATATAGAAAAGGTAATTGACAAACTTGCAGAAACCTGAGCCTAAAATAATTTCCACATTGTATTGAAAAACATCCATATAGAAACTAAGAAGATAAGCTGAAGTTCAAGTTAATTTTTTCGATGCATATGTTTCATGACCATCTACAATAAAAATGTTGTGTATTCCTGACGCAGTTGTTTTTACAGTGATGCAACCCTTGTCACAACCTGGTGAAAATGTGTAACTAAGGGAATATGCGGCTGCAATGCTTCACTGTAAAGTCTCAAAATTGAATGCATATGAACAAAAAGCAACTTTAACTTGTAACAAGTCAGATCTTCAAAGTTACTAGTTAGCTGCTTCCACCACCAAAGGCAACATCTTTTACCTCATAGCTGACCCTACACCAAAACAATCTTTATTAGTCCTTGATAGCAATGATGATTTTATATTCTATGCAAGGAGAGAGATCCATTTGATACAGAAAAATTGTTACTGCGAAGAGAGAAAATTTTCAAAATGTTCACTTACAATGAAGCTCATGATTTGAGGCCATGCACTAGCTGTCTTCCTTTTGTATGTGGCGTTGGCTGTGGCTTCTTAGGGGATAATAAGGTGAAGCTGTTTGATTTATCAGTTTGATGTCCAAAAGCACCCTTCAATGGTGTAAATTCCGATTCTTCATCATCACTGTCAATGTTATCAGGAGTATGCCTGTTCTGGTATCCTCTGCGCTGCAAAAGAAAGACATTGAAGTAGTAGCTGACTAAACTTTCCCTGCTCTTCTTGGGAAATGTTGTGAAAATATCGTCCCAGAAACATCTATCAAGCGAAGCAGGGTTCGATTTCACTACATCTTTGAACTTTTTCTCTTCTTGAGCTGTCCAGCATCGCCTCACTTCTTCCCCTGATTTGTCTAAATTCCACTGGTAAAAGGCCACACCTATTTCCAGCTTGAGTCTAGCGCTTTTCTCAGCAATGTGAAATCGAACACACTCGACAGAACCCTGTACCTGGCAACGGCATGAATCTTGTCTTCCCTGTCCGACAGGTTCCCCTTCCAAAAGTTTGGATTTTACGATTTGTAGTGGCCATATTTGAGTTCCCAGCCACTTAGAATCACTTTTGTGAGTTATGCCAGTCCATTCGGGCACTTCAGCTTGATGGTTTGGCCCGAGAGGGATATTCACTGTGGGAGGTGCATCAAGAATTGATTCTGGAACACAGGAGTCGAGTAACTTTTCCTTAGCTTCGGAATCAGGTGTTCTTTGCAAGATAGATGCAGATTTTCCAACTAAAACTCCATTATCACGTTTGATCCGTTGTCTAAGATTGTAATTTACCCCAAGGTTATCATCATACATGGAAGGATGCATCCTCTGAGCCTAAAAATGGTAGAAGAAAGTTTCAATTCTTGATTCAATGATACCAGGTGGCAATATTTAGACAAATATTCAAGTTATCTCAAGAACCAGCTACGAAAAAGACCTCTATCATCCAAAAACAAAGCAATTTCTTCAATGAAGAACTTATCTATAAATTTTAAGTACTTACTAGACACTTGTAAGATAATGAATAACAAGTGAACCCTCTGTTGTTTCAAGGTAACATCAGAAAAAGGGTTCGTTAATCTATTTATACTATTCATGCCTTCGATAAGACAGGAACATAAATTTGGAGAATCTTATCCCGTCACATGAAATGCAATTGTATTAAATGTTTTAAATTAATATACTAAATAGTCTCAAATTATTTTCAAAGAATACACACACATTCAAGTTGGGAGAGCACGTAAGTATTATAGAAGACCAAGTATAAGCCGAACTTTTATTGATTTTTTTCTGGCTTGTTTGTTGAGCTCGGCTTTCAACAAAACTAGATTTATACCAATGTGATAGACAGAACAATTTAATCGATGATACAGCGCACAATTCTGAATCAATCTATGGAATCTAACATTAAATTAGCAATAATTTCATAATCAAATAAACTTTAAACCAGAAAATTAAAATAAGAAAATGCGAATTATGTAATAAAAATTTAATAATTTCTCTCCTCAAAAATAAATTAGCAAAGGTTCAAATTGAATTTCCTGCGAATGTGATAAATTCAAAATTTTGAATTGTGGAACAATGAATTCTCATCATAAATAGAATATCAATGAAGAATTTAATTTGGTGTTGTCTATAATAAGAATAGTGTTCCGACCTCAAGTCACATCACTGTGTTTTCGAGGTATTGTCCACTTTGGGTCTTGTGTGAGCTCCCATGGTTTTGTCCACCTCGTTGGATTGAGGAGTGTGTGTTGTTTATAAAATACATTTGGCCTCAATTCCCATACAATATGAGACTTTTAGGTGTACCAAAACAATAGCCCTCAATCGAGGCTAAGGGATTAAAGGGTCTGCCAGCCATCGAACGTGGCATGCAACCTTGATTCCCATAGACGGCACCAATCTTCTGACCTCAATCAGTCACAGAATACCTCGAAAGGTGGTGTGGCAGACTTGAGGTCGGAACATTGGCGCCATTTGTGGGAACGGGGTTTAAGCCATGCACAATGGTTGACAGACTCTTTATTCCCTTAGCCTCAATAGGGCCTGCTGTTTCGGCACTCAAAAAAGTTTCATATTACTTGGGGATCGGGTTTAAGGTAACTTATTAAGAACACTCTAATGAAGTGCCTTTTATAAAGGATAAAACTGCAAATGGCTTACACCCAAAGCAGGCAATACCTCATAAGGTGGTGTAACGAACTTGAAGTCAGACCAAATAGAGAATTCAAATTTTAAATTTTACACAATAATTTATAGTGCTTATTATGTGGCACAAAAACTTATGGCACATCGCAGAACTTTTGATGAAAAATTAGAGTCAGAAAGTAAATAGAACTGCATCACATATGAAAAATTAGAGTCACCATGTTATAGGCACGAAGTATCCACTACCGTGACCAATCTCTGTTGGGTACAAGATGGATTTTCCACACCCAACTGGGTATTCTCATGCAAGAGCCAGGGGTCAAACCCCCTTAACATTTGCTTAAGGTTCTCGAGTCCCTTACCACTCGATCAACCCCATGTTGGTAGTTCTATCAATCAACCTTATCAAGTATTGATTTTTTCATCATTATCATAAATGCATAATACATGTTGAGTTGGAAGTGATGAATGTAATATTAATTAGATCATACAATAGGAAAAGAAATAATAAATATTACATTGAAAATTGAACGGTACATCTATTCTGGGGTATATTATTTTTGCAAATGGGTCGCTCATTATTGGACGGAGAGAGTAAAATTACAGGATTGAGTTATAGAAGCACACCATAAATAAATAAAAGATAAAGTAGCCCTCTAACAACCATTCAACAAGGTAAAAACAAACAGAAGAGAAACACAACATCCATGATTACAGATATGAATACAATAATTATAAATTACAGATATGAATACAATTATTATAAATTATAATGCTAATGACAAAAGGACCAACATCAAATAATATTGGCAATATTTTCCATGATGCATGATCTCAGCACAAAAAGTGACATACAACCCTGCATTATATTTCAAACATCATCAATGACAAACAAAGAGAGTATAGTTGTTTTCTACTTACCAGCCAGCTGAGTTTTTCACAGTCTGATCCAAAATCTTTTTTCAGAAAGGCAGCTTCTCGAAACAACAAAACCTTCTTCCAGATCTCTTGATTACCGTAAGACTTCCACTTTGACTTTTCAGGCATTGAACCTAACACAGGATCACAAGGATTCTTTGCAGTTCTAGTAACCCAACTTTGCATTTCTGACATCAAGTCATCTCTCTTCCTCTTACGACCAAAGCTCTCTCTATTAACACTAGATGGGTCCAACATCAAGACATCATCACCGCTGTCATTGGCATCATCATTAGCACAGCTCTTGCTTCCGTCTGACAATCCAGGCATGCTGTTTGCTACATCGGATACATCATCCATTATTTCCATTGCAGCATTTTGGTTAACCATCTTTCTGAGACTAGTCTCATTCGTCTTACAATCCTGCATAAGCATGTCAACTAGTCCTTCACTCTCAACTTTCTTGGCCATATTAGACACAAGATTCGTATCCTTCATTTTATTAGTACCACACGGCTTCCTCCCATCTATATACTCATATACCTTTTCGAGTTCAGCCGCATTCAACTCGGGATTCACAACCTTCGCTCTATTAGTATCACACAACTTCTTCCTACATCCGTATACACTCTTGACTTCGTCCCCGACATCTCCCTCACCATAATCATCCAACACCAACTCCGCTTGCAACTCCGTTAAACGCTCCCCAAATTTAACTCTATCGCCCACACCATCAACGACATTCTTCAAAGGCGTCTCTAGACCACTCAAATACTTACTATAAACAAGTTTAACCGAAGAACCAACTTTCACACCCAACCCATATTCTTCCCCAACCAAATCCCACAACTCATTCTTACAAACAACATCATAACCACCTTTGTCCTTCACCACCATGAACAGCTTATACAAATCCAAAGTTTGCTCACTACCCAACATTTTCTAGATCTCTTTAAAAAAAAAAAACATCAATGAACTTAACTAACACTTAACAAAACAACATATAAATCTACAAAAACAACCGCATCATCTTCATCTCCAAAACTCTCTAGGGTTTCACCTAGCTCCACAACAACCCTGTCATGCATATCAAAAACATCATTAACAAAAAAAAATATAAAAAACAAAACCAACTATAAAGTTTCAATTTTGAACCCGACCCACATCCCAAAAACTAACAAAAACCACGAAAAAAAGCTGAAAACGAAAAAGCAAAACTGGGTTTTGAAGCATTTAGCGTAAGAAATGTGAAAAGGTACCAGATGAAAATCAAGGGTTGTTTTGTTTGTAGCTTTTTAGAGAGAGAAAGCTCTGAAGTAACTTTCTCTCTCTATATCTAAACTTTGTGTATAGATATAGAAGAGAGAGAGTGGGGAAAATTTTTGGGTATCCCGCGCATTGTTTCTATGTCAGATGATTGGTGTTTTTGATGAAAAAAATGGAGGGGTCAAAGTTCAAGTTTTGAACAGATACAAACCCTATTCTTCAAAAATCTAAAAGGGTTTTTTGCAAATCTGAAAAAATGATATTATTGAAAAGAAAAAATGATTTGATCTAGGTTTATAGGTCTATGGAAATCAGAAAATAAAATTAATTTTCTACCCAAACAGATCCTAGATTTTGAATAAGAGTAAAAAAGTATAATCTATTTTTTGATTGGAGATGAAAAAATAAGAGACATACCATGGAAGTGTGGGAATAAGAGGTTGAGGAGAGAATAGTTGCTTTCAAGATAAATCTTGTGGTGAGTTTTGTTTTGGTACCCACTTTTTGCCTAATTTCTCAAAACTTTTATTTATTTTAAGCCCTAGCCCAAACCTTTTTGTTTTTGTTTATTTCACTCAAGGGAAAAAGAATGGAGAAGAGGAGAATTTGAGATGGGAGGAGAGATGAAACTTTTTGATAGGGATTGTGATTAGGGATGAGAAAAAACACCCTCTTATTGTGGTATTGATTGTTTTATAGGAGGGTTTGTTAACCATGGTTAGTATTTAACCATGGTTGGGTGGTTGAGTTGGGCTTTTGGATAGGTTCATAGTGAGTAGGGAAATATTGAAAACAAATGGATAATGGGTTTGTGTGTTAAAGAAGAAGAAAATTGTTGTCCCCACTTCAATGTTGACTAAGAAACATCAGTATTTACGAAAATAACTCCATCGGCAGTTAACTACCGAGGAGAGTAAGCAGCAGTTGTTAACTATCGATGTGATTCTTTTCCATCGGTAGTTAACTGCCGCAGAGCTTTAAACCTGAAATTTTTCATCATCTCCAGACTTTTTTCATCTTCATCTCCAACCTTTATATCTTCATCATCTTCAACCTCTCAAAAAACACACATTACACAATTTTTTTTCTTCTTTCCCTGTAACAACAAAAACACATATTTCTCCCACTGCAACTTCAATCCAATTGTTCATCAAAACAACAACAACATTTTCTAGGTTTTCATTTATTCTAATTCTATTTAAAATCAACGTCAGTAAGTTTTAAAGAATTAGCAAAACAATTTCTGGGTTTTAATTTGAGTTCATGACATAGTAATAGATTCACATATTCACTTCAGAATCTTTAAGCAAAACAACAAAAACTACTCATAAACACAAAAAAAAACTCAACATTACAACAAAGTTATATCTACGGTAGAACGAACAACTTCAAAAGCTCAACACTGTTAAATTTCAGGTTTGAAGCTCCGCGATAGTTAACTGCCGATGGAAAATAACCACATCGGTAGTTAACTACTGCTGGTTACTTCCCGCGGCAGTTAACTGCCGATGTGATAATTTTCATAAAATACTGGTGTTTCTTAACCAACATTGAAGTGGAACAGCAATTTTCAAGGAATAACAGGTCATTAGAGTCATCATCACATCATATGGAGGTATCATTGGAAAGGATGTCTCTCATTCATTTAAAAATTTGTGATCCCTAATTTTTAGAAAATATTGGTAGTACAAAATCAATCAAACTCATTGTAAATTCAACGTCCTTTTATTGCATTTAATTTTTTAAAAAGAGGTAATTTAATTTTTGTTTTGGAATAAAGAATTTGGTGAGAGGATGATGCTTCAATTTGAGGTAGAGAAAACCTTAGGATTTTTTTTTGAAGATACCAAACTAGCCCACTCAAATTGACATCACGGAGAAACGAACTTGAGACTTTGATGAGGTGTATGCTCCAAAGTCTCAAGTCAACACCACCATGTCAACCCAAGTGGGTTAAACTTTAGGACTTAAAGAACAATCATAAAGAGATTTATATTTACCTTTCTTCAAAGGCACCAACGCAACTCAGACATGAAATCTCGAGATCCAACGACATATCTTTTTAGCACTAGACCAAAACCTTGAAGTTAGGGAAGATGTATTATAGATATTAAAACAAAACAAACAAAAAAAATTCAATCTAAATAGCTTAACGGCGAAATGATGAGACCTCATCGCATGAAAATTTTAGTTATGCTTAGGAGTCTTTTTTAAAGCATTTGAAAACAATATAGAGGATTTAGAGTGAGTTGCTCATGATTTTGTGAATGTTTTGTAATATTTTAAGTCGTCGTAATCTTATTTCTTTCCTAACCAGATAATTTCATAGGTGTTTTCAGTCTTTTATGATTTAAATCATGTAATTCGGCAAGACAATACTCCTCTTGGAAGTTATGGAAGCTAGAGAATCAAGTGCGACAAAGGTTTGAAGACAATACAACTTGGAGAAATTATGTCCCAAGTTCCAATTACATATCAAAGAGGAAAAAACACTTGAAGGAATGATAAAAAATTGGAAAAAGTTGTTTGGGCCCCGCGCACAACCCCTTGCGCCATGCACATTACTACTCTTGAAATGTTGATTTTCTATCTACCTCATGCACCTCGCGCCTACTGAGCGTGAAAAATCAGCATTTTACTTATTTTGGGCCCCATGCATGTTCTGTGCGCATTTTTACCTATTTAAAGTTCCTTTTCACCCAGAAGTATTCATTCAGCAATTTGGCAGTTCAAAGGAAAAGGAGGGCTACCGAAGCTTCAATGACGGGTCTTTGCAAACCTCTCTTCCACTTGTTCTAGTATTTGTTCCATTTTTCTGGCATTTGATTATGTATTCAGTTACCATGAATAGTTAAACACCTAAGGATTGGTGTTCTATGATGAACCTCTATTATTTGTTGGAATTTTATATCAATGCCTGACTTTCTTTATTCAATATTATCTAGGTTATATTTAATTTACATATATATCATGGTTAAATTGATCTTAGGTTAGGATTTATAGATTCACATCTTGCTTTAACCGAAATCGTTATAATGTATTTCGCTCGAGAATGTCTCTAAGAAACTAAATATTCCTTTTTAGTGGGATAATTAGACTTCTAAGACATTTGTGTGAGTATAAGTCCTGGCCTTAGGAGCAATACGACATCTGACATCTCCTACGTCTGTGAGAATATAAGTCCTTAAAATAGTTGAGGAGCAACATGACATATGAAGTTAATTGCCTGTGAGATTATAAGTCCCAACATTCGGATGTGGAGTAATACAACATTTGGAGGTCCTAGACTCTTATGCCCACGTTGTCAACCGACGCTTATATAAACCTTAGATAGTAATTGATTTAGAAACATGCACTAATTCAACAAAAAAGTAGAGAGGATTCAAAGAATTATAATCGCCATTAAAACTCTAAACAAAACCTTTTTAATTTTGTCGCAATCTTGCAAACTCCCCCCAATTTAGAGTTTTTAATTATAAGTTTAGTAAATTGTCTTGTAGAAAACGACAATCCTTGTGGAGGTGATAGCTTACTACTTTATTACTTGAAACATTTTGATGCACTTGACAAATTTGTCATCAAGTTTTTGGCGTCGTTGCCTAGGATCGTTGATCTTTTCAACAAGATAATTTGTTTTAATTATTTTATTTTTAGTTTATTTAATTCTATTTTATTTTATTTTATGTTATATATATATTTCAAAAACAACAGAAATATCTGATTTTCATTTATTTAGTTTTATGTTTTTAGTCATATTTTTCTTTTATTTGTTTTGTTTCTAATTCTAAGAGAATTTGTTCCTATTTTATTTTATCTTATAAAATAAACAAAAATTTAATCGAGCTATTGTCTTTGTTTTCATATATGGCTCTACTAAAGGTATTTTTGAGTTTGTTCTATGTGGTGCGAATTCAAGTACTCCCTCCGTCTCTAAATTATAGTTGTTTAAGGTTTGTGCCCGGTTATTAAGGAAATGATTAATTGTGTTGATTTCAATGGTAAAATTAATTTCATTACTAAATTACCCTTATTAATTGTAGTTAGTGGAGAACCCACTTGGGTTGGCCTAGTGGTATTGGCTTGGAACCTGAGAGTGTGCTCCTCCTCAAGGTCTCAGGTTCGATTCTCTCTGGTGGCAATTTGAGGGGGTTAATTTACCCTCTTCAAAAAATATTGTAGTTAGTGGAGTAGTTAAGTTGAATGAAATTCATTAAATAAGGGTATGATAATGGGAAAAAAATAATAAATGTTGCATTGGTATTGTAAAGTGACAATTATTTTGAGAAAAAGAAAAAAAGCTACAGAGACAATTATTGTGAGACGGATGGAGTAATCTGGCATGGGAGAGATTTCATGCATCACACTTGGTTTATTAATGATAGGGTGTGGAGAAAAATTAATTATTGAAAAGGAAGGTCGTTGTCTAAATCTAGTAGGGATGTTATGATTAAGTCAGTGTTGCAAATATCCCTATATACCCTCCGGTTACTATTATAAGTAGAATTTTGCTTATAATAGTGACATGAGGGTGTATATTTTATGAATACTAGCGGAAAAGAAAGGTCGTTGTCTAAATTTGTCAGCTTTTTTTACCATGTTAATGTGTGTATATTTTATTATGTTTGTTTGTATAATTTTGATTACAATTTTAAATTTTTAAATATTAATAGAAATTATTCGTACATCGGTTTATCTACAAATTATTGTCAAAGCATATAATGAAATTATTTTTCAACTCGACATATTTTGGTTTGTCTGTATATAAAATAAAAATATAATAATGATCATTTTCTTATTGATTATATTTATAGTGACATGTATTTGATCTAGTTTGTTACGCTTTTTCTAAGTATAAAAGAAAAAAATTGGACATATACTCATCGTGTTTGTTACACGATATATTTTGTGTGGTAACCGAAAATATATTGTGTTTGTTACATGTTTTTAATATTTGAATTCACTCTCATCCATTATCTTTCTTATCTATTCTTCTCTTGCGGGTAAGATAGAAAACTTGTGAAATCGTTTGGTGGAGAGTTGGAGATAATTAAAATAAGGAGAATGTTAACCATTGCCTTTGAGGCATTGGATAAGGGGATGGAAATAGAAATATAGTATTGAAAAATGGTGAAAAGTGATAAATTTAACTATTTAAAAGTCAAAATATTGTTGAAACCAATGCAAACATGCTACTTTTGACTTCTTTAACCATTGCCCTCAGGGCAATGGTTAGCAAGACCCTTAAAATAAAGGTTTAAGATGATTGACATGGGATAAACTCAAGAGTAAGAACTAATAAGGATGGTTGAATGGTTTTCATAATTTATAGGGTTAATAGACCTTTACCCCCTGTAATATAGGACACTTTTGGTTTTGTCCCCTGTAAAAAAAAAATTTGGATTTGGTCTTTGTAAATTTTTTTTGTTTTAGAATACCCCCTAGGCCAGCTGATTGTGCATTTTCGCTGAGTCACCTTTTTTCTGATGATGTGGCATGCTGACTGTATAATTAATTTTATTTTTTATTTTTTTACGGGGTACACATGGCATTTGTGATTTTTTTAAATAAAAAAATACCAGAAAAATTAAAAAATTATGGAAAAATGAAAAAAAATTCTAGAAAAATTAATAAAAATGAAAAAATTATAAAAAAATCTGGAAAAATTTTTAAAAATGAAAAAATTAATATATATCCAAATTTTTGAAAAAATTTATGAAAAAAAAATCAATTAAATTAAAATTATAAAAAATTCAAAAATGTAATATTATCTAATTATTTTGATTTTGAAAATTAATTTCCATAATTTTATTTTATTCGAAAATATTTATATTTTTTTGTTTAAATATAAATGTTAATTTCCTAAATTTTTCTTTTTTTATAAAATAAAACTTCTTACATTCGAAAAAAAAATGTGAATTTTTTTTCATTTTTCCATATTTATTTTTCATTTTTATTAATTTTTCCAAATTTGTTTTCATTTTTATTAATTTTTCCATATTTATTTTCGTTTTTTAATCATTTTTTTTATTTTTTTCAAAATATTTTTCATTGTTTTTATTTTTCCAGAATTTTTTTAAATTTTTTAAGAATTTTTTTATTTTTATTTAAAAAAAATCTCAAATGCCACGTGTACCCCATAAAAAAAATTATACAGTCAGCGTGCCACGTCATCAGAAAAATGTGACTCAGCGGAAATGCACAGTCAGCTGGCCTAGGGGGTATTCTAAAACAAAAAATATTTACAAGGACCAAATCCAATTTTTTTTTACAGGGAGTAAAACCAAAAGTGTTCTATATTACAGGGGGTAAAAGTCTATTAACCCTAATTTATATGCACTAATTAATGTGGTGTTGTTTGGAAATTGAACTAGTTTGGCCATATTGTAAACCCTGACTGGTGAATTAAAATGGATGAAATATAAATTAGAAACATTAAAGTTTTGTGTGCTCTATGTTAAATTTTGTGATTAAATTTATGTGATATTTAATAAATATTGAATGGTGTTTATATCGTGAAATCATCAAGCTTCTCTACATGATCAATACTAAGTGTTGTACTAGAGAAAATATGGTAAGTGGAATATGACTATATGTGGTGTCTTCTAAATTACTGAGAGTAGTATACACTGCACAAATTATAGTATAACAAGATATCGGTTCCATGGAGATTAGGGAGCTATAACTTCCTATAGCTTTCCAATAGAAAACTTATTTACAAGAAAATAAAATAAATCATTTATCACAATACTAAAATGAAGTTAAAGGTTTGGGAAAACAATTAAAAAGACTTGGCAATTCTCAAAGTTAAAAGTGTGGTTTAAACAAAGATTCAGTTATGACATAGTTTTACTACGATCTACAGATCTATAGCTTTCTATGGATTCCTAGAAACTTGGTGGCCACTGGGAGTATATTTATCAACTCAGCATTCATGTTAAGCACGTGAAGACGTCCAATTGGAGTGTAGTCACATAATTTTAACATGCTATGTTGCTAGATTAGGTCATTAACATTTCTCTATAAAGTGTTATTCTACTGAACCTTTGGCCTATGAGAAGAGTCCTAGTTAGACATCAGCGCTTAAGAGGCTCCTTCGAGATCTAGTACTCGTGCGAATTAGTCTCTCTTGTTTCCTTCACCTTCGATGCATAGGGACTATCTCATATCAAACAAACATTTTCCATTTCCTTACCGAATCCCTAAACATCGAAACTAAAAGAGATCAAGTTTTACTTTTAAAGTTTTTGAGTTGAAACGGTTTGTTTGAAAGAAGTGTGAAGCCATAACTTTATAAATCTTAAGCAAAGAATATCATAGCCTCATCATGTCTAAACCACAATAAGGGGTTTAGCTCATGATGAGCTGAACCTCTAAGATGAAGATGAAATAAAACATAAATGAAAACATGAAAAATTAAATTGATAGATAAAATAGAGCTAGTACAATATTACAATCCTTAAAGGATGGAGGTGAGCAAAAAGCATCACCAAGTAATCATAACTCTAATTCAATAAGAAATAGTACTCATGCTCATCTATGGAGAAGATGAGATGAAGTGAGAACTCTAGTGCAGCTAACTCTAGCTGGAACTTAGCCTCTAAATTCACTATGTGAAATTTCGAACCTTTGGCACTAACATGTGGTAGTCCTTTTATAGTAAAAGGCCAACCACTGTAAGTTGTACCCTTTGGTTATTTTCCCTGTGAGCTTTCCTTATCTTATCTTATCCTTCCTACTCAACACACATTCCTTTTATTCCTTGTACTACCAATCATTGGCGCCAACTCATACAACTTAACCATTACACAATGATAAGAAGAGGTCCCATGGGTTCATACTATTGTACATCCCGGTTGGCGATCTAGACTACATCTTTCCATATCCTCAATGAAGCATCCTAATCCATGTTGTAGCTTTCCATATCTCCAGCGTTATTCCTCCCCATGTTCCATCAAACATCCAAAACAAGCATTACTAGTTTAAAATGATTAAATAACACTAAAAACTAATTAAAACTGTAAAATCATAAATAAGCACTAATTAGATGCTTTAGGTCATGCATTCACTTAAGTTTTCGTTCACTATGAGGGATAAGTGCAACATGATAACCAAATATTTTACCGGCTATCAATTTGTAATGTAATGTGTGAACTATGTGAATCGTATGAAAATTGTGCAATGCGAATAAAGTAAAAATGTACATGTGTTGTGAATAATTGTGAACATTTTCAAGTGAATTGTGTCAATTATGTGAATTATGCTATGGTTCGAGCCCTAGCCCATGATTTTACTCTATATTAGGAGTGAATTAGGCTTACAAGTGGATATAGACACGTGCTAGAACTTATAGCCCAATTATGTGTTGATTATATGGTTATCGTACAGGTGCGGTTGCATAACCTAAGTGTTGGGAGAACACAACTGCATTGAGCTTGATGGAAAGATCCACATATTGTACTCCAGGGTTTCTTTAGGGAGGAATTCCTAAGTGACTTAATGGGTGATTCTCTAATGTTATTAGCTACTATGCAACCTGATGACTCCTCGTCAGAACATGTATTTTAGTGTTTTATATATTTTTTGTCTTTTATTTTAGGATTTTCTAGAAGATTAGAGTGAGTTACTGATAGTTTGGGAAAGAACTTGTAATATTTTGAATTGAGCCATTGCGAGTCTTGTAATTCCTTAATCAAACAACTCTATAGGGTGTTGTAGTGTTTTAGGGGTAGACTAGTGGATGTTACAAAATCATCAAGGAAATCACATTGAAAATATTGAAGTATAAAAAAACTTGTGAAAATTTTGTCTCAAGTCCCAAACACCTATCAAAGGTAAAAATTCAATGAAGAGTGAAGAAATCTAGAGAAAAATGTCTCAGGCCCACATGCTCTGCACGTGGGAAGCATGCGTCACTCGCATGTTGATGAGAAAATAAAGAATAAAGTTTACGCTTCATGTGTGAAGCATATTACCCTTCACGTGACACACACTAATGGTCAGAAGCGGGGCACACACAAAAGCGAAATGTTGTCTATTTATATGATTTTTCAGCCATAAACAAGGGTTCTGAATCCTGACGGCTCAGAGGCAAGTGTGATCCCAGTTTGGCAACCAGAGATGGCGTTGTTGTGAATTCGTTGAAAAATCACACCAATAAATACTTGATGTGTGGAGCAAAATAATCAAGCAACCAAAACAAGTGGTTGACGGTTATAAACACAAGGCAAAAGTAGAAAACAACGAGAGAAAGAAAGAGAGAACACACGAAAATTTGTTTACCCAGTTCAGTCCATTACTGACCTAGTATGGGCGAGAGAACAACCATCTGTTCCACTATAATGATGAGTAACTTTACAAAAGAGATATCAAAGAGTTATAAGAATAAGTCTTCAAACCTAATTCTACCCAAAGTCCCAATCTCTTCCCGAGACCAAGAGACTCAATCCTAATAGTGTTTCCCGAGGTGAATCAATCCCGACCCTAACGTCTCCCGCTTAGAGAAATCTCTCTAAACCCTAGTTTGTGGTTTGTTTTTAAACCCTTGTTTTCAGCCCCCTATGTCTCAAGGTTTACTCTGATACAAGGTCTATATTTATAGTATAAGTATCCCTTAAAATTTGGAACAAATCTGCACTGAAAAATAGGTTTATGTTTTTCGCCTCCAGCGCACCAACGTGCCACGTTACGATTCCATCGTGGCACGTTTTTTCTAGTGACTTGCTTCAGAAACTTCTTCAACAAACGCGACACATTGCTTCCAAACGTAACACGTTTTCTCCAGAACCTGATTTTAAGTTAACTCTCACAATTCTCCACATTGACTTCAAATATGTGATGATGCCAATTTAACCATCAACCACCATTACTGCTCTTTCCCTTGCTTCCCACTACACAATGTAGCTCCACAAGTTTCCATCCAACCTCTTCAACCCTCAAAATGCCTTCTGCCTTCTTGAAGATTCTTGCATCGAACTACGCTAGGAATTTTAGGTAGCTCCACCAGTCTACAACTTAACCTCTTCAGCCATCGGAATGCCATCCGCCTTCTCGAAGATCCTTGCATCCAACTACACTAGGAATTTTAGGTAGTTCCACAAGCCTACACCATACCTCTTCAGCCCTCGGAGTGATCAAATCCGTCCTCCTGAAGATACACTTGCCTTCAATTACCCTTGGTCTTTTAGTGTAGTCCCACAAGCTATGTTATACATTCTTCAACCTCCGGAATGCCTTTTGTCTTCATGAAGAATTCCCTTGCTCACAACTAGAGCATAACACCCAAGGTCCTTCATAGTCGTACCATTCCCAGTGTGTTCAACTCCACTTAAAGCTGAGCTTTCTCCACCTCAACTTCCAAATGCGTACATCCCATTATGTCTTCCACCTTGAAACTCCACCTCAAAGGTAGATCACAAGTATTCTTACCACCGCCTCTTCAGACTGACCATGAGTATTCTTACCACTGCCTCTCCAGGCTGATGTTGAGTATTTAACGTCTCTCCAGATGACCACCGCTCTACAAGGCATCACTCCCAAGGTGAGAAACATCACCTTCTTCATCCTCCCAACAACACACCACGAAAGCACCCGCATCCTCATAACCCTCAGAGACAATTTGTGCGGAGTTACCATTGTTCTCCTGACAATCCTTCTTGAAGTGACCTGTCTTGTTACAGCTAAAGCATTTAAACTTTGACTTGTTACCACTTTTTCCCCGGTTTCCTCTACCTCCACCATTCCCTCTTGAAACACTTAGGCCTTCACCGTTTTCATCAACTCTCAAGTCCTTGGACTTGGTCAACTCCTTGGTTCTCAAAGCCGCTTGAACTTCTTCCAAGGTAACAATGCCTTCTTTGCCATAGAGCATGGTATCTTTGAAAGATTCAAACGATCTCGGTAGAGCACACAACAAGAATATAACTTTATTTTCATCCTCAAGATGCACCTCAATATTCTCCAAGTCATCAAGGATTTTGTTGAACTCCGTAAGTTGCTCCATGATGGCCTTTGACTCCACCATCTTGAATGAGTAGAGTTGTTGCTTTAAGAATTGT